>FWPU01000629.1_pt1 | contig 113307 bp, 107 predicted proteins | sample 2228361 | NCBI WGS metagenome assembly FWPU01 (sample SAMEA103939777, study PRJEB20133) | metagenome | reverse complement strand
AGATGGAAGTGGAGAAGATAAACAAAGCTGGCGGTATCAACGGTCATAAGATTGAGTTAATCATTGAAGACGATGGAACTGATGAAGCAAGGACAGTTGCAGCTGCCACGAAGCTAATAGAGAAAGATAAAGTGGTAGCTCTGATTGGCCCTACAGGAACAGGTCAGACAATGGCTATAAGGAAGCAAGTTGAGGACGCGAAGATTCCTAACGTTTCCATGGCTGGTGGAAATATCATCACTGACCAGCTGAGTAAGTGGGTTTTCGTTACACCGCCTTCAAATAGAATAGTTGTTCCCTTCACTCTCAATTATCTGAAAGAAAAAGGGTATACAAAGATCGGATTGATAACCGATTCAGGTGGATTTGGGAAGGACGGAAAAGCTGTTATTGAAGAGGAAGTGAAGAATTACGGAATGGCTATAGTGGCTAACGAGACTTACAATCCCACAGATGTGGATATGAAAGCTCAGCTCACTAAGATAAAGGGTACGGATGCAGAGGTGATTGTGGCTTGGACAGCAGGTAAAGGCGCTTCAATTATCGCCAAGAATGCTAAAGAGCTCGGGATTGATCTTCCCTTGGTCTTTAGCCATGGAGTGGCAATGGAGGCGTTTATTAAAGGTGCAGGAGAGGCCGCAAACGGTGTAATATTCCCCATTGGCGGACGTGTTTTGATTCCCGATTCTTTCAGGGAGGAAGGCGAACTAAAAAAGGTAACTGAGGAGTATGTAAATGACTATACTTCTAAGTACGGCGAGACTCAGTCCACCTTTGGCGGACATGCTTATGATGCCATCCGCATTATTGTGAACGCTTTAGAAAAGCTCGACCTTGAGAAGTATGACCTTGCAAGCGAAGCTGACCTTGCCAAACTGAGAAGTGACTTGAGAGATGCCATCGAGAAGACGACTGATTTTCCTGGCATTGCTGGGACTTTCACCTACACTCCAACGGACCATATGGGCTTATCGGAAGAAGACCTTACCATGGTTGAAGTTAAGGATGGTAAGTGGGTGGAAGCTAAGTAAATTTTTAAAAAAGCCGCCCCAATTACTTGGGGCGGCTTCCCTTAAAATCTTACAGAATCTATGTTTATGGATATTGGTAAATGCAACTGGAACAGATTTTACAGTTTTTAATTAGTGGAATAACAGCAGGTAGTATTTATGCTTTAACTGCTCTTGGCTTCACTATTATCTATAACTCAACCAATATAATAAATTTCGCTCAAGGGGAGTTCGTGATGCTTGGTGGGATTTTTGCCAATTATTTCCATTTTGCTCTTAAACTCCCTTTGAATGTGGCTGTTTTTTTAGCCATTTTTACAGTTACTTTAATCGGTGGAATGTTTGAAAGAGTTGCTATCTATCCGCGGCGGAAAGCCTCAATTCTCACCCTTATCATCATCACCATCGGAGGCTCAATTCTTCTCAAAAGTGTGGCACTTCATTTATTTGGGGAAAATCCAGTTGGTTTACCACCTTTTTTGCCTAATAAACCAATTGAATTTTTCAAAGCTGTGATTCTTCCTCAAGAAATCTTAATTTTCATTATCACTTTAGTTGTTTTTGTTGTTTTACAAATTTTTTATAAATACACGATGCTGGGGAAAGCTATGAGAGCCTGTGCCGACAATCGGATTGCTGCTCAACTGATGGGAATTAATATAAATACCTTGGTTTTCATTTCATTTGCTTTAAGTGCAGGGCTGGGAGCTTTGGGAGGAGCAATCATCACCCCCATTTCCTTAATTTCTTTCAATAGTGGAGGAATGCTGGGACTTAAAGGCTTTGCCGCAGCCATACTTGGAGGATTGGGCAATCCTTTTGGCGCCTTTATTGGGGGAATTTTACTCGGGATTTTAGAATCCGTTTCCATTGGCTTTATTTCAGCAGGCTTTAAAGACGCCATTGCTCTACTCATTCTACTTCTAGTTTTATTTATTAAACCTAGTGGAATATTAGGCGGGAGTGTGGAGGAAAAAATATGATGCCAATTTTTTCCGAAGAAAATATGAGGAAAGTTCTGGTAGCCTTGTTCGTTTTCTATATTTTTCTTTATCCACTTTTTATTCAGGATAATTACAGCTTGAACATCATGATATTTGTGGGAATAAATGCAATTATTGTCATTGGCTTAGGACTTTTACTTGGTTATGCTGGGCAAATTTCACTTGGCCACGCAGCTTTTTACGGCTTAGGGGCCTATATCTCAGGATATTTAACCACAAAGTATTTTTTGTCTGTATGGTTAACCATTCCAATCAGTATGTTTTTTACCGGGGTTTTGGCTTATTTCATTGCCCTTCCTACTCTTAAGTTAAAAGGTCATTATCTAGCCATGGCCACGCTTGGCTTTGGCGAAATAATGAGCGTTTTATTCGTAGAGCTTGATGAGTTTACAGGAGGAACAAGTGGAATGACCAACATTCCTTCACCCAAGATATTTCACTATACTTTGGATTCGTATCAAAACTATTACTACTTTACCTGGATTGCCGTCTTTTTAGTCTTCCTTCTTTCAGTAAATATAGTCCGCTCCCGAGTGGGAAGAGCACTTTTGGCAATTCATGGGAGCGAACACGCGGCAGAGGCAAGCGGTGTAGACGTATTTAAATATAAGATACAAATCTTTGTTTTAAGTGCTGTCTACGCTGCCTTAGCAGGAGGACTATATGCCCACTTTGTTAACTTTATAAGCCCTTCAAACTTCACTCTTCTTTACTCTATCATCTTAGTTATCATGGTCATTGTGGGAGGAATGAGCAGGCTCTGGGGAGCAGTTGTAGGAGCTATAATTTTAACTGCTTTGCCGGAATATATGAGAATGTTTAAAGAGTATAATTTATTGATTTTCTCAATTTTGCTCATTCTCACCATGCTTTTTATGCCCAAGGGAATTTCCTCTGCTTTTGAAGAGGGTTTAAAGAATTTTAAATTAAGGTTGAAGGGAAAAGGTTATAAGTAATGCTTCTGGTAGAAGCTATGAATTTGACAAAAGAATTTGATGGATTAGTGGCGGTGGACAACGTCAATTTCAAAGTTTACGAAGGGCAGATAAAGGCGCTGATAGGTCCTAATGGAGCAGGGAAAACAACCATTTTTAATATCCTATCTGGCTTTGAAAAACCGAGTAAAGGTGTAGTTAAGTTTAAAGGGAGAAAAATCGAAAAGTTAAAGCCACATCAGATTACTTCTTTGGGAATTGCAAGAACTTTTCAAAACACTCAGTTATTTGAAGAACTCACTGTTTTGGATAATGTAAAGATTGGCTGCCATCTTAAAGGTGAGATTGGAATTCTCAGAGCTATGCTTCACTTTCCACCGGTAGGGAAAGAAGAGCAGAAAATTCATGAAGAAGCTGTTCACTATGTGAATTTAGTGGGGTTAGAAGATAAGTTAAATGTTATTGCTGGAGAACTTACTCAGGGCGAAAGACGTCTTCTGGAAATAGCCAGGGCTTTAGCAACTCAACCGGAATTGCTTTTGCTCGATGAGCCAGCAGCTGGGCTGAATAGTGCAGAGACAGAAGAGCTAGCTGAGACGATTTATAAGATTAGAGATACGGGTGTGACCATATTTCTGGTTGAGCACGATATGGGTTTGGTGATGGAGGTTTCTGATGAAGTCATTGTTTTGAATTACGGGAGAAAAATAGCAGAAGGCCCCCCTCTTCTTATTCAAAAGGATGAAAACGTCATCCAAGCTTATCTTGGAGGGAAAATAAATGCTTGAGCTGGTTAATATTTCATCTTTTTATGGACATATTCAGGCCTTAAAGGGAGTTTCTTTAAAGGTGGACTCGGGAGAGATTGTGACCATTATTGGAGCAAACGGTGCCGGGAAGAGCACTACTTTAAAAACGATATCAGGTTTACTCTCACCGAAAAGTGGTGAGATATACTGGAAAGGGGAAAGAATAGACGGACTCGAGACAGTTAAGGTGGTGAGGAAAGGGATATGTTATGTTCCTGAAAGGCGCCAGCTTTTTTCTTCCATGACTGTTTTGGAAAACCTCCAGATGGGGGCATATAAACTTTTAAAGCGGAGGAGGAGTTGGAAAGAAAAACTCAATGAAATAGTGGAAATTTTTCCTTGGATAAAAGAAAGGTTAGGTCAGAGAGCAGGAACTCTTTCCGGCGGAGAGCAGCAGATGCTGGCTATTGCGCGGGCTCTCATGTCCGAACCAGAACTTTTGCTTTTAGATGAGCCGTCAATGGGTCTTGCTCCAAAGATTATTGAAGAAATATTTATTGTAATGAAGAAGTTGAATGAAAAGGGGATAACTGTTCTTTTGGTTGAACAGGACGCCCAAATTGCTTTAAGCATTGCAGACAGGGGATATGTAATGCAGACTGGTTCCATCGTTCTTGAAGGGACAGGGGAGGAACTTTTAGCCAATGAAGATGTAAAATCAATATATCTTGGAAATTGGGAAAGGAGAAGAATGTGAGATGATTTGGAATCCTGAGTATGAAACATTACCTCGGGGGAAGTTAAAGGAGCTGCAGTTTACAAGGTTAAAAGCTACACTTAAGTGGGCTTATGAGCGGGTTCCTTTCTACGTAAAGAAATTTGAAGAAAAGGGAGTAAATCCAAAGGATATAAGAAGCCTTGAAGACATAGTGAAGCTTCCTTTCAGTGAGAAAGAAGATATAAGAGATAATTACCCTTACGGTCTTTTTGCTGTGCCTTTACAGACTATAGTGAGGATTCATTCTTCTTCAGGCACTACTGGAAAACCGATAGTTGTAGGTTACACGAGAGGAGATATCAATACTTGGGCGGAGTTAACAGCGAGAATTGCTTCTGCGGGTGGAGTTACTTCTTCTGATGTTTGCCAGATTTCATTTGGTTATGGTCTTTTTACAGGTGGTTTCGGTTTTCACTATGGATTGGAGAGGATTGGAGCAACCGTTGTGCCTGTTTCGGTTGGGAATACCGAAAGGCAGATTATGATTATGAAGGATTTTAAAACCACTGTTCTTATCTGCACTCCTTCTTATGCTTTTTATATAGCGGAAGTAGGAGAGGAAATGGGGGTGGATTTCTCAAGCTTACCTTTGAGACTGGGCCTTTTTGGAGCTGAGCCTTGGTCTGAGGGGATGAGGAAAGAAATTGAAAAAAGACTGGGAATCTCAGCCACCGATAACTACGGCTTAACAGAAGTTATAGGGCCAGGTGTTTCGGGCGAATGTGAAGCAAAGGAAGGTTTGCATGTCAACGAAGACCACTTTTTAGTGGAAGTTGTGGACCCAAAGAGCGGTGAGCCTCTTCCTCCTGGCAAGGTGGGAGAACTTGTTTTCACTTCTCTTACCAAAGAAGCCTTTCCTGTCATTCGCTATCGCACGCGCGATCTTTCCTATCTCATAGATGAACCTTGCTCTTGTGGACGGACTTTTGTGCGTATGGCAAAGGTTAGAGGAAGGACGGATGATATGATTGTGGTGAGAGGAGTAAACGTGTTCCCCTCTCAGGTAGAATCAGTTTTAACCGAAATTGAAGGGATAGAACCACATTTCCAGATTGTAGTTGACAGGGAAAGGGCACTCGACAAAATGGAGGTCTTGGTGGAAGTTTCGGAGAAAATTTTTCCTGATGCTATGGGAAAGTTAGTGGAGTTTGAAAAGAAAATTGAGGAGAAGTTGCAGGCCGTTTTAGGCATCAAAGCTGAGGTAAAATTAGTTGAGCCCAAAACTTTTGCCAGAACGGCTGGCAAAGCGAAAAGGGTCGTCGATCGACGAGACCTTTACGACAAATAGGGGGTGGGGAGATGATTTGGAATAAGGAATATGAGTGTTTGTCCAGGAAAAAACTTGAGGAACTGCAGCTTGAGAGGTTGAAGAAGATTTTGAATTGGGTTTTTGAACGCATCCCTTTTTATCGGAGTTTATATGAAAGGGAGGGATTAAATTCGGATAAAATAAGCTCTCTTTCCGATTTAAAGCACCTTCCCTTTACAGAAAAGGACGATTTGAGAAAAGCTTTTCCCTTTGGGATGTTTGCAGTTCCATTAAGCGAAGTGGTGCGAGTGCATGCCTCTTCGGGGACAACGGGCCAGCAGACTGTGGTGGGATACACTCGCAACGACATAGAAACCTGGTCTGAAGTTATGGCCAGAACCATGGCTTCTTGTGGGACTACAAGTGAAGATATTGTTCATAATGCTTACGGTTACGGTCTTTTCACCGGAGGCTTAGGCGTGCACTATGGAGCAGAAAAGATTGAAGCTACAGTCATCCCCATGTCCGGTGGCAACACAAAAAGACAAGTTTTAGTGATGAGAGATTTTGGTTCGACCGTCCTCGCCTGCACCCCCTCTTACGCTTTGTACATGTCTGAAGTAGCAGAAGAAATGGGCATTAACTTCAAAGCGCTTAAACTTAAATCTGGAGCTTTTGGAGCAGAGCCGTGGTCTGAAAGCATGAGGGTGGAGATTGAAAAGAAGCTCAATCTGGAGCCTTTCGATATCTACGGCCTTTCAGAAATAATTGGTCCCGGCGTTTCTGCAGAGTGCAGAGCTCACGAGGGACTTCATATTTACGAAGACCACTTCTTACCTGAAATAGTTAACCCAGAGACATTGGAACCTCTTCCTCCTGGTGAGAAGGGTGAGCTGGTTATTACCACTCTCACCAAGGAAGCAACCCCCGTTATTAGATACAGGACGAGGGATGTAACTTCTCTAAATTATGAACCCTGCTCCTGCGGTCGCACTCTAGTGAGAATGGATAGGGTTACCGGTCGTACGGATGATATGCTTATAATCAGAGGTGTTAATGTTTTTCCTTCTCAGGTGGAGCAGATTCTTATGGAGATCGAAGGCACAGAACCCCATTATCAGATTGTGGTGGATAGAAAGGATTCACTCGATGTGATGGAAGTTTGGGTAGAGGTATCCGATAAGATATTCTCGGATGAGATAAAGAAACTCGAGGTGATAGAGAAAAGGATAAAGGGGGAGATACAGAGTCAGTTGGGAATATCTGTTGAGGTGAAGCTCGTTGAGCCGAAGACGATAGAGAGAAGTATGGGCAAAGCAAAAAGGGTTATTGATAAAAGGAAGATTTAAAAGGGGTGAAGGATGAGTATTAAGCAGATTTCGGTCTTTTTAGAGAATAAGGAGGGAAGACTGTGGGAAGCCTGCGAGATGCTAGGAAGAGCAGGAGTGAACATCAGAGCCCTCTCTGTGGCTGATACAGAAGACTTTGGAATAGCCAGAATGATTGTGAACAATCCAGAAAGAGCAATTAAAGCCTTAAAAAAAGGCGGATTTACAGTCGGTGAAACGGATGTAGTGGCAGTAGAGGTGCCGGATAAGCCAGGAGGATTAGCAGGTGTTTTAGAAATTCTTAAAGATGCTGGGTTAAACGTAGAATATCTTTACTGCTTCGTGGGTACAGAGAAGAAAAGAGCAGTAAACGTGATGAAAGTGGAAGAAGTAGGAAAGGCAGAGGAGCTTTTGAAGGAGAAAGGAATTAAACTCCTTCAAGCAGAAGAGGTGTATAATATCTAACCAAATACTTGCAGTATTCTTACATTAGTGATAAAACAAAGTGTGAGGTGATAGAAGATGTCGTCGAAGAGAATATACCAGCATTTCATCAAAAGAACAGCAGCAGAGGGAAAATCCATCGTAGCCTGGGATAACAATCGCCGTTACGAAGGAGTTTTTAGGAGTTTCGACCCCACAGGAGAGTTTGTGATTCTCTCAGATGTGTGGGTGAGTGAAGGGGAGGAAACTATTTTCGTTTCTGAAATGCTTCTTCCCCTAGACAGCCTTACTATAGTTTCTGCAGGTCTTCCAGTGAGCGAAGAGGAAGTTTCGCTTGCAGAGGCTCCCCAGGTAAAAGAAGTCCCTTCTGTGGAGGAAAAACCTATCTTTTCTCTTTCTCCAGAAAAAGAAGAAGCTTTTCGGGAAGTTATGGAGAAAAAAGAGGAGGAAGTCTCAGAAGAAGCTGCAGCGAAGGTTACACCTTTGGAAGAAGAGGTAAAAAGGGAAACTCCTGTAGAAATTCCTCCTCAGGGAGAGGAGAAAGTGGAACCAAAGAAGGAGGAGGAAACTCAGCCCTTCACTCTTCCGGAAAAGAAGCCCCCCCGCCTTTCGAGAATTAAAAAGCTCTTTAGCAGAGGTGAAAAGAAGCCGGAGAAGGAAGAACTAGCTCCCCCTGTGCCACCAACTCCTGCAGCAGCTAAAAAGGAGGAGCGTTCTGAAGTTGGTTGGGCGAGAAGGGTTCCCCGCTTTCCAGTAAAGCCTGGCAAGCCTCCAGTTCCACCTCAGGTGATTCACAGAAAATCGGCAGAAGTATCTGCTTCTAGCTTCTTTTCTCAAGAAAATTTACAGGCTCCAACTGTTCCTTCTCGAAGAGTGGATATTGGAACTCTCATTTTGGATATCCTTATAGGTATTTTAGTTTTGGTAGCTATTGCCATTGTCATAATGGGGTTTTTGAAGGTAAAATTGCCGCTTCCTTTTTAATGCGTTAACTTTTTATTTAATACCATTTACTTCATTTAGTTACCGTTTAGTTGATATTTAGTATTTATATAGTATTTAATATAGTATTTAGTGATAAAATTCTTTTTTAAATTTATTTAAGTGGGAGGTAGATTGTCTGTTCAAGAGTTTGATTTGCCTGAGGTTGCATCTGTAAAGAAAGCAGAGGAGAGAGCAGAAGAGATTTTGAAAGAAGCGGAGAGAAAGGCTCTTAAGATTTTAGAAGAAGCGAGGAAAAACTCTGAAAAACTCTTAGAAAAGAACAGGAAAGAAGGGGAAAAGGAAGCTCAGAAAATTATGGGAGAAAAGAAAAAGGAATCTGAGAAGGAGAAAGAGTCAATTCAAGGTAAACTGGAGAAGGAACTAAAAAGTTTGGAAGAGAAGGCTTCTAAAGGGAGGGAAAAAGGCATCGAATTTATTCTTTCCTCATTGGGGTTGTAAATGGCAATAGAAAGGGTGAAAAAGGTATATATTCTTATTCATGCTTATGAGTGGGAGGAAGCTTTAAGGTCGCTTCAAAGGGCCGGTCTTCTCCATATTGAAAAAAAAGCAGTAGAGGGAGAAGTTTCCAGCAAGAAAATTGATGAGATTAAGTTAAAAATTGCTCAGGCAGATTTCATATATAAATTCCTTTCCTCCTATGCTCCTAAAAGGGGATTTATCAAGGGACTTTTTCGAGAGAAAGCTTACGCCAATATAAAAGAAATTGAAGAAGCTGCTATGATTCCCTTTTCTAAGCTGTATAGTAAGTGTGAAGAGATTGAAAGCCAACTCTCGCAACTTAATGAAAGAAAAAGAAGAATTGAGGAGGAAATCGAAGATTTAAAACCCTGGTTAAAGTTAAAACTGCCGTTAAAGAAGATTGAAACAGGGAAAAATGTTCACCTTTCCTTTTTTAAAGTTTCAATTTCTCAAGAAAGATATGTAAAAAACTACTTTTCCTCTGAACAACTTTTCTCTTTAAAGGAGATAAATAGAGATGAAAAGTTTATCTATCTTCTGGCCACCTTTCACCGCTCACTTGAGGAGAAGTTCTCAGATTTTGTAACGGAAAGTGGAGCCTATATTTTCGACTTTTCAAAGTACGAAAAAACGACCCAAGAAGAGAGAGAGAGATTAAAAAAGGAGAGGGAAGAAATAATCAATGAAATAGCAAGGCTTGAGTATGAAGCAAGAAAACTTCATCGTTACCAGAGGGACATTCTCATTTTAAAAGCTTATCTCGAAGTTGAACTCCAAAAAGCAGAAGTTGAAGCTCTCTCTCCCTTCACTAAAAAATCTTTTTTGGTAGAAGGTTGGGTGAGGGAAAGAGACATCCCTGTCTTAAAGAAAGCTCTTTCTGAGGCCACTCACTATTACGAGCTTTCTTTTAAAGACCCTCTGCCGGAGGAAAATCCTCCGGTTATTTTGCGCAATCCTTCCTGGTTAAAGCCTTTTGAACTCTTAACTGAGCTTTACGGACTTCCTCACTATCGGGAAGTTGATCCCACTCCCATTATGGCACCTTTTTTCCTTCTCTTTTTCGGTATGTGTCTGGGAGACTTTGGCTATGGACTCCTCCTTTCTTTAATTTCTTATCTTCTTTCTCGTAAGCTTCCTCTTACTAAAAAAGGAAGGGAATTTGTGAAGCTCTTTGTTTATGGAGGATTTGCTGCCGCCTTTGTGGGCTTCTTCACCGGCTCTTACTTTGCTTTGGAGTCTCACGTTCTTCCTTTCTTTTTAAGACGTTTTATCCTTCTTGAGCCACTCAATAACCCTATAACACTTTTTGTGGTAAGTCTTATAATCGGTTTTTCGCAGCTCATATTAGGTCTTTTAATGGAGATATATGACAAATTTAAACAGGGAAGATATTTAGACGGCTTGCTGGATGAGGGTTCTGTGGTTACCTTCCTTTTGGGAGCAGGCGGTTTAATCGTGGTCTTTTTAAAGACGGGGGGAGGAGGTACTGAACCTACCTGGGCCTCTCTTGCCTGGATGCTTTTCTTGCTAGGCTCTTTTTTGATTATCTTTTTTTCCAATCGAAATGGGAGCATCATCAGGCGTTTCTTTAGTGGTCTTTACTCTCTTTACAGTATGACCTCTTATCTCGGAGACACCATCTCCTACGCTAGGCTCATGGCCTTAAATCTTGCCACCATTCTTATAGGTTGGTCAGTTAATCTAATATGTAGTATGTTTATAAAGATACCTATTATTGGGATTATTATTGCTGCAGTTATTTTTATCTTTGGTCATGTTGGCAACTTGGTGATAAACCTTTTGGGAGCATTTGTTCATCCTTTAAGACTGCAGTTTGTAGAATTTTTTAAGCAGTTCTTTGAGGATGGGGGGAGAGGTTTCGAGCGCTTCTCCTTAGAATCGCCGTACATAATTCTAGATTAGAAAGGAGTGGTGTTGATGACAGGATTGCAATGGGCATTTTTGGGAGCAGCTCTAGCTGCGGCATTCCCAGGTGCAGGTTCTGCCATGGGTATAACTTATGCAGCTAGGGTGGCTTCGGGCGTTCTTTCTGAGGAAGTGGAAAAATTTGGTCAGCTTCTTGTGCTCATAGTTCTTCCTGGTACGCAGGGGGTGTATGGTCTTATCACGGGATTTCTAGTAATGATTTTCTTTAACTTGCTTGGAGGAGGTGGGGCAGACCTATCTGCAGCAAAAGGGCTGGCTATCTTTCACTCTTGTTTGCCGATTACTATTGTTGGTTTTATATCAGCGGTGTATCAAGGGCTCACTTCAGCTGGAGCAGTGGAAATTGTAGCTAAGAAACCTGAAGCCACTGGTCGAGCAATTATCCTTCCTGCTTTAGTTGAAACTTACGCTCTCTTTGCTTTTGTTCTTTCCCTACTTCTTCTCATGGTAGTGAGAGCTGGTTAAAATGGCTTTAAAGGATATTGTGGAGAAGATAATTAAAGACGCAGAAGAGGAGGGGAAGAAAAAGGTTAAAGAGGCAGAGGAAAAAGCAGAAGAAATTTTGAAAGAAGCACAAGAAAGAAGCAAAGAATTAAAAAAGAAAATAATTGAGAGAGCGGAGAAGGAAGCAGCCGAGGAGAAAAAAAGAATCATTGCCTTAGCTAAGCTCGAGGCGAGAAACAAACTTCTCGAAAAGAAAAAGATCTTCATAAAAGAAGTATTTCAGGAAGCATCGAAGAGGATTTCCCGAGTCTCCAATGAAAAGTATCGGAGCTTCCTCAAGAAGGTTATTTTGGAAGCAGCAGAGAGCGGTGAAGAAGAGATTATTCTCAGTGAAAGGGATAGAGAATTAGTGGATGCTAAATTCCTTGAGGAGATAAACCAAGAGCTTCAAAAAATGGGGAAGAAAGGGAGTTTAAAGTTCTCTTCGGAAACAAGAGAAATTAAAGGTGGCGTAATTCTTAAAAAAAATGGTCTGGAAATAAACTCCTCTCTTGAAACTCTTTTAGAAGAGTTGAGGTTGGAGAAGGAGAAGGAAATTCTGCAGAAAATTATAGGAGGTGAGTGAAGTTAATTGAGAACGCTTGCTGATGTCAGTGCTTACGGTCCTTTAGCGGGAAGAGTTTGGGTTTTAGAGATGAGGCTTGTGCGTCGGGAACAACTGGAAAGACTCCTTGGAGCTGACACTTTTGAGGAAGTGAAAAGAGTGATTGGCGAAACTTCATATTCCTATCTTGGGGATTTTGAAGTCACTGAGGAAGAAAAAATAAAAAAAGTGGTAGAGAAAGAGCTTGCCTCTCACTTTGCTGAACTTGAGGGAGGTTCGGTACCGAGAGAGCCTTTTCTCTTCTTTCGACTTTTTTATGAGGTTCAAAACTTAAAATCTTTTTTAAAGGGTGGAAATAAGTTCTCACCTCTGGGAGTAATTTCCAAAGAAGATTGGGAAGCAATTTTAAATAAAAAAAAGACAGTAGAGCCTTTTTCAAAATGGGTACCTTCTTTAACTAATCTCTCTTTTGAGGAAGTGGAAAGGGTTCTGGATAAGCTTTATTTCGAAGAAAAGCTCAATTTAGCTCGCAAAATGGACTCAGAATTACTAATTGGATATGTGAAGAGAGAAATTGACTGGGCTAATTTAAAGATTTGTCAAAGGGGAAAGGAAAAAGAAATTCCGAGTGGAAAGCTTAAGGAGGTGTTAATTCCAGAAGGTAATATTAGCTTCACTCTTTTCCTCCAATTTTACCTGGCTGAAAAAGAAAGCTGGGAAAAGGAGATAAGTAATAGATTTAGTTTACATGATTTCCACTTTGAGCATTTAGACTCCTTAATGGAGAGGGATTTGATGAACTATCTCGCGAGGAGCAAATATCTTTCCGGTGGACCAGAAAGTGTGGTTTATTATTTTTATAAAAAGATGAGGGAAGCAGAGGCAGTGAAGATTAGCTTGGTAGGAGTTTTAACCAATTGGAAGAAAGAGTTTATAAGAAGAGAGTTTGTTGCTTATGTCTAAAGTGGCTTTCTTTGGAAGAGAAAAAGAATCTGTAGGTTTTAAAGCTTTGGGATTTGAAACTTACTTTCCTGATGAGGTTTTTCCCTCTCTTGAGTGGTCTTCATACAGCTTAATTGTCCTCACAGAAGAGGTTTATGAGAAGTGGCAGCAAAAGTTGGCAGAGATAGGGAGAGGCAACCCTCACCTCACTTTTCTGCTTGTTCCCTCAAGCACAGAGAAGATTGGTTTGGCAGAAAAAAGAGTGAGAAAAGTTTTGGAAAAAATTGTCGGTGCTGACATCTTAGTGAGGAGGGAGGCTTAATGAGAGAAGGTAGAGTAGTGAGAGTTTCAGGTCCTCTTGTGGTGGCCGAGGGTCTCACTGATGCCAAGATGTATGAGGTTGTAGGGGTAGGAGAGAAGAAATTAATTGGGGAAATTATTGAGATAAAAGGAGGTCTCACTTCCATTCAAGTCTATGAGGAAACGACTGGTATAGGTCTTGAAGAACCTGTTTACGCTACAGGTGAGCCTCTCTCAGTTGAGTTAGGACCTGGGCTTCTGACCTCTATTTACGACGGCATCCAGCGCCCATTAAATGTAATTCGAGATATGGTAGGAAATTACGTGGTAAGGGGGGTAGACGCGCCAGCAGTTGACCGGAAGAAAAAATGGTCTTTCAAGCCTTTGGTAAAGGTGGGAGATGAAGTTGAAGAAGGGGATGTGATCGGCGAGGTGCCTGAAACCTCTATTATTACTCACAGAGTTTTGGTTCCTCCTGGAGTGAAAAGGGGGAAGGTGAGGAAGATTGAAGAGGGTGATTTTACTGTTGAGGATACGTTCGCTGTAATTGAAAGCGGGGGGAAAGAATATGAAGTGAAGATGATTCAACGTTGGCCAGTGAGAAAGCCCCGCCCCTACAAGAAAAAACTAGCTCCTCGTGAGCCTCTCATTACAGGGCAGAGAGTAATTGATACTCTTTTTCCCGTGGCAAGGGGAGGAACTGCCTGCATACCTGGACCCTTTGGAAGCGGAAAAACAGTGATGCAGCATCAGTTGGCTAAGTGGACTAACTCTGAAATCGTTGTTTTTATCGGCTGTGGTGAGCGAGGTAATGAGATGACAGATGTCCTCATAGAGTTTCCTGAACTTACTGACCCTTACACTGGAAAGCCTTTAATGGAGAGAACTGTTCTCATTGCTAACACTTCGAATATGCCAGTAGCTGCAAGAGAAGCATCTATTTATACCGGAATAACTATTGCAGAATATTTTAGAGACATGGGCTATAGTGTAACCTTGCAGGCTGATTCCACCTCTCGTTGGGCTGAAGCTTTACGTGAAATTTCCGGTCGCTTGGAGGAGATGCCTGGAGAGGAAGGTTATCCTGCTTATCTCTCTTCAAAGCTGGCTGCTTTTTATGAGAGAGCAGGAAGAGTTATTTGCTTGGGGAGCCAAGCTCGGGAAGGGACAGTTACCGCCATTGGCTCCGTTTCTCCTCCTGGAGGAGACCTTTCCGAGCCGGTGGTGCAGGCAACTTTGAGAGTAGTCAAGGTTTTCTGGGCTCTTGAAGACCGCTTAGCTTATGAGAGGCACTTCCCAGCTATTAACTGGTTGGTGAGCTATTCTCTCTACGTCGACAAGATGGAAGATTACTTGAGGGAGGAAATTGCTCCTGATTTTGGTGGTTTGAGGAGAGAAGCCATGAGCATTCTTCAGAGGGAAGCAGAACTCAAAGAAATTGTGAGACTCATTGGTATGGATGCTCTATCCGCTCAAGAAAGAATTCTTATGGAGGTGGCTAGATCTATTCGGGAAGACTTCTTACAACAGAATGCCTTCCATGAGGTAGACACATTCACTTCTTTGAAGAAGCAGTATTTCATGCTTAAAAACATTCTCTACTTTTATCATCAAGCAATAAAGGCACTGGAGAGAGGAATACCTCTGGAAGAGATTGTAGAAGCTAAAATAAGAGAAAAAATTGCGCGTCAAAAGTATGTTTCCGGAGAGAAAATTGAAGAGATTGAAGGTTTGAGTAAAGAAATCGAGAATTACTTTACTAAAATTCCGGTCGAGGAGGTTTAGAAAATGCTTAAGGAATATTTAAACATCAGGGATATTGTGGGACCTCTCGTTTTTGTTGAAGGCGTAAAGGGTGCTAAATATGGTGAACTGGTGGAACTTGACTTTCCCGGGGGAGAGAGAAGCTTGGGAAGCGTTTTGGAAATAAATCGAGACTTTGCTTTGGTGCAAGTTTTTGAAGGGACGCAGGGAGTTAATGCCACGCAGACTAGAGTCAAATTTTTAGGGAAAAGTTTGATTTTTTCAGTTTCTCGTGACATCTTAGGAAGGGTTTTTGATGGTTTGGGCAGACCTATCGATGGAGGTCCAGAACCTATTGCCGATGAGCAACTTGATATCCATGGAGCAGCAATTAACCCCACTGCCAGGGACTATCCGACCGACTTCATTCAAACAGGTATTTCTGCTATTGACGGATTAAACCCACTCGTTCGAGGTCAAAAACTACCCATCTTTTCAGGAGCAGGCTTACCTCATTCAGAGCTGGCAGCTCAAATTGCCCGTCAGGCAACGGTGAGAGGTCAAGCTGAGGAATTTGCAGTAGTTTTTGTAGCTATGGGCATCACATTTGAGGAAGCTGACTTCTTCATTGAAGAGTTTAAGAGAACAGCTGCTATTGAAAGGGCTGTTCTTTTCATTAATCTGGCAGACGACCCAGCTATCGAGAGGTTAGCCACTCCACGAATGGCTTTAACAGCAGCTGAATATCTCGCTTTTGAGCTGGACATGCACGTCTTAGTAATTCTTACCGACATGACATACTATTGTGAAGCACTGCGGGAAATATCGGCAGCGAGGAAAGAAGTTCCAGGAAGAAGAGGCTATCCAGGATATATGTATACTGACCTGGCTACAATTTATGAAAGAGCAGGGAGGATAAAGGGCAAAAAAGGTTCTATCACTCAAATTCCTGTCTTGACCATGCCTGAAGACGATAAAACTCATCCTATTCCTGACCTCACTGGTTACATCACTGAGGGACAGATAATTCTCTCTCGTGACCTTCATCGAAAAGGAATTTATCCACCAATTGATGCGCTCCCTTCACTTTCCAGGTTAAAGGAGAAAGGCATTGGTGAGGGCAAGACAAGAGAGGACCACTCTGCTCTTTCTAACCAACTTTTTGCTGCCTATGCTCGGGGAAGAGAAGCCAGGGAATTGATGACCATTCTGGGAGAGGCTGCTCTTACCAGTCTCGATAAAAAGTACGTTGCTTTTGCGGATGAATTTGAAAGTCGCTTTTTAGCTCAAGGTTATTATGAAAACAGAACAATTGAGGAAACTCTTGACCTCAGTTGGGAGCTTTTGAGAATTCTTCCCAAAGAGGAATTGAAGAGAGTTTCTGAAGAACAGATTGAACGTTATCTTGAGAAAAAAGAGGAGAAAGCAGCTAGTTAGGGTATCTACTGATGATTAAAGTAAATCCAAACCGAATGGAACTTTTAAAACTGAAAAAAAGACTTCAGATTGCTCGTCGCGGTCATAAGCTTTTAAAAGACAAGCTCGATGAGCTGATGAAGTATTTTTTAGATGTCTTAAATGAGATGGGAGAATTACGAAAAGTGGTGGAGAGGGAGCTCAATGAGTATTATCTTTTTTCCACTCTTACCTGGGTGCGAGCACCTGAAGGAGTGCTTGAAGAATCACTCTCACCTCCTCCTCTTTCCTTTGAAGTTGAGGAAAAGAAGAAGATCGTCTTAAATCTTCCTCTTCCTCGCTTTGAAGTGAAGGAGAAAGAAGAAAAGTTAACCTACAGTCTTTTTTCTTCCCCCTTAGCTCTGGATAAAAGCATAAAGAAAATTCAGGAAATTCTTCCTGACCTTTTTAAGCTTGCTGCACTGGAAAAGAGCCTCTTTCTTTTAGCTGAAGAAATAGAGAAGACTAAAAGGCGAGTGAACGCTCTGGAGAACACTGTTATTCCCGCCCTGGAGGAAACCATAAAGTATATTACTATGAAGCTGGACGAAATGGACAGGGAGACAAGAACTCGTCTTATGAAGATAAAAGAAATGCTCGAAGCGGCTGGCTAGCTTACACTTTCCTTAAAAATATTTTCAAAAGTTTGAGTGAAGTTTTTCTCGGGAAAAGTAAGGTCAAACTGTTTTAACCATTTTTTTATGTAATCCTTATCTAAATTCGGGTTCTTAATAAGAATGGTTTTTACATCTTCTAAATCTCTTGCCCTGCCTGCAAATATTTTGTGGATGATTACATCTTCAGGAGAGGCAAAGTTTACAGAAGTTTTTCTCAAGTTTACCTTTTTCGCTCTTTTAATAGCTTCTCTTTCATAAGGAGTATAAGAGAAAATGAAGTCTACTCTTATTCCACTAATTCTTTCTTTTGCGGGAAGGACTAAAGTTTTTTGCACAAATTCTTGTGGCTCTTCCACTAATATTTCCAGGCCAATTGAGTTTATGGCTTTAATTAAGAGGTCATATTGTTGAGGCTTAATTCCTAAAGTGATGTCTATATCTCGCGTAAGGCGAGGTTCGCCGTAGAGAAGAACAGCTTGACCACCGATTATCATATAAGGAATTCTTTGCTCATCAAGCGAAGAGGCTATTTTTCTCAGGGTTCTTTCGAACATGAGTTTAATATAGAGGCAATCTTTATATCTACTTCTATCCCCTCCAGTATGTCTTTTGGGGGGAGAACACCCAGTTTAACCCCCTCTCTCCACAAAGAATCCATAATTTTTAAAGTTTTCTCAAAAGAAATCTGCTCATTTTTTAGCATTTTCTTTTGAAAACTCTCCCATAATTCTATGTTTTTTATCATTTGTCTGAATTATACCATTTCTTTCTTTTTTGAGTATCCTGTGAAGTTAAAGCTTCTCACTTTTAAGGGAGGGACAAAGCAAATTGCTGAACTTCCTCTTTTTAATTCCCTTCTTTTTCCAACTTCTAAGATGTCCTTAAATGCTTCCAAAGCGCTTTGAGTGAAGCGCAGGTTTGGCAGTCTACTCTTTACCTTTCCCTTTTCGATGAGGAATGTTCCGTCTCTGGTCATGCCGGTGAGCACAGTGTTTATAGGGTCTTCCACATTGATATAGAAAAATCTGGTAACTAAAATAGCTCTTTCTTCTTCTGCAATCATATCTTGAATAGATTTATCGCCCTTTTCCATAAAGAGGTGTAAAGGGAGAGGCCCTACAGAGTTGGGATAGGGTAGAGCGTGCCCCGTAGAAGACTTTCCTTCTCTGGAAGCTGTGTAGGTGTCGTAAACTAGGTCTTTGGCAACTCCCTTTTTAAAGATTACCACCTTCTTTTTAGGAACTCCTTCGAAGTCAAAAGGCATGGTGAGGGTTCTTTCATCCAGTCCATCATCCCATATATCCACTTTTTCTGAAACCATTTTTTCTCCGGGGCGGAAAAAACTCCTTCCCTCTTGAAAAGAAAGGGCGGAGAAGCCAAGGTAGGAAAGAAAACTTAAGATATCAGCAACGGCTTCAGGTTCAAGAATCACGCAGTACTTCTGGGGCTGGAAGTCTTCGATTTTGCGGGAAGACAAGCTCAATTTCTCTTTCGCTTTTAAAAAGATTTTTTCTAAGTTTAAATCGAAGAAAGATTTAGAAAGTCCGCTGGAAAAGGAAGAGAGCCCATTCTTTTCTAAGATAATTTGAAAATTAGCCTGGGTAAAATTTTCCTCTCTTTCCATCCCTTCGCTGTTCAAAATATAGAGAGTGCTTTTTTCAATTTGTAAACTTCCTGAAACTTCGAGACCTTCCTTTTCACACGTTTTCAGGAGTGAGATGAGAGAAGAGGAAGGAGTTTCAGGCTCAAGATTAAATGTCCTTTCATCGAATGTTTTTGGATAAGGGGGAAGAGGGGAAGGTTTTGGAAGAGAGGGAAAGTCTTTTTTTACCGGTGAGAGCAGAGACATTTCCTCTGCTTTTAAAAGTGTGCTGAAAATTGCTTCTTCTCTCAGTGAGTTCGTGGCAAAAAAGCCGATTCTCTTTTCGTTAATAACTCTTATCCCCACATGGGAGTTTGTTTCCTTAGTAGGTTGATGAATTTCGTTGTGGAAGAAGCGAAAACTCAAAGCATCCTCTTTTATCACCAAGATTTCCGTTTCCTTACTGCTTTTATTAAGCACTTTTTTTATTATTTCCCTTTCCTTCACCGTGCTACTCCTGTTTGCACATTTCTTATTCTCGCAGCAGGTGCTCCATGACTTACTTCCATTATTTGCATAGGGTCTCCCTTTCCGCAGTTTAAGAATCCCCAGAGAGAAAAACTTTTCTTATTTCCTAAGGCGTCGCAAGAGCGCCAGAAGTTAGGAGTTATACCAGTGTAATTGGCGTTTTTATAAACTTTATTACTCAGCTTTCCATTTTTGATTTCCTGGGCCCACTCCACAGCGAACTGAAAGTTCAAGCGCTCGCTATCGATGGACCAGCTTTTTACCGTGGAGAGGAAAAGCCCCTCTTTTACTTCGGAGATTATTTCCTCAAGGCTTTTTTCACCTGGTAAAAGATTTATATTAGTCATTCTGATTATAGGAAGACGGTTGAATCCATCTGCTCGGCATGTTCCGTTGCTCTCTTTTCTAAGGAGATGAGCAGTTTCTCTATTTGTAAGAGTATCAACTAAAATTCCATCTCTGATGAGGGGAAACTTTTGTGCCTTTATTCCTTCATCGTCAAAACCAAAGGTTCCAAGTCCTCCCGGAAGAGTTGCATCTGCTTCAATGTTTATTATTTCAGACCCATATTTAAACTTCTTAATCATAGAGAGCTTTACAAAGCTTTCTCCTGCCAGGGAAATTTCCATTCCTAAAATCCTGTCCAGTTCTAAAGGATGCCCTACACTTTCATGAATTTGAAGAGCCATTTGAGAGGAGTCGATAACCACTGTACTCACTTTTTCAGGACAATTGGGAGCTTTTAATAGTTTGACTGCCTCTTCTCCTACCTGAAAAGCTTTTTCCTTCAAATTTAACTCATTTACATATTCATAACCTTTGCTCAAATAATTTCCATGGGAATTTGGATAAGAACGTCTCTGCATTTCCCCATTAGCCAGAGCATAAGCTTCCAACCCTCCACCGCTATAGTAAAATTCCTGTTCTATGAAAGAGCCTTCAGTGGAAGCGAATATCTTTCGCTCTTTCTTAAATTTAAGAAAAGCCTTTCCTATCTTAATTTCCTTCTCTGCACGGAGATTTTTTTCCGCTTCCATAAGTAGAGAAAGCTTTTCATTTAAAGAAACTTCAAAAGGGTCGATAAGGATGGAGGTTTTAAATGTGAACTTATGTGTTTTGGAAGGGGAAAGAATAACTTTTTTTCTCTTCGTTTTGGCGGAAGATTTAGCCAAACATACGGCTTCGTGAACCTTTTTCATGATTTCTTCCTTATCTAATTGATTAGTAGCTGCAAACCCCCAGGCTCCGTCTTTAAGAACTCTTATTCCAATCCCTAAAGAATTCCTTTTAGAGATTTCCTCTATCTCCTCATTTTTTACTGAAATAGATTCAGTCATTCTTTCAACTAGCCGAGCATCAGCGTATTCCACCTTGCAAAAAGAGCATTCTTCCAAAGCAATGTTTACAATCTCTTTTTGCATGTTTTAGAAACTTTGAGTGGTAGAGGTGGTGGTGAGGGGAGAAGGGATGATGGGGAAAACGCGCGGTGGTGCTGGAATTCTCCTTGCTCCGGAAAAATCAGGTCTTTCGGAAAGTTTTCCTAGCCTCACGAAGTCTCCAGTTTGAGGTGCATGGATGAAGTACCCCTTTTCTACGTATATTCCTACGTGGTGAACAGGATTCCCAAAGAAAACCAAATCTCCAGGTCGTAAATCTTCGATTCTTTCCACAGGCTCACCCATTTTCGCTTGTGCTCTGCTGTAGTGGGGCAACTCCACTCCGTGCAGTTGAAAAACAAATTTGACCAGTCCTGAGCAGTCAAAGCCTATGTCTGGTGATTCGCCTCCCCAGACGTAAGGAACACCAAGATAGTGAAGTGCTGTTTCCACTACACTTCCCGGTTCCACAATAATTCCTAATTCTTCAAAGAGTTTATTTACTGTTTCTTTTATATTTTCTCTTTCCTGAGCCTGACGAGCTTCTTCTTCAGCCAAGAGAGCTTTTATTTCATCTGATAAGCTTTCTATATATCTCTGCTTTTCTAAGAGTTGATTTTGAATTTCTAGTTTCCTGGCTTCAATTTCTTCTTTCAATGCAGTTTCTTCTGAGATTTTTTCCTCCAATCTTTCCTGGCTTTTTTCCAGTTCTTTCTGAACTTCTTTAAGATTCCGAAGGATTTTCTGATCCTGCTCTGTTAAAGAAACAGCAAAATGGAGAGTTGTGAAGAAGTCAAAGAAGTTAGTGGTATTTAAAATAATTTCCAAAAATCTTTTATCTCCCTTTTTATATATGTTTCGGATGCGCTGGTAGAAGATCTCCTTTTGCTTTCCGTGTTGTTGTTGCACATGAGCATGTTCAAGTTTTACATTTGTGAGGTCCATTTGAATTTCTTCTAATCTTTCTCGAGCAGCGTTATATTCTTCTATGGCTATTTCTAACTGCTCATTTAGCTTAACCAGTTCTGCTTTTACCTCTTCATATGTTCTTTGCTTTTCCTCTATTTGCTGGCGAAGGGAAGGATAGGTCGGAACTGCTAAAACTTGAGAAGCAGAGAAAAAAAAGAGCATGGTTATTGTCAAGGTTTTTAAATATAAATTTTTGGTTTTTGAAATTTTAACTGTATTCATCAGCTACGATATTATCACCTGCTAATTTTTATGTAAAGTTGGTTTTTTAAAGGTAAGATTTGGTTTATAATTTTTCAAATGAAAGTATCAAAGCATTTTAAAATACTCTTTGTTCTAATTTTTATACTTTCAGCAGCTCTTCTTTCCAGCTGTGCGAAGAAGTCTCCTCAAAAGGAAACTGGCGTTAAACTTGAGAATTTAAATTTAAAAGCGCCAACGGGAACAGTCCTTTTGGCTAGAGTTTACGGAGGAGGAGCAGAGGAGCTTCAACTGCTTACTTTTGAGAAGGAAAAGCCAAAGGAAAAAAACTTAGAAGCCGGTCCTTTAGTTAATTTAGGTAAAGAGAAGTTTTACCCTCTTTTCAAAAAACTGCAAAGTGGCTTTATAGGGGAGTTAACGAAGGACTCGCAGAAATTCTATTTTGTAGAAAGAGGCAATCTTTACTTTCGGAAAGTTGAGAGCCAAGAAAGAAAACTTATCAGCGATGTAGGAGATATTGTTTTTCTCGCTCTTTCACCCGATGAGAAAAGGGTTGCTTTTTTGAGCAATAATAAAAACAATATTTACGTTTACGAGGTAGAGAAGGATAAAGTAAAAACCTTTTCTTCTGTGCTGGAGCCAACGAAGTTTGATGAAGGAAAGACCTTCCCTCCAATTTATCACCTTGATTGGCTAAATAACGAGAAAATAATTTTTTCCAATTCTGAACTTATGGTTTTGAATGTAATTACTGCGAAAACGAGACCGCTGACTGAAACGGAAGACGTTTATGAAGCTTATTTTTCGCTTTCTCCTAGGAAAGATAAGCTGATTTTTTATGATTATGAAAGCTACGGTCTTTTTTTACTGGATTTAAAAAGCAAAGAGGCGCTGAAAGTGAATAATGTGCAGGGATACATGGGAATTCCTTATCCCTTTACTTGGACATCCGACGGAAAGATAGTTGCTTTTGAAATCGGCGGTGAGGACGTTGGGTTTTTCGAGATTTGGGTGCTATCCACTGAAAAAAGAGAAATTTTAAAAAGGCTTAAAGGGAAAGGAGGTAAATTTTTATTCACTCCCTGCATATCTCCGGATGGGAACTGGCTTTTGTATCAGGAATGGGTGAGGATGGAGAGAACAGGAGAAGTGAATGAAAAAGATAAAGAGGTTTATCTTTACCTTTCTCCTTTAAAAGATTTGGATAAGAAAATCATTCTTTATAAGACTACCTATCCAGACAACGGATTTAGAGCTCTCGACTGGAAACCTTAAAACTGCAAACTCATTTCTCTATAAATATTTAGTTGTTGCTATTTTCGCTGCTTGATATAATATAAATAGGACACAGCGCGGGGTGGAGCAGTCTGGTAGCTCGTCGGGCTCATAACCCGAAGGTCGCAGGTTCAAATCCTGCCCCCGCTACCAGTTTGCTTTCTGCTTGGGTCTCCTTTCTTTTTTCGTTTTTTGCGTCTATAAAATGGTAACCGAAGCCTCTTTGTTTCTACAGGAATTTTAACGCACAGCCTAGAAAACATCTTGGGAATGAAGTAAAATTAGTGCTGTGATAAAAATACTGTTTGTACTTTTGCTAGTAGTGATTCTTGGTGTTCTAGGATATTACATCTGGGAAGGGTACAGAGAAGGTTAGGGAAGGTTTTTCCTCTTCTTGATGAGCTTTCAGTTTTTTCACTTCATCATCTTCATGTTCTTTCTTTGATATCTGGCTTAGAAAAAATTTGCGGAAAGCATATTTTTGCTGTTTTTTGTGTCTATATTACCGATAATTTAGTCTATGTTGAGCGGGTAAGGAACCGGATAGAGCTGTAAAAGAGGCGAAAAAGGGAAGTCAGATGATTAGAGAAAAGAAAGAGAAAAGTTGACACCGACGGAAGAAGAAGTTATTTAAGAGATAGTGGCTTTTTTGAGAAAAGGGAAGTGCACATTGAAAGGGGCAACAAGCTTTGCAGGAGGTGAAAAATGAAGTTTATATTATTTTTAGTGCTTACCATTATATGTGTGCTGATACTTATAGCTACTGCGTATCTCTCCTGGGTGGATAGAAAGCAGTAAAAGATAAGGGGAAGGTTGCATAATTTATTTTTTTTCTAAGGTGTTTACTATTTTTGCCTTTTTCTTTAATTCTTCAATCCAGATTTGTGTTTGCATAGAGATTTTTTGATATTCAAGTTCTTCTTCAATCTGCTCTTTTACTTCTTCAAATTTTTTACCGGGGAAAAACATTTCTTTGTTTTCCTTATAATATTTTTTCACTTCTTCCTCAGACACTTTAATTTTATCTTTGAGAATTTTTTCTAAGATGAGCTGGAGCTTAAGCTGCTCTCTCAGAAAGTCAAGGGTCATGTTGTTTTCCTTCAATTGAGCACGAAAAGTTTTTTCATCCGGAAAACGTTTTTTAAACTCTTCGATTTTCTTATCAATTTCTTTTTCAGAAACTTTTATCCCCTTCTTTTTAGCTTCTTGTAAAATTAACTTTTCTGTAATCATCTGGTCTAAAACTTCTTTACCTGCTTGTTGCATCAGTCTTTCATTGAGCTCTGCTTGAGTTATTTTTTCTCCGTTGACAGTTGCTACCGTTTTTGAACATCCGATAGCTGCCACAGCGAAGATAATTAGGAAAAAAAATCCTATCTTCAATCCCTTTAAAGAAGTTCTCATTTAACCTCCTTCCTTCTCAAGTTCTAAACTATTTTAACACTAACTGTTTACCGGCCGAATTTTCCACTCAGCTGAGCTTTAGCAAGAACATGTCCTTCGATAGCGCTTTGGAACTCGCCTAAAGTGGTATTTTCGTCCAGAGATATGTTCTCTACATCCAGTGCGTAAATAGTAGTCACATACTCATGATCGCCGCTTCCAGGAGGAGGTTGAGGCCCACCATATCCTACAAAGCCGAATGTGTTGTTAAGCTCTTTGGAACCACTCGGCATCTTATCAGTTCCTGATGCTCCTTCAGGTATAGAATTTGCGCTGGAGGGGATGTTTATCACCAGCCAATGAACCCAGTTGTTAGCGATGGGGTGTATGTCTACCATAGCAATGGCAAATGATTTAGTGCTTCCAGGATGATTTTCCCATTTGAGTGAAATTGAGATATTTTCACCTCCCGACACCCCGGTGTTTGCATACTTAGCGGGGATTTTTCCTCCATATTCAAAAGCGGGCGACTTTATTTGAAACATACTTTCTTCACCTCCTTTTTCTTTTGGTTCTTCTTTCACAGTTTCTTTGGGTTTTTCAGGGGCAGTTTCATTCTTCTTTTCTGCACAGCCTACAACTGCGAAGAGAAAGATAAAAGTGAAGGCAGATAGAAGAAGTATCTTTTTTAAAGATATCACTTTTATGTTACCTCCTAACTTGTATTAAAACCCCCACTATGATTTTACCACTTTATGTTTATTCTAAAGTAAAGAGGAATACCAGTTTAAACCTCTTCCCATAATTTTTCTACAATTTTCTTGCTTGTTAAAAGATGTTTTCGATACTCAGAAAAGATTTCCAAGGTAATGGTGCCGTCATAACCGTATTTTTTTAAGGTTTTTATTACTTCTTTCCAATCGATGTTCCCTGCTCCAATAGGGAGGTGCATGTCGTCATTTCCACCTTTGTTATCTGAAAAGTGAACATGTGAAAGGCGGTGGTGGAATTTTTCTAGAAATTGTTTGGTTTTATTGCCGGAACCGAAAAGATTAGCATGCCCCACGTCCAGATGGAAACCAACTTCAGGCAAAGCATCTAACACCTTTTTCAACCCTTTAACTTTAGAAAAAGGTCCTCGAAAGTGTTCGACTATTATTTGAAGACCGTATTCCTCTGCTTTATCAGAGAGTTTTTCTATGACTTCAATGTTGTAGAAGATAGTGTCGTTTTCACTGGAAAGAGAGAAACCTCCATCGAGGTGAACATTCATTTTAGAAGCTCCCAATTCAGAAAAGATAGGCAGGCACTTTAAAAGCTCCTTTAAACTGGCCTCTCTCAAACTCTTTAAAGGAGAACCGATGGGGATGAGACAGTACGTATGCCCTATGACGTCCAGATTATACCTTTCTATAGCTTTGGAAAGAGATGATACATCTAGGTAGTTGAAGTAAGCTTTGGGTGGTTCTACACTCAAGTCAATGAAGTCAAAACCGTTTTCTCCAATCCACCTAATTTCTTCCAGTAGATTTTTTCGCGGGTCATTAATTGTCCCTAATTTCATTCTTTTCAAATCTTAACAGAATAGATGAACTGAAAGGAGAGAGGAAAATAAAATTCTCAATTCTTGTTAGGTACAATAATCACCTTTAAGGAGTTTTTAGCTTCTGCTACCAGCTTAAATCCCTTTCCCGCTTCTTCTAAACTCAATCGGTGCGTAATCATCTCTTTTACGTTTATTTTTTTGGATTTAATCAGCTCCAAAGCTTTAGCGAGGTCAGCGGGGGCAGCACCATACGATGTCAAAATGGTCACTTCGTTTCTCCACAGTTCAGTGAGGGGAAGAGGAACTTGGGCTTTAGGTTCAGGTACAGCAAAAAATAGAACAATTCCTCCACGGTCTACTGACTTAAAAGCTTGCTTTGCTGCAGAGAGAGCACCTGTGCAAACTATAACTTTCTCTGCTAACCTTCCATCGTTTAACTTCCTGATCCAGTTGGGAATATCTTCCCTGGCATCATTAACTGCATCTGCTCCAAATTTATTGGCTGCTTTTAATCGAAATTCATTTATGTCAGTGGCAAAGACTTTGTTTGCTCCTAAAAATTTAGCCAGCTGGATGTGGAGGATACCAGAAACACCGCTGCCAATAACAAGAACAGTGGAGGTGGGTTCAACTTTTGCTAACCTTTGCCCTCTAAAAACACAGGCAAGTGGCTCGATGAACGTGCCCTCTTCATAGGAAACTTCATCAGGCAGGAGGTAAACTCCTCGGTCAACATTTAAAGAAGGTACTCTAATGTATTCAGCGAAACCTCCTGGAAAGTAGTTTGTCCTATGGAGTGTTTCACAGGCGGTTTGGTGACCGCCTAAGCAGTAATGACAAGTATTGCAGGGGACATGGTGGGAAACGAAAACCCTATCTCCCTTTTTATATTCTTTTACTTCCTTTCCTGTTTCAATTATTTCGCCGGCAATTTCGTGCCCCAAAACTAAAGGAGCTTTTTTGAGTCGATACCATTCCATCACGTCACTTCCGCATATTCCGCTTGCCATTACTTTCACTAAAATTTCTCCAAGACCGATTTCAGGTACGGACATTTCTTCTAAACGAACATCATTATTGTTGTAATACATGGCAACTTTCATTTTCCCGGACCTCATTCTCGGTAGGTTTTCCTGCTCAGATTATTAGTTAGCAGTCTTTATTTCTTGGAAAAGTTCATAAGCTTCATCGACAGTTGCATTTTCATGAACGATTTTTCTTACCGCTTGAATCATAGCAACTGGAGACTCGGATTGAAAAATGTTTCTTCCCATATCTACACCGACTGCTCCTGCTTGCACAGCCTTATAAGTGAGCTCGAGTGCTTCGCGTTCAGGTATCTTTTTTCCTCCTGCAATAACTATGGGAACTGGTGTGCTTTCTACCACTTTTCCAAATCCTTCGCAATAATAGGTTTTAATGAAATGTGCCCCTAACTCTGCTGCTAGGCGGCAGGCTAGGCCCAAATAGCGCTCATCGCGCTTCATCTCCCTGCCAACTGCAGTGACTGCTAAAATCGGAATGCCATATTTCTCTCCTTCATCAATTAACTTTGCCAGGTTTAAGAGTGTTTGATGTTCGTGGGGTGAACCTACATAAATAGAAAGAGCTAGTCCAGAAACGTTAAGACGAATTGCATCCTCGATGGAGGCAGTAATTTCTTCGTTTGAGAGGTCTTCTGATAAAATACTGTTTCCACCTGATACCCTGAGAACGATAGGAATATCTGTAGTTGGGTCGACAGAAGTTCTAAGAACTCCCCTGGTGAGCATGAGTGTGTCTGCATATGGGATGAGAGATTCAATAGTTCTTTTGGGGACTTCCAGGCCGGTGGTGGGTCCAAGGAAATACCCGTGGTCTACCGCGAGCATAACTGTTCTTCCTGTATTAGGTTTAATTATTCGAGAGAGACGATTTTCTAATCCCCAATCCACTTCTTACACCTCCTTCAGAGCGATTTTTTAATACGACAATTATACCCTTTTCCGATTTTAAATCGATAAATGGGAGCTTACTCAAACGAAAGACCTCTTTTTTGTTTTCTCACCTCCGATATGATGTAAAAGCTGGATTTCCAGCTGACTTTTTATTCCTACGCCGCTTGAATTTCTTATAAAGTATATAAAGTATTGAGGTAAAATTTAAAAGAGTAATTTTGAGGCGGTTTTTATGATTTATCTCGTTTTAGTTACTGTTCTGATAATCTTAGTTCTCATTGGTTTTTATTATTTTCGAAGAGGAGAGAGCAGGAAAATAAAGCGTTTAAAGCAGAGGTATATTTTGCTTTCGCATATGCCACCTGAGGTGGCAGAGGAGACTCTCAATCTTCATCTTGAGAATTTAAGGAAGAAATTTCCAGGGCGTTCAATGGAGTGGTATTTAGAGAAGATTATTTATGATTTAGAGAGGGAGAGGAGTTAGCCCAGAACCTTTTCTTTTCAAACCCCTTTTAAAGAAGCAGAAATTACTATTGACGATTGGAGATAAAGGATATATACTGACTGACTAGTCAGTCAGTATGATGGAGAAAAAGGAAAGTTTAGAGAACATACTGAAAGTAGCGGGAAAATCTTTTGCGGAGAGTGGGTATCACGGCGTTTCTCTTCAAGAAATTGCTGAAGACGCAGGCGTCTCCAAAAGCTTAATTTTCTATTACTTTAAAGATAAGAAGAGTCTCTACGAAGCGTTAATTAAAAGAAGTGTAGAGCTAATTCTTCTCAATTTGACGAAGGCTTTACAGCTTAAAAAGGACCCTCCTGAAAAAATTTCTGCTTTTATTCAAAGCTATTTTGAACTTCTCTTGCATGAAGAAAATCTCATTCGTCTATTAGCCAGAGAAACTTCCAATCCCGAAAGCCCCTTAGCTACATATGTAATCAACCAAAGCAGAAAGATGATTGATATTTTAACTTCTATTGTTGAGGAGGGCATTAAGAAGAAGTTTTTTAGAAAAGTAACCCCTCGCTTAGCGGCCGTATCGCTTTTCGGCATGCTTACTACCTATGTGGCTGCTAGAAACATCTTTGGCAGAAGAATTCCTCAAGCCGAGCTTAAAAACTACAGCGTCAAAAATCTCTCTAAGGTGAGCACAGAAATATTCCTAGAGGGCTTGAGAAAATGCTGAGGCTTTTTGCTCATCAAGTAGTAAAAAGGCGAAAAGAGATTCTCCTTATCTCCCTTCTCCTAGCATTTTTCGGAATTATCGGGATGATAAACCAGCGCATCAATTATGATCTCCTCTCCTACCTTCCCAAAGAGCTGGATTCTGTTAAAGGAATGGAGATTTTAGATGAGAAATTTGGCGTGGGTACGACCGTTCAGCTTCTTCTCGAAGATATGAAGAATGAAGAGGTTCAGAAGTTTAAGGAGAAGATAGAAAAGATAGAAGGGGTGGAAAAAGTTTCCTGGGTGAGTGATTTTACCGACATTACGGTTCCTAGAGAGTTCTGGCAGGAAATGCTGGTTAAGAGCTACTATGCCAAAAATGCCACTCTTTTGCAGATAAGTTTTGAAGAATCCCCCACCTCTCCCAAAACCAAAAAAGCTTTTAGGGAAATAAAAGAGTTATTCTCAGAAAAAAAAGCTTATATGGCTGGCTCTCTTGCCTCTTCTATGGATATGGAAGAGGTAATGAAAAAAGACAGGATAAAGTACAGCGTAGCAGCTTTGGTGCTCGTAAGTCTAGTACTCATACTCACTATTCCTTCTATTATTGTTCCTCTCCTTTTTGTGATAACCATTGGCTTAGCAGTTATTTACAATCTGGGTTTGTCTTTCTATTTAAATCAGGAACTTTCTTATCTTACAGGTGTTGTTGTCTTTTCCCTTCAATTTGCAGTGACCATGGATTACGCTCTCTTTCTTTATCATCGATTTGAGGAAGAAAGGGAAAAGCTTCCGGATGAAAAAGCTATGGAAGAAGCAATCGTGACTACGTTTAAATCGGTTACGGCAGCTTGTCTGACTACAGTAGCAGGTTTTTCTGCTCTTTCTGCTATGCGTTTAGGATTTGGAGTAGATATGGGATTGACTTTAGCTAGAGGTGTATTTATTACACTCCTAGCTGTTCTTACAATACTTCCTTCTCTTTTGCTCCTGTTTGATCCTCTAATTCAAAAGATTGCTCATCGCTCCTTTCTCCCCAACTTTGTCAGTGTTTCTAAGGTTATTACCAGGCATTCTCAGATATTTGCTCTCGTTTTCATTTTGCTTTTTATTCCTGCTGTATTCGGCTATTTAACTATGGAAAAAAGTTTTAATTTGCATGAAGGAATGCCTGAGGACTTACCTTCCATCAAAGCGGAAGATGTCTTAGCTGAAAAGTTTGGAAAGCAAGAAACAGCTTTTTTGGTGATTAAGGATTATGATTCTTTGACTGAACTCGAAGAAACAGTTAAGAAAGTGGAGAAGATAGAAGGAGTGGAAGGAACATTTGGATATATAAAATTGGTCGATCCCCTTATCCCTGAGGAGTTTGTTTCAGAGGAAGTAAGAGAACAGTTTTTTAAAAATGGATATACATATTACTCGGTGGATATAAAGTATTCGCTGGCTGATGAGAGAATCAATGGCGTGTTGAAAGGGATTTCAGAAGTGGTGCAGAATCCCTCTTCAAAAACGTACTTCACAGGTTCTGCAGTGCTCATAAAAGATTTGGAGAGGGTATCAGAAGAAGATATTGGTAAAGTCAATTACCTTTCTATTTTAGCTATATTCATCATTGTTCTTTTCGCTTTTCGTTCTCTTTCTGTGCCTATCGTTTTAGTAAGTGCAATTGAACTGGCTATTCTGTTAAATCAGGGAATTTCTACCTTTACCGGAGCGAAAGTTACCTTTATTGCTGCTTTAGCTATTGGAGCAATACAGCTTGGAGCCACAGTTGATTATGCGATTTTACTTACTTCTCGATATGAAGAAGAGATGAGGAAGAAAAGAAATCGATTGGAAGCTATTAAAAAAGCTGTTCAAGAATCTTCACAATCAATCCTCGTGAGTGCAAGCACTATGTTTGCTGCTACCATTGGAATGGTTTTTTTGAGCAATGTGGGAATGATTAAAGGTTTAGCCACTCTCATTTCCAGAGGAGCAATAATTAGCTTTTTAGTAGTTGTTTTTCTTCTCCCTGCACTTTTAATTTTGGGTCAGCCTATTTTTGAGTGGACGGGCTTCAACTGGCCTGCAGAGAAGAGAATAAGAAAAAGAAAGAAGGAGGAGGGATTAAGTTGAGTAAAGTGTGGAAACCGCTGAGAGCTTCTTTAGTTTTTGTGCTTCTTACAGTGGTCTTTTTTACTTCTGCCACCTATTCTACGCCTGTTCTTAAAAAACCGAAAAGTATTTTGGATGATGAAACTGTTTACGTTCTACTTGATGCCAGCGGAAAAGTGAAAAAGAAAATAGTCGTTGACTGGTTGAGAGTTGAAGGAAAAGGCTTAGTGGAGATTGTGGATAAAGGAGAAGTTACTCAAGTAGAGTCTTTAAAAGATGAAAAAAGGCCAGAGATTAGAGGAGAAAATATTATCTGGGAAGTAAAAGTTAACGGTTTAAAGGATTTTTACTATCGAGCAGATACAAAAAAGGAACTTCCACTTAAGGTTGAAATAAATTATTTCCTTGACGGAATGGAAGTTTCACCCCAGGAAATCGCCGGCAAAAAAGGGCATTTAAAGATAAATATCAAGTTTAAAAATAAACTGAAGAAAAAGGTAGTAGTCTCTTATACAAGTGAGGATAATGTGAGTTACAAGCAAAGCGAAGAGGGAATCTATGTTCCTCTCATGGTAGTGGTAAATATGGATTTAAAAGCAGGTAAGTTCAGTAATATTGAGACTGAGGATGAGATGCTTTCGGTGAGCGGAGAGACAATGAAATATACGTGGATGCTTTTCCCCCAAGGGGAGGAGGAAGTTTCAATTGAAATGGACGGGAGGGATATTGAAATAGACCCCATCATTATTTCAGTTTTTCCGCAGATGCCCGGTTCACCGGAGATTGAAATGGAAGAAGAGTTTGAAGAGATAAAGGAAGGTTTAGAGGAGCTTTCTCAGCTTCCTGCAGCTCATATTAAAGTTTTAAATGGTGTAATTGAGAATTTAGGTGTTTCCCAGTTCGATGAGTTATCTGAAGCAGCAGAAGAACTTAGCTTATTAGGTGAGGGGATTAAAGAAACTGGAGAAGGTATTGATGGCCTTGTCTCTCTTCTGGAGGGACAAATTGAGGTTTTAGACGGAATTATAGAGGGAATTGATACCAGTAAATTTGAGAGTATATCTCAGCTTACAGCAGGAATCGAAGGGATTCTACAGGGAGTTCAACTGGTCAAGAATGGGGTGGATGGAATTATCACACTCCTTGACAGTCAAATTAACTTGCTAAGCGGAATTAAAGCATCAAGTGATAACCTCCTTCTTCTGGCACAAGATAGAGCTAATTTTTACAGCGGGGATACAACCTTAACTCAGCTTGCAGATGGTCTTCTAGCTCAAGAAGAGATGATTACTACTTTAACTTCAGGTGGAAATGTTCCGGGGCAAGGTTATCTCCCCGGGCTTAATGAGACCAAGTCTAACCTGGAAGATACCTCAAATGCTTTAGCTGATTTAATTAACAATTTGCAAGTTGTTGCTCAACAAGCAGAGGCTTTAAATGAAGTCCCTGGAGCTTTTAACAGTTTGAAGGATTCCCTCATCGCTTTAAGAGACGGGGGAAAGTTTAACGGCTTTCACATGCCAGGTTTAAAGTCTACACTCGAAGGGCTTAAAGATGTTTCTTCAGGGCTGCAAGAGATGGAAGAGGGATTTAGCGGTATGGACAGTGAGTTAGGGGAGTTTGAACAAATTCCTGAGGCAATGATTGAGCTGAGAAATACACTAGTTGCTCTGCGCGATGGGGGAGAGTTTATGGGTCAGTTCCTTCCCGGCATAACCACTACAGAAGAAGCTTTGGAAGAGACAGTGAGTGGCTTAGGGGAAGGTTTGGAAGAGATGAGAAAAGGTGAAGCTATAAAAGATGCCATGGAAAAAGAAGCTCAGAGTTACGACACTTTTTTGGGAAAGCCAGATGGCGCAGAAGGAAAAGTTAGGTTTATTTTCAAGACCGAGGAAGTGAAAAAATAAATTGGCTTTTACCCTTTAGCTGTCGCTCCCGCTGATTGCTTTATTCGTTTGAAGAGGAAACCGAGCCCTTTGGCGAAAGAAAGTGTTGCGAAGATCTGCGAATTTTCAATTTTTCCATATGTCTGATTATACTTTAAAGAAGGAGTTTTTAATTCTTAAAAATTGAGAATTGAAAATAAAAAGTGGAACTTTTTCAAAGGAATCTTTTTTAAAATTGGAAAGTTTGCTATTCTGAAAGTTGATTATGGTCACTATAGAAGATGTAAAAAGACACTATTTTTTTACAGATGAGGATGAGAGAAATCTGAAAAGGATAGGGGAAATTGTTTTTCCTTATGCTGAGCAGTTTGCTTCAGAGTTTTACGAATACCTTGCTGGCTTTCCAGAAACAGCTACATTCTTTCGCAGCCAGGTAGCTATAGAAAAGCGCAAAGAAACGATAAAAAGATGGTTATTAATGCTTTTTGATGGAAAGTACGACCACCATTACCTAGTTGAATTACAGCATATTGGACACGTTCACATGAAAAGAGAAATACCTATTCATTTGGTTACTGCTTCTATGAATTTCAAGCGAGAATACCTCATTCGTATTTTGGAGAGGGAAGTGGAAGAAAAAAGCGAGTTTCAAAGGCTTACAAAGTCTTTAGAGAAGATTCTGGATATAAATCTTGATGTCATCACTTCTTCCTATCATGAGGAAGAAATTAAAAGGATATTCCTTACTAAAAAGATGGACAGTGCCCTTATCACATTTGCGGAAAGATTTACCTACGGTTTAAACCTGGTTCTGGTTTTGGCATTGATTGGTCTTTCAATTGGTGTAATAGTGCTTTTTGGAAGGGATATTTATAATCTGGTTTTCGCAGGAAATTTAGAGAAGGGCATTATCTCTTCTCTAGGAACACTTCTTATAATCTGGGTGATGGTTGAGCTGATGGGAACAGAAATTAAATACTTAAAGGGTGGAAGATTCCACATTGAGATATTTGTTTCGGTTGCTCTAGTGGCAATTATCAGAGAACTTCTTATATCCACTTTGGCTCATGAATCTTTGCTGAAAATGGGAATCTTTCTCGGTGCCATTCTAATTTTAGGCGTTGTTTATTATTTAATTTCTCGCGCAGCTTTTCCTCGCTGATTTTTGTAGAAATATCTGATAAAAGCCTACAAGATAGATAGGAAATTTATGCACTTGCTTTACATTTCCCCTCTTCACAAACTTCCTCGGTGTCAGGCATTGGTCATTTAAAGGGTGTGCATGAGAGCTCTCATATCTTCCGCTATTTTTATTTTTCTTATTAAATCTCCAAGGCAGGAGTGGCGGAGGATGCGAAAGACGTTTTTCATATAGTTTCTCTTAAAGGGGGAAAGTGAACTCATTTTCCTCATTTTCCCCATGTAGAAATCCATATAGCAATGATTTATTTCTTCTTCAAGCTCTTTTATGCTCATGCACATAGGCTTAACTACAGGAGTGACCAGATTATATTTTGAGTAGTCTTGGGTTATGATATAGGGCTTGAGCTCCTGGTACACATCTGCGTAAGGCCAGGGGGCAATGGGGAGGAAGAAAGCCATATCAGGGTTGTAGTGCTTCACTAGGTCTAAAGTAAATTGGATTGACTCTTTTGTTTCATCAGGCATCCCTACAACTACTGAGGTTTCTGAGATGATGTCAGCTTCATTTATAATTTCCAAAGCTTTTTTGGACTGCTCCACTCGAACATCCTTTTTGAAGATATCCAAATTTTTCTGGCTTACCGATTCCACTCCTACATAGATGTGGGAAATACCTGCTTTTTTGTAAAGATTCATGATATCTTCATCTCTCACTACATCATCTACTCTAGTTTCCATAAGGATTTCCATGCCCACTTCACGCTCTATAAGAAGATTTAAAAGCTCGACCCAACGCTGACGGTCAAAAGTAGGATACTCATCCGAAAACATCACCACTTCTACGCTGAACTTATCCCTTAATAGTTCCATCTCTTTAACTACACTTAAGGGCTCTCTTGCTCTCCATTTCCTTTTCCAGAAGAGCTGTTGTGAGCAGAAAGAACAGCCGTGTATGCAGCCTCTTGAGGTGGAAACGATGGCCACGCGTTTATTATCGCTGGCAAAGTAGATATAGTCTTTCCAATCCAAGAGATCCCAAGCGGGGTTTAGAACATCCAAGTTTTTTACAAATTCTCTGGGTCGAGTAGCAACTATTATTCCCTCCTTTTTAAAAGCAATTCCGGCAACTTTTTCCAGGTTCTCTTCTGAGTTGAGAGCAAGGAGAAGTTCTTTAAATGTTATTTCCCCTTCTCCTCGCACTACATAATCAACTTCAGAATTTTTATTTAAAACTTCTTCAAACATAAAGGTAGGGTGTACCCCTCCCATTACTGTCACGATAGAAGAATCAATTTCTCGAACTGCTTTGAAAACCTGAAGACCTGCTGGATAAGTGGATGTATAGCAACCAGTGGCTACTACATCGGGTTTTTCCTCAGCGATTCTTTTTTTAATATCTTCGAGTTTGTGATATTTAGTCATAGCATCATAGATAATAGTTTCAAAACCAGCTTCTCTTAGAGAGCCTGCAATGTAAACAAATCCCAGAGGAAGCCATCTTCCTGCTGACTCAAGTACGCCACAGTGATAAGGTGGAGTAACAAGCATTACTTTTTTAATTTTTCTTTTTACTTTCTTCATCATTTTAATTATTTTATCGGATACTTAAAGTAGGTTCATTATATTAATAATTTTCAGCTTTTCCTTTATTTTTTCTGCCTAAACCCCAAGAAAGCAAGTTAGCCCAAGGTTATTGTAAAAGGTATTCCGCATGAATGGTAGCTGAAATGTAAGGAATTAAGAAAAAAGCAAAGACGCTTATGAGTAGGCAGAGCAAAATAAGCCAAGCTGACTTTGTACCACGCCAGCCCCTGCTCAAGCGTAAATGAAGGTAAAGACCGTAAATGAGCCAAGTGATGAGAGACCAGGTTTCAACAGGGTCCCAGTTCCAGTATCTTCCCCAAGCGTTATTGGCCCAGATAGCTCCAGCTACAATCATTATAGCGAGAAAGGTAAAGGCAAGAGCAACGAACTTATATGAGAGCTCATCAATAGTTTCTCTCTCTGGCAACTTCTCGAGTAATTTTTTTATCAAACCACCATTCTCTTTGTAGAAAATTAAAGTGAGAGCTAAAAAAGAAGCAATTAAAATTGACCCTACAACTAGTTTGGCGAAGAAAATGTGAATCATCAACCAGATGCTTCGGAGAGTGGGAGGAAGCTGGTGTATCTCTCTAGATGCCATAAGATTCGCTCCCAAGGAGAGGAATGTAAGAGGCATTAAGAATGTTCCCAGGGGAAGGAATTTGGGAAATCGCCAGAAAAAGAGGAGAGCGATGGTAAGAGCTACAAAAATATCTGAGGAGTACACTTCGAAAGGGGTTATGTAGGGACCGTGTCCTGCAACCTGCCAGCGGTAGAGAAGAGCGATTCCGTGAGTGAACCAGCCCGAGAGGGTTAAAAATACAGCTCCTTTTTGAGCATTCTTTTTATCAAAGATGAAACCCACAGCGAAGAAAACACTGCTTAAAGCATAGAGCAGTATAGCAATCCAGTAGAGAGTAATTTCAATTTGGTTCAACTATTTCCCTCCAGATTCTACCCAGTTTTTCTTGAAAGTTGCTGGAAAATTTGGTAGTAAATCCACGCATTTTTATTTCTAACCCTCTTTTTCTTTCCTTTATGGAGAAACATATTACTTCAGGGCTAAGAAAATAATAATTGATAAGGGCGAAGAGGGCAATGAAAAATCCCAGATATAGGAGATAATCGCCTGGTCGGTAAGATACTTGAAGTCCTGAGTAAAAGGTTACGTCAGAAAAGGAAACGTCAAATTGGTCGCTGACTTTTATTTTCTCTCCTTTTGAAATCTCCTTCTCTCTTATCATTTTCCTATTCTTATAAAGAGAGATGTAGAAAGAAAGTGGGGTATTTTTTAAACGTTGTAGAGTCCCTCCTTTTTCAGGATATTTTAATTTGATAACTGCGGTTATTTCGCTTGGTAGCTCTATTTTTTTTTCGCTTTGCTCTTCTCCTTCTTTAAAGGGGAAATAAACTAGATTTGGGTAAGCGTTGCCCTTTTTATCGATTAAAACGAAGCTTACAGCTAAGCCAAAGTTTTTGGATTGAAAGATTTTTCTGCCCTGATATCGGATGGGATAGTTAGGTTCGGTGGTGCCTAAGTCTTTAGTTTCACCATTTTCAATCGCTACGAGCTCAGTACCGTAAAACTTTTCCTTTCCCGAAGGGTAGTAGAGGACTTTAAACTTTTTATTAGCAACTTTAAATCCCCTGTATCCTGGGAAGAAAGGACCTTTGTCTACTTTCTGGTAGTACTGGGGCTCGTCTTTAAAGAAGTAACCTTCAGCTAATTCTAAAAGGCCGTTGAACCCCATTAAGTAGTTGATGAAAATGGCGAGAAGGATGAGGGGAAGAGAAAGATGGAAGAAGAAGATACTCCATTTGTTGAAAAGAAAGCGATGAGCAATTAATTTCACTTCTTTTTCATTTTCTTCCCTTTCTACCCGATACTTTTTTTTCAAAACCTCTTCCCCTCTTAAAATGGCTTCTTCTCTATCCATTTTTTTTGTTGTGAAGGTAAATTTGGCTTTCTCTAGTTTCAGATGGCGGATTTTTTCCAAGTCGAATCTTTTCCTGATGACTTTTAACTCCTTTAAAAAAATGCAGAGAAAAAAGTTTAAAAGAAAAAGAAAGGTGATTATGAGGAAGAGAGGAGAGTTTTCAAAATCTCTTGTGCCCAGAAATATGAAGACCCCTTTCCAAGAAGAATTGCTTACTCTGGGGAAGAGAGAAAGCAAAAGCCAGTTGAGAGAGAGGAAGATGATGAACAAGATGAGAAGGGCTTTGAGGAAGTCAGTTGACGAGAGATAGTCGAGAATCGTTTTATCCCTTTTTGGTTTAATAGCCATAGACGACTATCCTTCGATTTCCAGTGTCAGAGACAAAAATTAGCCTTAAATCTCGAGCGATTGCAATAGAGATTGGTTCTTTAAGACCTTCCTCCTTTCCGTAAGTAAAGAGTTTTGTGTCTGCATAGGGATTATAAACCACAACTTCTCCAGCTCTCCTATCCAGGATGTGAATTCTTCCCATTTTTTTCAAAATGTCCTGAGAAAGTTTGAGATTGGAAGGAGGTTTTGGCTGAAAAACCAAGTCATAATCAATATCCACTGCTTCTTTTAAGTTTTTCTCTTCAGGGAAGAGATAAGCAAAGTTCCCATTGCAGGTGTAAACCATGACCTTTTCTCCATCTGCAACCATTATTCGCCCATCAGGAGTTACAAGCACATCACCGGGGGAAGAAAGCTTGTATTTTTCATCTTGGGGTTTGAAGAAAGAGGGAGCTGTAAGAAGAAGCTCCCCCCGCTCTTTCAGCTTCCCTTTATTTTCAGTGCTTATAATGAGGACAGCTTTCAAGTTATTGTCGCTCACATAGATGTTCCCCTCGTACCAGTAGAGGCCAATGGGGTCAAGTCTTCCTTTCTTTTCCGGAAGAAGCCCATATCTTTCTTCCTTTAGCTTCTTTTTTTCTGTAAATACAATTTCTTGAGTTCTTCTATCGATGAAGTAAAAACTTTTTTTATCTGTGGTGAAGGAGCTGATAAGGGGAGTGCTAGAAAAGTTGATTGTTTTCTTTTCTTCCTTTTTCAAATCGAAGACTTCAGTGTGAGGAGAGTTGAGAAATGAGATGTAAATTTTCCCTTTTTCGTAAAACAGAGCTCCAGGGATGAGTTTTATCCTTCCTTTTCTAAGACTCACCTCTCCTAAAAAGTAAGGTTTTTGGTCAAATTTCGTTTTTTTCTCAGGAGTAAAGGAAAACTCAAATTTTTTAAAGAGGAATTTATACCAGAGAACACCAGCTGCAATTATTAAAATGGCTGCGAGGAAAGTTGCGGCAAGTTTTTTCTGTAAAGCCATAGAAATTAATTTAACAAAAGGTAGGGGAAGAGAAAAGGTATTATGAGATAGCTTTTCTATTTCTTTTTAAGAGTGGTTAAGTTGATAAGTATTAACAAGGCTTAATCACAGCCAAAGCTCACATCATGACAGTCGTTCTCGCGCCAGTTACCAGGGCTTCTGTGGGGCCAGGGGGAAGGACGCCCCCGGAAAGCGCTGTCTTTATAAGGGGCAGGGTCAGTCCCGAAGACCCAGAGATGATTGTTGTTCATGCCGTGGGGGATGCGAGAGTGGCAGTGGATGCAAGCTCTATTACCGTGCCTATTTGTGTGCAAGTTTGTCGTGCCTGCACGAAATCCAGTAGCAACTCCGATGTTGTGGCACCTATCACAAAGAGAGCCTGCATATCCATTTGTGTAGGTCATAGTGTTATCCCACCTTCCCTTAATAATATGGTCTCTGTTTGAACCATGGGGACCTTCCGCATCTGTGCTCTGATCACTTCCATGGCAGTCAGAACAATACATTCGGCTATTGTATGTCCAGGGCGAATCATAAGATGCGCCGCTATAGGCGTCTGTAGGAACAGCCATCACTCCATGGTATGAAGCATTGTTGGGATTGAACTCTTTTGCCTGGTCTGTTAATCCAGGAGGAGGATTGCTTCCAAAAGCAAAAGAAGAATGACACTTGAAGCAGATTTGATATTCATACTGAGCAGGTTTCACAATCGTATATGAGTTCTGGTCTGGCACCTGCCAAGCAGGTGTGTTGGGAGGCTCGACTCCCCAAGTTCCTTTGAGGGCATTGGAAACTGTGCTTGTGCCAGGGGTATGAGTTCCAGCTTGAGCCACATGAGGATTGTGGCAATCAACACACTCTGCATGTGGATTTGAACCGAAGTTTGGGGTCGTTTCTGTATCTGAATGCCTTCCTGAATAGGTAAGGACAGGGTGATTGTATGTTCTTTGGAGAGGTGTCTTTATATCTGGAGCCCCGTATGAGTTTCCACTCACGTGGCAAGAGTTGCCATTTGCGTCATAGAGACAGTTGCCGCGATTTGTGCCATCATCTTCAGGAGCTTTAAGCATCCGATAATAATTTGTGCCGTGCTGGCTGTGGCAATTGGTGCATTCCTTCTCTGGATAGGGGAGAGAGGACCAGTGCTGAGAAGTAAGATAATCTGATTTATTCCAACCGGGAAAGCCAGGATACTGAGAAGTGTCGGGGAAGAGAATAGTGTAGGGAACTATAGTTGAAGTTGAGATAGTAGCCTCTGGTGGACTGCTGTCATGACAGGTAAGGCAGAAACCAGTTCGATAATTGTTAGCTGCGTTTATCTGCCAGATATTCTTAGTGTTATCAGGGTCAGTAATCATGTAGTTCGGTGTCACATCAGGGTCTCTCACAAGATGGGGATTGTGACAAGAAGTACACTCCACTTTGGCAGCTCCTTGTACTCCTCCCCACTCTTCATCAACTGCGTGGTGATATGCGCTCTGGAATTCGCTTTGCTGAGTTGGATGACAAGAGTAACAGAGCTCCTCCTCTTTCTTTGGGGTTCCTCTATATCCTGTTAAGCGATTGCTGGCATTTGAGCCATGTTCAAGGTGGCAGTTGAGACAGTTGATAGCTGTGGAGGAAGTATCAGTTATATTGCATGTGGAGTCATAGGTAGCAGAAGGAACCCAACTCGTGGTGGGTAGAGCTGTCCAGTGAGCAGACTGCTCATATCCAGTCTTATGGTCTCCTCCGCTTTCACTGTAATAAGTAGGATTATTGATAAACGTATTCTCCCAAGTGCCATGACACCCCCAGCAGAAGCGGTTGCCTATGGTGGAGTCACCTACATATCTTGGATTACTAGATTCCATTCCATCTAGAGGCTCATCTTTATAGTATTTTCTAGCAGACCTTCTATTAGATCCCATGGTAGGATCCCACTCAAACAAAAGCTTAGGATAGTCATCCGGGTCTCTATGAGGAGTGTGACAGTCTGCACAGACAATTTCTCTTTCAGGAACAGGGTGACGAGATTGGGTAGGGGAAGTGTAGCTTGTATCCACTGTATCTATAAACTCAAACTGCACATTCTCTCCATGCGCTCCGGAAGGAGGAAGAGTTGAAGTGGGAGCTCCGTGGCAGTAGTAGCAGAGGCTTACGTTTTCTCTTCTAGCTAGGGAATTATCTTGAGAACTATGGTTATCGTGGCAAACCTCGCAGAGATTTGTTCTTTGACTGAACCTTCCGTGAGGCATTATTGTATAACCACCTGCATATGAACTGAAGTGGGAAATCCTTGAAGTGATTAAGTTCTTCTTAGTATTTACTGAGATATTATCTGAAACATCGAGCCACACACCTATTTCCCTCTCGTAGTAGAAAAGCTTAGCTGTTTTTGAGAGCCACTGCTTTTCAAAGTCTTCTCCATTTGAAGGGGGGATATATGCAAGGGATAAGTGAGGTTTAAGTAGGAAAGAAAGCCCTTCAGGCTGAAAATCATAGGATGAGGTGAGAAAAGTATCAGTATAGTTTGGAGTATCGTGAGGAATGCCATTTTCTTCGATAGTAATGGTAACTTCCTCACTTACTGCAGCTGCGGGAAAGAGAAAGGAAACCTCCCCATTTGAAGAAAGAATAGCTATTTCCTTTTCAGGAGATAAGTTTTCTCTGATAAATATCTTTTCGTTAACTTCTGGAGGGGTGGGAGTGCTTTCCCTTCCTTCCTTAACTGAAGATACTTTGTAGTAGCAGTAGCCGACTTCGCTTTCCGTTATCTCCTCTTCAAAGCTGCTTTCAGCCACTGTAGCGACGAGAGTAAAAGAGCCATTGGGGGAAGAGGATTTGTAAACTTTGTAAGTAAGACCTTCTACTCCCTTCCAGGAGAGAATATTTTTTAAATTTCCAGAAAAAACAGTGAGATTAGTAGGGGCAGGTGGAGCGGACTCCTCAGTTGAGGAATTTATTTTATTTTTTTCTTTCTTTTGGCTTTTCTCGCCCGAGGATGAATTTAATTCTTCTTGACTTTCTTCACTTTGATTTTCTCTGCTTTCTTCTGTAGTATCATTTTCTTTCACATCTTCCGCAGATGTGTTTTGAGCAACTAATTCACTTTGTGAAGTTGTTTCAGAGGAATCACTAGGCGTTACTCCTTCTGTTTTGTTCTCCTTTGGGAGGAGGTTCGAAAGGCCACTTTCGGAAGATGAGATTCCCTTTAATGCAGCAGGCCTTTCCAATACTCCATTTTTGGATATTTCCCTGTTCGGTGAGGGGTAAGTTCTTTTTGCTACTCCTCGAGGATGTTGCAGAAGAGCTAGAGCTGGAAAGACGAAGAAAAAAATAAAAGCAAATGTCAAGAAGGCTCTTTGGTGAATTGATGTAGCGTTGGTTAAACCCTCATGCTTTTTTCCTTTTTTCACATCTTTTAAGGGAAACCTCTTCCCCTTCATTGAGTTAACTTCTTTCCCCCTTTCTAGTTACCTATATCGGCAGAAAACTTATTTTATTAAGGTTTTTTTGAAGAAATGAATAGATTTTTGGTATGGGCAAAGTGAAGTCATATCTACCCAAAATTCTCTCTTGACATTGGCTTTTGTATTAATCGAAAGAATATTCAATCCCGAAAGGATTCGTTTTCTTTCATGTAGAGTGAAAAAATAGTTTTTAAAAAAGTAGCGCTCTATTATAATAGGCTTAACATTGCTCCTTAGAGCTGGTGGAGCCCAGAAAGGAAGGGAAGATGAAGTTTATTTCAGAATACAGGAATCCTGAACTTCTTAAGAAAATTTTGGAGAAGATAAAGTCAACCTCTACCATACCCATTAATTTAATGGAGGTTTGCGGCACGCACACCGTTTCTATTTCGAGAAATGGAATAAGAGAAGCTCTCCCCGAAACCATAACTTTGCTTTCGGGTCCAGGCTGCCCCGTTTGTGTTACTTCCACCCGCGACATTGACAAGGCAATTGAAATAGCCAAGCAACCTGATGTGATTATGGCAACTTTTGGGGATATGATGAAAGTTCCCGGCTCTTATTCTAGTTTTGCTCAGGAAAAGGCAAGGGGAAATGATATTCAAGTGGTTTACTCACCTCTCGATGCTTTAAAAATTGCTCGGGAGAATCCTGACAAAAAAGTTATTTTCCATGCCGTAGGTTTTGAGACTACTGTTCCTGCAGTGGCAATGAGTATTTTATATGCAGAAAAGGAAAACATTTCTAACTTTTTTATTTTGTGTATGCACAAGACAGTTCCCTTTGTGTTGAAATCTCTACTTGATTTAGGGGAAGTTGATATTCACGGCTTTATTTTACCGGGTCATGTGAGCTCAATAATTGGTTTAAAACCCTATGAATTTTTAGCAGAGGATTATGGAATGCCTGGAGTGATAGGCGGTTTTGAACCGCTGGATGTGTTGCAAACTATACTCATGCTGGTAAAGCAGATTGAGAGCAATGAGCCAAGAATAGAGATTCAGTACAAGCGGGTAGTAAAGCCTGAAGGTAACCCCCTGGCAATAAAAGCTATGAATGAAGTTTTTGAACCTTGCGACTCCGATTGGCGAGGCATAGGAGTTATACCTCATACTGGACTTAAACTGAGGGAGAAATACCGTCGCTTTGATGCGGATGAGATTTTTGACTTGGAGCTTCCGCCACCTATCGAGCCTAGGGGATGCAGTTGCGGGGAAGTTTTGAGGGGAGTGAAATTCCCCTATGAATGTAAACTTTTCGGTGAAGCTTGCACTCCCGAAAATCCTATTGGTCCTTGTATGGTTTCCAGTGAAGGAGCTTGCGCAGCTTATTATCGATATGATGCTACATTTGGTCTTGCTCGCCAGAGTGGATAACCTCCATATTTTGGTGAAATTTTCATGAAAAGCTTCAAAGAAAATATTGGTCTTTCTCAGACAAGCCTTTCAGAGAAGATGAAGAAAACTGGTATTTCTACCTGCTTTGACCGAGCGGAGAGTCTTTCCCCGTGCTCCATTGGTCGTTCAGGGAGCTGTTGTTCTCTTTGCTTTATGGGACCATGTCGTTTGACGGGTAAGGAGGGGAAGGAAAGAGGTATCTGTGGAGCTTCCCTTTCCACAGTTGTTTCTCGTAACTTTACTCGTGCAGTGGCAGCAGGAACAGCAGCTCATGCTACTATTGCCCGAGATTTAGCTTTTCTCCTCAAATTAGTGGCGGAAGGAGGGGTTAAGGGTTATGAGATAAGAGATAGAAAAAAACTGGAGAAACTAGCTCGAGAAATTGGCATTGACTCCAAGAAAGAGGAGAAAATTTTAGCTTCCACGGTGGCGGATTTCCTTTTAGAGCAGTTTTCTAATAAGAGGAATGAGCTTCCCTTTCTTTCTAGAGCACCTGAGAAGCGGAAAAAGCGCTGGCAAGAGATGGGAATAGCTCCTCGAGGAATTGATTGGGAAGTGAGTGAAGCTCTCAACAGAACAAGCTTAGGCACGGATCAAGATTATAAAAGCATTTTAATTCATTCTCTGCGCACTTCTTTAGCTGACGGTTGGGGAGCTTCAATGACTGCCACTGAGCTTTCAGATATTCTCTTTGGAACGCCAAGACCTTTAGTTTCTCAAATCGACTTAGGTGTTTTGAAAAAGGACTATGTGAACATAGTGGTGCATGGGCACTACCCCTTAGTGGCGGAAGCTCTTTTGGAGAAAACTAAAGACGGGAAAGTTTTAAGTTATGCTCATGAGAAAGGAGCAAAAGGGGTAAATTTGGTTGGGCTTTGCTGCACGGGTAGTGAAGTTTTGATGCGACAAGGTATCCCTGCAGTGGGCGGCTTTCTCCAGCAGGAAATGGCTATTTTAAGTGGGTTAGTTGACGTGATGGTGGTTGATATGCAGTGTATTTTTGAGGCTTTGGTGGAGGTGGCTCGCCACTACCATACCAAAGTGATAACCACTTCACCACAGGCGAAGATTGAAGGTGCTCTTCATGTAGAATTTAACCCTCAAAATTCTTTAGAAAGAGCAGAAGAGGTTATAAGATTGGCTGTAGAGAATTTTTCTCGCAGAAAAGAAGAGAAAAGCGAGTCTTTTACAAAAACTTCACTTATTTCTGGTTTTTCTCATGAATATATAACCTATATGCTGGGCGGCGAATACCTAGCTTCCCTTCGTCCCCTAAATGAAGCAATAATTGACGGAAGACTTCCGGGAGTGGTGGCTGTAGTGGGATGTAGTAACCCTCGCATTTCTTCAGGTGGTCACGAGTATGTAGTCCGAGAGCTTGTGCGAAACAATGTCCTCGTTCTTCAAACTGGATGCAGTGCTTTAGCCAGTGCAAAGTCGGGGCTGATGATTCCTGAAGCGAAGGAGGAGGCGGGCCCCATTCTTAAAGTAATATGTAAGTCTGTGGGCATACCTCCTGTTCTGCATGTAGGTTCCTGTGTGGATAACTCCAGAATCCTTACTCTTCTTTCCCAGATAGTTGCAGATGGGGGGTTAGGTGAAGATGTCAGTGACCTTCCTGTGGCTGGGATTTGTCCTGAGTGGATGAGTGAAAAATCTCTTTCTATCGGGACTTATTTTGCTGCTTCAGGTGTATGTGTCTTTTTTGGAGGAGATTCTCCCGTGGAGGCAAATCCAGAAGTAACTGAGTTTATAAGTAGTGGGTGGGAGGAGAGAGTTGGGGGAAGGATTGAGTTTGAATCAGATTATGAGCTCATTGTGGAAAAGGTGCTGAATCATCTTCGGGAGAAGCGGGATGCTTTAGGACTGGGACCCCATAAAGATAGAGAAGTTCATGATATAAAAAGAAGGAGATTTTTGTTGTGGTGGAGGAACCAGTTAAGGCTCTGGCCCAAGCCGCAATCGAGGGAGCGGAGAAAATTGTAAAGAAAGCCAAGAAGGAGCTGGAAAAGTTTCTCTCTCGAAGTAAAGACTTCAGCTCTTGTGAAGCTTTTCTTCCTATTAATTTTGGGCTGAGGGGACAAAAGATTGAAAAACCATACGATTTAAGAGAAGTTGTTAGAGAAGCAGAAAGGCTTCTTCCTCAAACTAAAGTTTCTGATTCTCTCTGGCTTCCTTATTTGGGAGATGCATTGAATGCAGGGATATCTACACTCTTTGCGGAAGAAGTAATGGAGATGTTGAAAATTTGGCAGGGGTTAACTCAACCACTGAACGAATCTTTTGTAGAAAATGTTCACCGCTTACTCACAGATAGGTCAGTTAAAGGCTTGGTGGCGATAATTGGCTCAGCGCCTTCTGCGGAAAAAGCAGAAGAACTGTTAGGTCTTTTAAAGCAAAAAAAGCTTTTCGCCTTTTTTATTGGACTTTCAGGTAAGAATGTTATAAAACAAGTCAAAGGGAGTGTTGGCACTTCTGAGGCAGGGAGTTATTTCCTTTCTCTTTCCGATGAGATATCTGGGATGGCTCAATTTTTAGGTTTACTTGTTCAGGTAGCTCTTCGGTGGGGAAATATAAAGCCTGGTGAAGCAAGGAAGCTCCTTTCCTATATCAAAAATGAAATTTTTGCTTTTATAATTGTGCTTGGCGAGTTGACTCCACTAAAAGCAGCTAATATTGCAGGTGCTATTTCCTTTGGAGTTCAATCGGTAGGACAGGTGTATATACCTCAACTTTTACCCATTCATTCCTTGCCTTAGCTTGAAATTCTCCGCATATTTTAATCAATTGTTACTCTGTTTCGACCGGTGGCTTTACTTCTATACATCAACTGGTCAGCTCTTTTTACTAGTGTTTCAATGGTGTCATTGGGTCGAGCAATAGTTCCTCCAACGGATATAGTAACTCTTATTTTCTTTATTCCCACATCAAGGACAGACCCTTCAATAGTTTTGCACAATCTCTCAGCAGTGGAGAGAAGCTCTTCTCTATTTGTATGTGGAAGTATGACGATGAACTCTTCACCGCCCCATCGACCAACAACATCGGATTTCCGAGTGTGTTCACAGAGGGTGGTTGCAACAATTTGCAGGACTCTATCTCCCACATCGTGACCGTATTCATCGTTTATTTTTTTGAAATGATCAATGTCGATAAAAAGAATTCCGAGTGTAAGACTGTATCTATCTATCTCGTTGAATTTAGCGTGTAGAGTCATCTCAGTCAGCCTTCTGTTTGCCACCTGTGTGAGAGTATCTATGTGGGCAGTTTTTTCAAGCTCTTTAACTCGTTCAAAGGTGGAAAGTCTTAAAGCCCATATTTCTTCATCTTCACTCTCCATCACGTCGATAAGGGGCTCTACCGCGTTTTCTCCCAGATTTCTTAAAGCTAAAGCTGCTCTTTTTCTTACTTCCCAATTTTCATCTTTTAATGCTTCTATGAGAGGTTCAGTTGCTTCCTTTTCCTTTATTTCTCCCAGGATTTCTGCTGCTTCCGCACGCACTACCTCGCTTTTGTTTTTAAGGGCTTTAATAAGAGATTTTGCTGCTGGTTTTCCAATTTTTCTTAAGGAAGAAGAAGCTTTTAATCGCACTCCTGTGTTTCTGTCGCTCAAAGTTTTTATAATTGCCTCTACAGCACGCTTGTCTTTTATATCTCCCAAAGCTTCTATAGCCTTTTCTCGGACCCCCCAATCTATATCTCTCAAGGATTGAATCAGAGGCTCTACTGCTCGTTCGCTTTTCTGTTTCCCCAAAATTTCCGCTGCTTTCATCCGCACAACTTCATCTTCATCTTTCAATGCTTGGATGACTGCTTCAACTGCCCTTTCGTTTTTAATCTTTCCTAGAAGGAAAATAGCTGAGAGACGAAAATCGCTGTTTGAGTCTCTTGACACCTTTATCAGCGCTTCTCGAACTCTTTCGTTTGCTACTTTCTCAAAGGTTTCCAATATTTTCTGTCGGATTAATTTTTCCTCCTTGTTCACCATTTCAATCAGTGCTTTTACTGCTTTTTCGTTTCCAATCTCAAGCAATGCTTCGACTGCTTTACTTCTAATATTTTCATCTTTTGTGCTTTTAATAGCATTGACTATTTTTTTAATGTCTTCTTTTGATTTAAGTATATGTAGGTTGGGTCTTAAAAAGTTAAATACTCCCATCTCGCCCAAAAAATGCAGAATATTATCTCGCAACTTATTAAAAATTTTATTTAAATTTTTTTCAAGTTTCCCGCGTGGAATACATTTATTAAATTTGTGAAGAAATAAAGCAATTCTTTTAAATGTTTATGAATTTGTGAGGATGTTTTATTTCTTATTCAGACCTTTCTAATCCTTCGAGGTCCAATTTTAAGGAGAGGAATTTTAGCAGGTCTTTAAGAGCGATAACTCCAACCAAACGGTCATTTTCTACCACCATGAGGCGAGTTTTCCCCGTGCGATTCATAAGGGAAAGGGCTTCTAGAGCATCTGCTTGGGGAGAAATAGTATTTTCAGATGGGCAGCTCTCTGCGAGCTCACCGACTGTCACCTCTCTCCACCTTTCTCGAGAAATTTGCTTTATTTGAGAAATGCTTATACATCCGATAAGCTTATCTGATTCCACCACAGGAAACATTTTAAAATGGTATTTGTAGATATAATCTTCAACGAGCTGGTTTAAAGAAATGTAGGGAGGAACGGAAATTGGATTCGAGTTCATAAAGTTGTATACTAACTCGCCCGAAAGCATCTGTTTCATCAAAAGCTGCTGGTAAGATATGGTTGCTGAATTTCGGAGAAACATTCCAATGAGGAACCACCACATACCGCCGATGAAATTTCCTATGAGGATGTTAATGATACCCAATCCCATCATCAAGATTCCAAATCCCATTCCTGCATTTGAGGCAATGCGCGTTGCCCATCTAAGATCCTTTTTCCATCCCCAAAGCGCTGAGCGGAGTAACCGGCCTCCGTCAAGTGGAAAAGCAGGTATAAGATTGAAAAAAGCCAAAACGAGGTTTATCAGACCGAGATAGTTGAAAACTGCGTTAATGGGAGTAGACCAGCCAATTAACTTTCCCAAAAAGTAAATCGTGTAAAAGAAAACACCTAAAAAGATGCTTGAAAGGGGTCCTGCAATGGCCAGAGAAAACTCTACTTTGGGGCTGGGTGGACTTTCAGCCATTTCAGCTACTCCCCCAAATATGAAAAGGGTAATGCCTCTCATGGGTAAGCCATGTTTTCTGGCTATGAGGGAGTGGAAAAACTCGTGAAAGACAATGGAAGCGAAAAGACCTAAAGCTCCCAATATGCCCATGAGCCAGTAGGTATAAGTGGGAAAACCTTGGTAATAGTGGGGGAAGAAGCCTTCAGCTAAGGACCAGGCAATAAGAACAGCGATAACAATCCAGCTCCAGTCGAGCTTAACTTCAAAACCAAAAAGCTTAAAAAGTGTAATTCGATTTCCAAACATAACGCTCATTTCAAGTTTAGAATAGCAAAAATCTAAAGACAGCTTAAGAAAAGAAGTTAAATTTTATTGAGGACTTATGTTGGTATTCTTATGTTGGTATTTCGGGGAAGCTAAAGAGCTTCAAAGTTCGTTATTTAACAATTTTGGTTTACTTCAGCAAGTTTTAGACGGAAAATTTCTCTTACCGCAAGTATTTCTGAAAGAAGGAGGCGAGAGAAGATAAGTGTGATTTTTCCTTTGGTTTCCCCAATGATTACACCGATGAACTCGTAAAAAAAGTGAGTTAAAAAGCGGGAAGTTCAGCGAAGGGAAATTTAAAAGAAGTAAGCGAGGAAAAGACCGATGGTGAGAAGGGCAGGGGTCACGAGGACGACGAGGACATTTTGGCCAAGAGCAGGAACGAGTTTTTCTATCTGGTCGTAATTTTGTAGAGCTCCTTGGCTAGCTTTAATAGCAATAGGAATGGTTAAAAGAGCAAGGAGTGAGTATAGAGGTAAGATTTTTAAAATGACCGGGATAATAATGGTCAAGTAAGTAAGCGCCAAGAAGAGAACGTAAGCCCAGGCAGATGCCTTTTTCCCCAAGAGGATAACAGCGTGTTTTCTTCCAGTTTTAATATCCGCTTCGTAATCCGGTATCTCATTTATCCAGAGAAGATTGGTGACTAAAATACCTACCGGGATAGAAGCCCAAATGACCTGAGGGGAAATGTGAACATTCTCTGGGGGAAGCTGAGTAATGTAAGCACCAATGACGAGTAGGGGTCCAAAGCCCAGGCCAGGGAAAATTTCAGTGATATAAATGCGTGTGAGAAAGGGGGTATAGGCAACAATCAGAAAAGCAGCTAAAGCCACAATGAAAATTAAAAAGGGGTATTTGTAAATGAAGTAGGCCCCGATTAAAAGTCCTGCTATTAGCGAACCTATCCCGAGTTTTAAAGCGTCTTCTGGTTTGAGTATTTTTTGGGGAAGAAAGCCGCTTCCTCCACTGAAAGGCGTTCTTTGGGTGAGTTTGTCAGTTCCTCGGATATAATCGAAATAATCGTTGAGAACATTGACGGTTACGTGAGCGAGAATCGAGCCAATAAGGGCAAGAACGAGATGAAAAGGATTGAAGTAGCCTTTATAGACTGCGGCTGCAATCCCCACAGAAAAAGCAATAGGAGTGAGCAGAAGAAACTGCGGTCTTGTTTCCAAAAAAAGCAACTTAGGTTTACTTACTTTAACTCCCATAATTCTTCAGGGTTATTCTATTTTAGAAAATGAATTTAAGGCAAGTTTTTCTAATGTAATTTCTGAATTTTAGCAGGATTTACTTAAACTTAACAAAAAATATAAATAGGATAAACGCTGCAAACTTCTGAGCTTTCAACTTTGCAGATAAAATCTTCAATGTCCCAGCGTTTTGAGGGGCGGGGAAAGCGGGACAGTTTGCAATCTATTGTTTCAAATTTTTAAACAAAAGCAGTTTCTGTTTCTAAATTCTTACCTTTATTAAAATAAATGGAACTCTAATAAAAGTTTTCCTGATATGCTCATGGAAAAAAGAAAGGGGAGGAATGAATTTTAAGGAAATAAAATCCCGATACGAGAGTTCACTTTTTGAAAAGCCAAATGTAGTGGGGGTATATACAGGCTATAAGGAGGTGGGAGGTAGGAGAACTGGTCTTTTGAGTCTTGTGTGTTTGGTAACGGAAAAAGTTCCCTTGAAAGATTTAAAAGGCGAAGAAGTGGTGCCTTCAGAATTAGAAGGTTTGCCCACAGACGTGGTAGAAGTAGGGGAGATAATTGCTCTTGGGAAAAAGAAAGTTGATAGAAAAGCTCGTTTAAGGCCCTGCCCAATGGGAACTTCTGGGGGGCACTTTAAAGTCACAGCGGGAACAAATGGAGAGTTGCTATTAGATAAAGTGGAGGGCAAATTGTGCATTGGGACGAATAACCATGTGGGTGCAGATTCCAATAAGGCTCAAATTGGTGATGGTTACTTACAACCGGCTCCTTTTGATGGTGGCCAGTATCCGGATGATGTGATAGGAAGGCTCTTGCGCTTTGTACCCATTAATTTTTCAGGGGAGGAAAGCGGCTGTGGTTTTGCTAAGATTTGGAGTGATATTTATAACATTCCGGCTGAGATATGGGGACGAAAGACAAGAATAAAGCCTGTAGTCGAGGAAGCCGCCTCAAATTTTGTAGACGGGGCACTTATTGAGGTGAAAAAGGAGGATGTTCTTCCCGAGATTTTGGGGATAGGTGTTCCCGAAGGAATAAAAGAAGCGGGACTTGACATGAAGGTGCAAAAGTCTGGAAGGACAACAGGACATACAAAAAATGGTTTCGTTGCTGGGATTGACGCTACAGTGAAAGTGAGCTATGGAGAGAAAACAGCTCTTTTTAAGGAACAAATTGTGATTTCTACTCCTGGATTTTCGGCAGGTGGAGATAGCGGAAGTTTAATTTTAGATGAAGAAGGTTATGCAGTGGGGAAACTTTTTGCTGGAAGTCCGAGAGTTACCCTGGCTAATCATATTCAGAAATATCTCGACTTTCTTCAAGCTGAGCTCATTACGGAGGAGAATTTTTGAACAAGAGAGAAGCTCACTATGAAAAAGTGAGAAGAATCAAGGAAAAATACGAAGATTTTTTAATGTCAAAAGAGGGAGTTGTGGGGTGCTCAATTGGCTATAAAGTTGTGGGAGGAAAAAAGACGGAAAAACTTTCTATTCTCTGCCTGGTTAAGGAGAAAAAACCTGAAGAGAATTTGAAGAAAAGCGATCTGGTTCCTAAAGAGATTGAAGGTGTGCCTGTGGATGTCGTAGAAGTGGGAGAAATAGAGGCAAGTTAATATCATTTGCTTTTTATTGGTGCCTGAGATCATGAAATTTGATGAGCAGGGAAAATGGGAGTACAGTGCATAAATTTCCTACCAAAATAGTAGATTTATTCAAAATCTTAAGCAGTGTTGAAGCACTGGTGTGGTGAAAAATAAAGGTGAGAGAGGACTGGGACAATTCCTTCAGTTTGCTTTTTTGTTTTGAATTTGATATTTAGAATTTTTCTATAAAGTTGATTAAAACTAGTAATTAGTTTATCCTTTTTAATGGACTTTCTCTGGGTGCCCTTTGAAAAGGGAGAATAGGGAAGTCCGGTGACCCTGACGTAGTGTTGGGGGAGTCCGGCGCGGACCCGCCACCGTGACCGGGGAGCGGGTAAAAGCCACTGCTTTGCCTCAAGGCAAGTGGGAAGGCGAAAACCTGCGGCGATCCGGGAGCCGGGAGACCTGCCCAGAGATAAGCCCTAAATACCTTCGGGGAGAGAGGTGATGGGCATGGTAAAAAGAAATACTTTTCCATCCTTTTTTTAACTAATTCCTCTTTTAAATTTTTATGGTGGAGGTGACGAAATGAAAGTTTTTTCGTCTTTCAAACGCTTATCTCTAATTTCAGCTCTTTTGATCCTTCTTTTGCTCAGTTTTGGAGGTTGTGCGGAGAAAGCTAGTGAGACGGAAGTTTTTCAGAAAATCAGCTTACTTGACGACGAGGGAAATGAATTGGTTTTAGAAAAGCCAGTTGAAAGGGTTGTTTCTCTTGCTCCCTCAAATACGGAGATAGTCTTTGCTTTGGGGGCTCGGGATAAGTTGGTTGGAGTGACTACTTACTGTGACTATCCTGAAGAGGCAAAGAGTAAGGAGAAAGTGGGAGATTTTGCCAATCCAAATGTGGAAAAAATTATTTCTTTAAAACCAGAAGTGGTCTTAGCAACCGGCGGAATTCAAAAAGGTGTAGTTGGTAGATTAGAAAAAGCTGGAATCAAGGTTTTTGTGATTGACCCCAGGAATTTTGAGCAGCTTTTCGTGGATATTGAGAAAGTTGGTGAGATATTGGGGTTAAAGGAGAAAGCGGAGGAGTTAACCAAGAGTATGAGGAATAAAGTTAAGGAGATAGAGGAGAAAACAAAAGATTTGCCGAAGCCGAAAGTCTTCTTTGAAATATACAGCCAGCCACTTATGACTGCTGGCGAAAGAACATTTATAGATGACATGATAAGAATCAGCGGAGGAGTAAATATCGGAGCTTCTGCTGGTGAAGGATTCCCCCAGTTTAGTGAAGAGCAGCTTTTGAAGGAAAATCCCGATGTCTACATTGCAGTGAAGGGGAGTATGAACAACCCTGCCGATATTAAGAAGCGGGCTGGATACAAAGCGCTTAAAGCGGTTAAGGAAGGAAGAGTCTATGTGGTGGATGACAATTTGGTGACGAGACCTGGACCCAGGCTTGTTGATGGGTTGATGGAAGTGGCAAGAGCTATTCATCCAGAAGCTTTTGAGTAGAGAAACTTAAGTTGGTTGGGCTGGCTCCGCCAGCCCAACATTTGGGGGAAAAGTGAAAATGGAAGAAGTTTTAAGTCAAATAAAGCCTCTCGATGAAAAATGGATGCAGATTGCCAGAGAAAGGCAGAAGAACCTTACTAAACCACCGGGGAGCTTAGGTTATTTGGAGGAAATTTCCATCAGGCTTTGCGGAATAAAGAGAAAAATTCCTAAAAGTTTAGGGAAAAAGGTGGTTATCCTTTGCGCGGGAGATCACGGAGTGGCGGAGGAAGGAGTAAGCGCATATCCTCAAGAAGTCACTGCTCAAATGCTTTTAAACTTTGCTTCCGGAGGAGCAGCTATCAATGTTCTTTCCCGACACGTTGGCGCAGATGTAGTTTTGGTGGATGTGGGAGCAAATGAAGACGTTAACCACCCTGCCATTCTTTCTAAAAAGGTGAAAAACGGCACTCTTAATTTTACTAAAGGAGAAGCTATGAGTCGTGAGGAAGCAGAAAGCGCGATTAAAGTGGGGCTGGAAGTTGCAGCGGAAGAAATAAGGAAGGGCGCAGGGATAATTGCCACAGGCGATATGGGGATAGGAAACACCACAGCTTCAAGTGCACTTATATCTTTCTTTACTGATTTTCCAGTTCGCTCTGTGGTGGGAAAAGGAACAGGTATTGACAATTCCGCTTTTGAAAAAAAAGTTCAAGTTATTGAGAAAGCAATAGAAGTAAATAAGCCAAGCTCTGATGATCCTGTTGATGTTCTGGCAAAGCTGGGGGGTCTTGAAATTGCTGCTTTAACCGGGGTGATGATTGCTGGAGCAATCCACAGAGTACCTGTAGTAATCGACGGATTTATTTCAGGAGCAGCAGCCCTTACAGCAGTAAAAATGGCTCCGCAAGTTAAAGATTACCTTTTCCCTTCTCATCTTTCTGAAGAGCCTGGACATCGCCTTGTACTTGAAGAGCTGGGCTTAAAACCATTTCTTCTTCTCAATATGAGGCTGGGAGAAGGAACTGGAGCTGTTTTAGGTATGTTCATTATCGAAGCTGCTGTAAAAGTCCTCAATGAAATGGCAACTTTTGAAGAGGCAGGAGTTTCGCGGGAAGTTGAAAGGTCTGAAGTTGAAAAGTAAATGGATTTTCATATTTCTTATTTTTTTGTTCTTTTTCCTTTCTTTCTTTTTTTCTGTTTCCTTTGGTCCTGCGGCTATTTCAATTAGGGAAATTGGAAGAGTTTTAATTCAAGGAGAGACGGAGAAAAACCCAGCTAGTGTAATATTTTGGCAGATAAGGCTGCCTCGGGTTCTTCTCGCTTTCATTGTAGGGGCTTCTCTTTCCATAGCAGGCGCCATATTGCAAGGACTTTTTCTGAACCCTTTAGCTGATCCTTATGTAACCGGCGTCTCTTCAGGAGCAGCTTTAGGTGCTACAGTAGCTTTTTTCTTTAATCTTTCGCCCATTCCCTGGCTTTCCCTTTTTGCTTTGATGGGAGGTTTTTTAACTCTTCTTTTTGTTTATTCCCTGGCAAGAAGAAAAGGCTTTGTAAGTGTCTATGTTCTGCTTCTGGCAGGGGTAGCTGTTTCCTCTTTTTTCTCTGCTCTTATTTCTGTTCTTATGGTTAAGTCAGGGAAGGACTTACACGCTCTTGTCTATTGGCTTTTGGGCAGTTTTTCGGGAAGAGGATGGATGGAGCTTAAAATTTCTCTCATTGTCCTTCCCTTTCTCTTCATTCCCTTCTTCTTTATTGACGAGCTGAACATCCTTTTGCAAGGGGAGGAAAGAGCTTTGGAACTCGGGGTAGAAGTGGAAAGAGTGAAAAAAATTCTTTTTTTCATAGCTTCTTTTCTCACTGCTGTGGCAGTTTCGGCTTCTGGCGTGATTGGTTTTATTGGACTGGTTGTCCCTCATTTTTCTCGTCTTCTTCTAGGCCCTGACCACAAAAAAGTCCTATTTCTTTCTCTGTTTTTAGGAGCTTCTATTATGGGACTTTCAGACCTTTTAGCACGAGTTGCCTTTGCTCCTTCTGAAATGCCGGTGGGTGTGGTAACGAGTTTTTTTGGTGCTCCTTTCTTTCTCTATCTCCTCAAGAGAAGGGGGAGTTGAAGTGGTTAAATTAAGAGATGTTACTTTTTCTTACAACGGGAAGAAAGCTTTAAGGAAAATTTCATTTTCACTGAAGGAAAGAGACTTTGTAGGCGTGGTGGGACCAAATGGGAGCGGAAAAAGTACTCTTTTAAAGATAATAGATGGCATACTAATTCCCCATGAAGGGAAAGTCATTTTTAAGGGAAAGCCAGTTCAGAAGTACGACAGAAAGAGTTTGGCCAGAAGGATTGCTTTTGTTCCTCAAAACTTCAACCTTGATTTTGAATTTACGGTGGAAGAAGTAGTAGAGATGGGACGGTATTCCAGAATGGGAAGATGGGAAAAGTTTAACCCTTCTGATTTGATGGAGAGGATGGGGATTTCAGATTTAAAGCACCGATTTTTTCCTGAACTTTCCGGAGGCGAGAGGCAGAAAGTGGTTCTCGCACAATCATTATCTCAGGAGCCAGAGCTTCTGCTTTTAGATGAACCTGCATCTCATCTTGATGTTTCTTATCAGTTAAGGCTTTTTGATTTTTTACGAGAACTTAACAAGGAGGGGCTCACTATCCTTTGCGTAATACACGATTTAAATCTAGCCCTTCTTTATTTTGACGAACTCATAATGCTCTCAGAGGGGGAAATAGTAGCTTCTGGTAAGTCGGATGAAGTTTTAACACCGGAAAGAATTGAGTCAACCTACGGAATCAAAGCTTATATCCATCGTCACGCTGGGAGGACTTTTCTCACCTTTTCTCCAAAGTTAAGAGGGAAGAGGAAAGAGAGGATTCACTTGATTTGTGGTGGGGGTTCAGGTTCCTTCCTGATGAGAGAGCTAACTGAAAGAGGATTCTCAGTTTCATTGGGAGTGGTTAATGCGCTGGATTCAGATGAAGTTTTAGGAAGAGAGCTCGGTTTAACTATGGCGGTAGAGGCACCTTTTTCATCCATTACTGAGGAGGCGTTTAAGCATAATTTAGAATTAATTGAACAGTCTGAACTGGTGATTTTATCAAGAGTTCCTTTTGGTCCTGGGAATTTAAAAAATGCTGAAGCGGCAGTCGAGGCATTAAAGAAAGGCAAGAAATTGTGGGTAGTAGGGAAAGATTTTAAGGAAAGAGATTTCACTGGGAAAGCGACGGAAATGCTCGATAGTGTTGAAGGAGCGGTCTTCTTTGAAAGTGAAAAAAATGTGTTAAGGGAGTTGGAGAAGGGTGTCTAAGTTAATTTTAGTTACAGGTGGAGTGAAGAGTGGAAAGAGTTCGTTTGCTGTTTCCGTAGCGAGCAGAGAGGGAGAAAATGTTGTTTTTGTGGCTACAGCTAAGCCTACTGATGAAGAGATGAAGAAAAAAATAGAAGAGCATAAAAGAAGTCGTCCCCAGAGTTGGCGAACCATAGAGATAAACAGAAATCTTTTGGGTGAGGTTAAAGAGCTAGAAGGAGACATACTTCTTATCGACTGTATAACTCTTTATATTTCTCAAAAACTTTTTTCAAAAAAAGCTACAGAGGAAAAGAAAGTTTTAAATGAAATTTCAGAATTAGCGAGGTGGACAAAGAAGAAGTTTTCAACTTCTATTTTTGTCACTAATGAAGTGGGTTCGGGTGTTGTGCCAGAAACTTATCTAGGGAGAGTGTTCAGTGAGGTTCTGGGGAAGACAAATCAACTTTTAGCGAAAGAAGCAAATGAAGTTTACTTTCTCGTAGCCGGCATTCCTTTGAAGATAAAATAAGGCTGAGGTCTATTGAAACCTTTTAAAAAAATGGTAGCAGCATTTAAATTTTTAACTCTTTTACCTCTTCCAGTGGAAGAAGAGCTAAGAGGCTCTTCGGCTTACTTTCCTCTCGTTGGTTGGTTCATAGGAGTTTTCCTTTATCTCATCTGGTCAGTGATGGCACCACTCCCTCTTTTTATTCAGGCATTCCTCACCATTTTTATTTGGGAATTTCTTTCCCGCGGTCTTCATATCGATGCTTTAGCTGATGTTGCAGATGCGTTTATGGCAGGCGGCGAGAGGGAGAGGATTTTGGAAATCATGGAAGATTCAAAGGTTGGTGCTTTCGGCATCTTTGCCATCGTTTTATTGATTTTAGGAAAGTTTTCAGTGATTTCTTCAAATTGTTGGGAGGTTACAAGGTCAGCTCTCGTTTGTGCTCCTGTTCTCAGTCGTTATTTTACTACCTTCATTTCATACTTTTTCTCTCCAGCCAAGGATGAAGGTCTGGGTAGTTTAATTATTTCTTCAACAGGGTTTAAAGAGTTGTTAATTGCTACTTTAATTGGCTATCTTCCCGCATTTATTATTTTTGGAAAAGCGACTGTATATTCATCGATTGCTTTTGTTATTCCCTTCTCTTTCCTTCTTTATTCGAGATGGAGATTGGGTGGGATTAATGGCGATGTTTTAGGGGCAGCTCTTGAGATTACCGAACTCGTGACTCTTATTGCTTTCCTTCCTATTTTTTACACTTAAATTTTCTTTTCCTTTCCGCAGACCAGGCACTTAGAGATTTTTTCACTCTCGTAGGTGAGGGGAATGAAAAAGATGCTCAGATATTCTTGAAATTCATATTCCTTATGAAGTGTTTTTCTCTGGCAATGGAAACAGAAATCTTCTTTTTCATTGAGAGGCTTCTCCTTTTTCCCAAGACCTAGTATGAGCATGTTAATTCTTCCTTCCAGAACGTGTTTTTAATTTTTTAATTAGTTGGCTTAAAATTTCTAGAGTTTTTTCATCAAGACTGTTGAGGTCAGAACAGATATCTTCCAAGAGCTTTCTTCTTCTTTTGCTTAGGGCAGAGGGATTGCTGGGAAAAGCAGGGGGAATGAAGTATGCAGGTTTAGATTCTGCTATTTGGAGAGGGGTAATCGGTACCCCTTCTGCCATTTCCTCTAAGATGCTGAGAAGGGTACTCGGTCGAACCCCTAACCCTCGAGCAATTTTAGAAAGAACCTCACTTGAAGGCTTCTTTTTTCCGCTTTCAATTTCAGCTAGGTATGAGTAGGAAACACCTGCTTTTTCTGCCAGCTCTTTACGGCTAAGCTCTCCTTCAGAGCGAAGTATTTTTATCGCCTTACCATAAGGAAAGTTTGCTTCTTTCACACTTTCAGGATAGCAGAAGAAGGGAAAAACAACAATTTTCAATTTGTTACAATAGCGTGATATAATCGCTATAGAATATATCTTTGGGGGTGTTTCTATGTTTAATTTGGGTGATTTCGTGGAAGGGCTTGAAATTGGAGAAGGACTCAGTGGTGAGCATATGACCCTTTTCCCAGTTTTCGGTGCTGAGATGATGGAAGAAGATTTTCTCCTTCTTGATGAAGCAATGAAGATGAAGAAAAAGTTTAAGGTAAGAGAAGTTTCAAAATTTGGTGAGGTTCCTCAAGTGCTGGTGGAAAATGGGCTAAACAAAAGGGTTCTTATTCTAGAAGGGGAAGAAGTAAGGGGAGCAAAGCAAAATCGGATGGTGAATGTGACAGTTTATTTGGAGAAAAGAAGTCGTCAAATTGTTCCTGTGAGCTGTGTAGAAGCTGGTAGATGGAGCTATAAGGAAGAAGATTTTAGAACTTCTAATCACCTTGCTCATCCTCGCTTGAGAGCCAGAAAGATTGAATCCATATTGGAAAATCCACCTGAAAAGAGAGGTTTTTACGCAGATCAAAAAGCTATTTGGAGGGAAGTGGGGAGAAAACTTTACTCTTTAAAAGTCTCCTCTTCCACACAAGCACTTTCAGAAGCTTTTGAGAAGAGAAAAGAATTGCTGGAAAAAATTAGAGAAGCATTTTCACTTCAGGAAGGTCAGATTGGAGTGATTGTGGGAATGGGGGGTAAATTGGTTGCCTTTGACTTCATAGCTTCAAAAAAGAATTTCTCCAAGATTTTTAATAAACTTCTTTATGGTTATGCTCTTGATGCAGTTGAGGCGAGAAGAGGAGCCCAGATTTCTCGCAGGAAAGCGATTAACTTCTTACGCAAAATTGTTGAAATTGAAGACATTACATTAAAAAAGTCAATTTCACTTGGGCACAATTTTTTCTTCAGGTCAAAAAATATTGTGGGACATGGACTCATTGTAAATAAAAAGATACTTCACCTCTCCGCTTTCCTTACTCCCAAAAAGGGAAAGGGGACCTATTTTTAAGTTAAAATTGAAGACTGGAAGGAAAGTTGTTAATGAGATTAAAGATAAAACTTCATGCTGAGGGTTCAACATTTCTCCCAATCCACTATAACCATCTTATTTAATCCTTCATATAAATGGTTTCTAAAAAGGGAACGAAATTGAAGCTTATTTAAAATAGATGGCTTTTTATTTGGAAATAGCTGGGAAAGAAAGGTATCATTTTTAAAAATGATAAAAGAATTTTTCTTATCTGCAGGAGAAAGATCTAAGCCACTGGGGATAATTCTAAAAGTAAAAAGAAAATTTTTGGAGGATGAGTGTTTCAGCCTAGGAGCATCAATTTCATTTTTTGCTGCCTTCTCTCTTTTCCCCCTGCTTGTAGTAGTTATTTCTCTTTTTACCTTTCTTTTGGCTGCTGGCTTTCCTCTGGTGGTGAATTTTAAAGTTGAACTCATTCAGGCAATTTCTAATTTCAATCCTCGCACAGCTGAGTTTTTGGAAAAAAGCATCGAAATAGCTATAGAAACGAGAAAAGTTGCCGGAGCGACCGGTCTGATTCTTCTTTTTTTGGGAGGAGCTGGATTTTTTGAACAGGTAACGCTAGCTTTAGATAAGATATGGGGAGTTCCACATGAGAGGAGCTTTCTTAAAAGAAAATTTATTTCCTGGCTCATTTTTCTTATCTTGATTGTGCTGATTTTCTTCTTTAATTTAGCTGAACTTATCGTAAGAAGTGCTATCAGTCGCTTTTTTAATGTAACGGGTTATCCTTGGTTAAGTTGGGTTCACATTTTTTCCTATCTTGTTTTCGCTTTCCTTTTGTTTACTCTTTCTTTTAAATTTTTGCCGGCTTCAAAAGTTTCTTTAAAAAGTGCTGTTTTGGGTGGCTTATTTACCACTTTCTCTGCTTTTTTCTTGAACTGGCTTTTTACTGTTTATATTAAAAGTGTGAATTTGATTTCACTTTATGGACCTATAGGGGTGATGATTCTTTTTCTCCTCTGGATTTACCTTTTTTGCCTTTCGCTTCTCCTCGGAGGAGAAGTCTCTTCTGTGGTTAAATAAAATCTTTAAGTATCATAAATTTAAAAAATTCAAAAGATACCTAAATAAAATTTTTCAAAAATCCGATAGATAAAAGGAAAAAGAGGAATTATTATGTTTTTCTTTTTGCCTTTAAAGATAAACAGAAAGTATGAGACGTTTCCTTATCTCACAATTTTGTTGATAACCATAAACATTATTATCTTTTTTGGCACAATTGGCGACCTCAGTGCAGTAGCCCAAAAGTATGGATTTACTTGGAGCTCCGGTTGGTCTTACACCTGGTTGACAAGTATTTTTATTCATGGTTCCCTTTCTCACCTGGGATTTAATATGTATTTTCTCTGGATTTTTGGCTCTTTTTTGGAAGACGTAATAGGAAGAGCGAAGTATCTTTTGCTTTATCTTTGTGGAGGATTGATCTCAGCTTTTACGCACTCATTCTTGACTGCTTCATTTAATCCTCAAATGGATAATGTTCCCTTAATTGGGGCTTCAGGTGCTATTGCTGCGGTGATGGGCCTTTTTGCTCTTCGTTTTCTCTACTACAAGATAAGAATTGCTTATTTCTTTTTCATTTTTTATTTTATCAGGTGGGGTGTTTTCGAGCTTTCTTCCATTGTAGCTCTCCTGCTCTGGTTCGGCAGAGAGTTTTTCTTCGGTGCTTTGCAATTAATAGGTTTAAATAGTGAGGTAGCGTATTGGGCACATATTGGCGGATTTCTCTTTGGGCTTCTCTGGGCGAAGCTTGCTAACTTTGAAGATGAAGCTAAGCATGAACACTATCTCGAAGAAGCAAGAAATATGGCGAGAAAGGATTGGGGAGTGCTAGCTTTAGTCAAATATGAAAGTGCTTTGAAGATGGACCCGAGCAATGTGGAGATAATGGCAGAGATGGCTCCTCTGCTAGCAGAAATGGGTGAGAAAGAAAGAGCGGTTCTTTTATACACCGTAGCCATAGAGAAAATGCTGAAAGAGGGAAGGAGAGAGAAAGCTGCCGAGCTGTTAATTGAAGCACATGAAAAGCTCTGTGGAGTTGATGAAATTTCCTTTTTGGATAATGAAAGGTATTCTTTGGCTTGCGCTGTGGAGGCGATTAATAATTTATCTTTGGCGGAGAACTTTTATCGGGAGCTTTCTTCGAATGGGAATTCGCATATTAAAGAGATGGCTCTGTTTCGGCTGGGGAAGGTGCTTCAGAAGCAGGGGAGGAGAGAGGAGGCGAAGGAGATATTCAGAAAATTTCTAGAAGAGTTCCCTCATAGTGAGTGGAGTAGCTATGTTCAGCGTGAACTTGAGCTTTTAAGTGGAACGGCGGGCTTTTCTTCTCAGGAAGAGAATTTCTCTTACTGACTCTTAATTTCCTTCACGGAAGAGGCAGCTTTTAAGAGTTCTTTGAAGGTAAAGTTTTTTCCGGTGAGCCGTGGTATTTGAGAAAATATTCTATTCCTTCTTCAGACCAGATAACGTATCCGGGGTAGTTTCCAAAGTTCGGTGAGTAGTAGTAGCCAGCGATTCCACTATTCCCATTAATTTCTACAGGGAAAGGTTCTTTTATCTTGCCCTTTTTACTTTTAGTCTGAAGCTTTTCCACTTCTTCAGTATAGTCAGGAGCTAATGTTTGGAGGTGAGGAAAATAAAAGCCTACACCATATCTTCTGGAAGAAGGTAGCGGAAAGAAGGGAGAGGAAGATAAAGTTAAGGAAGGAACTAGTGTAGTCAGGATCCTGCAGAAAAATTTAAGGAATTTTCTCAGGAAATAAGAAATTTAGGAAAGCTCGTTGAAGATATGGAAATGGCAGAGGAAGTTATTACTTTAAGCCAGCGAAAAGAGGGGAGGAAAGCAGTTGTCTAGGGAAAGCTTAATTAGTCAAGGAGTCTTTTTTCGCCTTCGATTTTCTTTACCTCGGTGATGTCTTGAGTTACTTCTAGGCAGCCGAGGTATCTACCTTTTCTGTCACGAACAGCGAAGTACTGGATGTAAATGAGCCTTTCCTTTAAATTGATCCAGAATTCTGCTCTATCTCTAACTCCTGCTTTAAATTCATCGAGTATTTTGTTCACAAGATGAATGCTTTTTTGGGGATGGCACTGCTGCACCTTTCTTCCAATTACTGCTTTTGTTCTCACAAAAATTTTCTCTTTTGTTTGGCTGAAGTATCTCACCACGTCATCTTTATCTACGAAGGTAATATCAACTGGGAGAGTGTTAAAAATTGATTCCATCTCCTGCAAGGAAAGGGAGCCTGTTTCAAAAGTGAGTCGACTTTCAGGTTCAAATTTTAAAGAAGGAGTCTCTTTGGTTTCTTGAGAAAGCACTCTCGCCGTTTCCGGTGTGAAGCAGCAATATCCGATTTCATCAAACTCTCTTTTGATATCCTTCCACTCATTTTCTTCAAATAGTCTTAAAGAGGTGGGGAAGAGAACATTGTTTTCCTTTTCGAAATGGCTGTGAAGCATTTCAGAGAGTTGCAAAGTGGATTCAGAAAAATTTTTGGAGAATTCCGCAAAATGAATACTCTCTTTTTCCTCGAAGAGGCGGTAAATATTTTTCTTTATTTTCCTTATTTCATTGTGCTCCATCCACATCACTTTCGGCGGCTGAGTTATTCCATGTTTTTCCAGATAAGGAAAGAGGACATTTTCTTCTCTCAAGTAATGCTTTTCAGACTCTTTCAAATGCTCAATTATGTGGGTCAAAAGTTTTATCTTTTCACTTTGAGGGCTGAGAATATCCACTTTTTTTAAATCGCTTTGAACTTTAATAAGCTTTTGGGCAAACTCTAGAAGAGCTTTGTGCTCCTCTTCAAGGATATAAATAGGATGATTTTGGGAAAGTTTTTCACCACTTTCAACACTGGTTATTTTATCCATGAGAGCACACCTTTTTAATTTTAAGGTTATAAAGGAAGAAAAGCAAAAAATGATTTAAATCATAAAATGGAAAGGGTTTATTTTTATAAAATCTAACTGATTGCTTTAAAGATTGGGAGGCGAGATTGGACAGGAATTTAAAGCAGGTTTATCTTGTGTTAGTTTGGGAAAGTTTTTTAGTTCTTTTTCTTTCTCTCTTTTCGGGACCTCTTTCCAAGCTTGGAATAGCTGAGCTCTTTCATTTAAATCCGGCTGATAAAGTGGCAAGAGTTATTTTCGTTTATCATTCTCTTGCTGTTCCCTTTGTCTGTGCGCTCCTTTTTCTTGCTCTTTACGTCCTCAAAATTGAGGAGAGTGAAATTTCAAAACCGGCTACGTGGGGCTATATCTTAACAGGAGTAGGGGGAATTGGCTTTTCTTACTTTTTAAAGGAATGGTTTTTGCACGGAATTTTTATTTTTGGTCTTTCGCTCGTCTTTTTCTCAGGTATTCTTTTCTTTCTTTCCCTGGCGAATCTGTTTAAAAAAACACCTTCTCTGGAAAACTTTTCCTATCTTATGGGGACTTTATTTATTTTGATTTCAGCATTGATGGGGGGAGTTGTTGGTTCTTACTTTGGGGATGGATTCGAGGCTTTCCTCAGCGAAGATGTGCTTCGGATGGAGCACAATCTTTTCCAAAGAGCAATAATTTCCCATCTTCACATTATGCTGGCTTTAATCGATGCCTTCCTTTTACTCCTTCTCATTTCCTATTTTAAATTACCTGAGAGGATGAAAAGATTTCTTCTTTATTTCTTTCTAGTAGGCTTAGTGGTAATCACCTTGGGCACCTGGGCTGTGGTGCCTTTTGAAGAAATTGCTCATAAGATAATCAATGTTGGGGCTTTCTCCCTCCTCCTTCCAGCATTTATGGTTGGGTTATGGGGATTGAAAAATCATGCTAGAGATGCTCCTTATTTTGGAGTATTTTTCCACCTTATTAGTGTGAATTTTTTCGTTACTATTCCTGGCATTTATGTAGCTATTAATCTGGAGAAGGTGAGAGAACTTCCTTTTTCTGTGGAGAGAACTTTTGCTGTTGGGCACTGGCATGTTTTATCAACTTTAACTGCAGTTGTAGCTTTTCTCTTTTTTGTTTCTTTGGTTTCTTCCGGGTGGATTAGACAGTTTGTGGGGTGGGGAGCAACATTTGGTTCAACCATTGCCTTTACCTCAGTGATTTTTTACTTTCTCTCTCCCCAGAAAGATTCCCCTTCCCTCTACTTTATTGATTTTGGCATCTTTTTAATTCTTTTTTCTCTACTCACCTTTCTTTTTAGTGAAAGCAAAGTGTTTTTAAAATGAGCAAACTTTATACCACTTTAGACTTATCTTTAAAAAGTTGATTTCGGAAAAGGGAGGAATTATAATGTTTTTGAACCGACTAGTCGGTCTGTAAAATTAAGGGAAAATGGCTGATAAAAAGATAAATACAAAGGAAAAAATTTTAAAAACTGCCCTCAAAGTCTTTTCTGAAAAAGGTTATCACGCTACTAATGTTGATGATATTGTGGAGAAGTCTGAGACCTCTAAGGGTGGTTTTTATTTTCATTTTCCCAGCAAGAAAGAGCTCTTTTTGACTCTCATCGATGAGATGACCGCCATACTTTTCAATAAATTAGAGAGGGAAGTGAGAGACTCAGATGACGTTGTGGAACAGATTGAAAAAGCGTTGTGGAAGGGGTTACATGTTTTTACCAAGTATAAAGCTCTGGCGAAGTTTCTTTTAGTAGAAGCGGTTGGTTCAGGATCGGTCTTTGAAAGGAAGAGATTTGCTATTTACACCAGATTTGCCGAACTTATAAAGGAGCTTTTGGATAAAGCAGTCTCTCAAGGAAAAATTCAATCCATCGACACAGAAGTTGTCTCCTGGATTTGGGTAGGTGCGATTAGCCAGATCATTATTCGCTGGCTTTATCTGGAAGAGGCCAAGCCTTTAGAAAAAGATTTTGAAACTCTGAGGGAAACTTTGATGAGGAGTGTAGGCTTGGGAAAGGAGGGAAAATTAAGTGTTAGTGAGGGTAGCGCATAGTCCCGATGCTGATGATGCTTTTATGTTTTACGCTTTGGCAAGAGGAAAAGTCCAGGCAGAGGGCTTTGAGTTCGAGCACATTTTAAAGGATATTGAAAGCCTTAATCAGGAAGCTTTAAAAGGAACGTACGAGGTAACTGCAGTTTCTTTCCATGCATATCCTTATATTTCCGAGAGATACGCTCTCTTAACCTGTGGATCAAGTGTAGGTGATGCGTACGGTCCTATTGTGGTGGCAGAAAGAAAAATGAAGAGCTTAAATGGGAAAAGAATTGCTGTCCCCGGAAGGTTAACCACTGCTTATCTTGCGTTGAAGCTTTATCTCTCCGATTTCCAACCTGTCTTCATTAATTTTGATGAAATCATTCCTGCTGTGAAGAGGGGAGATGTGGATGCAGGTCTCATTATTCACGAGGGACAATTAACTTATGCTCAGGAAGATTTGGAGAAGATAATAGACCTTGGCGAATGGTGGTTGGAGAAGACTGGCTTACCTCTTCCTCTGGGGGGAAGTGCAGTGAGGAAAGATCTGGGAGGAAAAATTAAGGAAGTAGCTTTGCTTATCAAGGAAAGTGTTAAGTATTCGCTTTCGCATCGGAAAGAAGCACTTGAATATGCTCTGAGTTTTAGCAGGGGTTTGGAAGAAAGTGAAGCGGATAAGTTTGTGGGAATGTATGTAAATGAGTGGACTCTTGACTTGGGAGGAAGGGGCAGAAAAGCCGTTGAAGTTTTATTAAAAAAGGGAGTTGAAAGAGGAATTATCGAAAGATTCACTTTGCCAGAGTGGATAGAGGTTTAAGTGGGATTTAGAGAGATAAAAGAAAAGGTGGAAAGCGGAGAAAGGATAAGCACTGAGGAAGCTCTTTACTTATTTGATTATCCTGACCTACTTGAGCTCGGTTTGCTAGCTCGAAAAATCAAAGAAAAAAGGTATGGCAGGAAAGTATTTTTTAACCGCAATCTCCACTTGAACCTCACCAACATATGCATTTCTGGTTGCCGTTTCTGCTCTTACCGAAAGAAGGTAGGTGAGGAGGGAGCGTATACTTTATCTTTAGAAGAAGCTTTAAGGAGAGTGGAGGAAGCTCAGAAGAGCGGCATAACTGAGGTACATATAGTCAACGGGCTCCACCCAGAGCTTTCTTTCAATTACTATCTCCAAGTGGCAAATTCAATAAAAGAGAAGCATCCTCACCTAATCCTAAAAGCCTTTACTGCTGTAGAGGTGGATTATTTTTCTCGAATTAGTGGGCTTTCTTATGCGGAAGTTTTAAAGAAAATTTGGGAAGCGGGAGTAAGGTTTCTACCTGGTGGCGGCGTGGAGATTTTTAGCCGGAGAGTAAGAAATTTATTAGGAGTGAAAAAGCTTCCGGGTGAAAAGTGGGTTGAGATTCACCAGCTTGCTCATAGTATGGGATTTAAAACGAATGCCACTATGCTCTTCGGTCATTTTGAGACAAAGGAAGAGATTGTTGAGCATCTTAATATTCTGAGGAAAGCTCAAGATAAAAGTGGCGGGTTTCTTGCTTTTATTCCTCTGAGATTCCAACCTTGGAGGACGGAGATAAAGAAGCCTCCTACCACCTGTGTAGAGGATTTGAGAATATTCGCTTTAAGCCGCATTTTTCTTGACAACTTTCCTCATATCAAAGCTTACTGGGTCACGGTTGGGGTTGGTGTGGCTCAATTAGCGCTTCATTTTGGAGCAGACGACATAGATGGCACTATTAAAGGGGAAATGATTATGCATGCGGCTGGTTCTCCTGAAAAGAAGAGTCTCACTGTAAGTGAAGTGATAGAAATTATCAAAGAGGCAGGATTGATGCCTGTAGAAAGAGATACATTTTATCGTCTGGTGAGAAGCTATGCAGCTTGATCTTAAAATTGGAGACATTTGCTATTTGAATACTTTGCCTTTAAGAATGGGGCTTGTCTGCTTTGGGGTAAAGGAAGTCTTTTTAGGCACGCCCACTGAAGTGAACGAGGCACTCCTTAAAGGAGAAATAGATATAGGCCCCGTTTCCTCCGTTTTTTATTTAGAAAACCAAGAGAAATTTCTTGTTCTAAGTGACATCTGTATTGGTTCAGAGGGAGAGGTGAAAAGCGTTGTTCTTATTAGTCGTTATCCTTTAGAAAATTTGGATAAAAAAGTGATTTCTTTAACTAGAGCTTCTGCTACCTCCCGCCGCTTACTGCAGATTATTTTTAAAGAGAAAGGTTTAACTCCTACATTCATCGACGGTGAGTTGGAAATGTTTAAGGAGGAAAAAGTTGATGCCTCTCTTCTTATTGGAGACACTGCTCTTCAGGTTTATTTAAATTACTCTGAGAAGAAAGATTTCTACCTTTATGATTTAGGCAAAGAATGGAGAAATCTTACAGGCAAGCCTATGGTTTATGCTCTGTGGGTGATAAGAAGAAAACTGGCTAATTATAAGCCTTATGAAGTCGAGAAAGTTTCCAAGATTCTTTTCCAAGCTCTAAACGAAGGTCTTTCACATCTCGATTTAGTGGTTAAAAAGGCAAACAAGATAAGCGGGATAAGCGAAGAGCATCTGCGAAATTATTACGAAACTTTAAACTACCATTTTAGCGAGGAGTTTTTATCAGGCTTAATAGAATTTGGCAATCGGGCTTTACCAGGTAGTGAGAGAAGAATTGAGTTTTTTCAACCTCCTAGAATGTTCCTTTCTCGGATATGCCAGACTTAAGTTCCTACAAAAAAATCTTAGAGAAACCGCTTTCGGGAAAGAGAGTCACTTCTGAAGAAGCGTTGGAACTTTTCCGTCGAGGAGATTTTATGGGAATTGGAAGGGGAGCTTTTTTATTTAGGAAGATAAAAAAGCCTGGGATGAAGGTGAGCTTTATTATCGACAGAAACATAAATTACACCAATGTTTGCGTTGTGAGGTGCAAATTCTGTGCTTTTTCTCGTCCAAAGGGGCATCCAGAGAGTTACGCTTTAAGTATCTCGGAGATTCTTGAAAAAGTTGAGGAGGCTGTTTCTTTAGGAGCTACTCAGATAATGCTTCAAGGAGGGATTAATCCTGAATTTTCAATTGAATTCTTTGAGGAGCTGTTTTTTTCTATTAAAGAAAGATTTCCTTCTGTAGCATTGCATTCCCTCAGTGCTCCTGAGATCGTTCACCTATCTTCTCTTTCCGATCTTACCTATGGGGAAATTCTCGTTCGCTTGAGGAATGCTGGTCTTGACTCTTTACCGGGGGGAGGGGCAGAGATATTGGTGGACAGGGTGAGAGAGAAAATAAGCCCTAGGAAAATTTCTTCTGAAGAATGGCTAAAGGTGCATGAGGAAGCACATAAGTTGGGAATGGCATCAACTGCTACAATGGTTATCGGACATGTAGAAACTCTTGAAGACAGAGTTTCTCACTTGGAGAAAATAAGAAAACTGCAAGATAAAACTGGTGGTTTTATTTCCTTTATCCCTTGGATTTTTCATTCGGGAAAAACGGAGCTTGAAAGGAGGAAAACCTCTACTTTCGATTACTTAAAAACACTCTCCATAAGCAGGCTCTACCTAGATAATATTGAGAACATTCAAGGCTCTTGGCTTACTGTGGGGAAGGAAGTGGGACAGCTCTCTCTCTTTTTCGGAGCTAATGACTTAGGGAGCATTATGTTGGAAGAAAATGTAGTGAGGGCTACTGGTTATAAATCCCCCCAGATGAAAGTAGGAGAAATGGTGGATTTGATTAAGAAGGCAGGATTTTTCCCTATTCAAAGAGACACGAAATTTAATATAGTCAGAGAATACTGAGTAACTAATACTACTTATTTGGTAGGAAATTTAAGCAAGCGACTATCTTTTTCCCTGCTCACAAATCTGCCCCGTATCAGGCATCGCTTTTTGGGGTTTTGGCTGGTGGGTTCATTCTTGTATTCAATGCGTTTTTTCATCTAAAATCGGTTTTTAACTGATGGAGATAAAGTTTAAGCCAATTGGAGTTATTTATAGCCCTTTTAAGAGTGTTTTAGAAGCTCCCCGCTGGGGGACTTTGACAGAAGAGGAAGGGGAGATAGAAATCTTTGCAGAATACGAAGAAGGTCTAGAAGGGATTGAGAGGTATACTGAGATTGAGGTGATTTTTGTTTTTCACAAATCAAGAGATCCTAAACTTAAAGTGAAACCTCCTCACGAGAGAGAAGAAAGGGGAATTTTTGCTACCAGGGGCCCTGTTCGCCCGAATCCAATAGGTCTTACTGTGGTGGAACTTTTAGAAAGAAAAGGCAGATTTTTAAGGGTGAAGAATATAGATATGATTGATGGAACACCTGTTCTTGATATAAAACCTCACAAGGATTGAGATGAGAAAAGTTTATTTAGTCAGGCATGGGGAAACTCTTTGGAACGCAGAAAAGAAGTATTTGGGAGTGACTGATATAGGCTTGACTAAAAACGGTTTAAGCCAAGCGGAAAGACTTGCTCAAAGACTTGAAGGTGAAGGGATTGAGGTCATCTTTACCAGCCCTCTTTTAAGAGCGAGAGAAACTGCTTTTTTAATTGCTAAAAAGCTGAATGTTCCGGTCGAAGTATGGGAAGAACTTAGGGAAATTCATTTTGGGGATTGGGAGGGTCTCACATATGAGGAAATTCGGGAAAAATATGGTGATTTGATAAATAAGTGGATGGAAAATCCAAGTACGTTCAGCATCCCAGGCGGTGATTCCTGGGAGGAGATTAGTAAACGAGCAGAGCGCTTTTTAAAAAGGGTTCAGGAGAGGAAAGAAGAGATTGCTTTGGCGGTTTCCCATGGAGGTTTAATTAAGGCAATTTTTGCTCGGGTTTTTCATATGTTCCCCCCTGACTTTACCAGCTTTCTTATTGGAAACGGTTCACTTTCCGCCATTGGTTTCCACGGTATAGGAATATACAGGAATACCCATGCAATTTTTATAAATGACACCTGCCATTTGGAGTAGGCCTTTGGGCATCGTAATGGTTTTTACGGGAGAGGGTAAGGGGAAGACCACAGCGGCTTTAGGTCAGGTTGTAAGGCTCATAGGTTGGGGAAAGAAAGCACTGGTGGTTCAATTTTTGAAAGGCAGCGAGTACGGAGAGGTGAAAACTTTGAAAAAACTGGGAGTAAAATTTGTTCAAAGCGGTCCCTCTTCTCTCTCTCACGATTTGAATGAGGTAAAGAGAAGCGGCATAGTCAGGAAAACGTTTGAGTGGTTAAAAAAAGAAATCCTGTCTCACCACTACGAACTTATAGTTTTGGATGAAATTAACTTGGCAATCTATTATGGCCTTTTACCTTTTGAGGAGGTAAAGTCTTTTATTGAAGAGGCAAGGAAAGAGAGTGACATTGTTCTTACGGGGAGGAACGCACCAGCGGAGTTAATTAAAATAGCAGATTGCGTTAGTGAAGTAAGGAAAATCAAACACCATTATGATGAAGGCATAAAAGCCAAGGAGGGAAGAGAGTTTTGATGAGAAAAATCCTTTCCATAGCCGGGTTTGATCCAAGTGGTGGAGCCGGAGTGTTTATTGATTCACTTGTTGCCATGGAGCACGGTTTTTTCTGCTATTCTTGTCTCACCACAGTAACTGCTCAAAATAGCCAAGGGGTGAAAGATTTTAAATACATCCCTCTTAAACTATTCCAAAACGAACTGAAAGCCTTAACCGAAGAGGGGAATATTGAAGGTCTGAAGTTGGGTTTATTAGGCAAGGGGAGATTTGCAGAGGAAGTGCCCCCATTTATTAAAAAAAACAATTTCAAATTTACAGTTTGTGATCCTATTCTTATTTCTTCATCGGGAGAAAGGCTTTCTGAAAAGAGAATAGTCTCTGCTTATAAGGAAAAGGTTTTTCCTCTTTCTATTCTTACTCTTAACGCTATTGAAGCCGAGAGACATTTTGGCTACTGCGATGATTTGGAGGAGCTTTTTGCTCAGGTTTCTAAATTCTCTTCGACCTTTATTATCAAGGGAGGCCACTATCCGGGTGAAGCCACGGATTACGTTTTTCACCAGGGTGAGGTGAGGTCCTTTACTCTTCCCAGGATTGATAAAGAAGTGAGAGGAACTGGATGTGCTTTTTCCACTTCTCTTCTCTGCAATCTTCTTTTAGGTAAAAACATTTTTGAAGCTGCAAAAGAAGCAAAGCATTATGTTTATGAAAAAATTAAAAGTGCTAAGAAGATGGGGCGAGGTAGATATCAGATAATCTTCGGGTGAGATTAATGAAAATTGGATTTGTAAGTGATACGCATGGTGATATTGGAGCTTGGAAAAGGGCGTGGAATTATCTCGAAGGTTGTAGTTTCATCCTTCATGCAGGAGACGTCCTTTACCACGGGGCATTCAATCCCATTCTCAAAACCTACAGCCCGAAAGATTTGGCTGAGGCGTTAAATCAGCTTCCTGTGCCAATCTATTTTGCGCGGGGAAACTGCGACTCAGATGTGGATGCACTAGCTCTTAAATATCCCTTGGAAAGTCCTTTTTTGCATTTAATTCTTTCTAACGGAAGCATTATTGTGCATCATGGGCATAGATATAATGAGGATAAACTTCTTTCCTTTGCTCAGAAGGAAAAGGCAAAGTTGGTGGTCACAGGCCATACTCATCTTTATCGACTGAAAGAAAGAGACGGAGTCGTTTTTTTAAATCCAGGAAGCCCTTCTCTTCCTAATGAAAACCGCCCTCCTACAGTGGCTCTTTGGGAGGGGAGCAGGTTAATGATTATCGATATCTCTCAAGGGGAGGAGATAGCTTCCATCCATCCCTTTTGATTTATGAGCAGAATATTTTGGGGGGAGCGGAGACCATTTCGCATGCGGAACCTTCAGAAAGCATTAGTAATTTAGCCAATTTTAACATTAGCAAGGCAATTTTTCTTCTTACTTTTTAGCTTCTGCTACTGTGCGAGCACACCTTTCTAACCTGCTTCAGGAAGGAAGATGGGAGGTGAGTTTAAAAAAATTTTATGGAAGGCTAAACAACCTTTTTGACTTTACCTGCTTTTAAACACTTTGTGCAGACGTTCATATATTTGATGGAATTGTCTATCTCCACTTTCACTCTTTTAATATTTGGAAGAAAGCGCCTTTTTGTTACTCGATGAGAGTGGCTTATTTTACTTCCCACTATGAGTTTTTTACCACAAATTTCACATACCTTTGCCATCTGTTCCTCCTTTAAGACGCGCGTATATTAACATATCCATTAAGCTCTATCAAATAGATGAGCAAAGTTTGGAGAAATAATGGCTTTATTTTGGGATATAATGGAAATATGAAGGTAGTTGAAACTTTCTTAGAGCTCGTTTCCATTCCCAGCCCTTCTTTGAAGGAAGGAAAGATTGCTCAATACGTGAGCGAAAAACTTGAGGAATACGGAGGGATGGTCTGGGAGGACATGGCAGCTTCAAAGATCGGGGGAGAATGTGGAAATTTAGTAGCTCATTTTCCAGGAGAGGGCAAGAGAGGGCTTATTTTAAGTGCGCATCTTGACACAATTGAAGAGGGGAAGAAGATAAATGTAGTGGAAGAAAATGGAGTTCTTAAAAGTGACGGCACCACCATTTTAGGTGCGGATTGTAAGTCAGGTCTCGCGGTAATACTTGAAGTGCTCCGCATTTTAAAGGAGGAGAAGAGGAAGCATCCTCCACTCGATATTGTTTTTACAGTGGCTGAAGAAAAAGGGCTTTTAGGAGCGAAGAACTTGGACTTTTCTCTTTTAAGGGCAAAAGAGGGTTACATACTTGATGGTGGAGATTTAGGGAGTGCCGTTGTTAAAGCTCCGACTCATGACCGCTTTACGATTAAATTTTTAGGGAAAGCATCACATGCAGGGGTTCATCCTGAAAAAGGTGTAAACTCTATCCAAGCAGCTTCTTTTGCAATTTCTTCTTTAAACTTGGGAAAGATAAACGAGGAGACCACGGTTAACATAGGAGTGATAAGGGGAGGTAAAGCTATTAATATTGTTCCTGAGGAGACTCAGGTGGAAGGTGAAGTGAGGAGTTTAAAAAAAGGAAAGCTGGAGAGGGAATTCAGAAAAGTGAGAAAAGCTGCCAAAGAGGGAGGGAAAAAAGTGGGTGCCAAGGTAGAGATTGAGAGGGAAAGGCTCTATAAATCTTTCACTATCACGCGGAACGCTTTTCCTTTTCGACTGGCAAAAAAAGCAGCCAGGGAAGAGAAAATTTCTTTTCAAGAAGTGGTGACCAACGGAGGCTCAGACACAAATATTTTTAATGCACAGGAATTAATCTGTTTAAACATTGGGGTAGGGGCAAAAAATCCTCACTCAAACGAAGAGTCAATATCCATAAGCGATTTAGAAAAAGCAACAAATTGGATATTGAAAATACTTTCTCTGGCTCTAAAAGGAAGATGATACATTTAAAAGTAGGAAGAGTTAAAAATGTAGAAAAAGAAGGAAATCTGATTAAAGCTCAAGTTGAAGTCGGCGATTCATCCACATTGGCTCTAGCTTTTACTGAGATTTGTGGGGAAGTTCAACCTGGTGATGAAGTTGTGGTGAACACCACTGGAGTTGATCTCAGTTTGGGAACAGGTGGATACTCCTTTATCCTCTGGAATTTGCATCGTTTACCTGATATCAAAGACGGTAAAGGTCATATAATGAAAATTCGTTATACCCCTCTCCAAATTCGCTGTTTAAGCATGGAGGAGAAAGAAAGCCCCTTTCATGAAAAATTAGCAGAAGCTTCTTCGCTTGAAGGTATGCCTTGCCTTATAGGTTCACTTCATAGCCAGCTTGCTCCCCTCGCTATCACTTTAAAAAAGATAAATCCCCAAATTAAGATTGCCTACATCATGACGGATGGAGGAGCTCTGCCTTTCCAATTCAGTCATTTAGCTCGCTTCTTAAAAGAGAAAAAGTTTGTTGATTGCACGATTACCTGTGGGAACTCTTTTGGTGGCGACTATGAAGCTGTGAATGTAGCTTCCGCGCTCGTTTCTTCAAGGGTAGCATTAAATGCGGATATCTGCATAGTTGTAAAAGGACCTGGAATTGTAGGTACGAATACACTTCTTGGTCACACCGGCATTGAGCAGGGAGAAATTGCGAACACAGTGAAAGCGCTTTCGGGAATTCCCGTCCTCGTTCCAAGGATTTCTTTCAAAGATAGAAGGAAGAGGCACAGAGGTTTAAGCCACCATTTTATTACTGTGCTTTCTCATATACTTCTTTTCAAGGCTATAGTTCCTCTCCCTTCTCTCTCTGAAGCTGAAATGTCTTATTTATGGAATCAAATAGAGGAGAAAGGCTTGAGAGAAAAGCATAATTTTAAAGTTTTAGAGGTGGGAGAAGTTTTGAAATGGCTTGATGAACTTTCCTTTGAAGTTACTACAATGGGAAGAAGTTATAGGGAAGACAGGGCTTCCTTTCTTTCCGCTGAGGCTTCAGCTAAGCTGGCACTAACTTTTCAGGAGGGTTAATGGAGAGAAAAGGCAAAAAAATAATATATGAGGGGAGAATTTTTTCTCTCCTTCAAGAGGAGTGGGTTGACGAGGAAGGAAAGGTCTTTCTCAGAGATGTGATTATTCATCCTGGTGCAGTGGGCATTTTGGCATTTGCGGAAAGGGAAAAGATTGTTTTGCTTAAGCAGTTTCGACCGGCAGTTAACGAGTATCTGTGGGAAATTCCAGCTGGGTTGTTGGATAAAAGCGAAGAGGATATCTTGGCTACCGCTAAGAGAGAACTAAAAGAGGAGACGGGATATGAAGCTTTACATTGGCAGAAGTTAGCATCGTTTTACACTACGCCGGGATGCAGTGACGAGACTTTCTACCTTTATGGTGCTTGGGAGTTGACTCAGGGTGAGGCTCAAATGGAAGAAGGAGAAGATATTACAAAAGTAGGCATTTTTTCTGTGGATGAAGCTTTAGAGATGGTTAAAAGTAGCGAGATAAAAGATGGAAAAACCTTAATTGCAGTTTTTTTTGCCAGGATTTTGAGGGAAGATGCAGCATTCTAAAGAACTGAGGGAATTTTTAAATTATCTTTTCATTGAAAGGGGCTTTCCAAATAGCACTATCGAATCCTACTCTCACGATGTTAAATATTTCCTGAGCTATCTGGAGAAGAAGAAAATACCGCTTTCAAAAGTGGGCAAAAAAGAAATTGTTGCTTACCTTTCACATCTTAAACAGAAAGGTTATACTTCTTCCTCCAGACGGCGGAAGGTTGCTTCTTTAAAAACTTTTTTTAAGTTTTTAGCGAGCGAGGATTATCCTATAAATCCTCATTTCGATGCGGAGTATCCAAAAGCTCAAAAAAAGCTACCGCAAGTATTGAGCCCAAAAGATGTAGAAGCTATTCTTTTTCAGGTCAAAGGGGACGATTTTTATGCCTTGAGGGACAGGGCTGTGCTCGAGACTCTTTACAGCAGTGGACTGCGCGTTTCCGAAGCGGTCTTGCTCGATATAGACAATCTTGATTTTAAGCGCGGGTTTATTCGTCTTTTTGGGAAAGGGGGAAAAGAAAGAATTGTTCCCATCGGGAAATTTGCTCTTCAAGCACTGAGAGATTATTTAGAAAGGGGGAGAGCAAAAATCCCACATCTTGAAACATCTGCTCTTTTCATTAACAGGAGGGGGGAGCGGCTGAGCAGGCAGGGCATCTGGAAAATTGTGAAGAAATATGCTCAAAAAGCAGGAATTAAAATAACTCCTCATGTTTTAAGGCACACATTTGCTACTCATCTCTTGGAGGGGGGAGCAGATTTGAAATCTGTTCAGGAGATGCTTGGCCATTCTAGTCTCTCCACAACTCAAATCTATACTCATGTGAGCAGAAGGCATCTTAAAGAGAGTTATCTTTTTTTCCATCCTAGACATCGGTTGAAAGAGAAATCTTGAGAGTAATTGTTGTGGTGCTGGACAGTTTGGGTGTGGGAGAGCTCCCTGATGCCAAGGAGTATGGCGATGAGGGGAGCAATACTCTGGCACATACTGCAGAAGCAGTGGGAGAGCTCTCTCTTCCTAACTTCGAAAAGTTAGGTTTGGGAAACTTAATTGAAGTTCGGGGAGTTAATCCTGTTGAAACTCCGCGAGCTTTTTTTGGGAAGGCAAGGGAAGTTTCTGTGGGGAAAGACAGTACTACCGGTCACTGGGAGCTTATGGGTGTAATTTTAGAGAAACCTTTTCCTATTTACCCAAGCGGTTTTCCTCCCTCGATAATCAAAGAATTTGAGAAGCGCGTGGGGAGAAAAATCTTGGGGAATAAGCCAGCATCGGGAACGGTGATCATTCAGGAGTTGGGGGAAGAACATCTAAGAACAGGTTATCCAATAATTTACACATCCGCAGATAGTGTTTTTCAAATTGCAGCTCATGAAGAAGTGATTTCTGTGGAAGAGCTTTACAGAATGTGTGAAATTGCCAGGGAAATTTTAAAGGGAGAACATGCTGTTTGCAGAGTTATTGCTCGACCATTTTTAGGCGAGAAACGGGGCGAGTTTTACCGCACGCGGAGAAGAAGGGATTTTTCTCTGCCTCCTCCAAAAGATACAGTCCTTGATGTTTTAAATAAAGCAGGTGTAGAAGTTTATGCTGTGGGAAAGATAAAGGAGATCTTTTCTGGGAGAGGAATTAATTATTCCTTTTCAACCAAGGGCAATAAGGATGGTTTAGAAAAAACTAAAAAGTTAATGAAAGAGGTGGAAAGAGGTTTTATCCTTACAAATCTCATAGACTTTGACATGCTTTGGGGGCATCGAAATAATCCCAAAGGTTATGCTGAGGGGTTGAAAGAGGTCGATTCTTATATTCCTTTCTTTTTAAATCTTCTGCGTCCTGAAGACCTTTTTATTTTCACGGCAGACCATGGGTGTGACCCGACGACAGAAAGCACTGACCACTCTCGGGAGTATATTCCCATCCTTGCTATTTCGGGAGAGGTTAAAGTGGGAAGATGGATAGGAGTAAGAAAGACATTTGCAGATGTGGGAAAGTCTGTTCTTTGTTGGTTTGGAGTGAAAAACAATCTTCCCGGAGAAAGCTTCTCTTCACAGATAAAAAAGGTTTGAGAAAAGATTTCGACTTCCTTTTTCAGACAAGAGATAATCAGTTTTAGCGGTAAATTATTTAAAAAATTTTAAAAATATAAAGAATTACACTTTGTTTCCGATAAGTTAATGGTAGGTTAAGAATAAGGGAGGAGTGATTTAAGAACATTGGTGGTAGTATTCTTACTTAACTTAATTCTTCCTCTTTTGAGCTTTGTGTTTTTAATACTTATCTTTTTGCAGTTGAAAAAAATTACAGGGATGAGTTTTAGTGGTGTTCCTAAGATTGTGCTTGTTTCTGCAATCGTTATTTATTTTATCTTTTCTTTTCCATTGCTTTTAATATCTGGTTTTTTGTACCTTCTTTTAGCAGCCACTTTTTTTGGTCTTGTCTCTAATTTCTTTGTAGCATTAGGGCTTTTCTGCATTTATGTAGGATTGGGGCAGAAATTAAGGGGGGAGTTTATTCCAAGTTTTCTTGGACTTCCAAGGTGGAAATGGCTCCTCATTTTTGGTTTAGTTAGTTCATTTTTTCTTGCTCCGTTTTCTGTTTGGGTAATCTATCAAGCAGGTTATAGACCTCCTCCTCCTTCTATATGTTACATGGTTATCCCAAACGAAAAGTACGCATTGGATAAACAAAAGATGAACGTTTTAGTCAGGAAGTTTGAGGCAAAGGGAGTTTTGTCGAGAGATGCAGTTAAAAAAATTCTGGGAAGTAAATAAAGTTATCCTTATCTTACTTGCTCTTCTTTTCGTTCTCCTTCTCTACCTTTTAATCTCTTACATTCCACTATATGGGCACTTCCTCCATGTTAAAGCTAATCAACTCTATTATGAGTATGAGCCTAATCCATTTGAACCTCTTTCTCGGTCTTCTCTTTATCTTTATAAAATTGCTTATCTTACAGGAGACCATCGCGAGAATATCGCGTATGATATTGGTCTTTGCTACAACAAGGAGAAAAAGTTTTTGGAAGCTTTACGCTGGTTTGATAAATCCATCTCAATAAATCCTAAATATACAAAAGCAAGGTATTTAAAAGTAAAAACTCTTTATTGGTCTGGGCAATTTGATGAGGGAGAGAAAGAAGCTCGCCTTTTTACAAAAAGGTATCCTCAGAATGCAGAGGGTTGGACCTTTCTCGCATTAATTTTGTATAGAAAAGGCAGCTATAGAGAAGCTGCACAGTATTTTGAAAAAGCTGCTCAGCTTGAAGAGGAATTATCTTACAAAGAAAGTCACCTTTGGTCTGCTGCTGTTTCCTATGAGGAGGTTGGAGATAAACCAAAGGCTGATGAAATTCTTTCCCGGATTATCTCAATGAAAGTGGGAGATTGGAGAAAAGCCAAAGAGCGGATAAATCAACCTCTTTCCAGAAGAAAACCTGTTAGAATTGATTACGATTGGGAGCAAGTTTCGCCCTTTCCAAATTCAACTCATTTCCTTACTTTTGCAATTTTTATTTTTATTTTTTCTTTCCTTTTTTCTTTAGAAGTTTTATATTTGAAAAGGAGTTTAAACTTTTATCAAATTATCTGGTTAAATTTTCCTCTTTTTCTTTCAGTTCTATTGGTAGCGTTGATTGACATTACGCTTGGGTTGAGTCCTCTTTTTTACATTTTGTTTATGCTTCCTCAAGCTTGGCTCATTTTTAAAGGCAGGGGAGAAAAGTTTGCGGGAGAAGCATTTATTATTTCTATTTGCTCTCCGCTTTTCTTTTTCTTTTTAAAAAATGGATTTAGAGGTCTCTCTCCTTGGTTTATCTGGTTTGAAAGATTTCACACTTACATAGGTTTGAAGAATAAAAAATCATTCTTCTCTGAGTTAAGTATAGAATTAATTGGAAGAGAGTTCCCTCAAGTTGTTGGATGTGCCATTTTTCTTTTTCTTACTTTCTTTGTTTTTTGGTCTATAGCTTATTTTCTTCAAGGTGGGAAAGGGAATGAAATTGCATCTTAACTGTTTAATTTTTGAAGTGACACATCGATGCAATAGAAAATGCCTTTTTTGTTATTTGCCTGAGAGAAAGAGTGCTGAGCTTTCTATTCTTGAAACAAAGGAGCTTTTTCGAAAATTGTTTAATGAGGTAAGCGTGGGAATGGTTGCCCTAAGTGGGGGGGAGCCCTTGGTTCGAAAAGATATTACTTCCATTGTTTCGACTTTGAATTCATTAGGGATTAAGAACATAGCCATTATTACAAATGGTGAACTTCTAACTTCTCAGATGATAGAGAGTTTAGCAGAAAGTGGTGTGAGTTATTTCGAGGTTACTCTCCTTTCGAGCGATGAAGAGGTTCATAAAAGACTTTCTGGAAGTTCTGGTTTTAAAAGAACAGTTGATGCGCTTGCTTCTTTAAGTTTATTTGGTTGTCAGTTTGGGATCTCCATCCCACTTACTAAGCTCAATTTTCCTACTCTAAAAGAAACTTTGGAGCTGGCACTGGTTTTCAAGCCCTCAGGCATTATTGTTAACAGATTCAATTTGGGTGGGAGGGGATTGAGCTTTCTTCCTTTGCTTATGCTTTCAAGAGAAGAAATTTTAGAATCTTTAAATCTTATTGAGAAGTTTTGTGAGGAATACAGAGTAAAGATTGGCTTTCCTATCCCTCTTCCTCCTTGTCTTTTTTCTAGAGAAAACTTTCCCCATATAACTTTCGGTTTTTGCCCTTTAGGGCAAAGTCTAAGAGAGTCTTATTTAACCATTGACCCTTCAGGAAATTTACGACCTTGCAATCATTCTTTAATTTATCTAGGGAATTTGCTTGAAAAGAGTTTAAGGGAAATACTGAAAAAGGAGAGGTTTAAAAAATTAGTGAGTTCCATTCCAGGTGAGTGTCTAAGCTGCGGAGAGAAGGTTTATTGTCAAGGCGGATGTCGAGCTGCTTCAGAGCAGTATTTTGGCGATTGGAAGATGAAAGATCCCATAACCTTGCTTATTTAGTTTCACATCAAATAAAGCATAATATAACTATGATTTCTGTGATGCCCGATATCCAGATAGCACCAAACTTTCCAAATGCCTAGTCTTCTATGGCGGGGGAAGTAGTCCTTTTCAAATCGGAATGTTTTTTCTCTCCATTTTTTCATTCCTCTTCTTAAACCTTTTACCACCAAGATTATGCCAATGATGAGTCAAAAAATTACTTCGGTTGTTCGGTCTTCAGAACTAACATTAATGTCTCTTTTTTGTTCGCAGGAAAAGCTAATAACTGCTAAAATAATAGAAGGTGATGATGGTAAAAATACCCACTTCTATGATGACACAGCATCCAGACTGTGCAACGAAATACATTCCTATTCAGGCTGAGCCTGAAGAGGCAATTTATGCACTTTCTCCTCAACCAGAGGGCCTGGGAATCGAAGAGGTGATGATTGATTTTGAGGGCAAGCTTACGCCTTATCATCAAACTGTTCAAATCGCCCTAGGTCTTCTGGAAAAGGGAGTTGTACCTGGACGGGATGTTTTCATCACTCCTCGCATCGCAAGTGCCACTCAGGAGAGTCCATTCAGGCAGTTGATGGCGTTGATGTCTTTGATGGAAGCCAATGTGACTGCTTTTAAAAAAAGTAAATTCCTGGCGGTAAAGGAAGTGATCATTCCCATGAGTGAAAGTCCGGATGAGCTAACAGAAGCTAAGCGAAGGGTCGTTGATGTAATTGAGTTAGCAAATAAAGAGTTTGGTATAAATGCTGATCCCCATCTTGTTGAACTTATTCCTCTGGTAGAAGAAGTGCCTGAGTTGTTGAGTGTTCATCTCATTGTGGGAGGCTATTTAGACCGACTGCAGGAGATGGGCTATGGTTTAAAGGCATTGCGGGTGATGATAGGCCGCTCTGACCCAGCTCTTTCTTATGGCATGGTCGCGGCAGTTCTCTCAGGCAAAGTTGCTTTTTCCAGGCTTTTTGAGCTGGAAGAAGAAAGAGAGGTTGAAATCTACCCCATTTTTGGAGCAGGTTCACTTCCTTTTAGAGGTCATGTGACATTGGAGAATATCGATAATTTACTCAAGGAATTTGCTGGAATAAGAACTTTAACTATTCAATCGGCATTGCGTTATGACCATGGTTTTGAGAAAACAAGGAAGTTTGTCTCTCTTTTGAAAGAAAAACTTTCTCGCGATAGCGAGAAGATTATTTATTCGGAAGATGAGTATGAGTTTCTGGAGAACTGCACCGCTTTATTCGCCGCGGAGTATCTCAAAACATTTCCCCAGATAATTGGTCCGGTGGTGAAAGTAGCAGATATTTTGCCTAAGCAGAGGGACAGGCTGGCAAGATATACTTCTGTTGGCTATGCGAGGGACGTGGCAAAACCCGAGAAGCTTGTTCAGTGGGTTACTAATGAGAAATTAAAGGAGGAATTACATTCTTTGAGCGGCAACCTGGAACCAGTTCCACTTCCCCGAGCAATTACTTTTACAGGAGCTTTGTACACTCTGGGGTTTCCTCCTGAATTTCTGGGCACAGGGCGAGGTTTAAAGAGACTTCAGGAGATGATGGGCGGGGAAGCTCTCCCTCGCCTCCTTACTCTTTATCCGGGACTTAAGAACGATCTTTCATTTGCGGCAAAATTTGTTCACTTGGAAGTGGCAAAGGACTTTTTCCCTGAAGAGGTTTTAAGGGAAATGAGGGAAGATGTTCAGTTTGTAGAAGAGATTTTAGGAGTTAAGGTGGGTCCTAGGGATGAGGAAAGCCGCTTTTACTCGGCTCTCATTGAAACTACAAAGCCAATACTCAGGCAGTTAACAGATGGTCTGCCAGGTATTCCCCGGCGAGAGGAAGCTGAATCCATTGTGAGGGATTGGATAATAAAACAGGGGAAAATAAGGGGAAGCTTAGGTTAATTTTTCTTGGCTGCTCTTTTCAACCTTTCCCTGATAGCTTTGTTTTTTTCCGATTCAGGTGGCATTTCAACTATCAAGAGGTCGATGTGTTCTCTTTCCATCTCTCTCAATAAACTAAATATTTTCTGATAATATTCATCAAAGTCGATTTTTATACCTTCGCGAGACCAAGCGTGAGGACCAACTGCCTTTATCTTTTTCTTTTCTTCTTTCCCTTTTTCAAGTTCACTTAAAAGTTCTCTTTCATTTTCCACCAACACAACTTTGTAAGCAATCTCATACGAAGGCTGTTCTGAATAAACCTCTTCTATTTCAGCTTCTGGAATAATTTGTTTGATTTTCTCTGCGGAAACAGCTCCTTTTCGTAGTATTTTTATGGGCGACTCAGAGATATCAATAACTGTTGATTCTATTCCCAAAGGGGACTTTCCTCCATCTAAAATCAAAGGGATTTCCTCTCCTAAATCGTTCAAAACATGCTCAGCTTTAGTGGGAGAGGGCCTCGAAGAAAGATTGGCTGACGAACTAGCTAGTGGAAAGTCTATCTCATCTAGAATCTTCAGAATAACTGGATGGTCAGGGAAGCGAAGTCCTACTTTGGGAGAGCCTGCAGTGAGAAGCGGAGAAACCTTTTCATTTTTATAGAAGATTATGGTAAGAGGACCAGGCCAGAAATATTCTATTAATCTCTCGGCTTCTAAAGGTGTAGTTAACCAAAAGTCTTCTAGCTGCTCTATCTTATTTATGAGCACACCAAGAGGATGGTGAAAAGACTTTTTTTTCACTTCATATATCTTTTTTATTACCTCTAAGGCAAAAGCATTCCCGCCAATTCCATAAACTGTTTCCGTAGGAAAAGCAACAATTTCCCCTCTCTCCAAGTAGGAGGCGGCTTCCTTTATCACCTCTTCTTCTGGCTCCTGGCTATTTACGGGAACTATTTTACTTTTCATACTTAGATTTTACCTCTTCTTCTCTTGAAAAAACTCTTGTTTTAATCTATTTTCATATTTACGCTTAGGGGATGAAAAATGGAGAAATACAATTTTAAAGTTTTGGAAAAGAAGTGGCAGGATTTTTGGGAGAAAGAAGGAATATATAGAACAGCTGAGGGCGGGAAAAAGAAGTACATCTTAGAAATGTTTCCTTACCCTTCCGGTCGTCTTCACATGGGTCATGTCAGAAATTATTCCATTGGCGATGTTATTGCCAGGTTTTATCGGATGAACGGCTATAGTGTGCTTCATCCGATGGGCTGGGATGCTTTTGGACTTCCAGCAGAGAATGCTGCTTTAGAACAGGGCATTCATCCTAAGGAATGGACTTGGACAAATATTTCTGCTATGAAAGACCAGCTGAAAAGGTTGGGTTTTTCTTATGATTGGGAAAGGGAAATCAATACGGCTCACCCTTCATACTACAAATGGGGGCAGTGGATTTTCCTTAAATTTTACGAGATGGGACTTGCTTATCGGAAGAAAGCGCCTGTAAACTGGTGTCCATCTTGCGAAACTGTTTTAGCCAATGAGCAGGTTGTGGGAGGAAGATGCTGGCGCTGTGAGTCTTTAGTGGAAAGCCGCCAACTTGAGCAGTGGTTCTTCAAGATTACTGATTATGCTGAAAGGCTATTAAACGACATTGAACTTCTGGAAGGCTGGCCGGAGAGAGTAAAAGTCATGCAGAGAAATTGGATAGGGAGGAGTGAAGGGGCTGTAGTTGAATTTGAAATAAAGGGAACTGGGGTGAAAGTGCCTATCTTTACTACCAGACCTGACACTCTTTACGGTGTTACTTTCTTTGTTTTTGCTTTAGATCATCCTTTGGTTGACAAGTTAGTGAAGGGGACAACTTACGAAAAAGAGGTAGGAGCTCTGAGGGAAAAAGCGAAGCATCGCGTTATTTCTGAAGAAGAACTTTCCACCTTAGAGAGGGAAGGCTGTTTTATTGGAGCATACGCAATTAATCCTTTGAGTGGGGAAGAGGTACCCGTTTGGGTGGGAAATTACGTTCTTATGGAGTATGGAACAGGGGCAATAATGGCAGTTCCTGCTCATGACCAGAGAGATTTTGAATTTGCTCGCAAGTATAACGTACCCATAAGAGTGGTAATAAATCCGTCAGGAGAAGAACTTGACCCTCAGAAGATGGAGAGTGCATACGAAGGTGAGGGAGTCATGATCAACTCAGGACCATTTAACGGTCTTTCAAGTGAGAAGGGGAGAAGAGAAGTAGTCAAATATGTAGAAGAGAAAAGGATTGGAAAATTCAAAGTTAGTTATAGGTTGAGAGACTGGTTGATTTCAAGGCAGAGGTACTGGGGAAATCCTATACCCATTATCTACTGTGAAAAATGCGGCACTGTTCCTGTGCCTGAAAAAGATTTACCGGTGATTCTCCCCCTAGGTATAAATGTGACTTCTAAAGGGTTTTCCTCTTTGAAAAATCACAGTGAATTTGTAAACGCTGCTTGTCCTTCCTGTGGAGGAAGAGGAAGAAGAGAAGTCGATACAATGGATACGTTTACCTGTTCTTCCTGGTATTTTTTGAGATATACCTCGCCTCTCAAAGAAAATGCTCTTTTTGATGTAAAAAAAGCTCGCTATTGGATGCCTGTGGATCAGTATATTGGCGGAATTGAGCACGCGGTTCTTCACTTGCTTTACTCTCGCTTTTTCATGAAAGTCTTTTACGATATGGGCCTCGTTCCTTACCCTGAGCCTTTTACCAATCTTCTCACTCAGGGAATGGTAATAAAAGATGGGGCGAAGATGAGCAAATCTAAAGGAAATATTGTTGATCCGGAGGATATCATAGAGAGATACGGAGCAGATACAGCTCGCCTTTTTATCTTATTCACTTCTCCACCTGAAAAGGATTTGGAATGGAGTGACCGAGGAGTTGAAGGCTGTTATCGTTTTTTGAACCGTTTGTGGCGCTTGTTCGGAGAAAGCTGGGGTAAAGCAGTTGATGAGGTAGAAGATGGGAACAAGGAGAGAAGGGAAATTCGGTTTAAGCTTCATCGAACAGTTAAGAGGGTAACAGAAGATATAGAGAAAAGATTTAATTTCAATACTGCTATAGCGGCTGTCATGGAATTTTTGAACTCCTTTCAAGGTTATGTAAGAGAGAATAAAAAAGTGGACAGGAACTTGCTTGAAGAGGTGTGTGAGAAGCTTCTCCTCATTCTCTCTCCTTTTGTTCCTCACATTACAGAAGAACTTTGGCGAAAGATGGGAAAGAAAGAGAGTATTCATATGCAAGAGTGGCCATCTTACGAGCCTGAACTTGCTACCGCGGAAGAAGTTACTATCGCTGTTCAAGTTAACGGTAAGCTCAGAGATAGATTAACTGTTCCTGTCGATATTTCCGAAAATGAGCTTGAGGAGCTTGCTCTCTCTTCGGAAAAGGTAAAGAAATACGTGGATGGAAAGAAAGTTTTAAAGGTGATTAAGGTGCCGAGAAGACTTATTAACATTGTAGTAAAGTAAGAATAAATTTTTATTTGCCTCCGAAGTAAATTTTTGCTATTTTTTTTCTTGGTGAGTGGAGGGGTGCAAGGCCTCCTGGAGAGATTAAAGGAAAAATGGAGAGATTTTTGTGAGAAGAACGGGCTTTACTTTACTCCGGCTCAAATTATTTCCCTTGTTTTCCTTTTTATCCTTCTCTTAATCGGCATTTTTCTCCACTATTACAACTCTCGTCCGGCAAAAATTGAGGAGATTCCTCTGGAGTCTGGAGAGGGCACAGTTTCTACTAAGGAAAGCGAATCTAAAATAGTTGTACACGTGGCTGGAGCAGTGAATAGGCCGGGAGTTTACGTTCTTCCTAGTGGCTCTAGAGTTTATGAAGCAATTCAGAAAGCAGGAGGGGAAACACAAGATGCAGATATAGATAGTCTCAACCTCGCTCGCATAGTTAAAGATGGAGAAAGGGTTTATCTTCCCAAGAAGGGAGAGGAAGTTAAGGCTTCGGTAGGGCAGGTAGAAGATAAGCTCGATTTAAACTCCGCTTCTCTGGAGGAGCTTGAGGAACTGCCCGGAATTGGTGAAGGATTGGCTAAAAGGATAGTTGATTACAGAGAGAAAAATGGACCGTTTACTTCAGTTGAAGATGTGATGAATGTGACCGGCATTGGGAGAAAGAAGTTTGAAAGTATAAAAGATAAAATCTGCGTGAAGTGAAAATACCTCAGATTTTTTATCTTACCTGGGCAACTGCTGTTGGAATAATAGTTTATCCTTTTTTCCAAAGTTATTTCAGTTTTCCGATTTATGCTTATTTAGTTTTGTCTCTCTTATCGTTGGTGGTTCTTTTCTTTCTCTCCAAAGGAAGACTGCTTTTAACTCTCTTAGCTTTCATTTTTCTAGTCCAGTTTCGCTGTGCGCTTCTTCCGCCTGTTTCTTTTCTTGCTCTTTCAGGAAAAAGTTGCACCGTTCAAGGTGTAGTAAAGAAGAATTATGAAAATTCATTCCTTTTGGAGGTAAAATCCTTTTCGCAAAAGAGGTCTACAGGAGAAGTTCAGATTTTAGGTGTAGAAGGGGAAGAGGGAGAGGAAATTTATCTAAAAGGGACAATAATTAGGTCCGGTTTGTACACGAAGCCTCTTATATATGCTTCTCAGAAAAAAGTCCTTGCTCCTCCTCCATTTTGGAGAAAATATACTTCTTTTGTTAGAAATAGGATAAGTTCAAATTTACAAAGAGACCTTCCTTTAGAGGAAAGAGTTTTAATCTCCGGTGTTTTGTGGGGAGAGAAGAAGGGAATTCCTCCTTATATGAGGGAATCTTTTATGGAGACAGGCACAGGGCACCTTTTGGCAGTGAGCGGGCTGCATGTAGGGATAATTTTTCTCATCTTTTACTTTCTGTTTTCAATTTTTCGCTTTCCTCTTTATCTGAGGTTTCTGCTTTCTCTTTTTCCTTCTTTTGCCTATTGTGCCTTGGCAGGCTTCACTCCTTCCGTGACCAGAGCATTTATTATGCTTGCATTGGGAATGGGAGGCTGGCTTTACGGAGGAAGAAGAGCACTTATTTCTACCCTCTCTCTATCTGCTCTTTTTCTTTTAATCTGGAATCCTTCCTATCTTTTTAACATTAGCTTTGAGCTTTCTTATCTGGCAGTGATGGGAATAGCTCTTCTTTCTCCTTCTTTAACAGAAATATTCACTATTTTTCCTCTAGGTTTGAGAAAGGCGCTGGTTACCACCCTTTCAGCGCAAATTTTCACTTTCCCCATTGTGGTTAAAGAATTCGAGGTAGTTTCTCTCGTCTCTCCACTGGTCAACATAGTTGTGATACCTCTTCTCTTTCCACTTCTTCTACTTTCTCTTGCGCTTTCCTTTTTATATTTTCTTCCTTTTCCTTTGTACCAATTGATATTACCTTACCTGCATCTAATTGCTTTTTTGATATATAAATCTATAAGTATATTTTCATCTCTCCCCGTATCTCATTTCACTCTTTCTACTTCGTCTTCTCTCTTTGTATGGATATCTTTACTAGGTTCCCTTCTAGTAATAAAAGAAAAGGTGAAAATTTCGTTGAAGCATCTTATCTTTGTCTTTCTTTTGCTTTTAGACACTTTCTTTTTTTATCCAGCTTTTGGTTCACCTTTTAAAGTAATCTTTTTCAATGTTGAAGAGGGAGATGCTGCTCTTGTCTTCACCAAGCAGGGCAGCGTTCTGGTCGATACCGGCCCTTCACCTTTTCTCTTAAGAAAGAAGTTGAGAAAATTTAACATTAAGAAAATCGATTGTATAGTTCTTTCGCATCTGCACCGGGATCATGTAGGGGGAATTTCTCTTTTTTATTTAGATCCCCAAATCAAGAAGGTTTTTGCTCCCCCTTCTTCTGATTCTTTAGAGTGGGGCGAGTTTAAACAAGTATTTTCTGAAAAAATAGAAAAAATCGATAGAGAAAGGGCATTTAAATTTGGAAAATTAACACTAAGGTTTAACTTTGTAGATGTGCCAGGGGAAGTAAGTAATGACGAGCAGCTAATTTTGAGGGTTGAATACAAGAGTTTGACTTTTCTTTTTACGGGGGATGCGGGAAAGGAAGTTCAACAGGAGCTTATGGGAAAAGAATGGATAAATTCTGATATTCTAAAAGTTCCTCACCATGGAAGTAGTGATTTTGAGCCGAGATTTATTCACAAAGTTGCACCTTTTATTGGTATAATATCAGTTGGGAAAAATAATAAATATTCTCATCCAAGCAGCAAAGTCTTGTCTGAGCTGCGGGGAGTAAGGGTTTTTAGGACAGATAGGGATGGAGATCTTCTCTTGGAAGAGGGAAAGGAAAAAATCAAAATCACCTGTTTTAAGTAAAAAACCTCTCTCAATGTATCAAGTTTTTCGTGCTCTGATTCTCTTTCGATGGGCTTCTCTAGGTTTGGTCGCTTTCATATATCTTAAAGGTGCTACTCCATCTTACATTGATCTTTCCTATTTTTGGCATGTATTTATCTTTGCTGTTTTATACAATTTAATCATTACTATTTGGAGTAAAGAATTTTTTGATTTTCAAGAGAAAAGCGCATTCTTTGCCTTTTTTGATATGGGTTTTTCATTTGCCTTTCTTACTTTGACAGGTACATGGGGAAGTCCCTTTTTTGTGTATACTATGAGCAGTTTTTTAATTCTAGGTCTTTATGGAACTTTGAAAGTTGGCGTGATTGGAGCGGCAATCTGGAGTTTGCTTTATTTTTTCTCTCTTCAAATAAACGGTTTTACAGTAGCCAGGATATCTTCTCTTCAGGAAATTGATATTTTTTTTGCTCATTTTTTTGACTTTTTTATTTTTTCAGGAATATGGGCATATATGTGTAGTTTAATTTCGCAACTTAATGATGCATATTTCAGTTTAAATGAGAAAAGAGAAGCTTTAACTAAGGTGAATTTAGCTTTAAAGAATAAGCAAAGTCAGCTTCTTGCTTTATATAAAATTAGCAAATCAATTTCCAGTAAGCATATGAAAGGAGAAATTCTAGACGCTGCATTGAATGCTTTGAAAGAAATGGGGTTTGAAAGATGTACTATATGGCTGGTGGAGGAAGATAGGTTAAAACCGGTTTCTTTTTTAAAAAGACTCTCTGAAATTCCACTTTCCTCAGAGAATCTTTTAACTCTATCTCTAAGAAAGAAGGAAATGTTGAACATAAATAGTGCAGGTTCAATTAGAAAAACTGAAGAGTTTTTAGGTTTTAACACGAACTTCTCCTTCGCTGTCTTTCCTCTGGTTATTGAAGATGAACCCTTAGGTTTGTTGGTAGTGGAGAGTAATTCTCAGCAGCTACTTTCGGAGGAAATAGAGGTATTGAAACTTTTTGCTGATCAGATAGTCTTGTCCCTGCAGCGAATTAGATTATATGAGAGAGTGAGAGAGTATGCAGTATCTCAGGAAAGGAATAGAATTGCGGAGGAAATACATGATAGCGTGGTCCAGAATCTTTATGGAGCGAGCTTTCTCACCTCTTCTTTAGCTGATGAAAAACTTAACCCCAATGTAAAGAAAAAACTAGAGATGATAAATGCGTCTGTGCTACGAAGCTTAAGAGAATTGAGGTTTGCTCTACTTAACTGGGCGAGCTTAGAGTGGGATATAGATTTTAAAGAACTTTTGGAAAAATATGCTCATGAGTTTAGCACTTATTCCGGCATCAGAGTGAAGGTTAATATAAAGGGAAATGGCAAAGAGCTTCCTTCACTCAAAGTAAAGGATTTTTTGCGTATTTTGCAGGAGTCACTTTCCAATGTATGGCGCCATTCTCAAGCGAAAGAAGCTGAAGTATGTTTATCCTTTACTAAGAAGGGAGTTTCTCTTTCTATTAAAGATGAAGGAAAAGGATTTGATATGAACTTAACAAAGAACGGAGCAGGGATGGGAATAAAAAACATAAAAGAGAGAACCAAAAAGCATGGAGGAAGGCTTTATTTAAAAAGTATACCCAACAAGGGAACATTATTACGGGTGTGGATTCCTTATTAAGGGGGGATTGTGGTAAAAGTAGCAATCGTTGACGACCATGAAGTAGTGAGAAAGGGCGTTGAGTCTGTTTTAGAGAAAGATTCAGAAATCGAAGTTTTGAGTTGTTTTAGCTGCGGGAGTGAACTTTGCAATTCCCCTTTACTTTCAAAGTTCGATGTGGTCATTATGGATTTAAAACTTCCAGATGGCTTAGGAGCAGTTTGGGCAAAAAAGGTAAAAGAGGAGAATCCTAACGTGAAAGTATTAATTTTAACTGGGTATCATACGGAAGCTGAGCTTCTTCTATCGCTTGAAGCTGGAGTTGACGGTTATATTTTTAAAGAAGTTACCTCAGGTGAACTTATAAATGCAGTGAAAGAAGTAGCTAAAGGCAATTTTTATCTCTCTCCTGAAGTTGCTCGAAAAGTTAAAGATTTTACAATTTTTTCTAAATCCACTTTGACTTCACGCGAGCTTGAAGTTTTACTTGCTTTAAAGAACGGTCTAACTTCGGAGGAAATTGCGCACGAGCTCTCTCTTTCTTTAAGTACCGTAAAGACACACCTTAGGAATATTTATCAAAAGCTAGGCGTGAGAAATAGAGTGGAAGCAGTTCGGGAAGGCATAAAGAGGGGATTGATAGGTGAAGAATAGATTGATTTTAGTTTATGGCAGAAATGATTATCTGGTTAAGAAGAAAGTAGCAAAGATTTTAGAAAAGAAGGGCAGTAGTTTAGAAAAAAGGAGCTTTTCATCGCAGGAGATAAAAAGAGAAGATTTGAACCTTTTTCAAAGCTCTTTATTTGCTTCTAAAAGGATTTTTCTTTTTGGGGAGGCAGAGAAGATAAATGAAGGTTTGTGGAGGGATTTAAAAGGGACAATTTCCTCTCTCGAAGAAGACATCTTTATTTTTTACTCTTCTGAGATGAAGAGGAATCATTTCCTGATAAAAGAGATAGGGGAGTTAGGAAGGGTGATTCAAGTAAAAGATTCTTTTGAAGAGATTTCTCAGTTGATTGAGAAAGAATTTGAGAGAAGAGGGAAGAAAATTTCTCTTCCTGCCTTAAAATATTTGCTCCAATTTTCCCAGGATTTATGGAGTTTGGAATGCGAAGTAGAAAAAATTACCCTTTATTATTCTCGAAAGAAAGAAATTTCTTTAAAGGACGTTAAGGATTACGTTTCTCTTTCCCCTGTAAAAAGCATCTTTGACTTTTTGAACTCTTTTCTTTCTGAAAGAAGGAAAGAAACTTATGAAACACTTCTTCAAGTCTTGGAGAGAAATTCACCAATTTCAGCCTTTTATCAGTTAAGCAAAAGACTTCAGCTTCTCTATGAGGTAAAAATGCTTTTAAAGTTGGGATTTAAGGAGAAAAAAATTGCAGAGAAGTTAAAATTGCATCCTTTTCATGCTCAGATGCTTTTAAAAGAGGAAAGGAAAGTTCCAATGGGAAAATTGGAAAGCGCTTTAAAAAAGTGTTTTGAGGTGGAGAAGAAAATAAAAAGAGGAGAGAGCAATCCTCGTCAAGCACTTTTAAGACTAGTAAGCGATATTTAAGATTTCCTTTTTGTTTCTTTCTTTTTGCTTGCGGCTTTCTTTTTAGGAGTGACTTTTTTCTCTTCTTTGGTGTTTCTCTTTCTGGTCTTCTTTTCCTTTTTTACTTCTTTTACCTCCTCAGCCTCTTCTTTAACTTCTTGAGCCTCTTTAGCCTTTTCTTCTTCTGAGACTTCCTTTTTTAAGAGAGCAAGTTTTTTAGCCAAACGAGATTTTTTATCGGCAGCTCTACTTTTATGAATAACTCCTTTTGCCACTGCCTTGTCTATAAACTTTGCTACGAGGCTTAAAAGCTCTTCAGCTTTTCTCACTTCTCTTTTTTCTAAAGCTTCTTGAAAATAAGAGATATATGTCTTAATGCGCGTTTTTTCAGCACGATTTCTCAGCGTTCTTTTCTCAGTTTGTCTCATTCTCTTCTTTTGAGATTTTATATTGGGCATTCTCTCTCCTTTGGTAAAAAATCGCTCATATGCTAACAAAAACAGGTAGAAATGGCAAGATATAATTTTCTCGCCTGTTGCGAAAGAAAGAGAAGGAGCTTAAACTAATAATCTATGTTCGACCCCAATCTTATCAGGAATTTTTCCATAATTGCCCATATTGACCACGGTAAATCGACTCTGGCGGACAGGTTTTTGGAGATCACAGGAGCTGTTCCCAGAGAGAAGCTGGTGGAACAGTACCTTGACCGCATGGATTTAGAGAGAGAAAGAGGTATTACCATCAAGGCTCAGGCAGTGAGAATACCTTATAGATCTAAAAGAGGGTTAGCGTATGTGCTTAATCTCATCGATACTCCAGGACACGTTGATTTCACTTATGAGGTTTCTCGAGCTTTAGCAGCTTGTGAAGGCGCTCTACTTGTCGTTGACGCTACGCAAGGCGTGGAAGCACAAACTGTCGCCAATACCCACTTAGCTTTGGAAAACGAGCTTTACATAATACCTGTCATCAATAAAGTAGATTTGCCTAACGCTGAACCTGAAAGGGTGAAAAAGGAGATTGAGGAGAGCTTAGGTATTGAAACTTCAAAAGCTCTTCTAGTCTCTGCTAAGACCGGTGAAGGTGTACCGGAGGTATTGGAGGCTATCGTTGAATGTATTCCTCCTCCCAAGGGGAGAGCAGGCGAGCCCTTAAAAGCTTTAATTTTCGACTCTTTCTATGACCAGTATAAAGGCGTAGTGGTTTTTCTGCGTGTTTTTTCAGGGGTTCTAAGAACGGGGGAGAAGATTAAGATGATGGCAAAGGAGAAGGAATTTGAGGTGGAGGAGGTAGGAGTTTTGACTCCTGATTTAAAACCCATGCCGGAATTAATTGCAGGTGAAGTAGGTTATCTAATTGCAGGAATAAAGGATGTTTCCGATACTAGAATTGGCGATACTATTACTTCTGCAAAGAAACCTTCTCCGAAACCTTTGCCGGGTTACCGCGAGCCTAAACCCATGGTTTACAGTGGCTTATATCCTGTGGAAGGAGGGGAATATGATAAGCTCAGAGAGGCATTGAATAAGTTAAAATTGAATGACCCTTCATTTATTTTTTCTCCAGAATCATCGAAGGCTCTTGGTTTCGGATTTCGATGTGGATTTTTAGGGCTTTTGCATATGGATATTGTTAAAGAGCGGTTAGAAAGAGAGTTTGGTCTTTCTCTCATCGCTTCTGCTCCCAATGTAGCATATCAGGTGGTGACGAGGAAGGGCGAAAAATATCTCATAAAAAACCCTTCGGAAATTACTTCTTTAGGAGATGTAGAGAGAATTGAAGAGCCTTACGTAAACGCTGTCATTATTACTCCCAGCGAGTATGTGGGAGCGGTGATGGAGCTTTGTACTGAAAGGCGGGGAGAGTTTATAAATATGCATTATCTTTCCCCTAAGCGAGTTGAACTTCACTACTCACTTCCTCTCTCTGAAATAATTTTCGATTTTTTTGATAAGCTGAAAGCAAAGACTAAGGGATTTGCCTCGTTCGATTATGAGTTCATAAGTTACAAAGAATCGGAACTTTTAAAGTTGGATATTAAAATCGCCGGTGAGGTTGTAGATGCTCTCTCTTTAATTGTTCATCGGGATAAGGCTTACCACAGAGGAAAGGAGTTAGTGAAAAAATTGCGGGAGATAATTCCTCGCCAGCTTTTTGAAGTTCCTATTCAGGCAGTCGTTGGGGGAAGGGTTATAGCTAGAGAAACTGTTCGAGCATTAAAAAAAGACGTCTTGGCTAAGTGCTATGGTGGAGATGTGACCAGGAAGAAAAAGCTTTTAGAAAAGCAGAAAGAAGGGAAGAAGAGGATGAAATCGCTAGGTAAAGTGGAAATCCCCCAAGAAGCCTTTTTAGAGATTTTAAAAGTGTAGAGAAAGGAGGAATTTTGAAAGAGATTTCGCTCTATATCCACATACCTTTTTGCCTGAGCAAATGTCCTTATTGTGACTTCGTTTCTTTTTCCTGGAAGGAGAGGAAAGCAAGTTCCTTTCTTAAATTTTTAAAGCAGGAAATGGCACTCTACTCACCTTCCTTAAAAGACTATAGGGTGAAGACAGTTTACTTAGGCGGTGGTACGCCTTCCCTTCTGAGGGAAAAAGAGATAGATTCTCTCTTTTCAGCTCTTAATAAGTATTTCAACTTGGATTCAAAGGCAGAAATATGCATAGAAGCTAATCCAGAAAGCGTGGAGAGAAATAAGATTAGAGCCTGGAAAAGAGTAGGAGTGAACCGTGTCAGCTTAGGTATTCAATCTTTTAATGAGAAAACACTTTGTCTTCTGGGAAGAAAACATGATGCTGCTAACGCCAAGAATGCTTTCTACCTTCTTAGAGAGGAAGGATTTGGAAACATCAATTTTGACCTTATTTTTGGTTTTTTGCCTGATGAGAACTGGGTATTCACACTGGAGGAAGCAGTGCGCCTTGAGCCGGAGCACATCTCCACTTATGCGTTTACCTTGAAAGAAGAAACCTCTATGTATGTGAAGGTGAAGAAAGGAGAGATAGAAATAGTCAATGATGAGGTCCAAGCAAAGAGATATGAATTTACCTCAGGTTTTTTAAAAAGAAGTGGATATTCTCATTATGAAATCTCCAATTTTTCCAAAAAGGGGTTTCAATGTTTACACAACCTTTCTTATTGGAGAAATGAGGACTACCTTGGGTTAGGAGTAAGTGCTCATTCATATTTAGAAGGAAGAAGGTTTGCTAATCACAGTAGCTTGGGAAAATATATAGAGGATTTGAAAGAGAAGAAACGACCCTTGGCTTTTGAGGAAAAACTCACTCATGAGGAGGAGTTGAGAGAGAAAATTATCATGAGCTTTCGTTTAAGCGAAGGCTTGGAAAAAAGATCGATTAGGTCTTATGGAGAGATATCTTTAATCTTTTTGCAGAGAATTGAAAAACTAAAGGAAAAAAGATTGATAGAAGAAAGTGAGGAGACATATTTCATACCTGAGAAATACTTTTTTGTTTCCAACTTCATCTTAAGGAAAATAGTTTGACAAAAGCTAATTAAAGATGGTATGAGTTTTAAATAATGAGGAAGGTGTATAGATATAAAAACCTTTCACAAAGAAGAAGTGAGATTCTCAGAGTAACTGTGAAAGAATATATTCAGACTGGTTTGCCTGTAGCTTCTTCTCGATTAGTGAGGCAGTATCACTTAAAAGTCTCTTCTGCTACCGTCCGAAATGATCTGGCATTTTTAGAGGACAGAGGGTATCTTAAGCAGCCTCATATTTCAGCAGGCAGAATACCCACTGAAAAAGGATATCACTACTACGTTGACATTACAAAGGATAATGTAAGCCTTACTTCAGAGGAAAAGCAAAAGCTTATAAAGCACTTCTCTATTCGTCGGGAAATCGATGAGTTGCTTCAAAATGCTGTTAACTTGCTTTCCCAAATTACCAATTATTTGACGTATGTTTTTGCCCCTTTGATTTCCAAAAGTAGAGTGAGGCATATTGACCTCATTCCTCTTTCCCCTACAGCTGCTCTCCTTGTACTCATCACAAACACCGGGCAGATTGGAAAGAGGACAATCGATTTCAAAGAAGAGGTTGATGAGGAGAGAATCAGAGAACTGGAAAGAGAGCTGAGTGAAGAGATTTTCGATTGTTCCCTAGAAGAGGTGAAAAAGATTGGAGGAGACTGGAAAAAGAAGGATAAAAAAAGGATATTAGGGGAAATTACTGCTTTTCTACTGGAAGAAGAGGAGAAAAATTTATACTGGAGTGGAACTGACTTCTTTATTTCTCATTTTGAAAGGGAAAAGGGAGACCTCTCCTTTTTACTCAAAGCTTTTGAGAAATCTGCCATTCTTCAGCTGGTAAAGGAAGCTGTAGGTTGTGAAGGAATAGTAGTGAGAATCGGCTCAGAAAACCCTCCTGGTTTAGAAAGATGTTCCTTCATTGGAGTTGGCTACTTTGCCGGTCAAGAGTCTTTAGGGAGCATGGGAATATTAGGACCTGTAAGAATGAATTATCCTCATGCTATTTCGGCTCTTCGATTGGGCGCTGCTGAACTGAGTAGAGCTTTAAGTGCCTGGTACTCTTAAAGGTAAGCATTTCCCGGAAATAGTTTTGTCTGTTGATAGCTTGGTGGGCAATCTGCTTTTAGATGTGCTTTCTTACAAAGGTATCCCTTGTGCTTTAGAAATTACTTCTCGAGGTTACCTTTTTCACTTCTACCCTCAGCGCAAATGCGAGGAGAAAGAATTGCACTCTCTGTTAAAGCTGGTGGGGAAGGAAAGCTTAGAGTGGAAAAGAGCAATTTTATTTCCTCAAGATTATTTAAATTGGGAAAAATATTTTAAACCTTTGTATTTTAAAAAAGTAGTGGTAAGACCACCTTGGAGAAAAGTAAAGACGAAGAAAGAGGAGATTATCATTTCTCCTGGACTCGCTTTCGGAACAGGCAACCATCCTTCAACTAAACTGGCTATTTCTTTAATAGAAAAGCTGGTAAAAGGTGGGGAAAGAGTTTTAGATGTAGGTACTGGTTCTGGAATTTTGTCAATAGTTGCTTTGAAACTGGGAGCAAGTGAAGCTTTGGCTATCGATAGAGATTCATATGCTGTTGAAAACGCTATTTTAAATGGAAAGCTAAACGGGGTAGCCAAGAGACTTAAGGTTGAACGAAAGGAAGCAAGTGAAGTTGAGAGGGGTGATTACGATATAATTTTAGCCAATCTTGACGCATTTCAGCTTAAAAAGTTGACATCTCTTTTTCGCTCATTAAGCTTTTCCCATTTGGTTATTTCGGGGATAAGGAAGGTTGAAGAGAAAGAGGTGGAGAGAGAGTATAAAGCTTGCGGTTTTAAGAAGAAAGCGATGTTAAGAGAGGAGGAGTGGGTAGCTTTACATTTTGAAAGTTGAGTATACCGCTGATTTTCACTCAAAAAAGCGAAAAAGAAGAAGCAGCAATTAATTCTTCCGATGCTTATCATTTAAAGGAAGTTCTTCGATTTAAAGAGGGAGATAAAATTTTCATTTCTGATGGAGAAAGGAAGTTCCTAGCAGTTATAGTTTCTTTAAGCCGAAATGGCGGGAAGGTTCGGAGGTTAAAAAAAGTAGAAATGCCTTCGTTAAAAGGCGAGATTCTCCTTTTCCAAGCCCTTTTAAAGGGCAAAAAAATGGATTTTTTAGTGCAAAAAGCAACTGAGCTCGGTGTGGACTATTTTTATCCCACAATTTTTAAGAGGGGTATAGCTAAGCCTAAAGGTGGGAAGGTAGAAAGGTGGGAGAGAATAGTTAAAGAAGCATGCAAGCAGTCCGGAAGGCATTATCTAATGAAGATAAGTTCTCCTCTGCACTTGAAGGAGGCTTTGGAAAGTGTAGGGGATTGCGAAACTTTAATTTGCTTTGCAAAAAGAAAAAAAGGCGTTAATTTATCCGAGTATATAGAGAGAAACTCAAGAGTTGCACTCTTTTTTGGTCCAGAAGGAGGCTTTGAGGAAAATGAACTGGAGATGATTAAAAAAGCAGGTGGGAAAATTGTTTCGTTGGGGCCTCTGATTTTGAAAGCGGAAACTGCCACCATAGCTGGAGTTTCTTTGGCTTCTTATTTCTTAGGGAGAATGCAGATTTGATGGGAAGGGTGAGCTTTGTCAAAATAATTCCAAATGAAAGTGGCTGTTAAAACTCTGGGTTGTCGCACCAACCAAGCAGAGGAAGAAATATTAAAAGAGGAGTTAAAAAAGCGCGGTTTTGAACTCACAAGTGAGAATGAGGCAGATATTTTTATCCTCAATACCTGCACAGTAACATCCGAGGCTGACCGAAAGTGCAGGAAATTGATGCATCGGGCCAAAAAGAAAGGTCAAATTCTTGTAGTCACGGGCTGCTATGCGCAGAGAGAAAAAGGAAAACTTTTTGAAGAGGGGGCGGATATCGTTGTTCCTCAGTTGGAGAAGGAGAATTTACCTTCCTTGCTCTGCCAGAAACTGAAGAGAGGAGAAAAGACAGCAGATTATAAGGCTGATTATAAAGCTGATGTTTATTCAGGGAAGGCAAGGGCCTTTTTAAAAATTCAGGATGGATGTAACCATTTCTGCAGTTACTGCATTGTTCCCTTTGTGAGGGGGAGAGAACGGAGTTTTCCTGTAGAAGCAGTTATAGAGAGAGCAGAGGAGCTTCTAAAAGCAGGGTTTAAGGAAATAGTTCTCACCGGGATACGCCTCGGTCGATATGGTATAGATATAAACACTTCCTTAATCGAGCTTTTAAAGAAACTTTTGGAGATTTCGGAAGGGATGCTTTTTCGTCTTTCTTCCATTGATTTAAAAGATATTTCTTTTGATTTGATTGAAATGATGAAAAGTGAAGAAAGGATTTGTCCGCATCTTCATATTCCCTTGCAGAGTGGAAGCGAGAGAATTCTCAAAGCAATGAAAAGGTCATATAAGCCAAGAGATTTTCTACAGATTGTAGAGGCTTGTCGTGAGAACATACCTCACTTTGTCTTAACTACGGATGTAATGGTGGGTTTTCCTGGAGAGAGCGAAGAGGATTTAAAAAAGACAGTTGAGGTGCTGAAGCAGGCAAAACCTGCAAAAATTCACATCTTTATATTTTCTCCCAGGCCAGGCACTGATGCAGCTTCTTTAGAGGGAAGGCTCCCGTCAGAGGTAAAAAAGGAGCGCTCTCGCTTAATTCAGGAGATTGAATCAAAACTTTTTCTGGAGGAAGTGGAAAGATTTTTAGGAGGAGCCTTAACCGTTTTGGTGGAAGAGAAGGAGGGAGAATACTATAAGGGAACTACTGAGAATTATCTTAAGGTTAGGTTTAAAGGGAAGGGGGTTCAAATTGGTGAGCTGAGAAAGGTAAAATTAACTCGAGTTTTAGGAAAGGAAATTCTGGGTGAACTTGAGAGGAGGGATGAAAAGTGTCAGAATGTATCTTTTGCAAGATAGTTCAAGGAGAAATACCTGCTAAAAAGGTGCATGAGGATGAAACATACCTTGCTTTCTATGATATTAACCCTAAGGCCAAGGTTCATGTTCTTATTGTGCCTAAGGAACATTTAGAGTCGACTGAAGGTTTTAAGAGAGAGGACGTCTCAATTTTGGGCGGTCTTTTTATTATGGCTCAGGAAGTGGCAAGGAAGACCGGGGTTTTCGATTCAGGCTACCGTTTGATTGTAAATTCAGGTCCTCACTCAGGCCAGGAGGTTCCTCACCTTCATATGCATCTCTTAGGTGGGGAAGAGCTTGGAGCTTTGGTTGGAAAGTGAACCCCTTTCTTAGAACCAAGATAGTTGTTACTGTAGGACCTGCTACTTCTAGTCTCCGTAAGCTAGCTTCTTTGGTGAAAGAAGGAGTGAGGATTTTTCGTTTCAATCTCTCTCACGGTTCACTTTCTTTTCACAGAGAAATTATTTCTACTTTGCGGCAGAAGGCAGAAGAAGGCAGGGAAATAACTGTTCTTATTGACTTACCCGGTCCTAAGGTAAGATTGGGCGAGTTTGAAGCTATCAATGTTAAAGATGGAGACGTGATTTCGCTGGGGGAAAAAGGTGATATTCCTCTTTTTGAGAAGGCATTTTTTGAAGTAGTGGAAAAAGGGGACACCTTGCTTTTAGGAGATGGATTTTTAAAGCTAACCGTGGAAAATGTGAGGAAGAATTGGGTAAGGGCAAAAGTTTTCGGAGAAGGAGTCGTCACTTCTCATCTCGGCATTTCCTTAGTAGGCAAATCGTTTCAACTGCCCGCTTTTACGGAGAAAGATAAGTCTTTGCTTTCAGAAGCACTTAGCTGGAGTGTGGACGTAGTAGCTCTCTCCTTTGTTTCAAGCGAAAAGGATATTTTCTCTTTAAAGAAATTTCTTAAAAAAAGTAAAGACCTTCCTGTGTTGGCAAAATTGGAAAGGGGAGAAGCTTTGGAGAACATCTCCTCAATTCTAGAAAAGGCTGATGCAGTGATGATAGCCAGAGGGGATTTGGGGCTCACTCTTTCTCTGGAAAAGGTACCCATAGTGCAGAAAAGGATTGTTCGAGAGGCAAGAAGAAAAGGCACTCCTTCAATAATTGCTACACAGATGCTTGAGTCGATGCTTTACTCCTCTCGACCTACGAGAGCCGAAGCGAGTGATGTTGCTAACGCCATTTTCGATGGTGCAGATTGCCTTATGCTTTCTGGCGAAACAGCCGTGGGCGATTATCCTCTGGAAGCAGTTTCCACGATGAAGGAAATATCTCTTCTTGCAGAAAGGGAAATTGATTACGCAAGTTTACTTGCTTCTGGACGCAGTTGGGCAAAGAGCGAACCTTTAGACGCAATTGCTTTTTCCGCCTGTGAACTTGCATACGGCATTAATGCTCAGGCAATTTTAGTAGCCACTGCTACTGGGAAAACAGCGAAGAGAGTGGCCAGATTCCGCCCGCCTGTTCCCATAATTGCTGTTTCTCCAAATCTTTCCACCGTGAGGGGTTTGAATCTTGTATGGGGAGTTGTTCCCTTGATAGTAAAACCTTGCAAAAGCACAGATAAAATGTTAAATCAGGCTTTGGAGGTGAGTTTAAAGAGCGGTTTAATAGAGAAGGGAAGACCTGTAGTGATAACCAGCGGAACGCTTCCTAATATTCCAGGCGTGACAAATCTCATAAAGGTGGAGATGGTTTAAAGTATAATAAGCTAGAGGAGGTAAGGAATGAGCGTAAAGGAAAAGTTAACGAATGATATGAAGAAAGCCTTAAAAAATGGAGAAAAGGTGAAGCTTTCTGCTATCCGGCTGCTCCTTTCTCAAATAAAAAATGTGGAGATAGAAAAAGGGAAGGAGCTTTCTGATGATGAGATACATCAGATTATTTTGCGAGAGACAAAAAAGTGGGAGGAAGCAGCTTCGGATTATGAGAAAGCAGGCAATCCTGGGATGGCAAATCGGGAGCGTTCTCAAGTTGAAGTGGCAAAGGAGTATTTGCCTGAGCAGCTTTCAGTGGAAGAGTTAGAGAAGATGATAAAGGAGGTTATTTCCGAAGCAGGAGCTCAAGGACTGAAAGATATGGGGAAAGTGATGTCCATTTTGATGCCTAGGGTGAGAGGGAGAGCAGACGGAAGAGTTGTAAGTGAAAAAGTTAGAGCTATGCTTTCTTCAAATTAGTTTGTCCTATGTATGGTATAATTAAAGCAGGTGAATGAGGGATTGGAAAAATCACAAACCAAGCTCTTTATCCCCGAAGACCTTTCCCAAGTTGAGGTTTTAGGCAAGCAGGATGAGTTTCTCCGCTTAATAGAGAATTCATTCCAGGCCAAAATCTCTGTTCGGGGAAATGAAATAAAGATAGCTGGATTTATCAAAGAGCTGGAAAAGGTGACTTCTGTCTTTAAAGAAATTTTCAACCTTTTAGCTCAGGGAAGAAGGCTTGATCTACACAAAGTGGAGCAAGTTATAGAGATTGTGAAGAGCGGAGATGAACTTAAGCCTTCGGAAGTTTTTTCCGATGTTATCCTTGTGCATCGAGGAAAAGCGATTGGACCCAAAACAAGGGGGCAGAAAAAATACGTAGATGCGATGAGGAAAAGTACAGTTGCTTTTGTGATTGGGCCAGCAGGAACGGGAAAAACATATCTAGCGATGGCAATGGCCGTTCGGTCTCTAAAAGACAAGATAGTAGGGAGGATAATCTTAACTCGTCCCGCAGTGGAAGCGGGTGAAAAGCTGGGCTATTTGCCGGGAACGCTGTATGAAAAAGTTGACCCCTACCTCAGGCCTCTTTACGATGCCCTTTTTGACATGATGGACCCGGACGAGTTCAGACGCCATATGGAGCAGGGAACGATTGAGGTTGCCCCCTTGGCTTATATGAGAGGGAGAACTTTAAACGACTCGTTTATCATCCTCGACGAAGCTCAAAATACTACACCTGAGCAGATGAAAATGTTTTTGACCCGCCTTGGTTTCGGTTCCAAGATGATTATCACTGGTGACGTGACTCAAGTTGACCTTCCAAGAAGTGAGAATTCAGGTCTCATTGTGATTCAAAGAATCTTACGAGAAATTGAAGGTGTTTCATTTGTCCATTTAACTGCTAAGGATGTAGTTCGCCATAAGCTTGTGCAAAAGATAGTGGAAGCTTATAAACTTTTTGAAGAGGGGAAAGAGAAGAATGCAGATAAAGTTAGATCTGGAACAACCACTGAAAATCGCTAGAGATTTCTTTCACAAGCGTCAAAACTTAATTCTACTTACTTTTTTCTTGGTCTTTTGGTTTTTGCTTTCCCTCGTGATTAATTTGCCAATTTTTTCTCCGGGAGGATTAAAAGTAGGGAGACCCGCTCCTTATACTCTTAAAGCCCCTAAAGATTTAGAATATGTGGATGAAAAGAAAACAGAATATTTGAGGGGAAAAGCACGTCAATCTGTAGAGAAGGTTTATCGATTCAGCCCTTTAGCTGTTGCTAAAATGGAGCAGGATGTAAGGAATTTTTACTCCCTTATTAGAGAGGCCATGAAGATAAAACCGCAAAAAGTGACGTCTCCTTCAGCTTTGGGAGCAAGTCGTTTAAATTTCCTCCGCACTGAATTGGGAATAGGTATTCCCGATGAAGTTTTAAAGGCTGCTTTAAAGCTAAGTCCTCAGCGCCTAAACTCGCTAGAGGGGAGAACAGTATCTCTTATCGGCAATCTTTCTCGGGAAAAAATAACAGAGGGAAAGTTAGACGCAAAGAAGGAGGAGTTAAAAGAGCTGGCTCAGAAGTTTAACGATTTGAGTGCAGAGGAAAAAATGATAATGGGCGAAGTTAGTGCCTTTTACCTTCGGGCAAACTACTTATACGATGAGGGGGAAACTCAGAGACTGAGAGACGAAGCAGCCTCTAAAGTCAAGCCCATTAAAGTGAAGAAATTAAAAGGTGAAGTTATAGTCCGAGAGGGGGAAATAATTACTTCAGATAAAAAGGACATATTGGGAAGAGTAGGTCTTTGGAGAAGCAGCTTCGATTTAAGAACCGTTGCCTCCTCCTCTATTTTAATTGCTTTTCTCCTTCTCATCTTCGGACTTTACCTTCAACACGAGAAGCCTAAATTTATCCAAAGATACAAGTATCTAGCTTTGCTTTTCTTGCTTATTTTTGCTGCTAATCTCAGCGTGAAGCTGATCTCTCCTTTCTTCCCTATTTATGTGATTCCTCTTCAAGCAGCAGGAATGCTGGCAGCAATTTTGATGGGCACACAAGTTGCCTGGGCAACCTTGATTATCTCTCTTTTCCTCGCCTCTCTTATTATCGGCTCGCAGGTTTCTTTCCTTTTAGTGATTTTTCTCTCTGGTGTGACTGGTATCTATTTTCTCTCTAATTTAAGGAGGCAGAGTGACCTGCTTCGAGCCGGTATATTAGTTAGTCTTGTGGCTGGAGTAGTCACCTTTTTTTCCCATTCTTTGCTTTCCTCAACCTTTTCCGATGTTTTCCTCCAGAGTGCAGCAGGATTGGGAGGAGGATTGATTTCAGGAATTGCTACCATTGGCGCACTTCCTTTCCTAGAGTCAGCTTTCAGGATTACCACTAACCTCCGTCTTTTGGAGATGGCAAATCCTCACCACCCTCTTCTCCAAGAGTTAATGGTTAAAGCTCCTGGGACTTACAATCACAGCGTGATTGTGGGTAACCTGGCGGAAAGAGCAGCTCAAGAAGTTGGGGCGAATCCGATTCTTGTTCGGGTGGGAACTTTATATCACGATATCGGTAAGCTGAAGCGACCTATTTTCTTCGTGGAAAATCAGGTAGGAGCAGAAAACCCGCATGACAAAACAAACCCCACTTTAAGTCATCTTATTATAACTTCCCACGTTAAATATGGTATTGAAATTGCTAAAAAGTTCAGCTTGCCAAAAAAGATAATTGACATCATTCAAGAGCACCACGGAACTTCAATTCTCTATTACTTTTTTGAGAAGGCTAAAGAGCAGGGGTTGGAAGAGGAGGTATCTGCTGAGAATTTTAGATACCACGGCAGGAAGCCGCAGACGAAGGAAGCTGCGCTTATAATGTTGGCTGATTCGGTTGAAGCTGCTGCCAGAACGCTGGTGAAGCCTTCTCCAGCCCGTTTGGAACAGCTCATAAGAAGAATAATCACTGAGAGGCTAGAAGATGGCCAACTGGATGAAAGCCACTTAACCTTAGGTGACCTAGAAAAAATTACTGAAGTTTTTAAGAGTGTTCTTGTTTCTACTTATCATGCTCGCATTGACTATCCAAGCGTCAAAGGATTGGTAAAGGCAGAAAAGAATGCAGGTAAGCGTAAGAAATATACAAAAAAAACACAGCGTGGATACTAATTACATCGAGAAGGTACTCCAAAGAGTTATGCAGGAAATGGGCGTAGAAGAAGGCGAATTGAGTGTGGCCTTAGTTTCTCCTTTGAAAATTAAAGAATTGAACAGCAGATTTCTGAACGTTAATTCTCCAACCGATGTGCTTTCATTTCTCTTAGACGAAAAACCTTTTTTGGGGGAAATAATAATTTCTCCGGAGATAGCTTTCCGTCAAGCCGAGAAGATGGGTCATTCCTTTGAGAGAGAAATGACCCTTCTTTTAATCCATGGCGCTTTGCATCTTTTAGGTTACGACCACGAGGAAGAAGCGGAGCGCAGTGAAATGGAAAAATTACAGGATGAATTGTTAAATAAGTTTATGAGGAAAGGCTATAGTGAAGCAGAGAACTCTCCTTGAAAGTTTCAATAATGCGATTGAGGGAATAATCTACGTTTTAAAAACACAGCGAAACATGCGTATACATTTCTTGGCAGGTTTTTTCGTCCTCATTTTGACACTCTTTTTTAAACTTAGCAAACTGGAATTTTTAGCTGTCTTTTTTTCCATAGTCTTGGTCATTGTGGCAGAGCTATTAAATACTTCAATTGAAGCTACAATTGACTTGACTACTGATGACCATCATAAGCTGGCGAAGATTGCTAAAGACGTGGCAGCGGCTGCAGTTCTTGTGGCAGCTATCAATGCTGTTTTCGTTGGTTACTTGGTTTTCTTCAATCGGTTGGGAGAGGTAAATTATTTTGTTTTACAAAAGCTGAGAAGTTCACCTCCGTATGTAAGTGGAATTGCTCTTGCTTTGACTTCTCTTCTCGTAGTGAGTGCTAAAGCCTGGGGTGGTTCTAAAAGTTATTTCAGAGGTGGTTGGCCCAGTGGGCATGCAGCTCTAGCAGGAGCTTTATTCACAGCTTTGGCACTTTTAAGTCGGGACTTTCTCCTCTCTTCTTTGGCTCTAGCTCTTGCACTTTTAGTTTTTGAAAGTAGGATAGAAACCAAGGTTCATACCTGGTTTGAAGTTTTAAGTGGAGCTCTTTTAGGTATTTTAACTTGTGCTTTTATTTTTCAAATTTTTCTTTTTTAGGGGGAAGGGTTGGAAATTTTTTGGGTAGAGCTGATAATACTGGTTGTGCTACTTTTCCTATCAGCTTTTTTCTCTTCTACTGAAACCGCTGTTGTAGCTATAGGGAAAGCTAAAGTGAGAAGACTGGTCGAAGAGAGGAGAAGGGGAGTAGCTAGTTTAGAAAAGCTCCTTTCGGAACCGCAACGCTTCTTGGCGACCATTCTTTTGAGTAATAATCTGGTGAATATTCTGGCAACTGCACTCGCCACCGACCTTTCTATAAAAGCTTTCGACAGTGCTGGAATTGGCATAGCAACAGGTTTAATGACCTTTATCATCCTTGTTTTTGGAGAAATAACGCCTAAGACATTAGCTATAAGACATGCAGAGAAGATTGCTCTTCTAGGAGCGGAGCCTGTTTACGTGCTGGGAAGAGTTCTCTATCCTGTAGCCCGGCTTTTCATTGGAATTTCCCAAATTTTTATGAGGATTTTTGGGGAATCAGCTTTTCACGGAGAGCCATTTCTCACTCAGGAAGAAATTAAGGCAATGATTAAGCTGGGCGAGGAAGAGGGAATTATTGAGAAGGGAGAAAAGGAGTTAATTCACTCCGTTTTTGAGTTTGGTGAGACAATCGTGAGGGAGATTATGGTTCCCAGGACAGATATGGTCTGCCTCTCTGCTGATGTGAGCGTGGAAGAAGCGATAAAAATAGCTTTAGATAAAGGTTTCTCTAGGATACCTGTTTATGAAGATAATATCGATAACATCATTGGAATTTTCTACTTAAAGGATGCAATTGCTGAAGTGAGGAAGGGTAGAGGAGGCAGAAACGTATCGGAAATTACTCGCAGTGCTTATTTTGTTCCTGAGGCCAAGAAGATAGACGAACTTTTGAGAGAACTTCAGAAGTATAAAGTGCATATGGCAATTGTTTTGGATGAATACGGCGGTACTTCCGGCCTTGTGACCATTGAGGACATCCTTGAAGAAATAGTGGGAGAGATATTCGACGAATATGATGTAGCAAAACCTCTCGTTCAGCACTTGAAGGAAGGGAAGCTTCGCATCGATGCCCGTCTTGACCTCGGAAGGGCAGAGAAGTTGCTCAACATTAATTTTCCTGAAGACGCTGATTACGATACGATTGGCGGATTTGTTTACGAACTTTTTGGGAGAATTCCAGTTCAGGGAGAGAAATTGGATTACAATGGCTGGGAATTTGTAGTGGAAAAAGTTGAGAATAAAAGGATCTCCAAGATTTTAGCTTTGAAAAAGGAGCCTAATAAGGGTGAAAAAGCTGATTGAGGAGGCAAAAAAAGCCTCAAAGTTTGCTAAGCCTTTTCATTCCCATGTAAGCGTAGGAGCAGTTCTTAAAACATCGAATGGGAAAACTTATCGGGGAGCAAATATAGAAAGTAGCTCTTATAGTTTAACCATATGTGCGGAAAGGCTAGCTCTTTTTAAAGCTTTGAGCGAGGGAGAGGAGGACTTTTCTCATTTAGTAGTGTGGGCTGAAGGCGAAGAAAGTTTTCCTCCCTGCGGTGCTTGCCGCCAAGTGCTTTTCGATTTTTCTCCTGACTTAAAAGTCACTTATCTTTGGCAGGGGAAGTTTGTCACCAAAAGCATTTCGGAGCTTCTTCCTGATGCTTTTGATTTCCACAAAAAATAATTTGTTTAGACAGAAAGCATAATGAGACAATATCTGAGTAGGGGAAAAGCCTCGATAAATTTCTTAAAACTCTCCATGGGCAGAAAAGAAAGGGAATACCCATTTAAAAAATATCCTTTTCCGCATATTGTAGTGAGTAGCTCTCGTAAAGAACTGCACGGGTGGTATCCAGGAAAGCGAGAGTGCACTTCAGAGAGACTTTTAATAAACCCTTATGCAGGCTGCTTTCATAACTGTGCCTATTGTTACGCTAAAGCTTTCCCTGGTTATTTTGAAATTTTTCGAGAGAGAGGGATTGCAACCGTTTTTGAAAAATTTCCTCAGGAAATAGCGCGGCAGCTCGATTCGCTAAAGGTAGCTGCTTGTGGCTATCTTTCTCCGGTCACGGACCCTTTTAATCCTCTCAATAGCGTATATAAACTTAGCGAGGAAATCATCCGCGTTTTTGTGGAGAGAAACTTGCCCATCGAGTTTATCATCAATGTAATAGTTAGCGATGAGGCAATAGAGTTAATCTCACGTCAAAAGCACTCTTTCGGTCAGATAAGTTTGTTAACACCCCATGAAAAACTTCACAAACTTCTTTCGCCTGGGGCACCCTCACTAGAAAGACTTTGGGAGAACTTTTCTAAAATGAAGGAAGCAAACGTAACTGCAGTTTTGAGAATTGACCCTATTATTCCCTTTCTCAATGATAGTGAAGAGGATATCTCTTTTATTATGAAAAAAGCGCGCGGACTTGGAGTTAGACACGTAGTAGTAAGCTGCTTAGACATTCCTATTCGCATTAAGCATTCACTTTTTAGATATTTAAGGAAGATAACACCTGAACTTCCTAAAAAACTTGAAAATCTTTATGGGGAGAAAATAGGTCCTTATCTTCATGCAGATATCAGCTACAGAAAGGAACTTTTCTCTTTGACCCAAAAAATCGCTTTACAAAATGGCCTTTCATTTGCTCTTTGCATGGAATTTCAGTTGAAAGAAGGAAAACCTGAGGGTTTGAATAAATATTATATGACCACTAGCAATTGCGAGGGAGTGGATATTCCTCTCTACGGAAGGAAAAATGGACTTTTTGAACCTCTCTGCGACTGTTTAGGGAGCTGTTTGAACTGTTCTACCCCACTTTGTGGCATACCTGAAATGGCATTAAAGAAAAGTGGGAAAACTTCCTTTGCCCTTAGGGATTATCGTCGCTTTGGAAAAATATTAAATAACCGTTAATTTTTTTAAAGCTTTGTGGTAGAATTCAAATTGTTATGGGCATACCAAAGGTTATGCTTATTAATGGCAATCCCCTGGAGGCTAAGGGACTGCGAATTTTAATGGAGGGAAAAGCGGAAATAGTTAACCATGCAACTTCTGAACGCTCTGTGCTAGAAGGTTTAATTGATTGTCCCCCCGAAGTGGTTTTACTCGATGCAGATTGGTCTGATTTAAATCCAGCTCTTATCACCAGCAAAGTTAGGGACCTCTGTCCTTTTGCTAAGGTAATCTGGTTGGTGAGGAACAGAGATGTCAATGCAGAGCTGAAAGCGCTTCTTGCCGGAGCAGATGGGTGTGTAGGAAAGACCGAAGCCGATTTGCTAACAAAAGCTTTAAAAATTGTCAAAGACGGTCAACTTTTCTATTCTCGCGGAGCTTTAACTAAGTTTTACCGGGAGGGACTGGTTCTCTATCCCATTTCTGGAGAGAAAGCAAGCTTATTAACTCCTCGGGAAAAAGAGATTTTAACTCTTGCTCAGCAAGGTAAGACGGATAGAGAAATTGCGGACATTTTGATTATCAGTGTGGAAACAGTGAAAACTCACATTAAGAAGATAAGGAAGAAACTGGGATTAAGGCGGAGAAGGCAAATAGCTTACACTCGATTGATGGAAGAGTACGAGACTTTCGATTAAAATGGGCTTAAGCTTAGTAAAACTGGAATTTCGATATTCCCTTCAATTATTCCATCTCTTTAGATTTCTTGATATTATTTAAGGAGGGGAGTAGGCCGGGTGGTCGCTCCTCGATTGATGTCGGGGGGAGGAAAGTCCGGGCTCCACAGGGCGGGGTGCCGGGTAACGCCCGGGTCCGGTGACGGATGGAAAGTGCCACAGAAAATAGACCGCCCTGACTTGGTGTCGGGGTAAGGGTGAAAAGGTGGTGTAAGAGACCACCGCTCCGCCTGGTAACAGGTGAGGCACGGCAAACCCCACCCGGAGCAAGGCCAAATAGGGGAGGAGGTAGCCCTTGTAAAGGGGCTCGCCACGTTGCCCGCGTGGACATGACTCTCGGGTAGGCCGCTTGAGTCCGGCGGTGACGTCGGACCCAGATAGATGACCACCTCGCTTCTTTTTGAGAGGCGAACAGAACTCGGCTTATAGGCCTACTTCTCTTTTTATTTTTATGAGGCAGAACCTCAGACCAAAAAGTTTTTTTCAACGAACTTATGGGAGTTAGGAAGTAAAAAGTTGCAGGTTTCACTTCACTTTTTGAAAAAATTTTCTATAATAATGGCATGGGCCTTGGGGCTGTCCCTGTCTTGTTTGGAAGTTGGTGAGAAACTGCAAGATTAGAGAGGAAGATTCTTTTGCTCACCCTCGCTTCTGAATGTGGGAGATTTTAAACTGGAGTGAATTTCTTCTCTCGTAAAAACACAGCAGGGGAAAGTGTAAAATGAAATTAGTTTTCTTTGGAGATAGCATAACGCGAGGATACCCTGGCGTTTCCTTTTTCGACATCCTTCAAAAGAAACTACCTAAATACGTTTTCATTAATGAGGGGAGAGACGGTGAAAGAGTCTTCACGCTGTATCAAAGGGTGAAGAAGATGGTTTGGAAAGAGCAAATTGACCTTTCTTTTTTGTGGGTAGGAATTAATGATTTGATTTTTAATGTTGTAGATTGGTCCTCTCCTTTTTCTGAAGATTCACTTAGAGAGCCTTGGGAGGAGGTGATGTCATCTTTTGGAAAGTATTTTGGTTATTTAATTGAGCATTTGTCGAGCTTTTCCTGTCAGGTATTTACAGTCCCACCGTTATTTGTCGGTGAGGATTTAGATAGCGTCTGGAACAAGAAAATTGAAGAGCTGGCAGGGTTTATCAAGGAGGTAACAGGCTCGCATAAGAATGCGGAATATCTGAATCTGCGCGGTTATTTCATTTCTAAGTTAAAGGAGAGAGGAAATTCGTCCTTGCCTGCCAAAGGTGTGAAACTCAAGCAGATTAAGGAAAACGTAAGTGTGCTTAGTGCAGGCGAGTTGTGTTTTACTATTGACGGTGTGCATCTCAATGAAGCAGGTGCTCACATAGTCGCCGATTTCTTTTTTAAGAAAATTAAGAAATTCACTGGTGAAAGTAGTAGTTCCTAGCATTGAGGAGACAATAGGATAGTTATGATAGGGAAAGTGGGAGAGAAAAGTTGTGCTAGAATTTGAAGTTGAAGTGATTGAGTTTCTTTTTTGTTACATTTACCTCTTCAGCCAGCTACTCGGTGTCAGACACCAAGTTTAGTCGCGGCGGCTGCTTAAAGTAAGGAAATAGATAAGTTGGAGAATGGCAGCAAGAGTAGCTGCTAGGTAAGTAAGAGCAGCGGCATTCAGGACGTTTTTAAAAGCTTTTTGTTCCATTGGCGAAGCGAACCCTACTCTTTGCAGAAGGGAAAGCGCTCGCCGACTGGCGTTGATTTCCACAGGTAAAGTAATTATCTGGAAAAGAACTGCAGCAGAAAATGCCAGGATGCCCAGTTTGATTAAGAAACTTCCCAGAGGAGAACCTGCCCAGGCCCAGAAGATAATTCCCAGGAATATGAGCATGGGACCGAAATTAGCACCGAACATAGCAGCGGGGACAAGACCTGACCGAAGTTTGAGAGGAAAATATCCCCTTTTGTGTTGGATGGCATGCCCTACCTCATGAGCTGCAACCCCTACAGCTGCTAGAGAGTGGCCTCTATAAACGTTTGGAGAAAGTCTCAGCACTTTTCTTCTAGGGTCATAATGATCAGAGAGCATGCCTGAGGAGGTTTCAATCGGCACTTCAGTTAAGCCTTCTGCATTTAAGAGAGTCCTGGCAACTTCAGCACCACTTAAAGAGGCAAAAACACGCGAGTACTGGGAAAAAGCAACATTTACTTTTACTTGAGCCCAGATGCTCAAGATAATCGCTGGAAGGATAAGTATTATGTATAAAGGATCTAGAAAGAACATTTAACATCACCTCTAAAATATTTTATCTTAATTTTTCAAGTTTGGTTATGATACCTTCTTTTGATAAAATAGGCAACCAATCTCAAATGGAAAAAGAGTTAGAGAAAGAAGCAGAGAGACAATTTAACGTTATCCTTTCAGGGACAGAAGAGATCATCCCGAAAGAAGAGCTTTTAAGCAAATTAAGAGCTTCTTTGAAGAGGAACAAGCCTTTAAAAATTAAGTTTGGGGTGGACCCCACTTGCCCTGACCTTCATTTGGGACATGCTGTAATTTTGAGAAAGCTGAAACAGTTTCAGGATTTGGAACACACTGTGATTCTTCTCATAGGCGATTACACAGCGAGAGTAGGTGATCCCAGTGGGTGCTCTTCAACACGTCCCATGCTTTCCCCTCAGGAAATAGAAGAGAATGCAAAGACCTATACAGACCAGGCTTTTAAAATTCTTAATCCACGGAAAACGGTCATCGATTATAACAGCCGCTGGTTTTCTAAGATGGGATTTGACGATATTTTAAGATTAGCAGCAAAGTTTACTGTGGCTAGGCTTTTAGAAAGGGATGATTTCGAAACTAGATATAAAAAGGGTGTGCCCATCTTTCTTCATGAGTTTCTCTATCCGGTGATGCAAGGATATGATTCTGTAGCTCTGGAGTGTGATGTTGAAATAGGAGGTACCGACCAGAAGTTCAACATGCTGGCTGGGAGGGAGCTTCAAGAAGATTTTGGGCAGGAGCCTCAAATAGTAATCACCATGCCTATATTGGAGGGAATTGATGGGGTTCGGCGAATGAGTAAAAGCTTAGGGAACTACATTGGGCTTACAGAGCCACCTACAGGGATGTTTGGGAAGATTATGTCTATTCCTGATGAGCTCATGTTGCGTTATTTTAGACTAGCTACTGACCTTCCCCCAGATGAAGCTGCACGCATCGAAAATGGACTGAGAGCAGGAAGCTTACACCCTGCTGAGACTAAAAGAAAGCTGGCTTGGGAGATTGTGCGGCTTTACCATGGCGAGGAAGAAGCGGATAGAGCAAGAGCTGAATTTGACCGAGTTTTTAGAGAGAAAGAGTTTCCCTCTGAAATACCTGATTATGACATTCCTCAAGAAATAGTCAAAAAAGACGGGAAAGTCTGGATTGTTAAGCTCTTAACCTCTCTGGGACTGGCTAAAACGAGCAGTGAAGCACGCAGGCTTATTGAGCAGAATGGAGTAAAGATTGAAGGGAAGGTTGTGGAGGACGTAAATTTCGAATTTGTTCCTCAAAAGGGTCAAATTATTCAGGTGGGAAAGAGAAAATTTGTTCGCATTAGAAACATTAATGCTTGAAAAAAGCCTGGAATTTTTTTAAGTCAAACCAGGACTCAAACCTTTATGGATTTTTTAAGATTGCTACTAAAAGGGTTGCTTTTGTAGCGCTTTTTTAGTTTTAATCTTCT
>FWPU01000628.1_pt1 | contig 113416 bp, 92 predicted proteins | sample 2228361 | NCBI WGS metagenome assembly FWPU01 (sample SAMEA103939777, study PRJEB20133) | metagenome | reverse complement strand
ATTTATTATTGCTCTCATTTGCTGTCAGGAAATGTAAGCCCAGAATTGTTTTACCAGTTCCAGGTCCACCCGTAACAAGATAAGCTCTTCCCGGAATATATCCACCATTAAGAATCTCATCTAATCCTTCAATTCCTGAAGTTAGTCTATTCTGGTTAAACTGATATTTCATTTTATAACTCCCTCATTTGATTTATCGATGGATAGTTTTTATTAATGTATTCTTTAGAAGAGAGTAAGAAAAAAGAAGATTAGTAAATTGAGAATAACTTCTATTTGAAAAACTTATGATGAGAAAATTATCATTAATTTCAATTGATAATTTATACATTTCTTAAATTCCGTACTTATGGAACTTATTCTAAATGAATTTAATATTTTTTTCTGAGGAATGAAAGTTCGACTAATCATTAAATAGGAAATAAAATCTTATAAGCGATTCCATTCTAAATTAAGAGGAAATTTTTTAATTGACATGAGATGAAGCTCTCTTAAAACTGGTAGATCATGAAAATGAATTAAATCTTTCGATTAAAATTTGGTCACTCGTTTCATTTAAATTCGCGAAGATTATGAAAATGTAATTCGTTAATAATACTCTTTTGAAAGAAACAAAATAGGGCATAAAATCACCTCAAAGTATCGCAACAATTATGATAGTTACTCAAAAATATTATAAGTTAAAGAAACTGATATTGAATCAATGATTTATATTACAAGAATTTAATGAATTAGATTTAGGTGAGAATAGAAGTTATGTTTAAATAATTTAAATATTTATTTCTGTGATTTAATAATTTCCATTATACAGCCAATAATCTTTAATACTATTATTTTTGCAAAAACAGAAAAGTAACATATGCGAAAACTTACTCACTCAGAAATTCAAGCAATTAGACTATCAATTAACTCAATCCATAAAGCTCAAAAATTTCCACTTTATGTTGTTCTTGATAATATAAGAAGTATGTATAATGTGGGTTCAATTTTTCGTACATCTGATTCAATAATGATTCAGAAACTTTATTTAACAGGATATACTCCCACACCAGAAAAAAAAGAAGTGAGTAAAACTGCACTTGGCGCAACAGAAAGTGTTGACTGGGAATATCACAGCAATCCGATTGAGTTGATAAAAAAATTAAAAAGTGAAGGGATTAAAATTGTTGCTCTCGAAATCACTGATGAAAGTATCCCATATACAGAATATGATGGAAAAAATTTTCCTGCTTGTCTGATTGTGGGAAATGAAATAACAGGAATTCAATCATCAATTCTTGACATATGTGACATTGCAATTGAACTTCCAATGTACGGAATAAAACATTCACTCAATGTTGCTGTTGCTTATGGTATTGCTGTATATGAATTGAGAAAGAAATGGGAAGAATTCAATTCAGCAAATCTTTAATACTAATTAATCGATTTAACTTGACATTTATGAAAAAATTTTTTAATTGCTCAAAACATGATTATTTAGTTTGTTTGACATGCAACTAAAACATTAGTTATTTTTGTATTAAAATATTTATGGAAATGTTAACAGAGTTTGGTAAGATTTTTATCTTCATAATCCTCGCGATATTATTCGTAGCTCTCGCCTTCATAGTCAACCGATTGATCAGACCCGCAAGACCAACAAGAGAAAAATTATTAACATACGAATGCGGTGAAAATCCTTTGGGCTCTCCATGGATAAAATTTAATGTTCGTTTCTATGTTGTAGCCTTAATTTTTCTTTTATTTGATGTGGAAATAACCTTGTTAGTACCATGGGCATTAGTATATAAGGAATACGGTGTTTTTGGATTTCTTGTTGGATTTCTATTTCTATTTATTTTAATTCTCGGTATGTTGTACGAGTGGCGTAAGGGAGATCTCGATTGGGTAAAACCAGAAGTTAAACCGAAAGATTTAAAAACGGTCATTGAAGAATTTGAAAAAGAATATGGGAAAGTATAATGGGTATACTTGATAAAGAGTTTACTGAATCAAATATTGTAATTACAAAGTTCGATGACTTGATGAACTGGGCAAGATTATCATCTCTATGGCAGATGACATTCGGTCTTGCTTGCTGTGCAATCGAGATGATGGCTACCTCAGCTTCACACTACGATTTCGATAGATTTGGTGTAATCCCAAGACCAAGTCCAAGACAGGCTGATATAATCATTATTTCTGGTACAGTCACACTCAAAATGGCTCTAAGAATAAAAAGACTTTATGAACAAATGCCCGAACCAAAGTATATTATCTCCATGGGAAGTTGTGCAAATTGTGGTGGTCCCTACTGGAAACATGGTTATCATGTCTTGAAAGGTGTAGATAGAATTATTCCCATTGATGTTTATGTCCCTGGTTGCCCACCGAGACCAGAAGCTTTACTCGAAGGTTTATTAAAGCTTCAAGAAAAAATTAGAAATCAATCCCTTGTAAAAAAGCCGGTTTAAGATGACAACTCAAGAAATACTGACAATTATCAAAGAGAAATTTCCAGAAGAAAATTTCGAAATAAAAGAAAATGTTGGTGGTGAAATTTTAACCGTTCCATCAAAAATTCTCCGCGAGCTTTGTTTTTTTCTAAGAGATGATGAAAGATTAGCATTCGATTATTTGATGAATCTCTCCGGACTTGACTTAGCTGATGGTGAAAAGAAGAAACTCGAAGATGGTTCGATTGAAATTGTTGGCGGACATTTAGCTACAGTTTATCATCTTCATTCAATGAAACATAATCACAAATTAACTTTAAAGGTTTTGCTCCCCCGAGAAAATCCAGTTGTGCCTTCTATTGAAATGGTCTGGAGAACAGCAGATTGGCATGAACGAGAAGCTTACGATTTATTGGGAATTATTTTCGACGGTCATCATAACTTAAAAAGAATTTTGCTTCCTGACGATTGGGAAGGTTATCCATTAAGAAAAGATTATAAAGTTCAAGAATTCTATCACGGAATGAAGGTTCCATACTAATGGCAGAATTAAAAACAGATTACATCACTCTTAACATGGGTCCTCAGCACCCATCTACGCACGGTGTGCTGAGATTAGAAGTTGTTTTAGACGGTGAAGTTGTTGTAGATGTCATTCCACATATTGGTTATTTACATCGTTGTTTTGAGAAGCATGCTGAAGCAATGACCTACCCACAGGTTATCCCCTACACCGATAGAATGGATTACCTTTCTTCTATGTATATGAATTTTGGATATGTCGAAGCAGTTGAAAGATTATTAAATATAGAAGTACCAGAACGAGTTAAATACATTCGAATAATTATGGGTGAGTTCCAGAGAATTGCTAATCATCTTGTTGCAGTTGGTACTTTTGGAATTGATATTGGTGCGTTCACTCCGTTCCTTTATTGCTTCAGAGACAGAGAAAGAATTCTCGATTTATTTGAGATGACTTGTGGTGCTCGTCTACTCTATAATTATATGTGGATTGGTGGAGTTTCACACGACTTACCTCCTGAATTTATTCCAAAGGCAAAAGAATTTTTAAAAGATTTTCGAAAAAGCATAAAAGAGTTGAATGACCTTTTAAGTTATAATAAAATTTTTATCGAACGAACTGCCAATATTGGTGTTCTTCCAGCTGATACTGCTATTAATTTTGGATGTAGTGGACCCGTTCTTCGTGGTTCTGGTGTCAATTGGGATTTGAGAAAAAATGATCCGTATTCAATTTATGATAGATTCGATTTTGAAGTTTGTGTTGGCAAAGGAGAAATGGGAACTGTTGGTGATTGTTGGGATCGTTACATGGTGAGAGTAAGAGAAATGGAGCAATCATGTCGAATAATTGATCAAGCATTAGAACAAATTCCTGATGGTGATGTAACTGCTGCAATTCCCAAACGAATCAAACCACCTGTTGGTGAGATTTATTTCCGTGTTGAAAGTCCGAAGGGTGAATTGGGATATCACATTGTGAGCGACGGAACACCAAATCCATTTAGAGTAAAAGTAAGAGCACCATCATTCGTTAATTTGCAAATTTTACCAATAATTTCAAGAGGACATCTTGTTGCAGATATCATTGCAAACCTCGGTAGTATTGACATTGTATTAGGGGAGGTTGACAGGTGATACCAGATTATTTAGCAGAATTTTTTGGAAATAAAATCATCGGTTATTTCATTTCGGCTGCATTGCCACTCTTTCTATGGATTTTACCTTATGCACTCTATGCCGTTTATGCTGAAAGAAAAGTCAGTGCTTTTATGCAAGATAGAATTGGTCCGAATCGTGTTGGTCCAAAAGGATTATTGCAAACAATCGCTGATATACTAAAACTAATTCAAAAAGAAGATATTGTCCCCTCCTCTGCTGATAAACCTTTATTTGTTACTGCACCTTATGTCATTTTTGCAGGCACATTCGCCGCATTTGCTGCTCTACCGTTCTCGAGTATTTACATCGGTAGTAACATCAATTTGGGTGTTTTCTATATAATGGCAGTTTCTTCTTTATCTGTGGTCGGAATTCTTATGGCTGGATGGGCTGGTAATAATAAATACTCATTATATGGAGCGATGCGTTCGGTTGCCCAAATTGTTAGTTATGAAGTTCCTGCCTTACTTGCAATTGTTTCCGCTATCATGGTGATTGGTTCTTTAAACCTAAATGAAATTTCCGAGATGCAAACTGCAAGATTCTGGAATTGGTGGATTTTTGGTGGTCCAATTCAGGGTATTCAGAAGTTTTTATTAATCATTCCTATGTTTGTTGCTTTTATAATCTTCTTTATTGCATCACTTGCTGAAGTCAATAGAACACCATTTGATATTCCTGAAGCTGAATCTGAATTAGTTGCTGGATTTCATACTGAATATACTGGAATGAAATTCGCAATGTTCTTCCTTGCAGAATATGGAAATATGTTCGTGGTTTCTGCAATCTCAGTTTCAATTTTCTTTGGTGGCTGGCAATCTCCTTTCGGCTACCTTGGTAATTCCTTGAATATTAATTGGTTAATTCCAATCGAACAAGTTTTCTGGTTTTTATTCAAAGGCACACTGTTAGTACTCGTGCAAATGTGGTTACGATGGACACTTCCTCGATTAAGAGTCGATCAACTCATGACCGTTTGTTGGAAGTATTTAACTCCGTACGCTTTCGTAAATCTTGTATTAATAGGTATAATAACAATAATTTGATTATGAAAGAATATTTAAAAAACACCTGGTTAGGGATTTACACCGTTTTGGTGGGAATGAAAGTCACATTCTCACATCTTTTCAAACCAAAAGTTACAATACAGTATCCCGATGTTCGTTTGAATTTACCCGAAAGAGCAAGAAACAGGTTATATGTAAATATCGATGATTGTATTGGTTGTGATCAATGCGCTCGTGCATGTCCGGTTGATTGTATTGAAATTGAAACTGTTAAAGCAATCCCTGGTGAAGATCTGGGCACAACTTCAAATGGAAAAAGAAAAGCTCTATGGGTAACGAAATTTGATATTGATATTGCAAAGTGTTGTTATTGTGGATTATGTGTATATCCCTGTCCAACTGAATGTATCTGGATGACAGATGTCTACGAGTTTTCAGAATATAAAAGAGAGAATTTAATTTATCATTTCTCAAATCTTACGACTGAAGAAGCAGAGCAGAAAAAAATAAACTATCAGAAATTTGAAGAAGAGAAAACAAAACAAAAAGCTACTGCACAGGCTACAGTCAATCCTCAACCAAAACAAGATACTGGATTATCGCAATCATGACTACATATGACTTTATTTTCTATCTCTTCGCATTAATAATTATTCTCAGTGCATTCGTCGTTGTAATTGCACGAAACATAATTTACTCGGCTTTCTCACTTTTATTTACATTTTTTGGAGTAGCAGGAATATATGTTCTTCTTAATGCAGATTTTATTGCTGTCGTTCAGGTTATAATTTATGTTGGTGGAATTTTAGTATTGATCATCTTTGGTGTGATGCTAACAAATAAAATCACCAATGTGGAAATCATCTCAGAGAGTATACATATCATTCCCGCAACAATTGTAACCGGAATAATTGGGGGCTCACTCATTGCTATTTTTTCACTAACAAAATGGAGATCTGGAGAGCCTCAACATTTTGAAAAAACAATTGCTGAAATAGGTAGATTTTTAGTTACTCACTATATGATTCTGTTTGAATTGGCCGGTATCATTCTCCTTGTAGCCTTAATTGGCTCAGTTATGATCGCAAGAAAAGAAAAAACTCAGATAGGTGAGGTCGAGAAATGAGCGTTGGATTAAATCATTTTCTGGTATTAAGTGCTATACTTTTTTCATTAGGTCTGTATGCTGTATTAACTCGAAAGAATGCAATTCAAATTTTGATGGGAATTGAATTGATTTTGAATTCGGCAAACATAAATTTTGTCGCCTTCGCTAAATATGGAAACTTCGGTTTTAACGGACAGGTAATTGCACTTTTTGTTATCATACTTGCTGCTGCAGAAGCTGCAATCGCACTTGCAATCGTTCTAAACATTTATAAGAGATTCACTACAGTTAATGTTGATGAAATAGATGGGTTGAGAGAATAATGAACGAAAATATTTTAATACAACTTTCAATTCTAAATATCATCCTTCCATTATTCGGTTTTGCACTCTTGATATTTTTTGGGAAAAAAATTCCCAAAAGCCACTTATTCGAAATTTCGACCATTTTTCTTGGATTGCTCTCATCACTAATAATCGCATACGGTAAATTAACTTACCTTCAAGAAAAAACGCTGACATTCGAATTCAGATGGATAGATTTTGGTAATATTCCGTTCGTAGGAAATCTTGGAATTGATTTAGGAATTGAGATTAACAATGTATCTGCAATTATGCAACTCACAGTTTTTATTGTGAGTTTTGTTGTTCACCTATTCTCCATAAAATATATGGAAGGTGATCCGAGGTACACTCGATATTTTGCGTATCTCGGTCTGTTTACCTTTTCAATGATAGGTATAGTTCTCACCCACAATCTTTTGATGATGTACATTTTCTGGGAATTGGTTGGTGTTAGCTCTTATTTATTAATTGGATTCTGGTTTGAAAAGAAATCAGCAGCTGATGCTGCTAAAAAAGCATTCATTGTGAATAGAATTGGTGATGTTGGATTTTTTCTCGGAATTTTAATTCTCTATACAAATTATCATACATTTACTTTTAGCGAAATTTTTGCTCAAATTTCTAAAGGAAATTTACCCTTTAATAGTGAAGCGTGGTTAACGGCAGCTGGTGTACTAATTTTTTGTGGAGCTATAGGTAAATCTGCTCAATTCCCCCTACATGTCTGGTTACCAGATGCGATGGAAGGCCCTACTCCTGTTAGTGCATTAATACACGCTGCTACGATGGTTGCTGCTGGAGTTTATCTTGTTGCGAAGATTTTTGTAATGTTAACTGCAAATGCTATGCTTGTGATTGCTTCTATTGGCGCTATTACAGCATTTATTTCTGCAACAATTGCGATTACCCAGACAGATATTAAAAGAGTACTTGCATATTCTACTGTGAGTCAGTTAGGATATATGATAATGTCACTGGGAGTAGGTGCTTATTTCTTTGCATTTCTACATTTAATTACTCATGCATTCTTCAAAGCAGGATTATTCTTGGGTTCGGGTTCAGTTATTCATGCTATGCATCATGAACAAGATATAAGGTTCATGGGTGGACTTAGAAAAAAACTTCCTGTAACTTATTACACATTTCTCATTTACACTTTAGCTATTTCTGGTATTCCTTTCACTTCTGGCTTTTTAAGTAAAGATGGTATCTTGGGTGGTACACTTGCTTTTGCAAATCTTACTGGTTACTGGATTTTCCCTGTCGTTGGTTTTACTGTCGCAATGTTAACAGCATTCTATATGTTCAGACTTGTTATTTTAACTTTTCATGGTGAACCAAGAGATATACATAAATACGAACATGCCCATGAATCACCTACAACAATGTTGATTCCACTAATTTCACTTGCAATTCTCTCTTTCTTTATATTCTTCTCACCCAATCCATTTAACATTGAATCGGGCTGGTTCTATCATTGGGTAAAAACTCCAGCAACAATTGTTCCAAAAGAACTTTCCTTCCAATTTATGATTAATGAGTCTGGTGATGTTTCTTCTCAGATTATACATTCAGAAATGTACATGGAATCATTGCATAATGCTCATTCTACTGCTATGATATTATCATTAATTATGGCTGGACTTGGAATGCTTCTTGCATTCATTGTTTATCAATGGCGATTAATAAGCGCAGATAAAGTTGCGATGAAACTCGAGCCATTATATAATTTCTCCCATAATAAATGGTATTTTGATGAACTATACTCAAAAACAGCTGTTGCTTTTACCATCGGACTATCTAATTTACTTGCATGGTTTGATAATAGAGTTATCGATGGAATTGTCAATGGTACTGCAACATTGACTCGCAACACCTCGTTTGCAAGTGGCAAATTCGATAACAGGGTTATTGATGGTTTTGTAAATCTTATTGCCTATGTTACAGGATTTTTTGGAATGTTGTTTAGAAAACTTCAAACTGGAAAAGTTCAAACTTATTTAGTAATGGTTTTAACTGGTATATTAATTATATTTTTCATATTTAAGTCGTTATAAGAAATTCGGAGGCTGATAGTTGATGTTTGGAATACCATACCTAACACTGGTTACTTTTCTCCCAATCATTGGGATGATAATTGTCTTATTAATTAATTCAGAAAAAGTCAAAGCAATAAAAATAATTTCTCTTATTGTGACCTTCCTCCAGCTTGTTATAGCAGCATTAATGTGGATTAATTTCAGTTTCTCTGCTGCTGGCATAAATGACCCATCTTCTTTTCAATTTGTTGAAAAAGCAAGATGGATTGAAATAAAAAATTTAGCCGATTGGATTGGTACAATAAAAATTGATTACTTCCTTGGAGTTGATGGGTTATCGATGCCGATGGTTCTGCTCACAGCATTAATTTCTTTTCTCGGTGTGATTGCTTCGTGGAATATACCAAAAGGAATTAAAGGATATTTCGCATTATATCTCCTACTTGATACAGGTATGATGGGTTCTTTTGTCGCTCTCGACTTTTTCCTCTTCTATGTTTTCTGGGAATTAATGTTACTCCCGATGTACTTCTTGATCGGAATTTGGGGTGGTCCAAGAAAAGAATATGCAGCTATCAAATTCTTTATTTACACTCTGTTCGGTTCTGTTTTCATGTTACTTGTAATGCTCGGTTTATATTTCAGTACTTATGAAATTTTACCGGATGGCTCTAAAGTTTATACATTCAATATGTTACAGATGATGAATGTTGCTAACTATTCTAAAGATGGTTTACTTTCACCATTTAACCCTCATAACTTGAGATTTATTGCTTATATCTTACTTTTTGTTGGATTCGCAATCAAAGTTCCGATGTTCCCCTTCCACACATGGTTACCCGATGCACATGTGGAGGCACCAACACCAATAAGTGTAATTCTTGCTGGAATTCTACTAAAACTCGGTACTTATGGAATGATGAGAATAAGTTTCCCGATCTTCCCAGAAATTACAAATCAATTAGCTTATTGGATTGCTGTCTTTGGAATGATCAATATTGTTTATGGTGCATTATGTGCAATGGCTCAAAAAGATTTTAAGAGCTTGATTGCATATTCAAGTATAAGCCATATGGGTTATGTTCTCTTAGGTATGGCATCATTGACTTCGCAAGGAATGACTGGAGCTCTTTTCCAGATGTTCAATCACGGAACTATTACTGCAATGCTCTTTATGATAGTGGGTGTAATTTATGATAGAGCACATACCAGAGGTGTAAATGATTTCGGTGGATTAGCATTGCAAATGCCAGTTTATACTGGTATTACTACAGTAGCATTCTTTGCTTCACTTGGTTTACCCGGACTAAGTGGCTTTATCTCAGAAGCTTTTGTATTTCTTGGTGCATTCAGTAATGAAACAATCAGAATACTTGCGATTATTTCAACACTCGGTATATTGTTAACTGCTGCATATATGTTATGGACAATGCAAAGAATTTATTTTGGCAAATTAAATCCGAAATGGGAAAATCTAAATGATGTTAACAAAATTGAACTTGCTGCTCTCTCTCCACTCGTTGTGATTGTGATTTTATTTGGTGTTTATCCTTCTCCAATGTTAAACTTAATGAATACATCTGTAAATAAATTGGTTGAAGTTGTAGTTAACGGTCAGGTCCTATTTTCTAATTTAAGTTCACTAATTAAATAGAAGTTGAAAATGAACACAAATATTATTGAAAATATTCTGGCTTCATTGAATTATCTATACCCGGAGTTAATTCTAACGCTGACATTTTTCGTACTTTTATTGGTTGACCTCATCGTCAAAAGATGGAAATATCTTCTTCCTGCACTATTATTGGGTGGATTAATATTAACAGGATATTTTCTGTTAATTACTCCTGATGTGAGAGGATTTTTGTTTTCAACGGGTATGGCAAATGTTGGTCTTTATATCGTCGATCCATTTGCATTCTTCTTTAAGTCGATTATTCTTTTAGCTGTTATCTATACTGTTTTATTTTCTCTATCAAGTAGAGAAATCACTGATTCAGAAGAAAATCGTGGTGAATATTACGTGCTTCTAGCTTCCTTCACTTTAGGTATGTTCCTCTTAACTTCAACTATTGATTTATTATTGATGTATCTCAGTTTTGAACTCGTTAGTTTATCTTCTTACATTCTGGCAGGCTTTACTAGAAAAATTAAACGCTCAGCTGAAGCATCTTTGAAATATATAATTTTTGGTGCTGTAGCTTCAGGCGCTATGCTCTATGGAATTTCTATTATTTATGGTTTGACAGGAACAACTAATATATATTTGATTAATTTTTATTTAAATAATCAAGAAGTTTCATCTTTTGCTCTTATCCTTGCTGGAGTTTTAATCATTGGTGGAATTGGTTTTAAGATTTCTATGGCACCATTTCACTTCTGGACTCCCGATGTATATGAAGGAGCTCCAATCACTATCACAGCTGTGTTGTCTGTTGCCAGTAAAGCTGCTGGATTTGCTGTCCTAATTCGTTTCCTAAAAGTTATGTTTGTAGATTTCACATCTACGAATCTTCAGGGTTCATCATGGGCGATATTACCTGATTTCAATTGGAACTACATTATCGCAGGACTTGCTGTGCTAACCATGACTTTAGGAAATTTAGCAGCCTTATGGCAATCGAATTTAAAAAGAATGTTAGCCTATTCAAGTATAGCTCACGCCGGTTATATTCTTTCTGGATTCGTAATTCTCGATAATCAAGGGATAATGGCTATATTAATCTATTTCGTTATTTATCTATTTATGAATATGGGAGCCTTTTTTATAGTTATGTTAATTGCTGATAAATTAGGTTCTGAAGACATGGATGATTACTTAGGTTTGGGTCACAGGGCTCCATATCTTGGTGTTGCTTTAACTATTTTTCTGATCTCATTGACTGGAATTCCACCAACTGCAGGATTTGTTGCGAAACTTTATCTATTCGGTGCATTGGTTAAAACTCAATGGATTTGGCTTGCTGTGATTGGGGTTTTGAATTCAGTCATTTCATTGTATTACTATCTGAAAGTTGTCAAAAATATGTTTCTACGTGAATCAGAAATTCATTTTTCCCACAAACTCGATATAGGTAACCTCATTCTTTCGCTGAGTTTATTAATACCTACACTCTTATTCGGAATTTACTTCAAACCGATACTAGAATTCGCGGAACAGTCTATCAAAATTTTTGGATTTTAATTTAAGAGAGCGTCCTAATCGACGCTCTCTTTCTCTGTAATTTGGGTAAATCCTCCCCCACCAACTGACAATCTTAAATATAATCCCGATATACCCGCTACTGGTCCTCCTGGTATTTCTGAATCAAATAATTCCCAATTACCAAGTTTAATAAAATGAGTATAACCAACACTAACCCCAATTAATAAACCTCCGTATCCATCATTTTCACCAATTAACGAATAAATTAAATTGAATCCCAGATTGAACATTAATCCCCCAAGATTTAATACAGAACCTCTCTTGGGATTATGAATAATATCATCAAAATCCGATATTTGCTTCTCTTTGATTCGAATTTCCAGAGCACCACCTCCAAAACCTAATCCAGAGAAAATTAATAATCTTCTTTTGGAATAGATTGAGTATCCCAGATTAAAAAGGCCATAACCCGCATTTACACTCAACATATAATTATTATTACTTATTTCAGAACCCATCATTCCATGTCCCTCACCTCCCATCAAGAAACCATTGATCATTGCAAAGCCAGCACCACCAAAGCTAATCATATTCTTGTTCAATTTCGGGTAATTATATTGTGTAAGCACTCTATCTAATTCTGTAAAATCGATCCTTTGAAATCCTGTCGAAAAGTAACCGAATCCACCTGAGCTTTTTGCTTGACCATAACCTGCGTTTATGAAAACTTGAAGATATAAGATTAAGAGAATAATAATTAATTGTTTAAGTTTAATATACATATAAACCTCCCTTATTTTTTTGATTGTTCAACAATTATAAATTATAAAAATAATTAAAGCTCTCCAAATGCTCACAGAATTATCAGGAACGAATGACTATTAATTTTACACAAATAATTTTTAAAATATCTCTTCACTCATAAATCTTCTGAAATAAATTTGGGCGAATTTTCAATTTTTACTCATCAATACATTCTATGCACATCAACATAATATCATGTCTGCGTCCATAGAAATAATTAAAACGAATAATTTAAGAATAAGCTCAACGATTATGTTATTTTCTGGTTTTACTGTTTCCATAGATATTGTGGCGCCTTGTCAGTATTCGAGAATGGAATACTAACAATTATCAAGTTTTAATCTAGCGATAAATTTCAACCAAATGAATTTCAACTCCATAAAATAGTAGAGATTGTGAGATTTTTTGGAACTTAAATAAAACAATCATTGTTTTTAAGATAGCTGTTTTGAGAATTAATTGAATATGATATTTTATTACTCTAATTATATTTTTAATTTTGTGATTCAAAATTGTGATTAAGGGAGGATAAAATGAAAAAAGAATTAAAAAAATATTTCGAAATTTTATTAAATGAAGAAAGAACGGTTCTAAATTATTTAAAATCAAAATATCCTTTATTCCATCGTTCAAATGTATTTTTTAGAGATATTCAATTTGGTATTAAACATTATTTAGAGAACAAAGAGATAAAATTAAAATATACAGATAGTGAAATTCTAGCCCGTGAGTTTATTAACCACTTAATCGGGAAAGGAATTTTAAATAGTATTTCACAGGAGATTTATTTACTAAATTATCCGGAATTTTCCGCTAATATGGTAAATCGAACAACTAATAAAATATAGGTTAAAACATGCCAGAAATCTTAACTGAACTTAGCGAGATCACAATCACGGAAAAAGCACTAAAAGAAGTAAAAAAAATTTTAGATGAAAACAAATTAAATCCTGATGAGTATTTTTTACGAATTGGTGTTAAAGGTGGTGGTTGTTCTGGATTTGTTTACTCCCTTGCATTCGATAATAAGTTAAGAGATGATGATAGAATTATCTATTCTCAGGATTTCAGAGTTGTTGTAGACCCAAAAAGTCTTTTTTATCTGAATGGAACAGTTCTTGATTTTTCCGATGGGTTGACAGGAAGAGGTTTTGTCTTCAATAATCCCAATGCAACCAAAACATGTGGTTGTGGATCATCTTTTTCTGTCTAAATCATGAAACGAAGTGAATTTATTAATTCTATAACCTTATTATCTGCTGGAATATTATTAAACCCATTAAATGTGCTAAGTGAAGAAAAATTATCAATCAATTCAAGGAGTGAAAAACTTATGACAAAATACGAATTACCTCCATTACCATATTCGTTTGATGCTCTCGAACCTTACATTGATGCGATGACTATGGAAATTCATTGGAGTAAACATCATGGAGCGTATGTGAATAATTTAAATAATGCTATCGCTAATACAGATATGGAAAAACTTTCTCTAGACGAATTACTTGCGAATGCATCAAAATATCCTGTTGCTGTCAGAAATAATGGTGGTGGTCATTACAATCATACGCTATTCTGGCAAATTATGACAAAAAATGGTGGTGGAGAACCTAAGGGTGAATTAAAAGTCGCGATCGAGAAAACTTTTGGTTCTTTTGACAACTTCAAAGCAAAATTGACAGAAGCAGCTCTTACCAGGTTTGGATCTGGTTGGGCATGGTTAGTTTTTAATCAAGGAAATTTATTAATTGGCTCTACTCCAAACCAAGATAATCCGTTAATGGATGTCTCTGAACTTAAAGGGTATCCAATATTGGGTATTGATGTTTGGGAACATGCTTATTATCTTAAGTACCAGAATCGCAGAAATGAATATGTAGCTAATTGGTTCAATGTGATCAATTGGGACGAAGTAACTGCGCGATATGTTGAAGCTTTGAAATTTTAATTATCATTTTGACCTCCCTATAAGGCTTGTCATTTCCGTACCATTTTCGGTTATGGCAAGCCTCTTTTATTTCATAGCACCGAAAAAACTTTTCATCTTCTTATCTTTGTAAAAAATTACTGGAAGAATGTGATGAATGAGATAAGAACACGATTTGCTCCCTCTCCAACTGGATATCTACATGTCGGTGGACTGAGAACTGCATTATATAATTTCCTTTTTGCGAGAAAAAATAATGGAAAATTTATTTTAAGAATTGAGGATACCGATAGAACAAGATATGTCGAAGGTGCTGTTGATAATTTGATAAATACATTGAAATGGTGTGATTTATACTATGACGAAGGTCCGGATATTGGAGGTCCTTTTGGTCCATACATACAGTCACAACGACTTGAAATTTATAGAGAACATGCCGAAGAACTCGTGAAGAAAGGACATGCCTATTATTGTTTTTGCTCACCGGAAAGATTAGTAAAACTAAGGGAAGAACAGCAAAAATTAAAGATACCACAGATTAAGTATGATAAGCATTGTCTCAAACTTACTCCGGAGGAAGTTTATGATAAAATATCCCGTGGAGAACCTCATGTTATTCGACTAAATGTACCCGAAAATCAAAGAGTGCGATTCTATGATATCATCAGAGAAGAAGTTGAATTTGATACCAACAATATCGATGACCAAATCTTATTGAAAAGTGACGGATATCCAACATATCATTTAGCAAATGTTGTAGATGATCATCTCATGAAAATTACTCATGTTATTAGAGGAGAGGAATGGTTATCTTCAACTCCAAAACATATTCTTCTTTACGATTATTTTGGCTGGAAAAAACCACAATTCGCTCATTTACCATTATTACTTAATCCAGATAGATCAAAACTAAGTAAAAGACAAGGTGATGTCGCCGTCGAAGATTATCGCGCGAAAGGTTACTTAAAAGAAGCTCTGATAAATTTTGTTGCCCTACTAGGTTGGAGTGCTGGTGATGATCAAGAATTTTATTATCTAAATGAGTTAGTTGAAAAATTTTCTCTTGAGAGAGTGAATAAATCAGGTGCTGTATTCGATTTAAATAAATTGCTCTGGCTTAACGGTGAACACATAAGAAAAAAATCAGTTGATGAACTTTTACCTATATTGAAAGAAGAAATAAAAAATTCAAAATATTCTGAATTAAACCTTTCTGATGAATACCTGAAACTTGTAATCTCGGCGATGCAAGAGAGAATTAATTTCGTTAATGAGATAATAACGAAAAGTTATTATTTCTTCGAACGACCAATAACTTATGATGAGAAATCTATTCAGAAGAATTGGAAACCTCAGACACCAGATTTGCTTGTGAATTTAATCACAGAATTTGAAAAAGTACAATCACCATCTAAAGAGGAATATGAAAAAGTATTAAATGATTTTGCAGAAAGTTACAATATTAGTAAAGGGAACTTAATACATCCTCTTAGATTAGCTTTGACAGGAATGAGCACTGGACCAGGTATTTATAATATTATCTACATACTTGGGATTGAAGAGGTAAGGCAAAGAGTTTTGATTGCAATTGAAAAAATTAAAAAAATGATTTAAGTTCAATAAAAATAAGTTTGTATGAACTTATCTTTCTTGCTTTTGAATCTTTTTTGCCCATGTATCCTTTAAAGTGACTGTTCTATTAAAGACAAGTTGTTTTCCATTTGAATACTTAGGATCTACACAGAAGTAACCAAGTCTTTCGAATTGAAATTTATCTAAAGATTTTGCATCTCTCAATGACGGTTCCACCTTAGCATTTTCAATAATTTCTAACGAATTTGGATTGACATAATCAAGCCAGTTTTCCAATTCGCCTGGATTTTCCACTGTGAATAATCTATCGTACAATCTTACCTCTGCATCAAAACAGTGCTTAGCGGAGACCCAATGAATAACACCTTTAACTTTCTTGTTACTTGTAATTGAACCACTTCTTGTCTCAGGATCATAAGTACATCTCAATTCTAATATTTTACCTTTAGAATCTTTAATAACTTCATTACACTTGATAATATAAGCATATCTTAAACGAACCTCTCCACCCGGTACCAAACGATGGTAACCCTTCGGTGGATCTTCCATAAAATCAGATTCTTCAATGAAAATTTCATTTGAGAATGGAATTTTACGTGTTCCAGCTGAAGGATCCTCTGGATTATTTATTGCCTCTACTTCTTCTTCACCTTCATAATTTGTAATTACAACTTTTATTGGTTTTAATACACACATCACTCTTGGTGCTTTCTTATTCAAATCTTCTCTTATTGCGTATTCAAGCAGAGCAACATCCGTTACAGCATCTCTTTTAGCCACGCCGATTAGTTCAGTGAAATTCCAGATGGCCTCTGGAGTATATCCTCTTCTTCTTAATCCTGATATAGTAGGCATTCTTGGATCATCCCAACCGTCAACAATTCCTCTTTGAACAAGTTCCAGTAATTTTCTTTTACTCATCACTGTATAGCTAAGATTGAGTCGAGCAAACTCAATTTGTTGAGGATGATAAATTCCCAGTTCATCAAGAAACCAATCATAAAGAGGTCTATGATTTTCAAATTCCAGAGTACAGATGGAATGTGTTATTCCTTCAATAGAATCTTCAAGTCCATGAGCCCAATCATAGGTTGGATAAATACACCATTCATTCCCCTGCCGATGATGAGGCATATGTATAATTCTATACATCACGGGATCACGTAAATTCAAATTAGGAGAAGCCATATCGATCTTTGCTCTTAGAGTTTTTGAACCATTTGGAAACTCTCCTTTTCTCATTCGTTCAAATAAATCCAGGTTTTCTTCAATTGAACGATTTCGATATGGACTTTCTTTTCCAGGTTCAGTTAATGTTCCTCTGTATTCTTTGATTTCATCTGCAGATAGATCACATACATAAGCTTTTCCTTTTTTGATCAATTCGACTGCCCATTGATACATCTGTTCAAAATAATCAGACGCAAAAAACAATCTATCTTCGAAATCAGCACCCAACCATTTCACATCTTCAATAATGGAATCAACATACTCCTGTTCTTCTTTGATTGGGTTAGTATCATCAAATCGTAAATTAAATTTTCCATTGTATTTTTTTGCTAAACCATAGTTCAGGCAAATAGCTTTCGCATGACCAATATGAAGATAACCATTAGGTTCTGGTGGGAATCGAGTGTGAACTCTTCCTCCGTATTTACCAGATTTTAAATCTTCTTCAATAATTTCTTCAATAAAATTTTTCGGTTTAGTTGATTCAGTATGATTCATAGGGATTGATAAAAGTTAGTGATGAAAGAAGGAAAGTTAGTACCGAAGGCCGGAGTCGAACCGGCACGGGGTTTTGAGCCCCACTGGATTTTGAGTCCAGCGCGTCTGCCAATTCCGCCACTTCGGCATTAGCAACCAAAATTTAAAGAGCAATTTGCAATGCAAATTTAGTTTAAGTTTAGAAGTTTTTCAAGAATTTTTAAATGTTGGAAAAATTGAGGAGATGTGAATTGAATTTGTGGAGGTGGCGGGAGTCGAACCCGCGTCCGGTATTAAGCCCCATTAAACATCTACATACTTAGTCCGTTTTTTGATTCTCGTCGAAGAAGTCTCCAACGGACAGGATACTTCTTCGACCAATCGGCTGTTATTTTAGTCCCTTCCTTGCCGATAAAGGTTGGGACGAGCCTGTCTGAATCGACATTCCATCAATCCCCGACAGGCGAGGGATAAATGGAATGTAGCTGCCATTAATTAGGCAGCTAAAGCGTAGTTGTAGTTGTCGTTTCTTTTTCCCCGACTTCTTTTACGTGCACATCGGGAAGCACGGTATGCAGTTTAATGTCGCTTTAATACCGTCGAAACCACATCACCCCCAGGATTGATGGGGCATCTAAATTTTATTTGATATCAAATCCTTCAAAGAACTTAATTACTTGAATGGTTCACTTTTTCCATTCAATTTCTTTATTACCAGTAAAATAATTTTCGTATCTGGCAGCGATGAAAAAGTAATCAGATAATCTATTAAAATACTTAATGTAAATATGATTTCTCTCGTCTCCTAAAGCAAATTTAACAATTTTTCGTTCACATCTCCTACAAACACTTCTTGCAAAATGTAAATAGCTTGCACTAATTATACCACCAGGTAGAATAAAGTTTTTCAACTCAGGTAATCTCTCCTCATAGTAATCAATTCTCTTTTCAATTCTAAGTATATCATCATCTTCTATATTTCTGATCCCTTTCAACTTATTTCTATCTTCAATTGGGGTTGCAAGATAAGCACCGATATTGAATAGTTCATTTTGAATTTCATACAAATCATTTTTAACATCATTTGAAAGAACGAAATTAATAGCTAATCCAATTATGGAATTCAATTCGTCTATTTCGCCATAAGTTTCAACCTGTTCATCACTTTTCAGAACTCTCTTACCTCCAAAGAGTCCAGTAGTTCCATTATCTCCAGTTTTAGTATAAATTTTCATAAACTTACCATAGGTAAATTAATTGTTTGAGCTTTTATAAATTCTTCTCCCTCTTTTACAAAAATCTCTTTTAACTCACTTTCTGAGAGTTTGCGACTATAAAGTCCAAGAGCTACATGAGATTGAAGCTTTGGTGAATAAGTTTTTGATGTTAATTCTCCCACAATCGTGCCGTCTTTTTTATATATCAAATTATCTTCAAACGAATAATCTCTCTCTAATTTGAAGCCACTGAAATTAAATCTCACTTTATCATAAGTATCTAAACGAGCTATGACTTCTTGACCTATATAACATCCTTTAGTAAAACTAACAAAATTGATCAAATTAACATCATATGGATTAAAAGCATCGTTTAATTCATTTGGAGCCTCAGGCACACCCTGCTCTATTCTTATAGTTTCAAAAGACTCCGAGCCAATAAACTCACAGTTGAAAGTAGGAAGATTTTCATAAATGTATTTCAGTATAGAATCTGCAAAGACATCATCAATCAGAATTTCATATCCATAATTTTGATTAAAAATTTCATCTCTTATTACCCAGCATTGAAAGTTGTTACCAAAATATTTATAAATCCTTCCATTCTCCAGATTTTTTAGCTGATCACCGAACAACAATGTGAAAAATATCTCATTCTTTTTACCAATTATCTTTAAGTATATGTAATTTTTTATCGGTTTTGCTTTAATATCATCCATTACTGCATATCTTTCGATCCAGCGTTCAATTTTTTCTTCGTTATCGGGACTTGCGATTAGAATCAAGTGATCCGAGAATTTCAATACCTTAATTTTATCTATTATCCTACCCTTTTCATTTAAAAATAATGTTGTTCGCGTTGTATAATCAGCCTGGTCAAGCAAATCATTAGTTGAAATTCTATGCAGAAAATCAATTGAGTCTTTCCCAGTTATATAAAAAAAACTATAATGTGATGCATCATATACTGCTGCATAGTCATAAAAAGATTTGTATTCCATCTCAAAATTCTTAAAAACTAAAATTTTTTGATTGTGATTATAATTTAAATTCGTAAATAATTCCTTATATATTTCTACTCTTCTTCTCATATCTCTCTTGTCATTAATGATAGGATAATCTTAAACTTCTGTCTTGAGTTAGAACTGGGGAACTATGATGATAAAACATCCTAATTCCCCGTGAGGTTTGTCTAAACAAATTAGTTGTAGCAATAAAAGTTTGAGAAATAGAATCACGCGTTGAGATAAAAATTTCCTCAATACAGCTTACTATACCAAACTCGGAGAAAATAATTGTATTCGGATTTCGAATTGTAAACTTAAGCAGTGACTCTTCCATAAATATCTTCTTCCATCCTTCAAGTACCTGATCCCAGCCAATCAGAATCTCCCATCCTGGATGGATACATATTACTTCATCCGAGTTATCCCATATTTGAGACATGGTTTCGAGATCAAAATTCTCGAAAGCTTTGTAATAATTTTTATTTATTTCAAGCAAAGATTCTCTGGTAATCATTTCACATTACTGAATTCATTGACATAATATGCAGAGCACAAAATTCCACGATGAAAATTATTTAAATCAAAATGTTCGTTCGGAGAATGTAAATTCTCTGTAGAAAGTCCGAAACCCATTAGAACCACAGGGGCTTTTAATATTTTTCCGAAATCTACAACTATTGGAATTGAACCACCCTCTCTTATAAAAACTGGTTCCTTACCAAAAGCAAATTTCATTGCCTTCGCAGCAACCTGGATGGCTTTATTATCAATTGGTGTGATTGCAGGTTCACCACCATGTAATGTTTCAAGTTTGTACTTCACAGATTTTGGCACAACTTTCTTTAAATAATCTTTGAGGAGTTTCTCTACTTTTTTTGGGGTTTGATTCGGTACGAGTCTCATACTGATTTTTGCATATGCTTTCGATGGTAATACAGTTTTTGCACCGACACCTGTGTAACCTCCCCAAATTCCATTAATTTCGAGAGTTGGCCTTGCCCAGACTCGTTCCAATGTAGTATATCCTTTTTCACCAAACAAATCATCAACACCTAATTCCTTCATATATTGTTTTTCGTTGAATTTAAGTTTCTTAAATCCTTCTCTTTCTTTCTTCGAAAGTGGTAAAACATCATCATAGAAACCAGGAATTGTTATTCTGCCATTTTTATCTTTCATTCCAGATAATAAATCACATAAAGCTTGAATTGGATTCATCACAGCACCACCAAATGTTCCGCTATGTAAATCTCGGTTTGGTCCAGTAAGTTCTATCTGGAAATAGGCTAACCCACGCAATGAATAAGTTATAGAAGGTGTTTTTTCGTCATACATTGAAGTATCAGAAATAACGACTGCATCACATTTCAAAAGATTCTTGTTCTCTTGAATGACTTTTGGTAGAGATGGGCTTCCTATTTCTTCCTCCCCTTCAATTATAAATTTAACATTGACTGGGAGCTCTGTATCTGTTTTAATGTAGGCTTCAATGCTCTTTAGATGAGTATATAGTTGACCTTTATCATCGGTTGCGCCACGAGCCCAAATTTTTCCATCTCTTATCTCAGGTTCAAATGGTGGAGATGTCCATAATTCAATGGGATCAACAGGTTGAACATCATAATGACCGTAAAATAAAATTGTTGGTCTTTTGTTATCAATAATTTTTTCAGCATAAACAATAGGATGACCGGAATCAGGATTTAAAATTTTCACACTATCAAAATTCATCTCATTAAATTTATTCATTAAAAACTCCGCAGCCTTCTGCATCTCTGATTTCTTTTCTGGATCTGAACTTATGCTTTGGATTTTGAGGAAATCTCTGAGTTCTTCGATGTAGTTATCTTTGTTCGCGTTAATATATTGAATTACATTCTCCATAATTGCACCTCTTATTTTAATTTATATTTATATAAAAGTGGGACATAGTTATTAAAATTTTCCCGAGTGGTTTTATCCAATTGTTTTAAAATTCCAAAATCAGGAATAAAATATTTCTTCCATGGATCATCAACTGTATAAATAAAACCAGAATCATCAACGGTAATTCCTTCTATTGTGGAAACATATTTTAAATCAGGTCTATCAGGAATAGAATTGGATAAATTTAATAATTCTAAATCAATGACATCATAATTATTATCAAACTTAATCCTGAAAAGATTTTGCCTATTCCTATCAATACCATAAATCGTGTGGTCATCTAAAGCATATAACCCACAACAGGTATGGATATTGTAACTTCTGGTTGAAATTTCTTTTATGATCGCCTTTGATTTTTTATCAACCACATAAATCAGAGTGGAATCAATGAACAAACTACCAATTTGAAATCCTTCTAATCCTAGAAAAATTCTATTATCCGAAATTGCCAATCCTTCAAAACCGATATTTTTGCCTGTATATTGGATTAATCTTTGGTGTTCTGGAAATTGAATTTTTTCAATTCCAACTATCTCATCGTTGAATATATCATCATTCTTGAAGAGCAGTTTATAAATACCGACTTCATTTTTATAATTAATCCCATTACCTTCAATTGATACATAAACCTGATTGCTCGATTTATCATATACAATTTCTTCGAAATCTATTTTCATGAATGTGGAAAGATAATCCTCAACTCTCTTGTTAAATTTTAATGTTTCAATTCTTAATTTTTTATCCTTAAGGAAAATTCGATGAATTTTACCGATATCATCACAAATCAGAAATACTCTCCAATCACCTTTATTACCAATATAAGTGATTCCTGATGTTTGATCAGTTTGCTTATCGCCATCTTTCAACCAGATTGGAAACCCATTCTGAAGAATTAGATTATTCGATAGCGGAATAAATAGAAGAAATAGAACTTGCAAAAATTTTCTCATACTAAATCGAATTTACAAAAAAAGGTTTTTGTATCCTATATAGAATTAAATTCAGTTTTTTTCTGAAATTAATTTGGCAATCACAAACTACTTTGAATATAATTGCATTTGAATCAAAAAATATTGAGGAATTTATGCCAACATTAATTAAAAGTATCTCAGGAATTAGAGGAATAGTGGGCGATGGTTTGGACCCACAACTTTTGGTAAAATTCACTTCAGCTTTCGCTGAATTTTGTGGTAATGGTAAGATTATCCTTGGTCGTGATTCGCGTATAACAGGAGATTATTTTTCTAAAATTGTCGCAGGTACTTTGATAGCAAAGGGATGTGAGGTTATTGATATTGGAATTGTTCCAACACCTACAGTTCAAATTTATGTTGAAGAGGAAAAGGCACAGGGCGGGATTATGATTTCTGCGAGTCATAATCCGAATGAATGGAATGCTCTTAAACTTCTGAATTCAGAAGGAACTTTTCTAACGCCTCAGGAGGCAAAAAAATTTCTCGAATTTGAAAATAATTATGAACCTTCGTTTAAGAAATGGAACGAAATCGGGAAGTATAAAAAAATTGATAGTGCTTATCTACTTCATATTAATAAAATACTCTCGCTCGATTTAATCGATGTCGAAAAAATAAAGCATAAAAAATTTAAAGTTTTGGTTGATTGTGTGAATGGAGCCGGTGTTGAAGTAGTCCCTTACTTACTCGAATTGTTAGGGTGTGAAATTTCAAAATTAAATTGTGATAAGACTGGAATATTCCCCAGAAATCCTGAACCAGTTCCAGATAATCTACATGAAATAATTTCGATTGCAAAAGCAGGAAATTTCGATCTAACTATTGTGGTTGATCCTGATGTAGACAGGCTTGTTCTAATAATGGATAACGGTGAACCATTCATCGAAGAATATACGGTTGTACTTGCAACAGATTTTGTCTTAAGCAAGAAGAAAGGAAGTGTATGTGTAAATCTTTCAACAACTAAAGCTGTTGAAGATATTGCTAAAAAATATAATGTTCCTCTCTATCGCACACCGGTTGGTGAGATAAATGTAGTTGAAGGAATGAAAAAATACAATTCAATAATTGGTGGTGAAGGTAGTGGTGGAGTAATTTTTCCTGAGTTACATTATGGAAGGGATGCGCTTGTAGGAATAGCATTTACTTTGCAGTATTTAGCTGAGAAAAATAAAAAGCTTTCAGAGATCAAAAACAGTTTTCCGCAATATTTCATTGTGAAGGATAAATTTGAAATAAAATCGATCTCTCCTGATGAAATTATTCAGAAATTCAAAGCTCAATTCCAGAACAATCAGTTGAATGAAGATGATGGTTTAAGAATTGATTTTGAGGATCACTGGATCCATATAAGAAAATCTAATACTGAACCTATAATAAGATTAATTGTTGAAGCTGAGTCTGAAAAAAAAGCACTTGAATTAATGAATGTATATAAGAAAAAATTTGAAGAGTTGATGTTAGTCAGTCAATGAAGCGATTTTCTCTTTTTAAGAAATGCCAACAATGCTTTATCAAATGGTTGGTCTGTTGATATCAAGTTATAATCTATATTATGATTGAGAAGTGATTTCTTGATTGATTTGATGAATTCCTCTACCATTTTCTGGTAATCAAGTTTAATTTGATATGGTAGAGTCAGAACTTCTTCATTTGATTCTAAATCTTTAAAAATTGCGTCTCTTGAGAATCCAAAATTAATTTCTTGTGGATCGAGAATCTGAAATGTAATTACTTCATTTTTTTTGAATCGAAATTTTTTTAATGCTGACTCAACATTCTCAAGTTTATCAAGAAAATCCGAAATAACTATAACTAGACCTCTTTTCTTGATCTTTTCAGCGATACTACTTAAGCATTGAGCTGTCTCTGTTTGTCCATCAACAATTGAAGTAGCTAACGTTTTAAATATCTCGATTAAATTAATTTTGGAAGAACGAGGTTCTATTACCTTTTTGATTTCATCTGAATAAAGAACAAGTCCTACAGCATCTTTTTGATCAAATAAAAGATATGCAAGTGCAGACGCTAACGATATAGCGTATTGATATTTTGTAATTCCATTGCTAGCATAACCCATAGATTTACTACAATCGATAAGAATATAACTTTTTAGATTAGTTTCTTCTTCAAATTGTTTAACGAAAAATCGATCCGTTTTGCCATATACTTTCCAATCAATCTTTGATATTTCATCACCTGGGAGATAAGGTCGATATTCTGAAAACTCAACACTAAAGCCATGATATGGACTTCTGTGTAGACCAATTAAAAAACCTTCAACTATATATCTCGCTCTTAGATCGAGTCTTGAAACTTTTGATATAATTTCTGGAGCGAGTAGTTGGCGATAATCGGTTTTGTACTTCACTTGTTCATTCCATGTGATTGAATTTCGATTCCTTTCGATTTGAGGATTTCTTCTGGGGTCTTACCGAGGTTTTCCAGTTCAGCCTGGACTGAGGTCGCGAGCTCATGTTCAGGATATGCTTTTAAAAATTTTTTATAAAAATGTCTCGCCTGATCATAATTTTTCAAATATTCAGCACTGATGAATCCAGCCATGAATATTGCTTCAGGAGTTTTTTCATGGTTTGGGAATTTTTCAATAATTTCATTGTAATATTCGAATGCTTTTTTATAATATTCTTCTTTTCTTAATGAATCCCCCTCGAGAGATTGATAAATTGATGCAAGGGTAAAAAACGCATCGGGGGCATATTCAGAATAAGGATTTTGTTCTACAAGTTTTTCAAGATTTTTAATTGCACTTTCAGTATTGCTGTTCTTTAAATCCTCGACTGCAGTCTTATATAATCCTTCTTCTTTATCAATTTTGCATGCGAGAAAAATCATTGTTAAAAAGATTATCAATGCATCAGAAATTTTTATTTTCATATTCATCTCCTTTTTATTCTTGAAATATCAGATACACAAAAATACCAAAACTTAATTGCATACCAATTGTAAACACAGCAGACAGTTTATCATATTTTCTTACATAGTTCAAATCATCTTGTGTTCGATTATCTTTATAGAAATGTTTATTTGCAAGTTGTTTGTAATATGTTGAGAAAATTCCATTTATAATTACAGCAGATAGTGCAAGGTATTTATAAACTTTATAATCGTGAGTATTCTGAGTACTTCCGATTTTCTGCATTTCAATATAAAAATTATATAGAGAGTCATTTTCAATGTTACGATAAATTGATTTATACCCTGCTTTCTCAAGTATCAAAACTTTTGGTTTAAATAATAAGTTCAGCCTCAAAGGTGTAAACCCGAAAAATAGTGAATCAATATATACTCTTGCATTATCTGGATTAGTCTTAACGAGCAGCGGATAAGTATTATTAAGTTCAATTAATGTGTTTCTGTTCAGGAGTAATTTTTTCTTGAAAACAGTTTTAACAGGAAATGTTTCTATTAAATTTGCTTCAACGGTATAAGAATCCATTATAAGAGTCGTATCAAGTTCCTTATCAATTTTGCAGTAATGATTGTTAATGAAAAGTTCAAAGTTATGAGGTGAAACGATTTTTAAAGAATATAGACTATCCTGACTCAAAAGCTGACAATGAAATAAAAGTAAAGTATTAATTAGAAAAAGCAACAATTTTCTTGTCATCATAGCCACAAATTATTTTATCTTTGATTAATACCGGTGAAAGTTTAACTCTTCCCTCTACTTCTACTTCCTGCAAAATTTTTCCATCGAATTTATTTAGAATAAAAATCTTTATATATACATTCGGAACAATTAGTTTATCTCCCACAATAAGAATTGCATTATTTATCATGCCTCCATAATTCTTCCTCCAGATGATGCTTCCGGTAGATTTATTTATTGCAAATATGTTACCACGCAAGTCTCCCACATATAGATTATGCTCATCCAAAGAAGGAATAGATATGATTTTTGTATCCAGTTTTTGAGCGTAAATTATTTTACCCTGATTAAAATTGAACAAGTATAAATATCCTCCATCATCTCCAAAAAATATATTATCATTTTCGATCGCAAATCCTGATTGAACTAAATGATTCACTTTAAATTTTTGAAGAATTTTACCCTCGAAAGTTATAATAAAAAGATATCCATTTTCAGTACTTACTACGAAAAAATTTTTACTTGCAGAAGGTGTAGAACAAATACTGGATTGCAAATCTAATTTCCAATCGATAGTATAATCACGATTAAGCTTATAAATTAAGCCTTTGCTTGTCGTTAAGATCAGAAAATCTTCCAATAACAAGATCTCTTTTTCAATAGATCCTTCAACATAAATTTTAGATTTAACTCTCCCATTAATTAAGTCATAGACTATCAGTACCGAGTTTTTATTTTTTAATTCTGCCAGAGGTATAATAAGTTCCTTTTCCGTCACAACTATGCTTGTTAAAATAGGTTGATTAAAACTATTAACATTTTCAATCTTCTCTTTCGAAAGTGAAATTTTATATACATTTCCTTTTAAATCACCAATAAAAATGAAATCATCCCTACTTGTTACAGAAGAAGAATATAATCCAGCTTTTAGCTCTAATTTAAATTTTACTTTCAACGGTAAATTGATTGAATCATTTAAATAAAAATTTCTTTCGGGTATTCTACCATACATCGTCCAAAGATTATCATTATTCAAAAAGCTTTGAAGTTGAATTTTCTTCCCGCAGGATAAAAAGAGAAACAAAAAAATTAGTATTAGCTTTATAGGAACATTAAACATTAGAAATCCCAACCAAAGAAAAATTGATAAAATAGACCCTCTTGCAATCTTCTAAAACCATCTTCAATTCTTTTACCGATATCATATCTTAGAACAATCACACCGAATAAATTCATTCTTACGCCAAAACCAATACTACCCAGAGTTTGATTATAAGATATATCCCAGGCATTTCCCATATCAAAAAATGTAGCTCCACGAAATTCGAATAGATTCATAGTAAGAAAAGGAAATCTAATTGTCACCTGATCAATCAAGGGGAAACGAAACTCAAAAGAAGTGAGCCAGAGTTTTTCTCCTCGTATAGACCATCTCGGATAACCTCGCAAATCCCAGTTCCCACCCATGAAAAATCTTCGAGCTTCTCTTCCCTCATTGAAAAAAAGTTGAAAACGAGTAGCAAGAGCACTTTTAAGTCCAAGACGCAAATAATACCTATAATCAAGCATGAAACTATAATAATTTACATTTGAGAACTTGATATCGTTTGTCTGACCAAATAAAATCATAAATCTTGTACCATCAATAGGTCCAGAGGAAGCCCAGAGACTGTTATCAAATACATATGAAATCGTATTCGTTAACAAAAGTGCTTTTCTAGTACGATTCGAGAAGAATACTTCTTTATCTGAGTTGGCTAAATAAAAAGTTGCATCCAGTCGTCTGAAGAAAGAGAATGGATAACTGAGAGCAAAATAGAGTCCATAACTTCTTTCATAAAAGTATTCATCGGAATCTCGTATGTCATATCTTCTGCCAGAAAAATGGAAAACACCATATGCATAATTAGCCTTCTGGGCAAGAGAAATTCTTGATACTGCAATATTAAAACTTTTAAGAAATTCATCACGACTTTGAGCAGTGTTGTAAATAAGAAATTGATAATTATCATCACTCAATAAATCACTTACAGAAAATAGAGCACCACCAGATGTCCCGTAAACAGGATTAGTTGTAATATGACTTTGAGCAAAATCTAATTGATATTCTCTTTCATATCGTAATCTTTCCTTTACCTTAATTCCATCAATACCTTTAACAGTCCAATTAATTTTCACAGATTCATCCATCACAGTTTGTGAGATATTATTTTTCTTTATTTGCTCTTCAATACCATGAATTGAATAGATTTGAAAACTAAAATTCTCGAATGCACAAAAATACAGAGTAGTATCACTTACATATGGATCATAAATCGATGATGTAAAAGCAGTAACTTTTCTCATCTCATTTGAAAAGAAAACCGAATCATTATTACGGAAAAGAACATCAATTGACCATATATTAGAGACACCTCCATTATCTGAAGTAAAATAAATTTTATCAAATGCAGATGAGAAAAATGGATAAGTCTGGTCTGACTTAAGCAATGTAATTGTTTCTAAGTCAAGATTTTTTAGATTCAATAGAAAGATGTTATAGTAAAATCTTGTAGAATTAAAAGTTCGATCAGAGCTGAATAGAACAAAATTATCGTCAGGGGAGAAAGATGGATTACGATCATCATAATAATCATTAGTAAGTCTTATCAATTTATCGAAGTTAATTTCGTAGATATACAGATCACAATACCCATCATTTCCGTTTCCACTAAAAACAATTTTATTCCCATCATTCGAAAATTTTGGATTATTGATAGTAATTAATTCATAAAAGGATTTTGAACCTATTAGTCTTCCTTGTTTTAAATCATAAAAATTCAATCTATTTTTCCCATAAGCTTTGGATACAAATACAACTATACCTTTTTTTGAAACATCAATACTATTTCTAAATAAATTTAATGATTCAAATTCATCTGTTCTTTCACCCTGCAGGAGTAATTCAGCTTTATTCTCTTCTGAATTCAATTTCATTCTATATAATGAAGAATAACCATCTCTGTTAGCAAGAAATATGATCCATTTATCTTCATTGTCATTAAAGTAAACAGGACTAAAATTAAAACCACTATTAGTGATTTTCTTAGCACCAAAACCTGGAAGGTCTTCGTTTAATAAAACAGGAAAGTATTTCTTCTGAAGATAATATTTCCATTCTCTATCGAAATCATCGTAGTTCATCCCAAAAGTAAATTTCCAGATATCTTCAAAATTCGTTGATTTCCAATAGTTTTCTATTAGTGATAAGATTTTATCTTCTCCATATTTGGATGTAACGAACTCAAGTAGTTTTTGCCCAACTTTGTACATCAAAAATGAGCCATAAATTTTTTCAATATCACTTAATCCTACAATGTAACCATTCAAAACAGCATCACGAAGAATCATTTCAGCTTGAGCATCCCATTCGGTCGACCAGTATTCAGCAAGTCCCTCAACGAACCATAATGGAGGTAGAGATTCACTGGTTAGTCTAAAATCGTTTTGAATTCTTCTGATTTTGTTAGTCATGAACACATGAACTAATTCATGTTTTATAACATGCTTGAATTGTTTTAAAGAACCATCGAAAGGAAGAACAACTCTTCCTTTCATAAACTCGAAGAAGCCACCGACTCCTTCAGGTAGAAGCCCTGGAACTGTATTTGTTTGTTGGAAATGAATGTGAGTGTTGTAGAAAATTAAAGGAATTCGGTTCAGCACAACATGATTGAATTTTATTTTCAAGTCTTCGTATGATTCTTCTGCAAATCTTGCACCTATCTCTGCTACTTCAGTAAATTGTGGATAGTAATAAATATCAAAATGTTCTGTTTTTAATACCTGCCAGTTAAAATTCTCGTACTGAACCTTATTCCTTCCAAAGTAAGTAAATTGAGCAAAAAGAAAATTGTAACAAATTATAAACCAGAATATTATCTTAGTCAATTTTTGAAAGTGCTTCTTTAAGAGCATTGATATTTTTTATTGGTGTTGGATCGACTTTTCTCATAATAGCTAAGTAGAAGCTTACCCAATCGACAAAATATAATAAATCAAAAACTCTCAAATAAAATTTAGATTCATTACTCTGTAATCTTACAATATCTAATTTAACTTCACTTAAAATTTTCTTAGTAATATCAAATCTTAAACGATTTCGTGGATGATCTTCTTCATCAATAATTTGAATTAAAATAGCAGGGAAAAATTTTTCGTCATATTTCTCCCATGCAATTATTTCGTTGTGATTTAATTCCGGTATAATACCACTGTAAGAGAGTACTTTTGAATTCTCTGCTAGTTGAGATCTCAATCTGACATTAATTGATTGAAGTAACTCCGTTGAATGAATTACAGGAAACTTTCCGATCAGTTTTTCTGCAAATAGATAAGGTGCACTATTCTCTTTGCTATATTCTTCCGATTTCTCTTTCAATAATTTTATCTCATTTTCATAAAATCCATTTTCAAAGAAGATGAAACCGCATTCATCTAAAAATTTAATCAGCGTTGTCAGCATTAATCCAATCGCACACCTTGGTTGAAAGCCTGATTTTACTTCTAAGTGTAACAAGTTATTTTGATTAGATTTTTCCTTTAATTTACCACCAGAGCTAATTGTCACAACCTTACAACCTTTTTCAATTGCTTCATCGAAACAGGAAAGTGTTTCTTCTGTATTGCCCGAATAACTGCATGCAATGACAAGAGTTTTTTTGTCAACGAAATATGGTAGATCATAATTGCGATTAACAAAAAATGGAAGAGAGAGTTGATTATGAAACAATGTGTATGTAATGTCACCTGATATTGCTGAACCACCCAAGCCAGAGACTACGATTTTCTCAACTGTGGAATAAGCCGTTCTGTCAATTTCAAGTTTTGTTTTTAGTACTTCTTCGATCTGTTGGTAATAGTTTTTTAGTACTGTATACATATCACCAGAATCAAATTGCTTATATGGATTCATTATTATTTCCTTTCACTTTTATTATAAATTCATTTGTTAAATCTAATATTTCATTTTGTGTTGAACATTGCAAACATTTTGTTGCTAATTTGACACACTCGCTATATTTAATAGTTGTTATCAATTTTTTAATTTCTGGAAGGAGAAATTCACTAACACTTAATACGCGATAACCCAATCCAATCAATAATGGAACAGCTTTTAAATTTGAAGCAATTTCACCACAGATACTCACTTGAATTTTTTGATTATTTGCAATTTTGATGATGTCTCTTAAAGCTCTTATAACAGCTGGATGAAATTCCTGGTAAAAATCTGAGACTCTCTCATTACCTCGATCGACAGCAAGAAGATATTGAGTTAAATCATTCGTTCCGACACTGATAAAATCTATATACTTCGCAGCCTCCCTTAAACAATAAATTATACTTGGAACCTCAACCATAATTCCAAATTTCATATGCCTATCAAAATTTATTGATTCTTCTTCTAACTCTTGTTTCGCCTTATCGAATAACTCTCTCGCTCGTATGATCTCATCAATACTCGAAACCATTGGTAACATTACTCTCAAATTTTTATAAATCGATGAAATTAAAATTGCGCGAAATTGTGTTTTCAGCACATCAGGAAAATCAAGTAACAACCTGATTCCTCTCCAACCTAAGAAAGGATTATCTTCAAAGAAATTTTTATCCAAAGGTAATTTATCACCTCCGATATCAAATGTTCTTATAGTAACAACATGTGGATAAAATTTAGAGGCTAAATCGAGATAAGCTTCGATTTGCTCTGCTTCTGTTGGGAAAGTACCTTTTTGAAAAAACAAATTTTCTGTACGGAAAAGCCCAACTCCTTCTGAACCTGAAGCAATTGCAAATGGAATTTCATCGATAAAATCTATGTTAGCTAATAAATGTATTCTGTGATTATCCTTCGTCTTTGCCTGAATGTTTCGAAGTTCCTCATATCTTTGTTTCTTTAAGTTGTACTGATAAATTTTTTCTTTGTAATGATTAATTATCTTTTCACCTGGATTAGATATAACTAATCCTTCCATGCCGTCAACAACGATAATTTCATTGTGATTTAATTCTTTTAAAATTCCTGGAATACCCACAACGGCTGGAATATCAAGAGCCCGTGCCAGAATTGCAGTATGAGAAGTTAATCCTCCCATTTCAGAAACATAAGCAAGTACATCGTTTCTTGTAAATAAAACAGTATCGGCAGGAGTTAAATTTTTAGCTACGATTATCACAGATTCTTTAAGTTTAGATTCCCATCTTTTCTGTCTTAAATTCCTAATAATTCTAAATTTCAGATCTTCGATATCATTGGCTCTATCAATCATCGAAGGAATATTTGTTTTTCGAAGTTGCTCAATGTAAAGGTTGTACTCCACTTCAACAGAATATTCAGAACTGTGCCGTTGTTCTATGATGTTATTTTTAATCTTTTCAAGTAAAACGGGATCTTCAAGAATCATAATATAAGCTTCAAAAATTCCTTCCATCCGTTGATTTAATTTCTGTTTCGCTACATCGATAACCTTTCGAAGTTCTTTTTTCGACTTTTCTAATGCATAATCAAGTGCTTCTAATTCTGATTGTACATCAGTAGTTACTGAAGGATAAATTTCAATATTTTCTTTTTGATAGATGTAAACTGGACCTATAGCAAATCCAGGGGCAGCTGGAATTCCAAAAAAAAATTTTGTATCTGGGGTTTTTAAACCTTCAAGAATTTCAGAGTTCATCAAAACCTCTATTGAAATAATCAACTATTTCTTTTGCTGCTTCTTCTTCATCTTCACCATCGAACTTTAATTTAAGTTTGCTCCCCTGCTCCGCGCACAAAGTCATGACTCCAATTATGCTCTTACCATTTATTACTAAGTTATCTTGCATTATATAGAATTCACATTTATACTTTGAGGCTAATTTTACTAATGTGGCAGCCGGTCTTGTATGTAAACCAGCTCTGTTCAATATTGTTACTTCCTTTTCGATCATATCAACTCTCTCTTTCCATTACAAGCGAATGAAATCTTCGCAAATCTCTCGTATCAATACTTTCACTTAATTCATCCAGTAAATTAAGAATTTTTTCATTGTATTTACTTATTTCATCTCTTGTATAATCAATCACTCCAATCTTTTTATATATATCAATATATTTCTTAATATGAGATGACTTAATTCCTTTATTCTCAATTAGTTTTGATAGTTCTTTTAATTCTTTTCCTTTGGCTAAATTTAAAGATGTTAAAAGTAAAAATGTTTTTTTCCCTTCAATAAGATCAGAACCGATTTTCTTACCGAATTTCTTTTCATCTCCAATTACATCAAGTATATCATCCTGTATTTGAAAAGCCTTCCCTAATAATTCTCCAAACTCTCCAAGTTTTGAAATTACATGATAATCATCTGTCTTTAACGATGCTCCAATTCTGCATGCAGCTTTTATAAGTGCTCCCGTTTTTTGAGATATCATTAATTCATACTCTCGAATAGAAACATTCTTTCTTGATTCAAATTCTTTATCGAGTGCCTGACCCTCACATACAATGCGCAAAGCTTCATTAAATTCCATGACTATTTTATCGTAGTTAACATTTAACTCACGTGTTAAATATTCATAAGCTAATGCAAGTAATGCATCACCACATAAAATTGCTGTACTGATATCATACTTTTCATGCAAAGTTGGTTTATTATGTCTTTTTTTTGAATTATCCATTATGTCATCATGAATCAAAGTGAAGTTATGCAACAATTCTATAGCAATAGCTTGATTAAAATTTCCGTCATCTAATTTAGAATCGATCGATTTTGCTGAAAGCAGAACCAGAATAGCTCTCAATCTTTTTCCACCAGTTTTTAAAAAATATAGAAGTGGTTTATAGAGTGAATATGGTTTACGTTTTTTAAGATCCTGAAAAATAATGGAATTTACTTTTTGCCTATAAAGTGAGATTTCCTCGTGAAATTCTTGCATATTTGATTAGACTCATTTAGGTTTTAAGAGATTTTTTTGACTCCAATTCCAGGGAGTTTTGATAGTGTGACTTTCCCATCAATAATTTTTGTACCATCGAAAAGATCATTACTAATCAGTTCTGCACCATCGAGATCAGCATAATCAACCAGAGGAGAAAGTTGAGCTGCAGCAGAGATTGCACAGGAGGTTTCCGTCATACAACCAAGCATTACTTTCATACCCAGAGATCTTGCTACTAATATCATTTTATAAGCTTCTCTCATTCCTGTACTCTTCATTAGCTTAATATTTATACCATCATAGTAACCGTAAGCTTTGATAACATCAGAGATTCTCTGAACACTTTCATCTGCAATAATTGGCAAAGGACTTCTCTCCCTTAACCAGGCATGTTCATCATACCATTCTTTTGGCATTGGTTGTTCTACGAATTCAACTCCTTTAGTCGCCAGCCATTCAATCATTTTTAATGCATACTCTTTATCTTTCCATCCTTGATTTACATCACATCTTATAGGTTTATCTGTAATTGATCTAATTGTTTCTATCATTTCTTTATCATTGTCTAAACCTAATTTGACTTTTAGTATTTTATATTGCTCTGCTTCTCTAACTTTTTGTTTTACAACTTCTGGCTTATCAATGCCAATCGTAAAAGATGTGTAAGGAGTTTTTTCTGGATCAAGTCCCCAAATTTTATACCAAGGTTGATTCATCAATTTTCCCACTAAATCATGAAGGGCAATATCAATTGAAGCCTTCGCTGCAGGATTACCTGAAGCTATTGAGTCTATATATTTTAAAATATCTTCCATTTTAAATGGATCATCAAACTGTGATAAATCAACTTTAGATAAAAATTCAGTCGCTGTCTGATGTGATTCTCCGAGATAAGGTGGCATTGAAGCTTCACCGTAACCTACAACTCCATCGAATTCAATTTCGACCATCATAACTGGAGTAGTTTTTCTTGAAGCAGTGGCAACTGTGAAAACATGCTTCAGTTCAAGGTTGTAGGGATAAAATTTTAATTTCATTTTTTCTCCTGAAGATTTCAATTTTTTAATAAAAATTCCCGGAAAGTTCACTAGTAATGGAATTGATATCGTAGTTAATCCACCAATTTTTATAAAATTTCTTCTTTTCATTGATAAAACTCGATATTGAAAAACTTATTGTTATTTATTTTTAAGTTTTCAATTAAATTCCTGTCATCAAGAATACGTTTAATTCTAACAATAGTATTCAAACGGAATTCATTATAATCTGGATCATTTTTATCGAAACTATCCATTCTAACTCTTCCAGAACTGTGCAATATCCTTTTATTTCCAAGATATAAAGCAACATGAGTAATTCTTTCGGGTCTCTTCTCTGATGCTTTTCGTCCAAAATATATTAGATCACCTGGAAGAAGATTAGTGAACTCATAATCAAATTCAATTTCCCGTCCGATTAGTGCTTGTTGATTTGCATCTCGAGGAAGAATTAATCCATTAACAAAATGAATTGTTTTTATGAAACCAGAACAATCCACTCCTTTGATTGAAGTTCCACCCCAAAGGTATGGAAATCCAATGAGTTTTTTACCAGTTTCAATGATACTTTCAGGAGCGATTGTAAGTTCATTTAGCCACTTATCAAATTCTTTTGCATCGTCTAATTTAACATATCCGTGTCTACCATCTGGAAATTCTACCCTATATGCATCTTCTGTCTTTCCTAAGTATTTGAAAATATTACCAATAACAGCGTCACTGATTACTTCTGAAAAATCTTCATTAGCATAGATAAAGCCGTACAACGAAGAGAAAATAATTTTCTTAGATTTTATATATTCAATCATTTCTTCAGCAGATTTAGATTCAATACCATCAGAATCGACCCAACCTAAGTAATCATCGGGAGTTTGAATTAGATACCATCCATTTTCATATTTAAAAATTTTAACAGGTGTTCCCATCAATGCTTGTGTGGATAGTTCCTCTGGATGATCAGGTTTTGACCTAATGTTACATACACTAAGATTAACGATACCATATATTTTTCTTCCTAACTTTTTAGAAGGCAAGACTTCTATGCTATCTATTAGTTTATAATTTGTCTCTTTCGTCAATCTATCGAATAAAAGTTCTTTGAATTTATAATCAGAAACTTCTCCGGTGAGAATAATGTCTTCATTCGCAAGCTCGAAACTAACATTAAAAATTGCTACTCTTTTATCCGGAGCGTATTCTTTTTTTACTCCATCAATTAATGATTGAATGTTCTGACCCATGGTCGTATTTCCTAATATAGTGATAGCTACGAATAGTATTAGTTGCTTTTTCATATAAGACAAAATAACTAAATGAAAAAAATATTTCAATTGATATGCATTAAGCAAAATAAGGAGGTTTTTTCGTTCAATCAATCGGATTTAATTCAGATGAAAATTTCAAGACTTGAAAAAATAAACAGCATGATAAGATTTACTCGAAGATGATGTGAGAATAAATGAATATTGATTTCCATTGTTTCTTTATAATTAATCCTATGATATTTATCAATTAAGATTGGATTTCATTTTTTATATGTGTTTGTAAAGTTGAATTAAAATTGAATCATCTAAAAAGTATTTTTATATCAAAAGATTCTAAAGAAATTTTTGTTAAAATATCATAAATTAGTTGAAAATTTTTCTATAAAAGAAAATTATGAACAAAAATGGAGTTACTAAATGACAAACAATAACAAATCGAGAGAGCAATGGGGAAGCCGAATCGGCTTGATCTTAGCGGTGGCTGGTAATGCTGTTGGTCTTGGAAATTTTTTGAGATTTCCTGTGCAAGCTGCTCAAAACGGTGGTGGTGCCTTTATGATTCCGTATTTTGTTGCATTTCTCTTGCTCGGAATTCCACTCATGTGGATTGAATGGGGTATTGGTCGATATGGTGGAAAATTTAGACACGGAAGTGCACCAGGAATGTTTGATGTTTTATGGAGTCATAAACTTGCGAAATATTTTGGTGCTACAGGTTTATTCATCTCTCTTACAATTATGATTTACTATACTTATATAGAATCATGGACTCTCGGATACAGTATCTTTTCTATAACGAAGATGTATTTTGTTGAAAATCCGACATTTGAAAATATGAAAGGTTTTCTCGATGCCTATCAGGGAATCACTGAAGGTCACGGATTTGATTCTATTTGGACAGCATATGCAATTATGATGATAACTTTTGCAATTAATTTTTTGGTTCTTTATAAAGGAATTTCTGCAGGAATTGAGAAACTCGCCAAAATTGCAATGCCTCTTTTATTCCTCTTTGCGATTGTTCTGGTCATCCGGGTATTCACTCTTGGAACACCTGATCCATCAAAACCTGAATTCTCTGTCTGGAATGGCTTTGCGTTTATCTGGAATCCTGATTTTAGTAAACTCAATGACCCAAAAATCTGGTTAGCTGCTGCTGGTCAGATATTTTTTACTCTCAGTGTAGGAATGGGAACAATTCATGCGTATGCGAGTTATTTAAAACCAAAAGATGATATTGCTCTATCAGGTTTAACAACTGCAGCAACAAATGAATTCGTTGAGGTTGTATTAGGTGGAAGCATTGCAATACCTGTGGCAGTTGCGTTCTTTGGTGTTGTAACCACTCAAGAAATTGCACAAGGTGGTGCTTTTAATCTCGGATTCGTATCGATGCCAATTATTTTTCAAAAATTACCAATGGGAGAAATTTTCGGTTTTTTATGGTTTCTTCTACTCTTCTTTGCTGGTATTACTTCTTCTGTTGCGATGGGACAACCAATAATAGCTTTTCTTGAAGACGAATTTGGATACACCAGAAAGAAAGCAACTCTCGTATTGGCTGGTTTTGTCTTAATTTGTGTTCAGTTTGTCGTATTTTTCTTGAAATTTGGATTTCTTGATGAAATGGATTACTGGGCTGGCACTTTTGGTCTTGTCGTTTTTGCATTAACAGAAACAATTTTATTCATGTGGGTTTTTGGCGCTGATAGAGCTTTTGATGAAATGAACTCGGGTGGTGATATCAAAATCCCTGTGTTTTTTAAGTATATAATGAAATATATAACCCCTGCTATACTTTTAATCATAATGATTTGGTGGTTTGTAAATGATGCCATTCCTACATTGATGCTGAAAGAAGTTCCATCTGAGAAGGTTCCATATATCTGGGGAGCTCGATTATTGATGTTATTTATACTTATCGTAATTCTATTTATGATTCACATTGCATGGAAAAATCGTGAAGTTAATAAAATAGAGGATTTATCATGAACTTAACAACACAAGGTATTATTTTCTGGATTCTGGGCTGGAGTATTGTTATTGGACTCGTTGCTTTTTGTTTTTATAAAATTTTAAGAAATACAAGCAAAAACGATTTTAACAGGTCTTAAAATGCCATCACATGATAAAATTGATGTTTTAATTACAAGGTAGGATTTTAGATTATCAAGAAATTATATTTAAAAAAAACAATCAAGGTTTGTCAAGAAAAGAAACTGACAAACCTTGATAAATTGATCTAATTAGCCAAAAAATACCTCAGCAACTTCGAATAATTTCAAATCAACAAGTTTTAATTCACCCACTGCATCTTTCAATGGGACATCAACTATGTCATTTCCTCTTAATGCAACCATTCTACCAAACTTTCCATCTTTAATCAAATCTACAGCTGCTACACCAAAACGAGTTCCGAGGACTCGATCATAAGCAGTAGGACTCCCACCTCTTTGGATGTGACCCAGAATTGTGGCTCGTGTTTCAAATCCAGTTCTTTTCTCAATTTCTTCAGCAAGAACATTCCCTATTCCACCGAGTCTTACATGACCAAATGCATCTTTTTTAAGACTACTCAGAATTAAAGAGCCATCTTTATCGATCGAATCTTCAGTTTTAATTTTTGCCCCTTCGCTTACAACAACTATACTAAAATTCTTACCTCGTTCATGTCTCTTTTTAATAATATTTGCTACTTCATCTAAATCAAATGGTCTTTCAGGAATTAATATAACATCAGCACCTCCAGCAAGTCCAGCATAAAGAGCAATCCAACCTGCGTGTCTTCCCATAACTTCGACCACAATGACACGATTATGACTCTCAGCAGTCGTATGAAGCCTATCAATCGCTTCCATAGCGATGTTTACCGCGGTATCGAAACCAAATGTAAAGTCGGTTGCATTTAAATCATTATCAATTGTTTTTGGAATGCCAACAACTTTAATTCCTTTCTCGGATAGTTTGTGTGCCACACCAAGAGTATCCTCACCCCCGATGGCACAGATAACATCGATTTCAAATTTTTCGATGTTTTGTCGAAGTTTTTCCTCGCCACCTTCAACTTTAAATGGATTTGTTCTTGATGTTCCTAAAATTGTTCCACCTCGATGAAGGATTCCACTAATTGAATTCAGGTCAAGAGGTTCAATTATTCCATCGATTAAACCTCTCCATCCATTTCTTATACCCTGGCATTGATAGCCATAATTTAGAGCTCGTCTGACCACAGCTCTGATAACTGCATTTAATCCGGGGCAATCGCCACCACCTGTTAGAATTCCTATGTTCATTTTAATTTACTCCTCTTTTTGATTTAACATTACCTCATTTTATAACTTTCAACTTCGCGTATTTAACCATCAAATGTTTTTTTATTCCACTTTTAAATTCGACAATTACTTTTTGATGATCGCCATATCCTTCTGAATAAATCACTCTCCCCTTTCCAAACACATCGTGTAAAACAAATGTGCCTGGTCTAATCTCTCGAGTATTTTCAATAATATCATCATCAAATTCATTTATTTGGCTATAATCGTCGACAATTATACTTCGCATTTCACTTTTTTTCTTCATGTAAATTTCAGCTAATGGTGTTGCCTCTAATTTTGTAAATTTCTTGTCCACCTCTTCAATAAACCTTGATTGAATTTGTGGAAATGAATTTCCAAATCTATTTCTATTTCGTGCATAAGTTAGAAATAATTCTTTCATTGCTCTTGTACAACCAACATAAAACAAGCGCCTTTCTTCTTCAATATCTTCGATCATCCCGTCTCTTTTAAGCGGTAATAGTCCTTCTTCACATCCAACGATAAAAACTACTTTAAACTCCAATCCTTTAGCTGAATGCAAGGTCATCAATACAACAGAATTTTTTCTATCTTCCCAATTGTCAACATCAGCAAGTAACGATACTTCTGATAAATAATCTGAGAGTTGTTTATCGGGATTAATTGATTGAAAATCTTGGATTGAGTTCAATAATTGAATAATATTATCATATCTTTGTAATGACTCTTCTGTACCTTCTTCTTTATAAATTTGTAACAATCCGATCTCATCGACAAATGCTTTTGTTGTTTCATAAAAATTCGATTGGCTTAAGAGTGATTGATATTTAATTATTAAATCATGAAACAACTTGAAATTCTTTTTTATTCTGTCATTGACTTCATTATTTTCTAACAAATCAGAAATCGCCTGAAAGAGTGATTTTTCTTTTATTCTTGCAATAGATTTTAAAGTAGCTATTGAAATCTCACCAATACCTCTTGCAGGAAAATTTACAATACGTAAAAAACTTTCATCGTCTTTAGGATTAACAATTAATTTTAGATAAGCGAGTAGATCTTTGACTTCTTTTCTTTTATAAAATTCAACACCCCCAACAATTATATACGGAATAGAACTTTTGATCAATGATTCTTCAAAGTTTCGTGATTGAGAATTTGTTCGGTAAAGTATTGCGATATCTTTCGGTTGATATTCATTCGAATAAAGAAGTTCAGAAATTTTACGAGAAACGAAATTCGATTCATCTCTCTCATCGTAACACATGATAATCTTTACATGCTCACCCGATTCATTCGAAGTCCATAAAGTTTTTGGTATCTGGAATACATTATTTTTAATTACAGAATCAGCGACTGCCAAAATCGACTTCGTAGATCTATAGTTTTGTTCGAGTCTAATGATTTTGGTTTCAGGAAAATCTTTGTGAAAATCGAGTATATTCCTAACCTCTGCTCCTCTCCACTTGTAAATACTCTGTGCATCATCACCAACACAACAAATATTTCTGTTTTGGTTTACAAGTAATTTCAATAATCGATATTGAGCAATATTAGTGTCCTGATATTCATCAACAAGTATATAGTTAAATCTTTCTCTATACTCTTCGAGTAAATCAAGATAATTTGAGAATAATTCAATTGGCTTAATTAATAAATCATCAAAATCCATTGCATTAGATTGTTTTAATCGTCTATTGTATTCATAAAACAACTCAACTAATTTTTTGTTCTGATTTCCAAGCGTTTTTTCAATTTCATATTCATTTGTAACTGACTTATTTTTAACTTTTGAAAAAGCATTCTGAAGAAATCTAGGATTGAAATGGTTTTCTGAAAGATTAAAATCTTTTAGAATTGCTTTTATGACATTTTCCGAATCATCAGTATCGTAGATTGAAAAATCCCTCGTATAACCGAGTAAATTTGATTCCTGTCTTAAAATTCTTGCGAAGATGGAATGGAATGTACCCATATAAATGTAATCAGCTCTTTTACCAACAAGCTTTCTTATTCTTTCTTTCATTTCATTTGCCGCTTTGTTGGTAAAAGTTAGAGCAAGAATTGAAGAAGGTGAGATACCAAGTGAAATTAAATATGCAATTCTATAAGTCAGCACAAGTGTTTTACCACTCCCTGCACCAGCAACAACTAATACAGGACCTTCTGTTGTGATAACAGCTTCTTTTTGTTGAGGATTTAAATTATCTAAATTCATTTAAGATATATTTTTGTTAAACTTATTTTATCAAATCCACTAAAACAATTATACAAATTTAAATAGATTGAATGAGATTGAATTAATTTCTAAAAAATAAAATCATCTCATTTCTAATCGTTCCGAATTTGATCTTGATCAGTAAAACTAATTCTAACCTATTATTGAATCACTGAAATTCAGAATTATTTCAGTTGAGTAAAATAAAATTTAATAACTGATTATCCAATTTATTCCTGCACTTAATTCAATGGAATTTTTGGAGTTGTTTATTATTCGATTTCATTAACTACAGCATTACTAGATCGTAATTCAAATAATTTTATCTCTTAAATTTCTTAAAATTACAATTTATTGAGGGGGTAGTTAAGCATGATTTGTCTCAGTGATAAATTAAGACAAAGGTTGTCGCCTCTTAAATTCGAAGCAACAACCTTTGAAAAATTGATAAATTATAGATTTAGTCAGAAATTGATAATAATCTCTACTTCAACATCATCATCTTCATGGATTTGACAAACTTACCAGCAGTAATTCGATAGATATAAATCCCACTCGAGACTTTTACACCATAATCATTTGTACCATCCCATTCAACCGAATGATATCCTGGACGTAATTCTTCATTGATTAAAGTCTTTATCTCTCTTCCAAGAATATCATATACTTTCAATGTTACTTTTTCTTGGACCGGTAAACCAAATCTAATTGTTGTTGATGGGTTGAAAGGATTCGGGAAGTTCTGACTCAGGAAGAATTCTATCGGGACGATATTTGGATCATTTACTTCTGTTAAAGCAGCTTCCTGCAGCAAGATTGCATCAGCACGAGTAACGAAACTATCCTGAAGTGCTCTATTAACAACACTATCCTGATAATAAATATTAACTTCGTTCCAATCGTTAATCAATTTTATATTTCCGAAGATTGTACCACCACCGTAGGTATCCTGTCCACCTCTTAAGAAAGTGTATCTGCCAAGGTAAATCCTACCATTAGCAGGTACATCCCCACCATATGCAGTAGAATTTTGATTTTTCTTTACAATAGTTGTTCCATTTATATGATTAATTTCATAGACCGCAACAGGATTACCAGTACTTGATCCAGCAGGAACAATTGCCCAGACATCGAAGCTATCTGGTTCAACTGGTGGATGACCAGGTTTTGGTGGGAAGTATGGGAACCATTGAATAAATCTCAATGGATCATTTGGAGTACCATTGTATTGACTACCATAGATGTAAGTGATTAGTCTTTGATTATTTGTTCCACTACCTGAAATTCTTTGCCACCAGTTGAGGTTTGTCAAATTGTTAGGATTCCAGTCAATAATCTGAGTACTGACATAAGTAGTTGGATCAGAATCATCAACAAGAATATTGGTACCAACACCCTGTCCTGAGAGAGTGATATTGATGTATCTATTATTCAAAGTATCATTTGTCCACATTCTCAAAGTAGCTGTATGTAATCTGATAGAATCGGGTAAGAATGAAATAGTTAGATTAAGGATTCCATCAATTGCAGGTAATGTGATTGGTTGTGGTGGTAGATTTTCGATTCTGAAATACATGCTATCTCTACCGAGAATCATGATTGAATCAACGACGAGCGGTGTTTCACCATTGCTTCTTATTTGTAATCCTCTCTGGTAATTAAATTCTGCCTGTCGAACAGAATCATAGATAGAAACTGAGCCGAAGCTGAGAATTCTATTATTCCCATCGGCTGATGTTGAAGCTGTAGGAGCAATGGGTAATAATCTAACTCTTAACAAATCTGTTCTGATAAAATTACCAGCACCTTGAGAAGCGTTAACAAACTCGACATAAGTTATTCCACCACCATTTAGATCAAATATTCTTCTATTGTTATCTTGAATTTTTGCCCAAATGACTGCACCAGTAACTTGTCTTTCATTGAAACCATAGACTCTCTGTGTATCTGCAATGAAAGGTGTAACAACAGAAATAGTCGCGTTTGTTGCAGCGTTAGGTGAGCCAGATGGTCCAGAATATTCCAAGATATATTTCCCGGCCAAGGTATCGGGAAGTTGAAAACCATAAGTAGCCGTTGGATAATCAGTTGTACCAGTATTTACACGGCTGGATTGATTGCCTCCTGGAATTGGATAAACGAAGTTTGATTTGACTGAGTTTAGCCATGGATTAACACCAGTTTCTACATAAGAAGTAGGTTCTGGTGCATTCCAGTGTGGTTCATTACCAGACGAAGCATTCATTATAAAATTGTAGTTGATACCAGTACCTCTAACCGGTAAAATTGCTTCTGGCTCCCACGGGTCATTACTATGAATAACCATCGTATCGACGGTAATTTCCTCACCTTTTGGTTTGAATCGAACGGTCAAATCTGCTTTTCCTCCTGGTGGTAAAGTAAGTGGTAATGGAGTAATATTGAAAAATCTATTTGTTGAAAAAGTTACATCGCTAATTACAAGAGTAGAATCGCCTAAATTCCATACTGGTATTTTCTTATCATAATAATCCCCAAATTTGAATGTAACTTCGGGGAAATCTTCAACCATTCTTAATGTATCAAAAGCTGTCATATGTCGGCGACCAAATTCCAAATCCGGTCCACCACCGGGGCTTTTTAATGCCCTAATAGCATCAACTCTCATAAAAGCAGGAGTTAATGTATCAGCCCCAATTGTAACTATAAGTCCTTTTTGAGCTGCAGGCACATTAATTATTCCAAGTGGTTTCCAGCTACCAGTAGAAAGTGACTGAACATTATTACTCTGGATGTCATATCGGAAGCTATCAGCAGTTACACCTTCTCCAAATCTCTTAAAGGTAACATAAGCATTACTGGTAGCGTTCCCTGTGAATCCCATATAATGATAGACAAGATAGTAACCAGAAACTGGAATGTTGACATAGTAAGTTGCAGATGCACCATTTGGTGACCCTGCAGTTCTTGGAGTTCTTCTATGTGAACCAGCATACCAGGTTCCACCAACATTTGACCACCAGCCATCGGTTTCATTCGGAGTACCAGCTAATGGAGCAATTTCACAATATGTTGAATCGTCACATAAAATTGTACCAGGACCAACAGCAGTATTGTTATCATTTAAGTTATCTACAGTAATGTAATTTGCTGGATCAAGAATCTGCTGTGCCTTTAATGGCAAAGCGAAAATTGTACAAGTAATTAAAACAATTACAAAAAGTTTATGTTTGAGCATAGTACCTCCTGTTTGGTTTTTATTTTAGTTTTTTAATATTCACAACTAAAGTATCAGAAGGAGGACCAATGAATGATACTTGAACCCCTGTTCTGACATCAATTTTTGTTCCAATAGGATAAACAATATAATAAAGACGCAAACTGTCATTTACAGTAGGTATAGTAGAATCAGAAAAATTGAGCTCACGATAATTCGACACAATTATTTTAAAATTATCAGGATTTTTCTGAGAACGATAAATTTCAAAAAATCTTAAATTTGTTGTATCTGATAATGTCCACGATAAATTAACTCTTAATTTACCAGTTTGTGATGAATCAATGCTAATTAATTTAAAATTCTGTACGGGAGAGATTATATCGTAATGGTAAGGAGAGATCAATTCTTCTGTTTTTGAACATCCAGCTATCACAATTATTGCAACGAAATTTAATAGAATCTTAATTGAAATTTTCATAACTATTTTTACCTTAAATTTAATGAAATATTAACGATAGTTATAGAATTTGTTGGAATCGAATTGTTGCTTGAGAATTCGATCGGTCCTTTATCCTGTGTGAGAAAAATATAATCAATAAGATTAAATGCCCACAAAATTACTGTGGAGACTATAAAAATATCCCTAGCACGCTCATGCATCTTTTGTTCGTTATGGACATCTACCATCTGTTTCCAGTAATACTCTGCTTGGGTAAATCTATCTGCATTCAAATACTCAAATTTCAAACTCTCGATTCTCTCGCGATTCCCAATAAAATTGTTCTGAGAAACTGCGGTTCCAACAACTCCCGTAAAAAATCCAAGTGCAAATAAAGAGCCTTTGGTTTTAGAACCAAGATAAATCTGTCCACTTCCAGGAACAAATGTACTATAGACAAGTCCTGTTATTCTTCGTGAATCGAACTTTGGAACCTTAAACAATTCAATGATTGATTCTGCTTTCTTTGTTTTTTGATTAAAATTATCTTCTTGAAACTGTGCAAAGGATATAGAGACCAGCAGAAAAAATGTTATTATAATTTTATATCTCATCTCTCTTAACTCATTTTATTAATACAAGTTTTTTTGTTTGAGAATAACTGGTCGTTGAGAATTTATAAAAATAAATTCCACTCGAAATATTATAAAGTTCAGAATTAAATTCAACTTCATATTTACCAGAATTTTGATAGTCATCAACTAAAGTACAAACTTTTCGACCGATCAGATCAAAAATTTCAAGCTTTACTTTTTCGGGATAAAACAACTCATAAGAAATTTTGGTCCTCCCGTTAAATGGATTTGGAAAATTTTGATGAACTACAGCAGTGGAAGGTAAGCTTGTTAAATCAATTTCTACATTGGTGGTGACAATATTTGAAATTTGACTTTCATTGTGTAATCGATCGAGCGCAGAAACTGCGTAATAATAAACCTGAGTAGTATCTGCAATAGTATCGAAGAAAAATGTATCTGCTGATGAAGTAATTTTATATAAATGAGTTGGGTTCTCTTGATTAATTGGTTCAGTTGATTTAAAAATATTATAGTATGATGCTACTTCTCCGTCTGAAGCTTGTGATGGACGAATCCATGTAAGTTTAATTCTATCTGAAGAAATTCTCTGGACAATCAGATTTTGTGGAGGATTCGGTGGTATGGGGTCTTTCCATGGCATTGGTGGAATATTAGCAGGATACTTAAATAAATCTTGTACTAAAGAATCGAGATAATTGACTGAACCCACCATACTTCTAAATCTGAAGAAATTAACACCAGCTCCCCCTATCAATCTTGTATAATTAATTTGATTTTTTATCTCACCAAAATCCCCAAAATTCTGTTCACCTATTCGATATGCTGCAAGTCCCATCCATACCTGTCTTCCACTCATATTATTTTTCCACCAGTTTGCGATTTTTGTAAACTCCGGACAGGCGGACATATTCCAATAAATCTGTGGATTATGATAATCAATATAGCCTTTTGCTGCCCATGCTTTTGGATCTGCTCTTAGTTGTGTATATAACTCCCACACTGGACAATTAAGTCCCATTGCCGAAGCAGTATAGACTCCTGGTGTTGTTGTTCCAATTTTTACCCATGGCTTGTATTTCTTGACAGAATCAGCAACCATTTTTAATAATCTTTCAATGTTCAATCTCGCAAAATCATTTCTATTGAGATTCCAAGGGTTACCATTTACTGAGTCAGTCCGATTAGCAAACCAATAATTTGAAGCATCACCATATAATAAAGCTTCGTTGCCCAGGTCTGTGTAACGAATAAAATCAAAATGAATTCCATCGATATTGTAATTTTTAACAATCTCTGTAGCAACATTAGCAATATGCTGTCTTACAGCAGGATTTCCAGGGTCAAAGAAGAATCCACCATCACTTTTCATTTGTCCCGATTGGGTTTTTGCAAACCACTCGGTCTTCCAAAATCTTCTACCCATTGAATCTTTTATTGCTGGATGGGGAGGGAATGAAATTACATTCAAATATGCTGGCAGTGTGTCAGTTAAAACAAAAAATGTATTAATCCATGCATGAACTTCAATATTGTTTTGCTTTGCTCGATTTATCATTTCTACGAGTGGATTATATCCTGGATTGAAACCTAAATTATTTGGATCCTGACATGGACTAAAACATGTTAAATTTGATGCCCATGGTAAAAAATTCGAAGAATAATAAGCATCACCTCTTGCACTCACTTGAAATACAATGGTATTAATGTTGGCATTTTTACAAGCATCAACAAAACTTTGAATTTCTGCTCTTTGTGCTTGTGAACCTTGAGAAATCGGAAAATCCAATCTCCCTGCTGTTGCAATCCATATGGCTCTCACTTCCCTTCTTTGTGAGTAACCATCAAACAAAAAAACTATCTGGATAATAAACAGAAAAATTAATTTTGAATTCATTTTATTTTTTCCGTTCAGCAACATATGTAATCAAATTTAATCCGAAATTTAGTGCTTCAGCGTTATCCTGATGTTGTGGCCAGAGAGCTACATAACCTTTATTCGAAATAATAGCGACCAATTTACCATCTACGAATAAACCATCGAGTACATCATTCTTTCCAATTTGAGGGTTAATATCATCAAATCCTTTCGGGAGTTGATAGAAATTATTCGGTGTTTTGAAGATTGGATGGTCAATTGATATTCGTTTAATTTCAGTTTTTCCTTTCAGTCTCTGAGCAATTTGATTTAATATATCCATCATAGATTGATAATATGGCCAGTCTACTGTAACAAATGCATTATCAAAGTAAACCAATCCCCCATTCTGTATAATTCCTGCTAGTTTATCGAACATTATTGAACTTACATCAGGTTTCCCGTACCCACCAATGAGTAAAACAACATCCGTTTTCTCGGTTTTGAGTGCATCAACCGTCGAGCGAGCAAAATTGCATTTTACATTTCCTTTCGAATTCACATATTTGACAAGTTCCGGGATTGCTTCAGGTAAAGGATTCCATGGATCAATTGCCTGATAGCGTGATTCAGAAGAAGTATATTGTAATTGGACAAGATTTAGTTGTTTTAACTGTTTAGAAGTATCAGATCTTGCAATTCCAGTAGTATCAAAAGTTTTAACCCCTGCGATCCAGTTTTTATCAAGTTTGGTTCTCTTAAAATAGAATGAGTAATTTGCAAACTTATCAGGTTCGTTGTTCTCGTTATAACCAAGAATAAATTTTCGAAGAGTTAATTTTATTCTATCAACAGATTCATCAACAGGATCAAAAACTAAAAAACCTTCGCGGTAATCACCAGCATAAATTGGTTTGCCGTATGTCAGCATCGTTCTTCTAACTATTCCCATTCTTGATTCAAAAACATCATCATCTATTCCACTTGAACCTTTTCTCTTTAGGAAATATTCTTCAATACTTTGATATTTGGCATCTTTTTTCTCTCTACCATAAGCATTCAATTTATCACCACGATCTGTTTCGAGTAGAGCTTCTTCCGGTTCAATATTAATTTTAGAACCGGAATAATTGTAAATGGTTACTTTAAAAACTGTAAAACGATTAGGTGTAAAACCTTTTTCGGGATCGATCCAATCTCCATAAGTATAAGGATTTTTTGAATAGAAACCACCCTTTGAATCTTCTGGAAATTCAAAAGTGTTCAATTGATAATCTGTCATGTACTTAATTTCTATTTTAAAATCTTTTTTATCCATTATTATTGTTAGACTATCACGAGAGAATCGATAAGTAGAATCACAGAAGAACAGAGTATTTTCAACATCTGGAACAAACATCGATTCAACTCTTTCAGGGGGCATAAAAATGTATCTATAAATTGAATCACAACCTGAAATTATTATGGCAAGTAAAAATACGAGTAAAATAATTTTGTTTTTCATTTGTTCAACTCTGCTGCAACTTTTTGTTTGTTTTTATCTATAATTCCACCTTTTTGTGTAGCTGCAAAAACTATGATGTTAAGTCCTAACTGAAGTTGACGGGTGTTATCCTGTGGTCCACCAAAACTCGAGGGATTTTTTAACCAATCACCCCATGCACGAGAGTACCCTTTACTTGAAAGCACTACAGCTAGACGGCCATTAAGAAAAACACCCTCAAGATATTTGTACCTCTCTGGAACTGGTTTTAATCTCTGAGCTGGATTTGGATTCGCTAATGCCATTCCATTTGGACGAATATTATCATCACCGGCCGGTGGACCATCAAAGTCTTCCCAACTATGATAAATAGGATGATTATTCGGAATTCGTTCGAAGATAGCATCAAAACCTAGAGCATCTTTTATCAATTGCCTTGCTTTTCTATTGAATGAACCTGATTCGTACGCAAATGCATCATCAATGAATAAAAATCCACCTTCCCTTAAATATTTGCCAAGATTTTGAGCTTCTTCCTTTGTATATATTGGTTCTGCTCGATATCCAATCATAAATATAATGGGAATATTCATCAATTCTCGAGAATCAAGTCTAACACTGCCTTTAAGTGTTACTTTTATTTTTGTATTGTTATTGATGAAATCTGCAAGATTTTGTAAAGCCTGGGGTATACAGTTCCAACCTGGTTGATTGTTATCTTCAACTTTGCTTCCACGATATTCGAGTTGGTAAAACTCAATAAAACCACTTACATCTTTTTTATTACTTCCTTGATCAATCATTCCAGAGAATCTATCCTGGAAGTTCATCCAGTCGATGAGATTGTCCTTTAACCCTGATATTCCTCTCCTGGAGGACATTCTCGTATTCTCAACTTCCATCTGAATATTAGGTCCATAGAATTGTGCTTGTTGCGGTGACCATGTTCTATCGACATAATCGCCCGGTCGCCCAAGAGATGCGAGAGCACTTCCACCATGAGTAACAGCTGTTGTCATTGTTCGAGGCATCGTTGCCATTCTGGATCTTTGTGGAAGCATTCTTTGCATTGTTCTTTCAACTATCTTTGGAGCTTTCTGCAATTCCAGTTGTTTCTGCAATCGAGGAGCCCGTTGAATAAACTTTACCGTTGTTGGTGGTCTTTTTACTTCTTTTATGGACTCAACATATCGAAGATTTAAAATTATTGGGCTGATATGAATCAAAAGTGAAATTAGAATGAAAACTAAGAGATGTTTCCTGTAATATTTCAGTAATTCTTTTATTCTTCGAGTAACTTCGGAATCAGATATCAGAAGCGATTTGATTGTCATCTACCAGCTCTACTACTCTTTCTTCTCTTCTTCTTTGTCCGTTGCTATTGCTAACTGGTCAATTCCCACAATTTTAGCTGCATCCATCACATCAACAACAATACCATGGGGAGTTTTATTATCTGCTTTGATAATCAAAACCTTACTTCCAAATATGTCTTTCTGAATCCTCAGTTGTTCTTCCAAATTATCAAGTGTAACCGGCGTACCATTTAAATCCATCTCACCTTTTTCTGATATTGTAATACTCAAATCTTTCTCGGGAGGTGCATCAGAGGTTGCTGCCTGAGGTAAATCAACTTTCAATCCACTTTGAACAGCGAATACTGTCGTGACCATAAAAAATATGAGTAACTGAAATACACAATCGATCATTGGGGTCATATCAATGCCCCGCTCTTCCCAGGTTTTTTTTCTTCTTGCCATATTATTTATGACCTAACAATTTTAATATTTCTTCTTCCAGTAATTTTGCTTCTTCATCAGAAATGTTTAATTCAATTCGTTTTTGTTTTAAGAACTCTTCTTCATCTTTATTTAACACACCATCACGATAAGCTGTTTTGAGCATTTCCTTATATGTGGCAAACCTTGCGAGATCACGGAGTATCAAATTCACAAAATGATTCGTAAATGGTTCGATATATTTCACCAGTTTCATTGCCCTTCTTTTTAAGAAGCTGTAACCAATAACAGAAGGAATAGCTACGATTAAACCTCCTGCGGTTGTAATTAACGCCACCGAAATTCCACCAGCTACGACAGCGGGATCACCTTTACCACCTTTTGCAATCTCATCAAAAGACATAATCATACCGAGAATAGTCCCGAGTAATCCAATCAAAGTTGCAACACTTGCAATTGTATTTACAACTGGTAAAAATTCTTCAAAATATTCTTCTGCTGCTTCATCACCTGTATCGAGGAGCTCATTTCTCATATCAAGAATGGGTCTTTTCTCAACTACGAGGAAATTAAATCTTTTCAAAACTTGAAGGAAAACATAACCGAAAACACCTTTATTCTTTTCGCACCATTCAACAAGTGGGTCAACAGAACCATACTTATTCAACAATTTTTCTAATTCATCTAAAATTTTTCCTGCTTTCTCTTCGTCGGGTACTGTAACATATCTGTAAATCCTTTCTATTATAATTCCGAGCGAAACAATTGAGAAAAATAGTAGTGGGTACATAATGTACCAACCACCTTTATTTAGTATTTCAACCAGCCAGTTTTCTGTTAGCCAGCTTTTGAGTGTCTCTTCAGCTTGCAAAATGATTAATAAAGTTCTCAACTTTATCCTCCATTATTATTGATTCTCTAACCATTCTTTATGTTCTTTTGCGAAATAATATGCTGCTCGCTCATTCTCATCTTTACTATTTTCATATAATCTCATAACTTCTTCGTACCATTTCATTGCTTCCTTATTTTTCCCTAACATTTCATATGATGCAGCTATATTCACTCGACAACCAACTGCAACACTCGCATCAGGATATTTTTTCAAAACTTTCATCAATTCTTCTATTGCTTTCTCATAATTTCTATCATCAAAATATTTCATCGCTTTCTCATATTCAAGATATGAGTTAATTTGACTCAAATCATAAAGTAACTCATCTACTTCAGAAATCTTTTCATATTCCGGATATTTTTTCTTTAATTCAGAATAGTATAATGCAGCATTTTGATAATCTTTGATGTTGTAGTAATAATCTCCAATGGTGAAGAGTCCATGAGGAGCAAACTCACTATTCGGAAATCTCTGAGTAAGGATCTGAAATGTTTCAATCATCTGTTCTGGTTTTTGAAGTTCATAATAACACCATGCTTCGTTGTACATAGCTGAAGCTGCAAGTTCGGTTTTCGGGAACCGTTTATAAACCAATTGATATTCTCTAATTGCTTGTTCAAATTTTTTTTGATTGAATAAACATTCACCTGCATAGTATTGCATATCAGGTGCTTTCTGATCCTGCGGATATAGTGAGACAAAAAGTTTCATTGTATTATAAGCATTTTGCCATTCACCAAGTTCGTATTGCGCATAAGCTTTAAACATAATCGCATCTTTCTTGTGGAACCCTTCGGGATATTGACTCAAATATCGATTGAAAATTTTGATCGCATTCTCGTAATCCTGATTATCATAATAAAGTGCAGCAAGCTGGAAGAGAATATCCTGTAATTCTGGTGCAGAAGGGAATTTTGTAGCTGCTTCATTCAGAATTTCAGCTGTTCTTTTGTAATCACCTAATTCTCTATAGCTATTAGCTAAATTAATATAGTTTGTTATAATTACAGTTGTATCTATCCCCAAGATTGATAAAGATAGATTCGCAAAGTTTATACTTTCTTTGTATTTCTCTCCTTCAAAATAAATCGTAGATAATGTGGAATAATACTTTGCAATTTGCGTAGAATCGTTAGTTTGTTTAATCAAATTATCAAAAATTGCAACACCTCTTTCGAGATTTCCAATTTTGGCATAAGAGATAGCTAATTTTTCATATGCATTGTCCAGATTCTGTGAAAAAACATTTTTAAATGTTTGATTATCGAGAACAAATTCCAGATCTCGAATGGCTTCATTAAATTTTTCAACTTGGTATTCAACAATTCCCTTCACATATCGCACTTGTATGGCGAAGGTCTCTCGTTTAGAATAAATGCTCGAATCACTTAGAATTTTATCAAGATAATTTAAAGCCTGATTAAAATCACCCTTGTTAATGTAAAGATCAGCAAAATTGAAATATACATCATTGATAATGTTAACACTATCTTTTTTCTCTTCAGCTATAGATAAAATGTTTTGAAGAAACTTTTCTCCTGTTTCAAATTCTGAGCGTGTGGAGTAAATCTTACAGATTTTATTTATAGCACCAGGATAATAAGGTGAATTAAAACTTATGTAATCAAAGGTAGCGATAGCTTCGTCGAATCTTTTCATATCCGCAAGTGTAATCAATTTATAATAATATGCTTCATTAGTATCGATTTTTGATTTGTAATTAATTAATGATTCATCTATTAATTCTAACGCTAAATCTAATTGATTCGATTTATAGTAAGTGAATGCGAGCTGAACCTTAGCACTGGCCACTTCATCGCTTTTTGGAAAATTGGCAATCAATGTCTCAAGTGTTTTCTTCGCACCAGAGTAATCACCTGAAAAATTCTGCGATGATGCTTTGATATTAAAGACAGCAGGAATTAAATCTGAGTATGCATATTTCAAAATAAATGAATCGCAATTAGCAATGGTTTTCGAAAAATCTTTTGCATTATAATAATTAAGTATTACAGACATTTTGGCTTTATCGACACTAAAATCAATAGCATCTGCAACTGATTCATAGCTGTTGATGTAAAAGTCAAATTCCTCCGCTGCACGGTTAAATAATTTTGCATTCTGATAAGTTTCAGCGATCTTATACTGAAATTTTGCTTGAAGTTTTTTGTTAGCAAAATTTTCGTCAATGGCATTACGATAAATATTTATAGCTTCATCAATACCTTTGTATTCCAATGTGTAATCAGCAATTTTAATCCATGCAACTTCCTGAAGTGATGGTATGAGTGTAAATGTTGTAATGATTTTTCTGTAATAATCAACGGCTGAATCATAGTTATTAAGTTTGCGGAAAGAATCACCAACCTTGATATAGGCTTTTGCTACTAGTTCTAAATCTGTTGTTTCAACATCTCTACCTTCAGTGACTTCAAATAATCTTCTTTCTTTCTCTGCTCTTAGTTCAATTTTTTCCCAATCAGTTTTGGTAAAAATTTCTGGTTGAAATTTATCTATCAATTCGAGCCAGTGTTCAAGAGCTAATTTATAGTCACCGGAATCAAAGTAATTTTGTGCGATCTGATACAAAGCGCGAGCATAATATTCTGTTTCGGGATATTTTTCAAGTAATTTATGGAAAATGATTGAAGAACTATCAAGTTTTCCTGTTTCTCTATAAGCCCATCCGATATCATAGAGTGCCTGCTCGGATTTTTTATCGCTCGGGAATCTTATAAATAACTTAAATGCTTCATCAATTGCTTCATCATATCGACCTAATCTATAATAAATATCATAAACCTGAAATTGAGCCAGTGCTGCGAGTCGTGGTTCATCTTTTCTGAGCGAAACTAATTTAAAATAATGAACAGCTGAATCTGGTATATTTAATTGTTTGAATGCATTTGCTTTCATGTATATAGCAGCAGCACGAACGCTAACAATATATTCATTATTCAGGATTCCAACTTTTATTGCGTCCTCTTCAACAAATTTACTTTCAGTGTAAAGAATAAAATCGTACATTCGAATTGCATTTTTATAATCTCGAGAAACAAAATAATTCTGTCCCGATTGAAAAGCATTCTTAAACTCCTGAGGAGCTGGTATAAAGAAACTTACTATTGCTGCAGTTAGAAAGACTATTAATTGCCACATACTCAATCAAAATCCAGTGTAAACAGAGAAATACAATGTGGATTCTTCTCTACCTTTAAATCTATCTTCAGGCCGTTTGAAATCTCGTGTTGTGTACTTATAACCAAAATCTATGACAATGTTATATCCAGCATATTGTGATTTGTTACTTACTGAGAAAGCAACCGTTCTTCGATCTTCACTTTCAAAATCATCTTTAAGATTTCTAATTCTGTATGCGAATGGGCTGATTCCTTTCAAGAATGTTATTCCTTGCATTCCAAAATGTAATGTAGTGTTTCGAGTTAATCTGTAATCGACGCGAATTATTGGTATTGTTTCTTGTAGATGTTTATTAATAATTGTAACTTTTTCACCATCCTTATTTTCAGTAAACTTAGTTGATTTTTCCGTTCTAATCTTGAATTGAGGTGTTATTACAAGATTATTGTTGAGGAGATTAATCTCGTATTGAATTTTGTTAACCATACCAAAGAATGAAATTCTTCCTTCAACCTGATCATCGAGTAATCGACTTTCATTTACAAATGCAAGTAAACGATTGCCTTGAGCAATCTGTTTATTGAGCTGAATTCTTAAATTATTCTCGATATATAGATTGGGAATTTGTGTATAAGTTGTACCGATATATAGATTGTTAACAAGACTATTCTTATAGAGTAATGGATCCAGTACATAATCCGGGAAAGGATCAGCTGTAGTTATAACTCCAGGGAATTGATAACAATCATTAGAAATGTTATCCATAACCTTTTTTAATGTGTAAAATATTCTCAATGAACCAAATTTTGGTGTTTCCGAAAAGTAAGTAAGTTTGAAGTAATCGACATAGTTTCTACCACCTTTGATTAATCCTTGTTCTCTCAGCATTCCAATTCCAATGTTTAAATTTTTTACTAATTCCAGTGTCGTAAAAATATGATAACCTTTTTGATCTGGTGTATAAGGATAATCTGGGAGAATATCGTTTTCCTGTTCGTCAATCACATCATTGTTGTTCCAGTCATCACCATAGTCTAGACTTGGTGGATCAGAATAAAAAGTTAAGAAATCCTGTGCGTAATCAGGTATTCCATCAGCATTTTTGTCATCATCTGGAATTCCATCACGATCTCTATCTTTCCCGGGGAAAATACCAACATCTGGTCTTCTCAAAATTGTCGCAAGACTAACTAACTCATTCGTATTCTGTCTATAACCGAGCAAGAAGAAATCACCAACGCGATTAAGTACATCTCTATTTTTTTGTCTTGAATCAGTAGTGAAAACATTGTAGTGATAAAATCCGTCTTCCCACCTATCGTTATCATCGTTATCATCTACCAGAGCGTAATAAGCTCCACCGGGAATAATTGCACCACTACTTGAAACATCATAACCAAGAAAATCTGGATATATTGGATTTGGTATCAAGTTATCAGAAGGAGAACTATAAAAACTATTTTCCAGTGTATAGATATTCAAACCAGTTGTATAAGTACCATCTATCCGATATAGCTCACCACCAAAAGTCAGCCTACCAATTTTTTTCTTGCCTCTTAAGAACCACGCCTGACCGGTGATATCAAACTCTTCACCTGATTTACCTGTAAATCTTGAATCTCTAATTATAGGATACTTGAGGTGTTCTGTACTTCGATTGAATTCACCTTCTATTTCAAAACCTTTCCAATTAAAAGTGAAGTTAAATCCATAAACTTCCATACCCCTAACAAGTCCATAAGATATTGTAACTATTTGTTTGTTAGATGCATCCGTAACATTTCCTTCTGCTCTTCTCACGGTTCGAAAAGGTGTTGGAATTGCATAGAGTTCCGGATCGGTATGCGATTGAAATCGCGCATCACCAGTGTATTCATCCAATCTGTTTAACCAATCATGCGCTATATCAACTCTATAATCATTCGCTAGAACAAGTTGGAATTGAACCGATGTTGCACCCTCAGGAATAACGAAAGCATAAGTAATATTTTCTCCGTCACGGCTTCCAATTCGCACGGGATAAACTGGAGGAGGAGTTGAATATCTATCTTTATAATTCTTATATCTTGTAAAACTTGTTGTATCAGCACCAGCAAAAAAATCTTTTGCATTAATCCAGAAGTTTCGAAATACCCAGTATTGAATTGGGTCATTTAATGTCGATGCATTTGATTGTGGAACTCCACCATGAATATTTTTTATTGGTCGTGCTACTCCGTTTATTATTACAATAGGTGGTTGATAAAGGATTGGACCTGATAAATCACCAGGACTATCATCACTGATTCGCAGAAAAATAACTCGTGGAATTGCATTTGAAACAACTCCTTTAATAGAAGATTCTTTAGAATCGATACTTGCTCGTCTCTGATGTTGATTTAAGTAAGTAATTCCAACAGTTAAGACATCGCCTATGTCAGTTTCAAAATGTCCACCAATTAAGTATTGAGTCCAATCACGAATTCGTCTTACACCATCAGAATAAAATCCCTGATCAAAACGAAATCGAATAGGATCACTTATTCTTGATAAAACAACTGTCCCACGATTTTTTGGTGTTGCCATATCCCATCGAATTCCGTTAAATCGAGCTTTATCCAAAGTCAAACCTGTAAATTTAGTACGAATAGCATCACCAACCATTAGCCTTGTCACAAAACCACCATATGAATCATTCCCAATGACAAGATTGCTGAAATAATTTTCGTAATATCGCGACTTTAGAAAATTACTCTGTCCACCTGGTATATTTTGATCAATAGCCTGCTTTTGTTGTTCATTAAATTCAACTACTGGATAGCCTTCGATTAAGAAATTACCGAAATTATCAAAGAATTTTTTCTTCTCAATTTTAGAGCTGTAATTCTCATAATTTCTACCGGATAAATTGATATATTTTTCTTCTTCTTTTCCAAGATTAGATATAAATTGTCCATTTGCGGATATAATTAAACCAAAGACTAAAGTTAAAATGTAAAATCTTTTTTTCACTTCAACCTCCAGAGGTTTTCAAGGATTAAAATTGATATGTTAGAGATATAATATGACTATTTCCAATACCAACGATATAACCTCGACTCACATAGGCATAATCGATTCTTAATTTATTTACAAATACCCCAAAACCACCATTGAGAGAATTCTGTTTGTAAGGTGATTCATTAACAATTCCATTGTACCCACCACGAAGGTAGAGACTTGTTTCAATTCCGTAGATTTTATTTTTCATCGCCAGAAATTCCGCACCAAATTTTATTAAATAATTTTCATTCTCCTTGATACCATCAATAGCTAAGAGATATTCATAAGTTGGTGAAAAATAAGAAATACCAGCAGAAAGTTTCATTGGAATTTTTGCATCATTAGAACCGTTGATTGCGATGCTTGGTTGTGAGATGTCCTGTGCCGAAGCCCCTAATCTTATAATTCCATTACCAAAAACTTTATCTATAGAATAGAAAATTCCTGCATCAAAAGTGAAGCCTAAATAGTTCTGACTTTGTTCACCTGGTGCTGCCTCAGCGCTCCATCTTAATAACTTAAAGCTTCCACCAATACCAAAATTCTCTATATCCTTCGCATAACTTACAATTAGAGTATTTTCTTGCCATGAACCAGCTTTAAGATGAGTTAGTCCTGCACCAAATTCACCAAATTTCCAGAGAGGTACAGTGGAACTAAAAGCGATATAATAAACATCATCATCGAGACCGGAAAAGAGTTGATTGTAAGTTGAAGAAATTTCAAATTGCTTGACATTTATTAAACCAGCTGGATTATAGAAGACTGTATATGAAGCATCACCAACTCCAGTGAAAGCTCCTCCGAGAGCATTTACTCTCCCATGCACACCCAGATTCTCAAAACCTCCTGCAAATACCAATGTTGTTAAAGATAAGAATGTTAAGATTAACTTTTTCACTTTTACCTCAATGATTAGTAAACTACTGTAACTATTCTGGAGAATTGTTCCGTTTTTACATCAGCTTCAACAACAACCTGGAGAATGTAAGGTCCAGGTCGCACTACTTTTCCATTTTGATCTTTTCCATCCCACTGAAATGAATTTTGAGCTATAAATGCTGCAGCTCCTGATTCAGAATTATATAATTCTCTTACCAATCTTCCCTGTAAATCATAGATAAGAATTTTCAATTTTCTCGTTTGACTACCAACAAGATTTTTAGGTTCGCCTATATTTGCAAGGAAAAACGAGATTATAGTTTCATCATTAATCCCATCACCATTCGGAGTGAAAGGATTCGGTTCAATTCGGCAATCAATGATTAATCGTGGTGGTACACCGGTAGTGATAATCGACCAATTTTCTATTCCCCCAGATTTTTTTGAATCAACTCGCTGAGGATTGTCAGCGCTCTGTTTACTGTGAAGATAAGAGGCAAAACGATTAATACCTAAGAATGGAGTGCATTTTAATGTAGTTTCAAATATTCCAGATGATATAATAGGACTCTGAGGGGTTATTATTATCTTATTTGCAAATATCTGTGCATTATAAGGGATCGAGATCCCATTAAATTTCACCTCTAATAATTGCGTTGGTGTTGGAGTTAAAATAGTTATGGTATCAATTGGATAATCGGTTGGACTCTTTTGTATATCAATTCTATATTGAAAAGTATTTTCTTGTAAAATTGGTGAATACTGTGGAGAAATTGTAGCATCAGTTGATTGAGCAATCAATGTTCTGTCATATAAAATTTCAATCTCATCTATCTTAGGAGTTTGAAGTGTTAATGTTCCGAGTCTAACTTGATATTGCATATACCTTCTTGGTTCATAAATTGGTAATTGTGAACCGGACACATTAGTAGAGTCGTCTTTCCAATCACTCCAAGTTGAATCAGGTTTTGGTGTATTTCCAGTTCTCATCCGCATAGAAATTTGAGTTCCTTCAGGCTGCTCTGCCTGCCATGTGACCTTATACCAGTTAACTGGCTGTCCGGCATCTTTAACATTAGAGGTAAAATAGCCTTCAGGCAAATAGCCTTTACCAAACACTTCTATTTCAGAAATTACGGTACTCTGTACCTGATCAATTACATCAATTGTAATTTTTAAGAATCTTACTTCATAAACTTTATCGAAGTAATCATCCGTCACTCCAAGAGTATTTTCAGGGACTTGAAGAATTTTTTCCATTGCGAGAGTATCTAATCCACCGTAAATAGTATACGCACGAATTCTGAGATTTGTCGGTATCGTAGTGGGACCTGCCGGGTAATAACCAAGTTGCCAGATTCTTACACGGTTAACTGCTCTAACTGCTTGCAAATCAATAACAATGTAAGTTCCTTCACCTCCTGGTCCTGCATTCAAAGATAAAATTTGAACATAAGAAGGTGAAAAAAATCTTCCATCAATAAGATTCATTCCGTTTCTAACAGCGGTATCAGGAGGAAGTACTCTACTTTTGTAAACAATATAAGCGTATTTATTTTTTGCAAGATTTTCATTTTCACCAGTTTGAAGAAGCAGTTTCCCCTCCTCTGTCTTCCAGTCGATTGATGTTGTTAAAGAAGAGTCAACTGAATTGTTATTCCATGTTGTATCTTTAATTGATGAAATTTGGGAGAATAAGAAACTGTAAAAGATCAAAATGATTGTCGACGGAATTAAAAATATTTTTCTCATTTGATTATCAACTTTTTTATTCGGCTTTTTAAACCAAAAATAAGAACAACTTTTTAATATTAAAATTAACAAACATCAAACATATTTTTCTTCAATTATGAAATTCTATCATATTCCCAATCTATAATAATCAGAATTCTGCACAAGAGAGAGATTTTAATCGAAAGTGCCATTCACCTCTAATTGACTGATAAAGTTTATAACAAAAAATGAAATTTTATCAAGACTAATTTTAGTCTCAAGATTTTAAATTATAACTCTCCTTCTTCTCATCTCTCAAAAGGGTTTAACTACTGTTGCGCTTCGAAATTTGACATTCAAGTTTATGAAAATTTTTTGTCATTTAGCCGGGTTTTGTCGAACAAATTTTATGATCGTAAATGCTTTTCACAACATTCACACAAATTTTTACCAGCTATAAATAAAAAAATTACTTGCTTTTTTCATCCTTAAGTCTTACCTTTTAAACACACATCAAGAACACAAACTGGAGGTAGTAAAAATGGGAGATAGACCAAAATTTGCAGTTATAGGTGCAGGGCATGGAGGACTTGCAATGGCAGGCCATTTAGGTATGATGGGTTTTGATGTTAAACTCTATAATCGAACAGAAGAAAGACTGTGGGGAATTAAACAAACAGGTGGAGTCCAAATTGAAAGTGATTTTGGTCTCAAAGGTTTTGGTAAGGTTGAACTCGCCACAACCGATATGGCTGAAGCTATCGAAGGAGTTGATATTATCATGGTCGTTGTACCAGCAACGGCTCATAAATTTATTGCGGAACAAATGGCTGATTATCTCATAGATGGACAGATAATCATTCTTAATCCAGGAAGAACATTTGGTGCTCTTGAGTTCAAACAAACTTTAAATTCAAAAAATTGCAAAGCCGATGTAATTATTGCCGAAGCCCAAACTTTTATCTACGCATCTCGTGCAATGGGTCCAGCTCAGGCAAAAATTTTCAGAATCAAAAACTCAATTCCTGTAGCCTCTATTAGAGCACATCTAATTCCTGAAGTATTGAAAAAATTGAGAATAGCTTACCCGCAATTTGTCCCAGGTGATAATATTTTCAAAACAAGTTTTGATAATATTGGAGCGGTTTTTCATCCCACTATTTGCGTTCTGAATGCTGGATGGATTGAAGACGACTCAGACTTTCAATTCTATTCACAAGGTGTTACACCATCCGTTGCAAAAGTTCTTCAAGCTGTTGATGAAGAAAGAGTAAAAGTTGCCGAGGCTCTTGGAATCCGTGCAATAACAGCGAGGGAATGGCTTTATCTTGCCTATAGTGCTTCTGGTGAAAATCTATACGATGCGATGAGAGCTAATCCTGGATATCGTGGTATCCTTGCTCCAAATAGATTGAATACAAGGTATCTCACAGAGGATGTCCCAACAAGTCTGGTTCCAATTGCTTCTGTTGGAAAAAAATTTGGTATTGAAACCCCAACCATAGATTCAATTATAAAATTAGCATGTATTCTGAATCAAACTGATTACTGGTCTATTGGAAGAACAGTTGAGAATTTAAATATTTCAGAATTAACATTACGAGAACTTCGTTTACTTGCAATAGGAGAAAAATGATGAAAGCTAAAAAATTTATTCTTGGGTGTGCAGTTGGAAATTGTGTCCACATCGGTGGGTTAAACCACTTCCTACAATTAGCAGAACTTGAAGGATTTAAGACCATATCCTTAGGTCCTGCTATACCATTAGAGAGACTAATTAAGGAAATCGAAAAACACAATCCCGATATCGTAGCAATTAGTTATAGACTAACTCCCGAAGTAGCTGACAATATTTTTCAAAATCTGGAGAATGAAATTAACAAAAATGAGTCCCTAAAAAATAGAAAATTTATTTTTGGCGGAACTCCATCTGTTGGCAATGTTGCAAGGAAATATCAGTTCTTCGAAAGAGTTTTTGATGGTACTGAAACCGTAGAAGAAGTTACAGCTTTTCTTAAAGGTGAATCTCTACAAAAAGGTGAATCAATTTATCCCTCAACTCTTGTAGAAAGAATTAAACAAAAATATCCATATCCCATAATCAGACATCATTTTGGTAGACCCGATTTGCAGGAAACGATTGAAGGAGTACGCAAAATAGCCGAGGCCAGAATTCTTGATGTTATATCACTCGGTACAGATCAAAATGCACAGGAATTTTTCTTCACACCAGAATTAATGAAACCTGAGTTAGATGGAGCTGGTGGGGTACCAGTTCGAAGACCTGAAGATCTGGAAGCGATATACGAAGCATCACGGTGTGGTAACTATCCACTTATGCGTTGTTATAGCGGAACAAATAATTTAATCGAATGGGCAGAAATGAGTGTCAAAACCATCAACAACGCATGGGCTGCAATACCACTCACATGGTACAGTGTAATGGACGGAAGATCTAAAAGACCACTTGAAATCTCCATCGCAGAAAATCAAAAAGCAATGAAATGGTATGCCGAACATGGAATACCTGTAGAAGTGAATGAATCACATCAATGGAGTTTGAGAGATGCTCACGACTCACTTGCTGTGACGATGGCATTTCTTGCTGCATATAATGCAAAGAAAATGGGTGTGAGATACTATGTCTCTCAATACATGTTTAATACTCCACCAGGAACTTCTCCACAAATGGATATCGCAAAGATGATGGCAAAAAATGAATTGATTGAAGAATTAAGAAGTGACAATTTTGATGTTTTTAGAGAAGTACGAGCTGGAATTGCCCACTTTTCACCTGATCCAGATATAGCAAAAGGGCAGCTGGCTGCTTCTGCTTTCATCAGTCTTGCATTAAAACCACATATACTTCATGTTGTTGCTTATTGCGAAGGTGATCATGCTGTATATCCTGAGGAACTAATTGAAAGTTGTAAAATTGTTCATGGCGTAATTCATAATTCACTAAAAGGTTATCCCGATGTAACATCTGATAAAATAATTAACGATAGAAAAGAACAACTGAAAAACGAAGCACGTGATTTACTTGATGGACTAAAAAAATTCGGTAAAGAGATGAGTGATGATCCTTGGTCTGATCCAATTGTATTGGCAAAAGCTATTAAAATTGGAATACTCGATACTCCTCATTTTATTGGCAATCCTCACTTATGTGGTAAAATAAAAACTAACCTGATTGATGGTGCATGGTATGCAATCGATAATGAAGGAAAAATATTGACCGAGAACGATAGACTTGAAAAGATTTTTTCAGAATTAAAATTAAAATGATGTACAAACACCAAGAAATAAGAAAGGAAAATTAAATGGCAGGTATAGTTGGAATAAACAAACCAGATTCAATTAAATTAGTAGAAAAGATGCTCTATAAAATTTCTTACCGCGGGAATTCATTCAAAAAAATATTTACAACACAGAATTGCACTTTCGGAATTGTGGCAAATAGTTTACAATCCATTTCTCATGAATTAACAACAATGGAATCAGTTAGAGACTATTTTGGAGATGAACATCTTGCACAAGCAAAGGAATTTAATGATACGCTTGAACTAAAAAGAGACTTGGCCGGAGTTGCTCCTCTCTATTATGGTTTTACAGGTGATAATAAACTTTGTTTTGCCAGTGAAATCAAGAGTTTACTTGAGGTAACAAAAGATATTAATGAGTTAATGCCTGGAAATATTTTCAGAGATGGTCAATCGATAAAATATGATGATATTAAAAAACCTGAAACTTATTTCGATTCTAAACCAGAAAAAATTGCATCTGATTTATATCAATTTTTAAATGAAAATGTTAAGAAAAGAATCTATAATGATGAAGTTGGTTGCTGGTTATCAGGAGGAATTGATTCGAGTGTCTTTTCGGCGTTGGGTAAAGAACATGTTAAAAAGTTACATACATTTTCTGCAGGTTTAAGAGACTCAAAGGATTTAGAATATTCAAGGATTATGTCAAAGCATCTGAATTCTATTCATCATGAAGTAGTGGTTACACTTGATGAAATGATTGCCGTTTTACCCCAGGTTATTTATCATCTTGAATCTTTTGATGCATATTTAGTCAGGTCGAGTATAATGAATTATTTAGTTTCCAGGGAAGCATCAAATCATGTTGAACATGTCTTTTCAGGTGAAGGCGGTGATGAATTATTCGGAGGATATGATTACTTAAAAAATCTATCCATAAACTATTTAGAAGATGAATTGATTGATATCACAAAAAGACTACACAATACAGCTCTACAAAGAGTGGATAGGTGTGCTTCTGCCTTTGGAATAGTTGCGAGTGTTGTTTTTACTTCTCCTCAAATCATTGACTTTGCTCTCAAAATTCCAGTAGAATACAAAATTTATAATGGAATAGAAAAATGGATTTTGAGACTATCAATGAAAGATAAGTTACCAGAGCAAATTTTTAACAGAACAAAAGCTAAATTTTGGGAAGGTTCTGGAGTCGAAGAATTACTCTCAGAGTATGCTGAAGAAAGGATCAGTGATCTGGAGTTTAATAAAGAGAAAAAACTAAAAAATGGATGGGTGCTCAATTCAAAAGAAGAACTATTGTATTATAGAATCTTCAAAGAACATTTCGGAGAATTTGAGAATCTTGATTGGATGGGAAGAACTAAATCCACCCCAAATTAAATGCTACTGAATACATAGGTTATATATAAAAAATTGAATTTTGGCGTTTCTTTTATCTTCAACCAGTCATTTTAATTGAGTTTTATTTATCAATGATAATAAAGTTTGATCAATTCTTCAGTGAATGAATCAAACAAGTAGTTTTCCCATATCCATGATTACGATGTCATCTATAAGAACAGTCGGTTTCTTAATTAAACCATCTATATGAATAGGGACATCAATTACTCCACCCATTGATAGATTATTTCCGAAAGCAATGTGAACTGTTCCCAAAACTTTTTCGTCTTCAAGAATATGTCCGGTAATTTTTGCTTTGTAATTTGTTCCTATTCCAAATTCTGCAATAGCTCTTGCATTTGTTCCGAGTTTTTCGAGCATTTTTTGTAAATGTTTAGCTTCCGTCTTGCCGGAAAATTTTATTGCATACCCATCTTTAACTGTCACAGTAACTGGATTTTTCAAAATCCCTATTCCAGCGATTGAACCATCAAATACAATTGTTCCATTCGTACTTCCTTCAACGGGTGCTAAATAAACTTCACCTGATGGAAGATTTCCACTATCTCCCCTATTTTTCAAAACACCTGTACTTGGAATTATCCTTCTACCATCAATGTTCATTTTCACATTAGTTCCGTTTTTTGAAATGACATGGATTTCTTTCCCATTCTCCAGTGCATTCTTTACTCTTTCAGTCAGTTCCACAACCTTTTTTGCATTTGCTGAAAGACATCTAACCATTGTGGAACGAGTTATTCCAGGCATAGTAGCAACTCGAGCACCTGCTTTAACAGCCTCTCGTCTTGCATTAGTATGAGTCAATGATTTAAATGTAGGACATACAACCACATCAAACATTTTCATTAATTCGGCAATTTGTGCTGGAGGTTCCTGTCCATTCACTTCACGGGATTTCATCTCAACATAAATTGCTTCACGACATAATTTTTTCCCGGCTTCATAAAGAGCCAAACCAATTTCTTTCTCCACTTCATCTGTAATTATTAATAAATTTTCCTCCTTCTGGAGTCCTAAATAATCTTTCAATGCCACTACGGAACTTTTAAATAATTCTTTTTTCATGATTAGTCTCACTTTTTTTTATTAAATCAATTTTCTTTCCTCTTTTCTCAAAAGGTAGGAGAATAACAATCCTGAAAAACCAAGAATGGAAAAGATCCACATTCCCGGTATATATCCAGCAGGATTTGTTGCACTTGCACCGAAGAAATCATTTGATAATCCAATTAAAATATTGAACAAAAACAAACCGATGTTTTGAATCATTGTCATTAAACCATAAGCTGTTCCAAGTTTAGATGAATCAACAACCAATGCTACATAGGGCCACATTACAGCAGGTATAAGCGAAAAGGCAATTCCCATCATTGACATTGGAATAATTAAATAGGCTGGAATTGATGTGTGTATATCAAAAAAATCCAGATTAATTTCAAGATTTCCTACAATTCCAAGAGGAGTTGCTAAATCAACTTTGTAAGCCATTATAAGATAAACTGGAATTATTAAGAAAGAACCAAACATCATGAGTAGTGATTTCTTCTTCACCCTATCAGCAAGTAAACCAAATAATGGAGTGAATATCATTGCAGATAAAGTCAAAATGCTTGAGAGATTTCCACCAACTTCTCTTGATGTACCATGCACTTCCTGAAAGAATTTTATTGCAAAAGTTTGAAATGGAAACATCGCCGAATAGAATGTCACACATAATGCCGTGATAAACCAGAAAGCTTTTCCAAAACTAAAAACTTCTTTGATTATAACTTTATCTTGATTTCCTTCGGGTGGTAATTCATAATTTTTTGAGCTCCATAAATCAACAAAAAAATAAATCGAAATGAAAAACAATGCGGATAGTCCAGCATAAAAAGCAAGCCAGAGTGGATTTTGCCAGTAATCATAAAATGATTTTGCCCACATGGGAGAGTTTAATGCCATAAACGAGCCTAATCTTGCCAGAGTCAAATTCAATCCAAAAGCAAATGAAAGTTCTTTACCTTTGAACCACCTTGCAATTATCGTCGTGATTGCAACTATCATAGATTCAGCACCAAGTCCGAATAACAACCTACCCGATGCCATTATAACAATATCACCTTTTAATGCAGTAAGAAGAGAACCAAGCATAACTAAAATTGTAAAAATGAAAACAGCTTTTCGTGTTCCTATTCTATCAATAATGATTCCACCAATCAAAACCATTATTATGTTCGGAAAACTATAAATCGCATTAAGAAGTCCAATGTTTGCATCGGAAAAACCAAGCTGTGTTTTTAATAAATCAGCCAGAGGACTTATGCTATCGTAAATGTAATAATTCCCAAACATAGATAGACTTATAAAAAGCCAAACTATCCATCTCAAGTATGCCGGTGGTTCTCTTCTTATCTTCTCCAATTTTATCTCCTTTTAATTTTTTAGTGGAATATTTTTCAATACTTCAATTAATAAATCGTAGAATTTCTGAACTGTGCTGATTTGTACTCTTTCATCTGGTGAATGTGCTCCCATTATCGTCGGACCAAATGAAATCATATCCATTTCAGGATATTTCTCTTTGATAATTCCACATTCAAGACCGGCATGAATAGCTTTAACTTCAGGCTCTTTCCCATACTTGTTTTTGTAAACTTCTTTCATAACTCTTAGAATTTCAGAATTAACATCTGGTTTCCAACCAGGATAACCCTCACCATGTTTCACTTCAGCTCCAGCGAGTAAGAAAACACATCTATTCATAATGACGACATCTTCCTTTTCTGTATCGACAGAACTTCTTTGACTGGTTCCTACAACTATTTTATCACCAAAAGTAATTGTTGCAAGATTTGTTGAAGTTTCCACTAAATCCGGTAAATCAGCGCTCATCTTAATTACGCCATGTGGTAAAGCGTATAATGCGTTGAGTAAATTCATTTGTGTTTTCTTATCAATCACAAACGCAGGTTGAGTTGCTTTTTCAATTTCAACTTTCAAATCGGGTTCAACAGTAGCATTTTCGCTTTTGACTACAGAGTTATAATAATTCACATATTCTTCCAGATCTTTTTCTTTACCGTTAGTAAATACAATCTCGGCAAAAGCTTCACGAGGGATTGCATTGCGTTTACTCCCCCCTTCTATTTTAGAAAGTCTGATACAAAATTGATTTTGTAAATTCCACAACAACCTTGCAAGAATTTTTATAGCATTACCACGACCAAGATGAATATCCAATCCGGAATGACCACCTTTTAAACCAGTTACTTTAACTTTATATGCAATAGAATCTGCAGGCACTTCTTCTTTACTGAAATTAAATTTTCCTTCCGTATCTTTTCCACCAGAGCATCCAATATAGAAAGAACCATCTTCTTCTGAATCAAGATTAAGTAATATATCAGCTTTAACAAAACCTGGTTTCAGATTTGATGCACCCGTTAGTCCAGTTTCCTCATCAAGAGTAAATAAAAATTCTAAAGGTCCATGTTGAATATCTTTCGATTCCATAACAGCAAGTGCTGCAGCAACTCCAATACCGTTATCGGCTCCGAGTGTTGTCCCTCTTGCTTTTACCCAATCTCCATCGATGTATGGTTGAATAGGATCATTATCGAAATCATGTTGAACATCGCTATTCTTTTCACATACCATGTCAAGATGTCCTTGCAGACAAACTGTTTTTCGATTTTCAAAACCTGGTGTTGCTGATTTTCTTACAAGGATATTTCCAAATGAATCTTGCTCATATTCCAGTCCGAGTTCTTTTATCACATTCAGTACATACTGCACAACTTTTGTTTCTTTTTTTGATGGTCTGGGATAATTACAGATATTTTCAAAATGTTTCCATACAAGTTCAGGTTTTAATGATGCTAATTTACCCATTATCATTCTCCTTGTTTTTAAAAGTTATGAATTCATGCATTTTAAGCAATGTAAAAAATTTGCCGAGTCTTTCTTCAATGGGTTGAATTTTTTCACCAAATCTTTCTTCAAGCATGATAGCAATTTCACCGACAGTTTTCACTCCATCAATCTCAAGCCAGACAGCTGAACCAATTTCATCCAATTTAATTTTGAAGAAAGGATATTTGAGTCGAGGCATTAAATGCTCAACTAAAAACTTATTCTTAAACTTAGGAACCAAAATTGTAACAAGGTTAGAGTCATTGATTTCAAAATCAAATCTTCTCTCAGGAATTATTTCATAAAGATTTGCGGGCTTTATCACTCTTTGCTTTGATTTAAATAAATTCTGAAGCATTACATTATTTCTTTCAATTAATTTTATTCACCAGTCTGAAAAATTTAAGAGAGATTGTAATAAAAATAAGATGTCACTCTCAATAAAATAAGAGTGACATCTCAAAAAAATAAATTCATCTTTTACATCATTGCACTTGGTGGTGCAGGTTCATCAGGTTTACCAGCATTTTTCACTGGAATCTGAATTAGCAACCAGGCAATGAATAAAAACACGAGCAAACTAACCACAAATGTTGGTTGCTCAAAAATCTTGAATAACGAAACTTCAAAGAATGCGAATGCAGCAAATACCAGACCAATTAATGCTTCACCAGCAATTAAACCTGCAGCTAAAAGTACACCTGTATTTTCGACTCTTGCTCTTTGTGCCTCGTTAAATTTCTTTGCGTCATTTACTTTCTCAACTATTCCTTTTATTAATCCACCGATGAAAATTGCAAAAGTCGTTTCGAGTGGTAAATACATTCCCACAGAAACGAGCATTGGACTTCTAACCTGCATAAGAATGAATCCAAATCCCATTAACATACCAACAATTATAAGTGGCCATGCCATTTCACCTTTCACAATTCCCTGTGAAAGTAACGCCATTAAACTTGCCTGTGGAGCCGGTAAATTCTTTCCACCAAAACCTGTTCCTCCAGTATTGATATCACCTTGATGTAATATCAATAACGGAATAAACATTACCGCAGCAGCAAGACCTACACCAATGATATCTCCAACTTGCATTTTCCATGGTGTTCCACCAAGGATATGTCCAACTTTCAAATCCTGAAGCATTTCACCAGCAACTGCAGCAGCAACACAGACAACTGCTGCAACACCCAGAACTGCAGCAACTCCTGTTGTACCTTTCATTCCCAATGCAACCATCAGTAATGCTGCAACAAGTAAAGTTGAAAGAGTCAATCCACTAATTGGATTATTACTTGAACCAATAATACCAACGAGATACCCTGACACAGCTGCAAAGAAAAATCCTGCAATAATCATTACAATTGTAGCTACTAAGGCTGCAACGACATCTTGAGCGAAGTAGTTGTAAATGAAGAATGTTGCAATAGCTGATAGTAAAATACCAATCATCACCCATTTAAAGTTAATATCCTGTTCTGTTCTTAATTCAACATGTTCTCCAGTTGCAGCTTTTTTTACATCGCTGATTGATCTTTTAATTCCAATAAACAAACTTTTTCTCATTCTGTATAATGTATAACCAGCACCAACGAGCATTCCTCCAATTGCTATTGGACGAACAATATATCTCCATACATTAGTTGCAAGTCCCATCCATGTTGCTTCATCAGGCTCAGGATTCGATGCTAATAAAGTTGGTGCAAGAAAGTAAGTAATGATTGGTACGAATAATCCCCATGCCAACAATCCACCACTAAAATTGAGTGATGCTAATTTTGGTCCAATGATATAACCTACGCCAATGTAAGCTGGACTTACACCTGGTGAACTCAGTAGAATTCCACCCTGAGCAGTAACATCACCTGAGCTTCTCAATCCGATTGTAGTTTTTGAGAAATGAACAAATTTTTCCCAACTCTTCGCAAAGAAATTCAATTGACCCAGCGCTTGAATTAAAGCACCAATTCCCATAGCACCGAATAAGAATTTCGCACCGGTACCTCCAGTTCTCCCAGCTTTATGAATTTCTCCTGCTGCTACTGATTCGGGGAAAGGTAACTCCGCATCTTCAACCATAACTCTCCTCAATAATGCAACGAACATAATTCCGAGAACACCACCGACAAACATTATGATAGCAGATTCAACAAAATATTGCATGGTGAATTCAGGCCAGATTCCTGCAATAAAGAAAGCCGGAATAGTGAAAATTGCTCCTGCAGCTACAGATTCACCAATTGAACCAACTGTTCTTGCAAAATTTTCTTCAAGAATAGAGCCCTTCATTGCACGCAATAAAGCCATACCAATTACTGCAGCTGGATATGTTGCCGCAATTGTCATCCCAGCTTTGAGACCCAAGTATGCATTGGCTGCACCAAGCACTACACACATTATCAATCCGATTATAAGAGCTCGAACGGTAAATTCTGGAAGAATTTTATCTGGAGGGACAAAAGGTACATACTTTTTACTTTCCGTCATATTGACTCCTTTAAATTTGTTAGTGATGGGATTGATTTAATATTGAGTTCTTTTATTTTGCTCTCTCCTGATGGTTTATTCAGCATAAAAAATTTTTTCAAATATATATATGAATTTAACTTCCTTCAAGTTTTTCGATACTAAGTGGTCTTCGATTTTCGTTAAATTGTGATAGCATTATAAGGCGATTCTAATTCTAAAAATTTTTACTTTTGCTCTGTTCAATCAACCAGGCAAAATAACTTATTAGAGGAACTTATCAACTTCAGAGAGAATCTTTTAATAATCATACAATCTTCGTTAATGAATTTCCTTCAACATCTCTTTAATATCACTTACCTGGATATGAGATAATGCAAAATCATACTTGACTGGATCATCTGGATCAAATTTTTTTAAGTTGTTCGTAATCTCAACAGCCATGTTCCACGAAGGACTCTTTCGTGTTGTTAATTTCAAATGTTTAGATAACTGAAAAATGTGGGTATCCAACGGAATAATTAATTGTGATGTTTTGATTTCATCTCTCCATAATCCTAAGTCGACATTATCTTTTCGTACCATCCATCTGAGAAATAAATTGATTCTTTTGCAGGTTGAATTGCTCTCAGGTGAAGGATAAAGGAATTTCAATTTTCTGTTTGAGGTATCAGAAAACCTTGCATGAATTTCTCTGATTCTTCTTGAGAAAGAAATAATAGAATACTTCAGATTTTCATCTTCTGAATTATATCCCATCAGAAAAAATTTTTTTAGATTTTCATGATTTTGAATGATGAATCTCAATGTTTTTATTAGTCCAATAAATTCAGGATGAAAAAGAAAACGATGATACAGATTTTGATGACTTTCAAGATATGTGATAAACTTCTTATCGAGAATCTTCTCCACAGGTGAGGGAAGAAGAAGTTCGAAAATTTTCTTCAAAAAATTATTGATTTGAGTTATGCTGCCAAAAGCATATTGAGCAGAAATAAATGCGAGTAATTCTTGTTCCCCTTTGTCCTGCTGATGGATTAAATTCCAGATTGGGTCTTGCGCAGAATTAATCCTGTTAAATTTTTGATAAAGAGATTCAAAAAATTCAAGAGACGGATTTTTTCTAAACACCCTTGACCAATCTCACCATCTCTCTTACAGCATTTTCTAGACCAACAAAAACAGCTCTTGAAATAATTGCATGACCAATGCTAACTTCATCAATTTCTTTAATTTCCCGAAATGGAATAATATTCAGGTAGTTCAGACCATGTCCTGCATTTACACCCAGATTTAAACTCTTACCTAACTTTGCAACTTCTCGAATTTTTTCAAGCTCTTCTTTTGCTTCTTCTTCGCTTATTGTGTTTGCATAAAAACCAGTATGAATTTCAATTAAATCACTACCTGCTTCAGCAGCAGCTTCAATTTGCTCTACGATGGGATCAACAAACAAACTCACTTCAATATTATGAGCATGTAATTCTTTAATGACATCTTTAACTCGTTCAAAATTTTTTACAACATCCAGACCTCCTTCCGTGGTTAATTCCTGCCGACGCTCAGGTACAAGAGTTGCAAGATCCGGTTTTACTTTACATGCAATCGATACGATTTGTGGATCCATAGACATTTCGAGATCAAGTTTTGTTTTCACCAGATCCCTCAATAAGTATACATCCCTATCGTTAATGTGTCTTCTATCTTCCCTGAGATGACAAACAATTCCATCAGCACCTGCGAGTTCACATATCATTGCAGCTGTAATAGGATCCGGTTCCAACTCTCCTCTTGCCTGTCTTAGTGTTGCAACATGATCAATATTAACGCAAAGTCTCATATTAATTCTCCAAAATTTTTGTCAAAATTATTGAATGATACTAATTATTGGAAATTAATTTTCAAGAATCACAAAATCTAATGATTAAAAAGACACCGACTACACCACTACACAAAAAGTAATAATGTACCTACACCATCCTTCCTATCGGAAAAAGTGTATCGAGGATTTCTTGTCGTCGATTCAAATATCCCAACTATCAATTGATTTTATGATCAAAACAAGACACAATTTTTATCTCCCACTCAGATTGACTATTAAGTTGATTTCTCATGTTTTCGATATTTTATTCATCACTTTTTTAATTCACTGATAATATTCGAAATTAAAAAGATTAATTAATTCTAAATTTTGACTGAATTTAACTTTAAGACTAATACTTCCTACTTAGACTTAGAAATTCGATGATTCATATTTCCTGAAAGTTATCTTCTGCGTAATTATTGAATCAAAATTGTTAAGTAGAGACAATAGGTATGATTCTTAAGGAAGAACATTAATTTTTAACCAGTTTGATAACAATTCCCATTACGAATTCTTTTTTTAAATTTTCTTACCCATTTTTAGCTGAATTTGAGCTGAATCTTTCTTCATTTGAGCTGAATTTCTCCTCATTTGAGCTGAATTTCCCTTCATTTGAGCTGAATTTGAGGACTTTGTGAGGACTTTGTAAGCACTTTGTAAAGAGAATTTTACCTCTTTTATACCCAACAAATCAGAATGTCAAAGAACACTCTCTATATATAAAATGTCTTGAAACGGCAAAAATTTGCTATTATGATTTTATTATGTTTGAAATAAATTATCTCACGGAAACTTAAAAATCATCAAGAATGGACCATTTGTAAGGATAGGTGGAGATTTTTTGTTAGACTTGAAGAATCCACTGCAAGACACAATTTACAAACTGCGTAAACCTTATCACAACCAATACTTGAGTGCCAGACCTTTTATGTTCATTTAATTTTTGTTGTTTTCATTTATAATATTTTTAAATGAATCGAATTCTCTGTGTTACTCTCTGCTCTCTGTGGTGAGATATTTTCTTTTCACCACGGAGGACACGGAGGTTCACAGAGGTTTTATAAAATCCAACGAACAATTCCATCTTTCAGTTTTAACACATTAAAATTAATAAGCAGACCAATTTTAATACCTGATAGTTTCATATACGTCATTAACTGAGCTTTGTGAATATCTGCGATTGCGTCTACAGCTTTAATTTCAATTATAACTTTATTTTCAACTAATAAATCTATTCTATATCCGGCATCTATTTTTACTTCCTTGTAAACAAGCGGTAATGGAACTTGCTTTTTTACATCTAAACCAATTTTTTGTAATTCATAAAAAAGACATTCTTCATATGCACTCTCTAATAATCCGGGTCCTAAATTTCTATGCACTTCAATTGCACAACCGATTATTTTTTCTGTAATTGTATTTTCAATCATAACTCCTCTTGTTTTTCTCTGTGGTTCTCTGTGCTCTCTGTGGTGAGATGTTTTCCTTTCACCACGGAGGACACGGAGAGGCACAATACGACAATTAAATAAAAATGAAATTTATTCTCTCCTCTGTGTTTCACTGTGCTCTCTGTGGTGAGATATTTTCTTTTCACCATGGAGGACACGGAGGTTCACAGAGGTTTTTTTCTTATTGCAATGATTATTTCTTTTTCTTTCGATGTTATTTTCCGTTTTTCTTTTTCCAAATAATCTTCTCCTAATTCATTTTTTAACGAATCTAATTCTGAACAAATCTGTTCAAGATTCATCTTCTCCGTTTCTAAATTTGCTAATCTTCGTAATGTGTAATCGGATAATGTACCGTAATCAATAATATCTTCTCTCAATGTTCGTAGAAATTTCTTGTAAGGTAATAACTCTGCATTATTGTTTGATCTCAAAAGGAAGTCAATTTTAATCAAGGCTTTATTCTCAAAACTTAATGCAGGCAATCCTCTGCTTCTATCCTCGTAACTTTTAACTTTCTCATATATCATCCAGAATTCATCATCAATTCCCAAAGATTTTTCATTAGGCTCGCATTTAATTTTATCCAGAACTTCTTCAAGCGATGAATCTTCAATAATTTCTTCACCATTGTTTTTCTTGTAAAGACGAATATACATTCTATTTTTACGGAAGCAGACAATCATTTCATCATTATCAGATCTCTTTGTAACCTTTATTCGTGCCGGCAGGTCGTCAAGCGATGAAATTAATTCCGGATACTTTGCTTTAATCTCAAGATACAGATTAAGAACTTTTGTATAGAAGCTTTCCTCTTCATTCTCTTCAGGACTTTGCATTAACTTATTATACAGTTTCGATGGAGATGGTTCTTCATCAACATCAAAAATTCTTGAATCTTCTCCGAGTGTATTATGAATCATAAACATTTTATTTTGTGCAATTTCACGCGAGCGAACGAGTTCAGCACCTTTTTCAGTCGGAAAGAAATTTACAATGTAAATTTTCTCAAACACCTTTTTGCTTATGCGGTTTATTCTTCCAAGTCTTTGTATAACTCTTACAGGATTCCACGGAATATCATAGTTGATTACCATTCCCGCACGATTCAGGTTAAACCCTTCACTCAGTTTGTCAGTTGAAAGTAATAAATCATAGTCATCGAGTTGCTCTTCATACTTTAGCGACGCATCAAAGTTTTTATTGACTTCCGAAATCTTAGTATCAGCAATTGAACCTGTGACAACAAGAGTTCTGTTGGCCAATTCAGGTTTTAAGGTTTCAATTTTTTCATACACATATTTCACCGTATCAGCATATTCAGAGAAGATTACAATTTTTCTTTTTGGCTCGTTTTTCAAAGGAGTTTTGTTCAGTTCATCTTCGATATGTTCTAACAGACAGGAAACTTTAGGATCATTCTCCAGTAATTTTAATTCGATTAATCTGTTGAGTATTTCATCAAATAAATTAATATCAGATTTAATATCATTTATGAATGCTTTAGCCAATTTGAACTTTTCGATTTTATATCTCTTATACTTTTTTGGATAAGCTCCGCTTATTAGATTTTTCTCGTAATCTTTCAATTCTTCTTCTATCTCTTCGGGACTAAGTTCAACAATATTTTCAAGCAATTTTCTGTTTAAAATATATTCACCTCTTTCAGGGTTGCCGTTACCAGTTTTAGTAATAAATTCGAGAACAGTTTCAGTAACTTGTTTGAAATTTCTTATACTTTGTTCAAACGCACCAAATGAACTTTCAAATCTTTTGACAAGCAGTCTTCGCATAATATCGAATAAGTTACGCTGTTGTAAATACTCACGATTCTTTTCGATGTCCCTTTCATCGAATAAAGAAGTACCAATTCCTTCTTCATAGACGAAAGGTAAATAAATAGCCCCTTTGAATTTTCCGCCATATTCAGGATCTTCAAAATATTTTGAAATAATCTCGTCATAAAAAGCAGATTGTTCTATTGTTAATTCATAAAACCATTCGATTGGTGGTTCAACGGTTGATAAATCTTTAACTTCATTTTTGTAAAATGGATTTTTGATTAAATCCAATCTGTTTCTTCTAATAGTAATTGGCTCAATTACATCACGAATCTGTTTCGCCAGTGAATGTGATTTTCTTCTGATTTTACCTAAATCAATTTCGCCTTCGCCAAATATCATCTTATAATAATTCTTTGCAATTTTTAATTTCTCTCTATCCTTTGAATTATAGTTTTTTCTTATGTACGCAAGTCTGTCAAAGAGAAAGTTAATGGTTCTGAAAGTTGCAACCAGATCGTTCTCAAGAGTAATTGAAGATTTTTTAGGAACAATAAAAAGTTTTAACATTGCCAGAATATCTTCGGGCTTGTTGTTAAATGGTGTTGCAGTGAGAAGAATAACTTTTTTATTTCTGCAGATATTTTTTAATAACTCATAACTCTGAGTATCGGGATTACGGAATCTGTGTGCTTCATCGACGATAATAATTTCGATATCATCATTATTCTTAACAAACTCTAACACACTTTCGAGCTCTCCACTTGAGCGAGCTTCCCAGCCATATAGTTCAAATTCATTTAAATATTTCAACCATCCTTGAGTTTTGTTTTTATCACCGATTAGTGCGGGAGGACAAATAACTAATCCTCTTGCTCTTAAATGTTTTGCAATCATACAGGCGATAACAGTTTTACCCAAACCGACAACATCTGCAACAAGAACGCCATTATGCTGCTCTATAATTGCTAATGCTTGCTCAACTGCATCGAGCTGATATTTGTATTGTTTATATCCTTTATCTTTCAATAAATTTTTGAGAGCAGTTGATACAGATTTATGTTGAAAAGTTTCAAGATAAGTTTTAAGTACATAAACATATGCTTCGAAGGGTGAGATCTGTTTTAAATGGGTTTGATTCTCAATTAGCTTTATTAGTCGTTCTTTAACATCTGCGTGTTCTGTTATTGGAAGTGCACAATCCCACAGTTCATCAAAATATTTTTCTGCATCATCAAAACCGTAATCGCTTATTTCAACATTAAATTCATCTTGTGCTGTTAATCCTGAATAAGTAAGGTTACTGCTTCCAGTTATGAATAAAGTTCTTCTACCAACCTGTCCTTCATCAAGTTTGAAAATATAAAGTTTTGAGTGATTCGGATTGAAAGTTTTACGAATAATTAATCTATCTTCTATGATAAGTTGTAAGAAGAATTTGCACTGTTCATAAAAATCACGATTATCGAAAATATTCGAGTTGATTGATTTTTTTATTGATTCAAGAAATTTTTCATATTTTTCATTATCACTTAGATGTTTCTCTTTATCTGAATATTCAACCAGTCCATGAATTGTTGAATCCACATTTAGTCCTACAAGCACTTTAATTCTAACATCAGGGTTGTTCTTAATCCCGTGATAAAGTTCCTTTAATCCTGAGAAATAAAAAAATCCGACCAGAAATTTCAGTTCATCGCTCTTTGTTAAGAGCTCGACTAATCTATCCTTCAAATTTTTTGTCGAATTATTGGTTATGAAGTTGTTCATTTCTTTAACTCGTTTAGATTTTTTCTTCTGGTTTGTGAACGATGTTCCATTGATAAATATTCCTTCTCACAATTAATAGTACTAGACTAAACATTTCAGAAATAATTCATGAGCCACCAGAGAAAATATTCACAATAAAAAAGGTTTGCTCTGACCCATTTGTTCAAAGCAAACCTTTCATCACAAAAAAATTAACTTAATTATTTTGCGATTGGTCTGATAAATAAATTCTCCTGATTCCCTCTACCACCTACATTTTCGAGTTTTGTTGTGATCTGAGCTAAATCAACAATAATCTGACTATCATCCGAAACACTGAATGTTCTTTCAAAATATTGATATCGAGGATGGATAACTTTTATCAGATAATCAGTATTTCTTTGCAAAACATAATAATGCCCCTTCTGAAGAATTTCCTTCTTAAACAACGGTGTCTGAATTAATTGGGAGTAAAGTTCGGGGTACTGATCCATCAGGTCATTTGCATTCCAGTAGAATTCACCGTTCTTATTTGTCTTCGCTTTGAACTCACTTGTAACGACAGCCCATGGATTAACTTTATATTCAGTGAAGTAGCTGAATAATTTACTTTGCATTGATAATTTGTCAAGTGTCTTTGTGGAAGCGCAACTTTTGAATCCATAAAATCCATAATCAAAATTGGGAGCTCTTAATGTGAAATCAGTAAATCTTTCAAATACTTCTTTCAGGTCGCTCGAGGGTTCAAGTGGAACTATAGTCACTATCGCATCTTCTACTGGATAAAGAGTTTCATTATCTCGAACAAGAAAAGTGACATTTGCAAGTTTATCTCTCAAATAGTCAAGTCGATCAAAGTAGTAATAATCGACAAAGTTATCAATACCGGCAGTTATGTTTTTGTACTCTATCACAAGATCATCAAATGGTAACTGTGAAAAAATTTTGAGTGATGGATTTTCAGAAATTTCGAGTGGAAAGACTTTACCACTTGGTGATTTCGAATCAGGTACACCAAGACTTTTGCAAAATTGTTGTTTGAATCGGATAAATTTCCCTGGAGCAAAATCCATAACATAATCGAAAGTCTCAGCTGGCCACCCAGTGTGAAAGTAATTGAATTTAGGTACCCAGAAATTATTTCCATCTTCAATACATTCAAAATGGACTCCATTGACTTTCATCATGTTACGGTTATTCTGATACTCTACGGGAAATGCGAGAACCTGTCCCTCATCTGACTTGTAGTGAAGCCACATATCACAATACAAATTAGTTCCGAGTGATGATGCAACATTGAAAAACTCAGCATAAACTCCATCATGATATTTAGAAACTCCATTTGCCAGACAGCACCCATTAAATACTTTCGGACTAATAGAGAGGGAAACTAAATCCACTTTATTATTTTTCAATGCGTTTTTGAGAATCTCGTTTGAATCATCTCTGAAAATAATTGTAGTGGAGGTGAGTTTTGCAGGTTCTGTGGTTGTAGTTTCTGTTTTTACTTCAGTTTGCTGAGTTTCTTCTTCAGGAACTGAGGGAGCACATTGAATTAATAAAAAAGATATGCTTGTAAGAAGGAGTATTTTTAAGTATTTCATGTTACGCCCACAAATTTGTTATTGATTTCGCTATTAATTTTTTGTAATTCTAAGCAATTTTTATTTAAAAGTGAAGAGTTTTGAAAAATTTATTAACAATAGTGAAATTAAGATATTCTGATTAAAACTATCAATTACTAATTAAAATTTACTTAATCTCATTGAAGTGATTGTGGATAAAAATTTTATATTTGCATCGTGAATTAAGTAAAAAGGAGAGGTGCTAGAGTGGTTGAATAGGCCGGTCTCGAAAACCGGTGTCCCGGGTAACTGGGACCGTGGGTTCGAATCCCACCCTCTCCGCTAAAGTTTTAGTTTTAATCTTCACTTTTAAATTTCTCATTCCATTAAATAAGCCCTATCAATTAAATCAAACTTATCACTAAAATCAGGTAAATTTAATTCTAATACGAAAAATTTAATCAACCTTTTTTAATTTGAAAAAAGTTTAATTCGATAAAATCTACGATGAAAGAATGAAAAATTCTATTTTAATTTCGCTTCGCTTCCATAATTAAACAATTAAATCTAACATCACCGGGTGAATGAAACGAAAATCTTAAATTCTGTTTCCCCATACTCCTATACAAATTCACCATTTCAATTGCTGTCATTGCAGCATCAAATCCTTTGTTGCCTGATTTTGTTCCTGCTCTTTCAAGTAGTTGTTCTATTGTATCAGTTGTTCTGACTCGTAATGTAATTGAGTAATAGGAACAAAAACACCGTTTATTGCTTTTCTTACAGTAAAAATATAGCAATAAACGGTGTTTAAAATTTGATGATTAATAATTTATTGATTAAAATTTATTTCAGTAAAAGAGCTAACTTCATTGAATATAATATCTTTTCCATTAATACTTACATCAATAACTTTAGCAGCATTTTCAAATATCTTTTCATTCAACGATGAACTACTTTTTGTTTAAGTTTATAAACATCTCTTTTTACTTCAAAAGTATATTCACCATAGATATATGGAATGTAGAACCACTTGTAATATATAACAACATTTTGCATTAAATCACCATTAAATTTCATTAATGCATTTTCAATAGCATCTTCAATTGAGGGATTACCGCTAGGAATGATGATAATTACAGGTTTAGTGTTTTTACCAATTACACCATCAGCAATTTTTTCAAATTCCTGCATATTTATATTAACATTTTTTGTAGTCGCAATGGTAGAATTCCATATCGAGTGGAACAACTCAGTAATGTTATAGAAAAAATTATTAACAAATTAGAATTGAATTATTCATAATTTTACCTCCCAATTTATTTAATATTTTTAATATTAAACCGTTTATAAAAATCTCTTAATAACGTTCACATTTTAATGATTCATTACACTAAAGTTTATTACTTCAAAAATTATCTCTGTTATTTCCTTTTCGTTGCAGTCATCGTCATAAAACCAACATACTCATAACCATACTGGGTTCTATCATAAAAATCCATCTTACCATTGAAGGTATTCTTTGCTTGTGTAGTTGTTCCGTTAATTTCAATTCGCCCACTCGCATCACTATAAGCAAGAGTTACTTGATATGTATTTGTAACTGTACCTGTAAGTTGAATCTGAAATTCATCCAAATACATTGTTCCACTTAACAAACCATCGTCTTCCGTTAAATCAAGAATACCCGTTTTAGTACTTTGTCCAACGAGAGTATAATCCCATCTACCCGTCATGGTTGGTGGTGTAGGTGTAACTGGATTATTATCATCTTTTTTACACCCAGTTAATGAAATAAAAAATATAAAGAGAGCTGAGAAGAGAAGAAAATAACGTTACATATTTAGCTCCTTTAATTATTTTTTTAATATTCTAATACCAAAATAATAAATTTTAATTTTTTGAGAATAACTTATCTAAAAAATGTTAATAAGAATATTATTTAATTTTAATTGATTTGTTAAAGATTGAATATGTGTTACACAAATAAAATTTCATTTAGCATGCACTGTAATTAAATAACTAATTACTGATAACGCTCATAGTTTTAGATAAATAAATTTTATTCCCTGCTTCACCCTTTAATATCTTTAAAAAATTTTACACAAAGCATCAAATTCACAGTTGGTGTAAAATTTCATTTTTATTTTTGCGGACTGAATTTAAAACTGATTATGCTTTCATACTCCTATACAAATTCACCATTTCAATTGCAGAAAGTGCAGCATCGAATCCTTTGTTGCCTGATTTTGTTCCTGCTCTTTCAATTGCTTGTTCAATTGTATCGGTAGTTAGAACTCCAAAAACTACCGGAACTTCAGATTCGAGTGAAACCTGTGCAACACCTTTCGATACTTCGCTTGCAATGTAATCAAAATGTGGGGTCTCGCCACGAATTACACAACCAAGACAGATTACTGCATCACTATCTTTCGAATGTGCGACTTTTTTTGCCACTGAAGGAATTTCGAATGCTCCTGGTACCCAGTAAACTTTTATGGCTTCTTCTTTAACATTATGTCTCGTTAAACAATCTATCGCACCGCTTAATAGTTTTTCGGTAATGAAACTATTAAAACGCGATATGACTATGGAAACTTTTATATCTTTCCCATCAATATTTCCTTGAAATGTTTTTATCATAACAGACCTCTTATTTGATTTTTAGTAAATGTCCAAGTTTCACTTTTTTTGTTTTTAGATATTTTTTGTTGGATTCGTTCGGTGGTATTTCAATTGGAATTCGTTTTGTAACTTTCAATCCATATCCACTTAACCCAATAATTTTTTTCGGATTATTTGTGAGTAATTGAATCGATGATAAACCTAAATCAACAAGAATTTGTGCACCAATTCCATAATCTCTTAAATCAGGTGGAAAACCTAATTTCAAGTTTGCTTCAACCGTATCAAGTCCTTTCTCCTGCAACTTGTATGCATGAATTTTGTTTTTCAATCCAATTCCTCTCCCTTCCTGATGCATGTATAACAAAACACCCTGTCCGTTTTCTGAAATGATTTGCATCGACTTTTCGAGTTGCTCTCCACAATCACATCGCAGTGAATGGAATATATCACCCGTTGTGCAGGATGAATGCACTCTCACCAGAACATTTTTCTTGCCACTCACTTCACCTTTCACAAGAGCTATATGATGTTCACCTGAAATTGTATCTTCATATAAATGTAAATCAAAGTCACCAAATTTAGTAGGTAATTCAACAGCATATAATTTTTTGATAAACTTTTCATGCTTCCTACGATATTCTATCAAATCAGCAATAGTTATAATTTTTAATTTGAACTTCTGTGCGATTTTAATCAATTCAGGTAAACGAGCCATCGTACCATCTTCATTCATAATCTCACAAATTACACCCGCAGGATATAAACCAGCTAATTTTGCTAAATCCACAGCTGCTTCGGTATGTCCCGCGCGCACAAGAACACCGCCTTCTCTGTACCTGAGAGGAAAAACATGACCTGGTTTGATTAAATCCTGTGGTTTTGTTTTTGGATTTAAAACTGTTTTGATTGTCAAGGCTCTATCATATGCCGAAATCCCCGTTGTTATTCCTCTCTTCGCATCAATTGAAACTGTAAAATTTGCTTCTTTAATCTCCGTTGGATTTTCAACCATCTGTTCAATTTTTAATTCATCAAGTCTTTCTCCAATAATTGGAAGACAGATTAACCCTCTTCCATACTTTGCCATAAAATTTATGATCTGAGGGGTAACTTTCTCGGCTGCACAAACAAAATCACCTTCGTTTTCTCTTGATGGATCATCAACAACTATGACAACTTTTCCCTTTTTAATTTCTTTAATTGCGGTATTTATGTCAGCAAAAACTTCTGATTTTTTTATCATCATACTCCTGTTATTTTTTTCAGAACTGATGAATCTTTTCTCTCCAGAAGAATCGATTCAACATAACGGGCAATTATATCAACTTCAAGATTGACATAATCACCTACCTTACGTGTTTTTAAATTTGTGTTTTCATATGTATATGGGATTATAGCAACTCTAAATCTTTCAGGATATTTCTTTGCAATGGTTAGACTTATTCCATCAACTGCTATAGAACCTTTTTCTGCGATGAATTTATTCAGATGCTGTGGAATTGAAATTTCAATCTCATAACTGTTCTGAATTTTTCTCTTCGATAGAATTTTTGCAATGTCATCAATATGACCAGTAACAATGTGACCATCGAGACGAGAATCTAACTTCAAAGCTCTTTCAAGATTTAGTAGATCATTTTTCTTGAGAAATTTCAGATTTGTTCTATTGTATGTTTCAGCAGAAATATCAAATGAATAGAGAGAGTAACTTTTTTGGTTTACGATTTCCTTAACGGTTAAACATATTCCGTTGATTGCGATACTATCACCAACTTTTACATCAGTAATCTTCGCTCTAATTATGATTCTATCCTTTGAAATGCTCTCAAGATTTCCAGTGTCTTCTATAATTCCTGTAAACATTCTATCAAAACCTTATTATTAATTACTCAATCTTTCACTAATTTACTCTTAATAAAGATATCATCATCAATTTTCTTGAACTCAATATACTTTAATTTTATCGCATCGTTAATTTTTTTCACTCCTTTACCCTCCACTGGGCTAATTGCCTTTTCTCCACCGATTATTTTAGGTGAAATGAAGGTGTAAATCTCATCCACAGAACCACTCTCAATTGCACCCCATGTTGTAAATCCACCACCTTCGATTAGAACTGAGAATATTGATAATTTTCTTAATTCACCAAGAATATTATTGAAATCTATTAACCCATTCTTCTGTGGAATATAAACAGGAATTTTTCCTTTCTTTTGAATTAATTCTAATTTTTTTTCCGATTTTTTCTTAGAATGAACAACAATTGTTGCAATATCGTCATTCAAAACTTTTGCTTTGATTGGCATTTCTAATTCAGGATCTATGATTATACGAACAGGATTTTTACCATAGCCATGAGACGATAATTCTGGATCATCTCTGATTATTGTTTTCACCCCTACGAGAATACCATCGAAGTTTGTTCTGAGTTTATGAACAAATTTTCTTGATTTTTCTGATGAAATCCATTTTGAGTCCCCAGTGAATGTTGCGATTTTTCCATCCAGTGTCATTGCAAATTTTATAGCAACAAATGATTTGTTTCGTTTGAATCGTTTTGAATAAGATTCATAAAACTTTTTCAGTTCTTTATCAATGATTCCTGACTCAACCTCAATTCCTGATGCTTTCAATATTTCAATTCCCTTCCCATTTATAAGTGGATTGGGATCAGTTAAACCGATATAAACTTTTTTTATACCTGATTCAATTATTGCATTGGTACAGGGAGGAGTCTTACCAAAATGACTGCATGGTTCTAAAGTGACGAATAATTCGGCATCTTTCGCTTCGTAGCCTGCTTTTTCAAGTGCGTGAATTTCTGCATGTTTATCTCCAAAAAATCTATGAAAGCCTTCAGCGATTATTTTATCGTTCTTAACTATTACACATCCAACATTTGGATTTGGAAAAGTTTTTTCACCAGCTTTCTTAGCAAGGTGTAAAGCATATTTCATTAACTTAACTTTATTCATATAAAAAACAAATGATTTTTTACAAAATTACCTAAAAGGTGGGAAAGAATAATTGAAGGACTTAGAGCCACCTGAGGGACTCGAACCCTCGACCTGCTCATTACGAGTGAGCTGCTCTACCACCTGAGCTAAGGTGGCTTCTAAAAACGCACTATCTTAATTTCTTTTTATGACGGTTTTTTCTCAATCTTTTCTTTCTTTTGTGCGTATTCATTTTATGTCTCTTGCGTTTTCGTCCACAAGGCATATCTTACTCCTTTCTTGTTAATGTGATTCTAACAACTCTTTCGCTCTATGTCCTGCATCAGTATGTTCACCAAGACTGATGCATTTCTTGAAAGATTCTTTCGACTCTTCCAAATTCCCTTTTGTCAGTTGAACAATACCAAGATTTAAATAAGCAATTTGATGCGATGGATTTTTTTTGATCACAGATTTGAAAATTTCTTCTGCTCTGTCCAACTGATTAAGCTCGAAATAGCAAACTCCCATATCAACTTCTGCATCGTTGTCTTCAGGATTTAATTTCAGATACTCTGTGTAATAACTAATTGCTTTCTCAAAAAAACCAGCATCATGGGTTAAATTTGCAATTCTTAATAACTTTGTTGCGTTTTCAGGATCATTCTTAATTTCCTCTTCTAACTGATTAATCTCATTCAGTTTACTTAAATCAATCTTGCTTTGTTCATTTACAACTGGCGATTCTCCTTTAACTGAGTCACCAGATTCCAAACCATAAAGAATTAATATACCCGCAATAATAATCAAGACGAAGAATAAAATTAAAATTTGTGTCGAGCTTAATCTTTTCCCTGTTAAGTTGGATTCTTGAACAATTTTTGGTTTTGATTTTGTCTTTATCTCTTTGACCTTCTTCTTTGTATGATCCTTTAATGATGCTTCTAATCTATTGCTAAACTCTTTACTCTCTATTTTTATTGATTCATTCTCACGGTCAACTATTTTTTCTTTTCCTGTAAATCCAACTCCACAATACGAACACTCATCAGCATCGATGGAATTTTCCTCACCACATAAATCACAAATTTTGAATTTCTGGATTTTGATTTCGTGAGTTAAATTTTGATTTTCGGAAGCAGTTAATCTAAATCCACAATTTGCACAGAATTTATCGCTCTCTCTTATTTCAGCACCACAACCTGGACAATGTTTCATTCAGAATCCTTTTCTACTGGTTTTCCCAATTTCATTCCTTTATCAACTATTTGCTTGAAGTCTTTTGAGAATTTGAAAGTTGGGACATAATGTTCTGGAACAAAAACTTGCTGCCCTGTCTTTGGATTTCTTGCAACTCGGGCTTTTTTCTTTTTAACCCTGAAAGAACCAAATCCACGAATTTCAATTCCGTATCCTTCCTTGAGCATTGATATCACGGTACTGATAAATCCTTCAATTACTGCTTCAGTTTCAATTTTAGTCAATCCCGTGCCTTCAGCAACACGGTCGACTATATCTGCTTTAGTCATATTCTTTAATTTTGATAAATTCTTTTCCATCTTTTTACAACCTTTATAAGTGATAGCTTTAAATTATTGTAAAATAATAATTTACAACAACAAAAATAACGAAGTATTATCAGTTTGTCAATTTTTATGCATTTTTAAAATATGTGCAAAAATTCCACATGATAAATACAAAATTCCCGCAATAATTAATGATTTCGAAAAACCGAAATTCATAAGCGATAAAACTGTTCCCGTACTTCCTATAACAGAGAAACTACCATTGACCAGCCATGCAAATGGAACAACATTTTTGTCAATTTTTGAATAATAAGCTATTCCTGCGGGAAATGGAATTCCCATCATAAATCCAGGAATAAAAATAAGGATTCCTGATGTAATGTATTTAATAAAATCTGATTGAACGATGATGAATTTTGATAGCAAGCCAAATGAAATAGAATATGCAATTATCACAACAAATAGAATTGAAAAAATTGCTAATAAAGGTACCTTTATTATTAATTTCTTTGAGAACAAACTCCCTATTCCAGTAGAAATTAGTAAAACTGAAATGACAAAAGTTATTGAATAGACATCATTCGCGAAAATTAGAGTGAATTTTTGAAATAGACTCAATTCTATGATCATAAAAGACATGCCAATCAAAGCGAAATAAATAGAGGAATTTAATTTTAATTTATTTGTGGTATTGATTTTTGTCCAACCCAAGGATAATAAAATCACAGCAAATATAATTCCCAATAATAAACCAGAAATTAAAATAAAAGAACCTAATTCAATGTATGATAAATTTTTCAATGAAATTTGATTTATATATTCTCGAATCTTATTCAAGCTTATGAAATTTGAAAAATACGGTTTATCATCATCTGAAGGTGAGATATTAAAAATGAAGTCGTCTATTAAATTTTGCTCACGATATAAACTTTTCAATAAATTCTGTAATGCTGTTGAATCAAAGATATGATTGAACTCGGCTTTTCCCACGATCTTTCCATGAATTATCAAGAAATCAAATTGATTTTCTTCACAAAATTTCCTGGCATTCGATAATTCGTTCTCGTAAAATTCTCCTTTTTTTAGTATGAAGGTGATTACATTCCAGTTGTAAATAGCTAAAAGTTGTTCTGGCTTTATGAATTGTCCGGTTTCAGTTCTCACTCGCATTAACTGATTTAACAATTTTAAGGAAGACCTGAGTGGATTATCGATGTAACAGGAAATCGAAAAATAGCCACCATCAGCTAAACTCTCATAAATTTTTTGAAATGCTTCAATTGTAAGTAAATATTTTTCCTGGCTTGAAAACAAGCCTGACGAATATCCCACAGGTTCGATGGCACTATGGAAAATTAAATCGAATTTAGAATTTTTCTGTTCGATGAATGCTCTTGGATTTTTTTGTAATAGGATTATTTCATTCCTGGCGAATTGCTCTCTCAATAACCTCATCATTACTGGATTCAATTCTATCGCAGTAATTTTCTTTGAATTACCAACTATCGCACGGTGTAATTCAATACCACCGGATGGAGTTAGAATTAAGACATTTAAATTTTTTTTCAATTCATAAGGAAGAAATAGAGTGGATTGTTTCAGGAATAATTTATTTTTTTCAGAAATATTCCTCAACTCAAAACCATAAACTTCCCCATTCAACAGGATTAGATCTCCTGCTGGAATTTCATCAATAAATTTCAGACTTAGACCTGGCGAGTAGCGTAACACTTTCGATTTTAGTTTTTCTATTCTACCGTATGGTGAATTTTTCGAATAAATGATCTCAGCATCAGATAATTGACGCAATCGACTTATAGTTTTGAATTGGGAAGGATGATTCTCAACCGGATTGAAAATAAAATATCCATTTAAAATGATTGCAAATAAAATCAAGCTTTTTATCAAGGAAAATTTTAAGGAGAAAAAATTTGCTCGAAAGACCAGAAATAAACTAATAATAAATCCATTCAAAACTACAATTTGTTGAGGAAGAAATGTCCATAACAAAACAATGCTCAAATATCCACCAAGTGCAGAACCAAAAAGATTCAAAAAATATAGTCTATTAATGAATTCAGGATATACACTAAAAATCAATCCAATCAATAATGCAAGAATTAAAAATGTAACAGTAAAATTTAGAATGATCAGAAAAAATTTAATATTCTGAATTAAATCATAAAAAATGAGATAGGAGTCAAATTGACCAATTATGTGTTGTGCAACAATCAAAGATAAAGGTGAATTAAAAGAGAGTAATAAAAGGTTTGAATCTATCGCATGTTCTAAACTTTCGGAAAAATATTTTCTTACTACTGGTATCAATAAACCACTTAAACCAAATCCAATCAGTACCATTGAAATTATGATTGATGCAAAGTGATACCATTGCTGGTATGCGAAATATTGCATCAAAACAATTTGATTGGAAATGGTGATTGTAGAAATTATGAAGAGGATTTGAGCAGAGTCGTTGATTCTAAATTTCATTTTCCTCTAACCAGAGGGACAAATCTTACAGGTATTAAATTTTTCGAATATACTTTGCCATCTTTCTTTTCGATTAAAATGAGATTCTGAATTTGAAAAGGTGAACCAATTGGAATTACCATCTTTCCACCATCTTTCAATTGCTCAATCAATGGTGGCGGGACAAATTCAGCTGCAGCTGTAACAACTATCGCATCGAAAGGTGCAAATTCTTTCCAGCCATAATAACCATCCGCATTTTTAATTTTAATGTTCTTATACCCCAACCTGTTAAGTCTTTCCTTTGCTTCATTAAATAATTCTGTGATTATTTCAATGGTAAAAACAGAATCGATAATTTCAGCAAGAACTGCTGCTTGATAACCTGACCCTGTACCGATCTCAAGAACTTTCTTACATTTTGAAGGATTAATTACCTCTGTCATGTATGCCACAATAAAAGGTTGTGAGATTGTCTGACCATATCCAATTGGTAATGGACCATCATCGTAAGCTTCTGATATTCGATTTTTAGGAACATACAAATGACGCGGAACTTTTAACATGGCTTTGAGAACCAGTTCATCTCTTATACCCCTTGCTTTTATTTGTAAATTCACCATTTGTTCTCTCTGTTTTCTGTATAGATCACTTTCTATCTGAGTAAAAAATAAATAGGTAATTAAAGCTGCTATAAAAAATAATGAATTCATATTGTTTTTATCTTATTGAAAAATATGAGCTCCAAACAAATTCTTCCGGTGAACTGGAGTTGTAAATTTTTATTTTATAAAGATTCGAGCTTTCCAGATCTGATGGTACTTGATATAAGAAATGACCTCGATTTTGAATCTGATTTGCAATCACTTTTTTAAGCGTATTCTTTCGGTATAATTCAAGATTTACTCTTTCAGCTTTTGATGATGGAATCCATCTTATTTCGTAAGTTTGATTGATTAACCATAAATCGCCTTCTTTCGGTGATGTAATTCGAAATTCCTGATTAACCAGTGCTGGAATGAATTCAGTTGGAACATATTCTTCATTCTTTCGGCACCCCTGTAAAAAAATCAAAGATAATAAAAGTATCAAAAAGGTCTTCATAGACTATTAAACTTTACGTAGCTAATTTACTCCTTGGAGCCAATAAAAACAATCCACTATTAAGTTTAAGTCATCTACCCATTTGTCTTTTAATGAACTCCTCTAAGAATGCAAATTTGATATTGAAATTAAGAATCAAAAAATAATCTTATCGATTTTTTTCATGATATTGTAGCTGAAATAATATTGCGAATCTTGAAAATTAGGATTGACCATTCTCAATAAAGCTAATTGAATTTTTATGATGAACTCTTTTCTTCAGACTAACTTGACTTTGAAAAGTTTTAATCCCAAAAAACTTATCTATTCTTCCTAAAAATATTATTTACTAATGCTTTTGTATATTTACAGAAGTAATTGAAGTAAAAAAATGAGAAGAGAACAAATTAAAATTATTAAAGGTGATATCACTACCAGCACAGCTGAGGCGATAGTAAATGCTGCAAACAATCATTTATGGATGGGCGCTGGAGTTGCAGGTGCGATTAAGAGAGTTGGTGGTAAAATCATTGAAGATGAAGCTATTGCGAAAGGTCCTATACCTATCGGTTCGGCTATTGAGACTACTGCAGGAAATCTGAAATCAAAGTTTGTAATTCACGCTGTTGTTATGGGGCAGGACCTTGTCACGAATGAAAATTATATTCGTGATGCCACAAGAAACACCATGTTATTGTGTGAGAAACTTGAATTAAAATCTGTTGCTTTTCCAGCATTCGGCACAGGTGTTGGTGGATTTCCCATGGAAAAATGTGCTGAGATAATGATTCGTGAAGTCCTCAAGTTCGATGCAGTTCATCTTAAAGAAGTTTATTTTTATTTACTTGGAGATGCTTCAGAAATTTTTGAAAAAGTTTTAAATCAAATCGCAGAAAACAATAAAGAGGAGTAAAAAATGGAAGCTTTAACTGGTTTAGCTATTCTGATAATATTTGGAATCATACTTTTCCTTATCATTTTTCTTTATTTTATCCCGGTTGGACTCTGGATTACTGCATATTTTGCGGGTGTTAAATTAAAAATATTTTCTGATCTCGTTGGAATGCGATTAAGAAAAGTCCCACCACATATTATTGTAAAGAGTTTAATAACTGCAACAAAAGCTGGAATAAAAGTAGAAACAGGGAAATTAGAAGCTCATTATCTCGCCGGTGGAAATGTTGAAAAGGTTGTGAATGCACTCATCTCAGCAGACAATGCAAATATTCCCCTCACCTTTGAAAGAGCCACAGCAATTGATTTAGCAGGTAGAGATGTGCTCGAAGCAGTAAAAATGAGTGTTAATCCAAAGGTTATCGAAACACCAGCGATTGCAGCTGTTGCTAAAGATGGTATTCAGGTTAAAGCGATTGCAAAAGTTACAGTTCGTGCAAATATTGATAGACTTGTTGGAGGTGCTGGTGAGACAACTATTATCGCAAGAGTTGGCGAAGGAATTGTAACAACTATTGGTTCATCAAATACACATAAAGAAGTTTTGGAAAATCCGGATCGAATTTCAAAGACAGTTCTTGAAAAAGGTCTGGATGCAGGAACAGCTTTCGAAATTCTTTCAATAGATATTGCAGATGTTGATGTCGGTGAAAACATCGGTGCAAAACTTCAGACTGATCAAGCGGAAGCAGACCTGAAGATTGCACGAGCAAAAGCAGAAGAAAGAAGAGCTGCTGCTGTTGCACTCGAACAGGAAATGAAAGCAGAAGTTCAAAGAATGAAAGCAAAAGTAATCGAAGCTGAGGCAGAAATTCCAAAAGCAATCGCACAAGCTCTAAGAGAAGGAAAACTCGGAGTGATGGATTACTACACAATGAAAAACATTCAAGCAGATACAGAGATGCGTGATTCTATTTCAAAAGGTGTTGAGAAGAAAAAAGAATGAGAACTAAGTTATAAAAGTCGAAAAAAGTGAATTATGGAAAATTTAATTGATATACTGATAATTCTGTTCATTCTCTATGCGTTGCTTGGTCCGGTTCTAAGAAAGAGAAAACCACCTATCTCTGAACCTCCTGTACCAGAAAGCTCTAGTGAAGAAACTAAATCCCAACCCGAATTGGAAGAACAAAAAATCTTGAGAGAAATTGAAGAATTGTTCGGGATTAAAAGAGACGAAGATATTGAACAAGGATCCAGCTCAGTTGAAGATGATGAATATAAACCAGTTACAGTTGAGAGTAAAAAATCTCACGAAAGTCCATCAGAAGTTCCGATTAAAAAGGTCACATCTTCATCCACATCAGAATTAGAGAGTAAATTCTCCGATGAGATATTAAAAGAATACAACTATGAAGGTACTATTCCATCCATAGAAATTGATGAATTTGATTATTCAAAAATCGATGAATATAATTTAATGGACTCTGAAACCATAGCTAAGAAGAGTGAAGAATATTTTAATATTAAAATTTCTGAATTCGAAGAAATTAAACGAGCAATAATCTATAAAGAAATTTTTGAAACTCCATTAGCTCTTAGAATGAGAAGATTTCAATGGCAAAGAAATATACATTAAAAAGAGTAAGTATTGATGAATCTCCTCCAGTAAAAAAACGAGAACTAAATCATTTTAAAATTGATTACAATAATGTTCTAAATCCTGCCCAGTATGAAGCTGTTACGACGACAGATGGACCAATATTGGTCGTTGCAGGAGCTGGAACAGGTAAAACTCAAACTCTGGTTTATCGAGTAGCTCGATTGGTTGAAATGGGGGTCAATCCTCAGTCAATTCTTCTTCTTACTTTTACTCGTAAGGCTGCTCAAGAAATGTTAAGAAGAGCAGCTTTGTTGATTGATTCAAGATGTGAAAAAGTCTCGGGGGGAACATTTCATTCATTCGCAAATCAAATTTTAAGAAAATTTGCACATAAAATCGGATATCCAAACAATTTCACAATTCTTGATCAATCTGATGCAGAAGATGTAATCAATCTAATCAGAACAAATCTCGGTTACGACAAGCAGAAACGAAGATTTCCTAAAAAACAAACTCTTTATGATATAATCAGTCTATCCATTAATAAACAATGCTCCATCGAAGAAATTGTCGCACTCCAGTATCCTCACTTTATGGATTTCATCGATGACATAAAAATTATTAAAAACGAGTACGAGAACTTCAAGAAGAAGAATGCACTACTGGATTATGATGACCTATTGGTGAAATTTAAAGAGCTGCTGGAAAAGGATGAAGAGTTCCGAAAATTCATTCATCGAAATTACAAATACATAATGGTTGATGAATTTCAAGATACTAATAAACTTCAAGCAGAGATCATAAAATTGATGGGTGGTGCATCACGAAATATAATGGTTGTTGGAGATGACTCCCAGAGTATTTATTCATTTCGAGGCGCAAATTTCAAAAACATCATAGAGTTTCCAAAAGATTTTCCTGATACAAAAATCATCACGATTGAAGAAAATTATCGAAGCACTCAGGCAATTTTAAATTTTACAAATCAGATTATTGCCCTGATGCGTGAAAAATATCCAAAAACTCTTTATACTAAAAATGAATTTGGTGAATTACCTGCAATTGTCTCTGCACAGAATACTACACTCGAATCAAAATTCGTAGTTGACAAGATACTTGACCTGAGAGAAGATGGAATTGCTTTACAGGATATGGCTGTTCTCTTCAGATCAGGCTATATTTCTTATGATCTCGAAATTGAATTAAACAAAGCTGGAATTCCTTATCGTAAATTTGGTGGAATTAAATTTATCGAGACTGCCCACATAAAAGATTTAATCAGCTTCTTAAGAATACTAAACAATCCAATTGATAAAATAAGCTGGTTTCGGGTGTTGCAATTACTTTCTGGAATTGGTCCAAGAAAGGCAAGGGCTTTAACCGATGAAATAGAAGAAGCTGTAAGTAAAAATCGTTTCTCGTTTAAGACATTTCTAAATGACAAAAAATTACCCGATAATGTTTATCAATTGTTCGAACTCTTGAATGAATCAAGTGGTCAATCATTAACTCCTTCGGAAAAAATCAATATCATTCTCCCCTTTTACGAGAAAATTCTTAGAGAAAAATATGACGATTTTCAGAAGCGATTGAAAGATTTAGAGATTTTTTTAGCTATAAGTGAAAAGTATAAATCTTTAAGTTCTTTTCTCGATGATTTAGCACTCGAACCACCAACTCAGAGTGTGATTGATATCGAGAGTCCAGGCTCAGAAGATGAATTTCTGACTTTGAGTACGATTCACTCTGCAAAGGGACTTGAATGGCATACGGTTTTTGTAATTGGTGTGGTGGAAGGATTTTTCCCGAGTACTCGTTCATCAGAAACTTTTGAGGATTTAGAAGAAGAAAGACGATTGCTTTATGTTGCCTGCACTCGAGCTAAGAGAAATTTGTTTATCACATATCCATTAATAATGTTTTCAAGGTTTGATGGCTTAATCTATTCAAAAAAATCAAGATTTATTGAACCAATTGACCCACAATATTATGAGGAGTGGATCATCAATGAAGATTAATATTAAAAATTTAAAATTTGTGATTCTCTTAATTCCAGCAATCATAATTTTTCTGGGATGCCCAGGTGCAAAAAAAGATAAACTCATGTTCTATAGAAAGCAAGTTGATTCCCTAAGAAATCTCGTAAATAGTTTTGTGATAGAGTACAATCAATTAAAGATGAATAGCTATCTCAACAATGAGCCTTTCCTTGTTTCAAAACTTTATCATAAATATGGCGAATTATTCAATAAAGATGATATAAATTTAATAAATGAACTTTTGAAGCTTGAACAGAGACCTGAAAGAATAGATCGACTCGAGAGATTGAAATATTTCATCTACGAAAAGTTAGTTGAAAAGTACACTGTTGGAATTCATGATAAAATCGAATTAACAAAATTTAGAATTTCATATTCTTCCTCAAAACATAATCTTGAGACACTGGATGAGCTCTTTGCAAACGAACAAAATTCGAAGAAAAGAGAAATAATCTATAATTCTTTCGCGAATCAACTTTCTGAGATTCAACGACTTAATCTCTCACTCTTCTCGGAAAGAAAAGCTTATATAATCGATTCATTGGGGTTCAATTCGTATGAACAATTCGCATCGATGATTCGTCAGGAAGATTTATCCAAATTCTACAATACTATCAACGACTTCATTTCCACAACTAATGATTACTACTATCAGCTGCTTTATGAGATTTTGAGGACAAAGAACTTTTCACAGAATAAACTTAAGAATTGTGATATTCCATTTTTATTAAATGATTCGAGAATTGAAAAACTATTCAAATCTGATAGTCTTCTTAGCATTTATCTGAACACATTTCACAATATCGGAATAAAAGTAGATAGTCTGCCTAATCTTAAGCTTGATATCTTGCCTACAAAGAAAACAAAATCTTTATCAAAGTATCCAATTAAGACAAGAGGTTTTGAAATTAGAATTCCGGATGAGAATTATTTACTAATTTATCCCACTGGTGGCAGTCAGAGTTATGAGAAGCTTTTTTCAGAAACAGGCAAATTAATTCCATCTATTTTCTCAACGGAGAGTGAATTTGAATTCAATTATTTTGGTGGTGATATCATACCATTAACATTCAAGTTTGCGTTGGGTAATCTTCTTGATGAAGAGCTATTCTTGAAAACAGAAATATTTCATTCTGCACGATTTATTTCCGATTATTTTAAACTCAGAGCATTTTCAAAGCTTTATTATGCTCGAAAATTATGTGCAGATTATCTCGTCGAATCCGAATTATTCGATTCAATGGAGATACAACCGGATAGCCTGCTACAAATATATTCTTCAATACTTGGATACAACATTACTTACAGTGATAGGTTGAGACTTTTTATGTCTCTAAATGACTTTTTGTACGAGACCGATATTCTTAAATCCTTATTCATAGAAGCGATGATGAAAACAAGGATAAAGGAGAAATACGGTAAAATGTGGTTTACCGTGCCAGATGTGAAAAATCATCTCTCTAAATTTGTTGAACGTGGAAGATTCCTTACGAAAGATAAGTTTCTTATCGAAATTGGATATTATGACCTGGATCCAAGATTTTACTTCAACAATATCATTTCTTTGGTTGAAAAGTCTAAAACATTAAAACAGAGATAAATTTGTTAACTGTACTTTCGATTTTTATTGTATATATAACCATAATTAATGCTTCAATTTTCTTATGTATTCTACTGAATAGAAAAAATATAATCTCGAGTAAAAGTGCAGTTAAATTAGCAAGTGTTGTTATCGCTTTTAAAAACGAATCAGAAAATTTACCCCGACTTTTATCTGCCCTGATGAATCAAACTATTGAGAGTAAAAAATTCGAAGTGATACTGGTTGATGATTATTCCAGCGATAACTCATCTGAAGTAGTTAGAGAAAATATTTCAAATAGCACGAACTTTAGATTGATTAAAAATACTCTTCAATCAGGGAAGAAAAATGCAATTCAAGAAGGAATAAATAATTCTAATGGAGAGATAATAATTCTAACCGACGCTGATTGTATTCCTCATCCAGATTGGATAAATCAAATTCTTATTCATTACGACGATGAAACAGACTTAGTTTATGGATATTCTCCGATAATTTCGGAAAAATCGCTTTTCAATAAATTTTGTCAATATGAGAATCTATTTACATCCACATTAATGACTGCATTTCACAATGTAGAATTTCCATATCTGGCTACAGGAAGAAATCTCAGTTACAGAAAAAGTGTTTTCGAAAGATTAAATGGATTTCAGGAGATTAAAAAATCATTAAGTGGTGATGATGATTTATTTTTTCAGTTAGCAGTTAGAAAAGGATTCAAAACTAAGTTAATGAATACAAAAGAATCTGTTGTATTCACTCGATGCAAACAAAATTTCTCTCAGTATTTCAAACAAAAAACAAGGCACATCTCTGCAAGTAAATTTTATTTTAATGATATTAAACTCTCTCTTGGATTTATTTACACTTCGAACATCTTTCTAAATCTAATCTTGTTCCCAGCATTTTTATTTATGGATAAATTTCTTCTAAGTTTAATCCTATTCAATTGGATGATAAAATTTTTTACATTAATTCGAATTACACAAAGAATAGGAGTGAGATATCCATTATATTTAATACCGCTATTTGATTTTCTATACTCTATTACACTGATTTTTATTGGTATTCGTTCAAGGATTGGAAGTGTCAGCTGGTAAGATTCCTCATTATATTGATCCAGATCATCCAAACTATACTCGCTGGAGAAGAAGTCGAGATATTTCTGTTGAACGGGGAAAGTTTGTAAAAAGGATCATTTCTTTCTATAAAGAACCGAAGAATTTAATAGTACTTGATATCGGTTCGGGATTTGGTGGAACTGTTCAAAACTTTATGATTGACAACACTGTTTATTCCATTGAGCTGGACGATTATAAATTGAACCTTCAACCTAAACACAGTTCAGTGAAGAAGTTTTTGATGGACGCTACAAAACTAAACTTTCTTGAAAAATTTGATCTGATTATTCTTCAGGATTTCATCGAACACATCGAGTCACCAGAAATTTTTTTAAAGTCCATTTCAAAATTGCTAAAAGCTGATGGCATCATTTACCTGAGTACACCAAATAAATTTTCAATTATAAATTTTATTTCGGATCCACACTGGGGATTTCCGTTCATTTCTCTTCTATCCCGGAAAGCTATAAAAAAATTTTTTATTCCCCTCTTTAGAAAATCCGAAGTAAAAAGAACTGATTTCGCAGCATTATTATCACTCTCAGAATTGATTAAGATTTTCAATGATGCTGGATTTGATCATAAGCTACATACTAAATTTGGATTGGAAACACTATTCAAGAATCCTGAACAAATAGTTTGGTCGGATTTGCATTTGTTTTTAATAAAAGTGCTAAAAAGGGAATGGATTCAAAAGCTTATATATAAATTTGCAAGTGATGAAATAAATTTATTGAATAAATTCATTACCCCAACTTTTTATTTCATTCTAAGAAAAAAAAGATAAGACCTTAATACCAGAGTAATTTTTAATAATTCTACTCGTATCTTAAAGCTTCAATAGGATCCAGATTAGCTGCTTTGTATGCAGGATATGTTCCAAAAATTATTCCCACAATAACGCATAACATGATTCCGATCGATATCCATAGTATTGGAATAGTAAAACTTCCACCAATCAACGAGGCGACAAGATTTCCTGTTACAATACCGGTTACAATTCCAATTAGTCCACCAACAATACATAGAATTATAGCTTCAAATAGAAATTGAATCATTATATCATTTTTAGTTGCTCCAACTGATTTTCTGATCCCAATTTCTTTCGTTCTTTCAGTTACAGAAACAAGCATTATATTCATAATTCCAATTCCTGCGGCAAGTAATGCGATTGCTGCAACTGCAAAGACTCCGATTTTAACACCTCGCGTAACCTCGTCCACCTGAGCAATTAAAGATTCATTTGAAAAAATATCAAAATCATCTTCTTCGCCCGGTTGTAGACCTCTAATAACACGAAAATATCCAATTGCCTTGTCTATTGTTTCATCGTAATCTTCTGTTGATGATGCCATAACTGTGATATTAACACTTTGTCCCCAACCAAATGGATTAACATCACCAAAAATTTTTCTGAATGTAGTGATCGGAATCAAGATAAAATTATCCCGGCTCTGTCCAAATAATGAACCCTGCTTCTCCAGAATACCAATCACTTCAAATTTCTTCCCACTTATAGAAATTTCTTTTCCAATGGGATCAATATTTGGATAAAGTTTATTCACAATATCAAGTCCAATAACAGCAACATCTGCAGAGTAATTCACATCAATTTGATTTATTGCCCGACCAGATTCAACTACCCAGTTATTTGTAAACATTGCTGCGGGTGATATTCCAGCTAAAGGGATATTTGGATTTGTTTCACGGTTCATGAATCTCGCTTGAATTCCAAATTTCCATAATTCTGCAGCGACATATTTAGCATCTTGCATTAAATCTTTAAATCTTAGAAACTCATTGTATGTGATATTCTTTCGTTTCGCGTACTTTGCTCTTTCTTTCGGATCACCACTTCTAAAGGCCGGTAACTTTTGTATCTGAAAAGTATTAGTACCTAATTGACTCAAACCACTCTCGATACTATTCTGCATGATTGTAACTATCGTCATGATAGTGATAATTGAAAATATACCAACAGAGATTCCAAGTATAGTTAAGAACGATCTTAACTTATTTGATCTCAACGAATCGAATGAATGAAATAAAATATCGTTGTAATCCATATATCACTCGTACCTTAATGATTCAACAGGATCAAGTTTTGCTGCGGTATATGCAGGTGCAAGTCCAGAAATTATTCCAGTTAAAAAAGAAATTAAAATAGCAATGATAACAGCAGAAATCTGAACTGAAGTTGGAATAAACTGATTAACAACATAGCTTAGGACGATTGCGAAAAATAATCCTATCAGACCACCAATTAAACTTATAATTGAAGCTTCAAGTAGAAATTGAGTCATTATAATTTTTCTCGTCGCACCGATTGCCTTCCTTATTCCAATTTCTCTGGTTCTTTCTTTGACTGAGACAAACATAATGTTCATAATACCAATTGCACCTACAAAAAGTGATAATCCAGTGATAATCAATCCACCAACCTGGATTATTCCAACAGTTTGTTTATAAATATTTGTTAATCCCTCTTGCTGATTGATTGAAAAATTCTCTGATTCATAGGCTTTAAGTCTTCTCACCTGTCGCATTACTTGTTGAGCTTCGAGTTTTGTCTCTTCCAATAATTGGGAATTTTTTGCTCTTACAACAATCGTTATTGACCTTACATTTATTCCAAAATGTCTTGCAAGAGATTTTATTGGAATATAAACCTGTTTATCTGGATTGAATGATCCGAGTAAGGTGCTTCCTTGCTTGTCAAGAACTCCAACTATAGTATAAGGATGACCAGCGATTTTGATTGTCATTCCAACTGGTTCAAGATTTGGGAATAAATTTTCAGCTAATTCGTAACCGATGACACAAACATCACGACCACTTTCGCTTTCTATTTCGCTAAAAAATCTACCTGATTTGAATGTAAAATTCGTAGTTGCTAAATAATCACTTGTAGTGCCTGTTATGAAAATCGATTCTGCTGTACGATCAAGAAATTTTAAGTTTCTAACAGTTATCGCTTGAGGAGCAACAGCAAGTGGGAGTCTTACGAGTGATTTAAATTTAAGATAATCATCATATGTTATATTTGGTCTATTTCTCATTCTCCAGAATTCTTCATTCCCAAACCATGCAAATTTATCGATGTATAAAACATCCGATCCGAGTGAACTTATTCCCTGTTGAAAAGAGTTATCAACACCTTTTATTGCGGTAGACATTAAAACAACAGAACAAACACCAATTACTATTCCAAGTGTAGTCAGAAACGATCTTAACTTATTTGCAAGTATTGCATTAAACGAAATAAACAAACCTTCTTTCAGTTGAACTAACATTGTTTATAACTTCCTTCTAATTATACACTTTTCTATTCTTCACAATTTCATCTGCTTCAATTAATCCGTCTCTGATTCTAATAATTCTCTCTGCATGTTCTGCAATATATTCTTCATGAGTCACAAGAATTATAGTATTACCTCTCTGATGCAATTCATGAAAGAGTTGCATTATTTCTTCACCAGTCTTCGAATCGAGGTTGCCTGTTGGTTCATCAGCTAATATGATTGAGGGATTGTTTACCAGGGCACGAGCAATGGCAACTCTTTGTCGCTGTCCACCACTAAGTTCGTTGGGTTTATGATTGATACGATCCCCCAGGCCAACATTTATTAAAGCCTGTCGAGCTCTTTCTCGTCTTTCATGCTTTGGGATATTCGCATAGATTAGAGGTAATTCAACATTATGAAGAGCATTTGATCTCGGAATTAAGTTGAACATCTGAAAAACAAACCCAATCTCTTTGTTTCGAATTTTTGCGAGCTGGTTATCATCCATGTCGCTGACATTCGTACCATTAAATAAATAAATTCCTGTAGTCGGTGTATCAAGACATCCAATTATATTCATCAAAGTTGATTTGCCAGAACCCGATGGACCCATCACTGCAATGTATTCATTTTTCCTGACAGTTAATGAGATTCCTCTTAGAGCATGTACTTCTTCTAAACCAACAATATATGTCTTGGTTATATTTTTCATTTCAATAATTACAGAGTTGAATTCGCTCATATCTCAACCTTATGATTTTGAAGTTGATTTACTTTTTCGGTTCTCAACCCTAACCTTCGAACCATCTTTCAATTCACGACTGATAGCACGATAACTTCCTGTTACGATTTCTTCTTCACCATTTAGTCCTTCGATAATCTCGATGTATGTATCATCACTAATGCCTGTTTTTACGTTTACGAACTTTACGCGATTATCTTTCACTACAAACACTCCTTCGAGTGATTTAGTATCAACTTCCTCTTTCTTTCTATCAATCGTTACAAGTTCATCATCCGGATTATTTTTATCACTCTTCTCTTTCTCTAATCCTCGTATTGTTACTGCTTGCAACGGAACGGCTAAAACATTTGTTCGTGTGTCTGTCATTATTTCTACATTACATGACATTCCTGGTTTTAGTGACACATCAGAATCAACAATTCTGATCTTAACTTCGAAGTTTACAACCTCCTCTTGTGTTCCCAGTCCTCGAGTTTTAGCTGTGTTTCCAATTTCATAAACAATTCCTTTAAAAACTTTTCCAGGGTATGCATCCACTTTAACCTCTGCAGTATCACCATTTGAAATAAGAACAACATCATTTTCATCGACATCAACAACAGCAACCATCTTAGTTAGATCTGCAATGGTCATCAAATTAGATCCTTGAGTAAAACCTGTTCCTAATACTCTCTCTCCCAATTTAACATTTAATTGACTTACGATACCATCCATTGGTGCTGTGATTATAGTCTTAGCAAGATTTTCATTTGCTTCTTTTACAGCAGCTTCCATTTGCCGGACGGTTGATTCAGCAGAGAGAACCTGAGCCTTTGCAGTTTCATACTGTGCTTTAATTGCTTCATATTCAGATTCACTTGCTAGCTTCTTTGAATATAATTCTTTCATTCTGTTATAATCTGCTTCAAGCTTTTGAAGTTGAATTCTCTGGATTGAAAGATTTGCGTTAGCGCTTGATAAATTTGCAACTGCTCTTTCTTTTTGAGCCAGGTATTGATCTTGCTTTATCTTAAGAAGAATATCTCCTTTTCTTACTTTATCTCCTTCTTTAACGGGTAAATAAACAATTTCACCCGAGACTTCCGGAGTAATTACTACTTTAATTTCAGGTTCAATCTTGCCAGTGGCTGTGACTGTTTGAATGATATCTCTCCTTTTTACAAAATCTGTCTGAACAATGATAATCTCTTCTTTTTTTGTACCTAAAATGGCAAGTATCACAATAGCTATTAGTAATAAACCAAGTATTGAAAAAACGACAATTTTTTTCTTATTTCTTTTTGTATTTGTGGGCATTCTTATAACTCCTTACAATTTTCTAGTTTTAATATCTTAAAGTCCCTAACAGATATTCCATTTGTTTTTTCAAGATTAAATAATCGAAGGAAGAGTTAGTTAAATCGTTTTGAGCCTGGACATACTGTGAATTAGCGATAAGAAGATTCAATAAAGTATTCGCACCTAAAAGATATTTTTCTTCGTTTAATTTTTTGTTTTCCGAAGAAGCAAGTAGATTTTTATTATTTACTTCAAGTCTTTTCTTAGAAGCTTCTAAATCAAGAAGTGCTTTTTTAAGGTTAACTTTGATTCCTCTTTCCATTTCTTCAAGATTTAATAAACTATTTTTATAATTCACTTCTGCCATTTGAACTCGATTAGAAACTAACCAACCGTTAAAAATTGGGATATTTAAATTCAGACCTGCAACATATGTACGAGATTTGCCAATATCACTTAATCTGCCTGCTCTCGAATTCGCACTTATCGAAGCAGTTAACCTGGGGAAATGACCACCTCTCGCGATTAATATCCCATAATCGTTTGATTGAACCTGAAGTTTTTGTGCGAGATAATCTGGACGATAGTCAAGAGCATTTTTTACGATCTGAGAAAATTCATAGTGATTCTCATCAAATTTCTCTTTCTCTAATATTTCTACTGTTTTCTCAATATCAATATCTTCAATTTCATATGGTGCCTCAATATCGAGACTTAAATATGCTATTAAATCATTTTTCGCTATTTCATAATTATTTTTTGCTTGAATGACAAGCAATTCTGCATTACCATAATTTACCTGTTGCTGATATACATCAGCCAGAGTAACCTGCCCTAATTTGTTTCTTTCAGTTATTGTTTCAAGACTTTTCTGATTCCATTTAAGATTTTCTTCCTGAATGGTTAATAATTTTTTTGCCTTCAATACATTAACATATTTCACGATTGTCTGGAAAACTATGTCCTGTTTAAGTCTCTCGAGTTTATATTTAGTTGCTTCGTAATTTGTTTTTGATTGTTGAATTGAGTAGAAACTCGATAAACCATCGAATAGATTTAAGCCTGAACTGATCGAAGCAGAATAATTTCTTGATTCAGTTTTTGTAGGAGGGATAGGAATTGTCAATCCTCCAAAAGTGACTACACCACCTTCATCTTCTGATCTCGACCATGAAAAATTTCCACTTGCATTTAAAGTCGGTAAGAGATTGCCAATTGAAACCATAATATCTGATTTACTCAGTTGAAGAGAATTCTCAGTTTGTTTAATTAGAATATTTCGATTCAATGCTATTTCAATTGCTTTATTTAATGAAATTTTCTGATTTTCTCGAGAAAATAATGGAGTGAAGATTAAAAGAAAGATGAACAAATATTTATTATTTATCATGCATTCACCAAAATTTTTTTCCTTTTACGAGTCTTGTTTCGTGTTGTTTCGATAAATTTCAACTTCTTTGTATAATTCTTGATAATGTTCATTAATATATTCAATTGCAGCATCGTGAGAATTAGGAATTTCTCCATCGAGAATAGCATTTTCAATTCTTTTCTTTATAATTCCTACACCCTTACATGGTGGTAAATTAAACATCTTCATTATTTCCTCACCTGTTACAGGTGATTTAAATGCTCGAAGTTTATCCCTTTCAATGACATCATAAATTTTCTGAACTACCAGATCATAATTTTTCTGAAAGTTCTGAACCTTCTCTAGATTCTTTGAAGTTATATCACAACGACATAATGTAATCAGGTCATCCAAATCTTCGCCAGCATTTATTATTAATCTGCGAATCGCTGAATCAGTAACTTCTTCATCCACGAGAGCAATCGGTCTCATATGTAGACGAATTAATTTCTGAATGTAATCTATTTTATAGAGAGGGAATTTATATTTCGCAAAAAGTTTTTTTATGATCTTCGCACCAACTGCATCATGCCCATGAAATGTCCAACCATTTTTTTCGTCATAAGCTTTAGTGAGAGGTTTTCCAATATCATGGAAAAGAGCAGCAAGGCGTAACCAAATGTTATCTGATTTACTCGCGACATTATCAACAACTTCGAGCGTGTGCCAGAAAACATCCTTGTGATGATATTCTTTCTTTTGTTCCACCCCACCCATTTGAGCTATTTCAGGATATAAAAATTCTAAAACTTTAGTTTTGTACATCAAACCAAGTCCAATTGAAGGCTTATCGCTCATCATAATTTTAAAGAATTCATCAACAATCCTTTCTGGAGAGACAATCGCAAGTCGTTCACGCATCTCTTCAGCTGCTTTCAATGCATTTTCTTCGATATTGAAATTTAACTGACTTGCAAATCTAAAAGCTCGCATAATTCTAAGTGGATCATCACTAAAAGTTATATAAGGATCGAGTGGTGTTCTGATTAATCGATTTTTTAAGTCTTCATATCCATTAAAAATATCAATTATCTCTCCAAAATTTTGGGAATTGATCGGAAATGCCATCGTATTGATTGTAAAGTCACGTCTCCTGATGTCGTCTTCGAATGTCCCGGTTTGAACTAAAGGTTTTCTACTATTTTTTGTATAAGATTCACGTCTTGAACCAACGAACTCAATTTTATAGTTTTCGTAATTGAGCAATGCTGTACCAAAATTCTTATAGACAATAATGTTCTTCACATTAAATTCCCTGCTCACAATTTTAGCAAACTTGATTCCATCCCCTACTACAAGTAAATCGATCTCTCTACGTTCTCGTTTTAAAATTCGATCACGAACATATCCCCCAACAGCATAGACTTCAAAGTTGTTTTCATCAGCAATCTTCCCAATTCTGCTAATGATTTCTTCATTTTTAAAATCGACTGGTGGAAATTCGTTTATATTCATATACCCTTTTCCATGATTTCGTTAAGTACATGCTTCATAAATCTTAATCGATACAATTCTGCTTCATTAAAACTTCTGTTTGACGATTCAAGTTTTTTAATTAATGAGTTTGCTTTTTCAAAGTTACCCAGATAAATGAACCTAAAAAAACATCGATTCATCAACCAGAAATCATGAGAATGATATTGAACAATTAATTCAAGTTGATTAATATTAAGATTTTCTATATTGTTTGAAAGTACTATCAAATTGTCATTATACACTTTAGCAATTTTCTCAATGAAATCATTGAAATTTGTTTTACTTAGTTCTAAAATTAATTCTTGCCTTTTTATTAAAAATTCAATCAAACTAATGTAATGACTCCAATTCGAAGAGAGAATAATTGATTTTAATTTTTCCGCTTCAACTTTTGCTTTCTCCTCTCGGTTTGTCATGGCTAAAGCAAGAATATATAAGAAATGACTTCTGAGTGCTGTAATTCCTAATAGTTTATTTTGAAACGATGACTGTTCAAAAAATTTAATTAATTCTTCAAATCGTTGTTGATTAAATTTAATTCTCAGCACGTAATAAAACGATTCAGGGTCGTGAGTTTGATCGTAAACCTTTAAGAATAAATTCTTTGCATCTACAAAATTCCTGGAGTTAAAAAACTCCTGTGCTTTTTTCTTAATTCTTGCGTAAGATCTTGGACACTTTTTCTCAAAAATTGTTCTACTTCTAAAAAAGAAATTTGCTTTGATACTATCTATAATTGTAAGATCATATCGCTTTAACTCATTCTTAAATTTTTCGAACTCTTCATTTATATTTTTATTGTAGATTTTTTCAAAATCTCCAGTACGGTAAAACTCGGAAAATTTTGTAAAACCGTATTTATTAATTAAATGTCTACAAAATGCACCTGATATCAAATAATTAATATAACTCTGACCTGTGGCAAAAGAATAATTCTGAAAAAAATCATTTGCATTAAAATCACCAATGAATTTTAATATCATTGCCGCATAATATTCTGGTGTATTCTCAAGCCATTCCCATTCTAAAGCCATCGCTCCACCTTCAATCAATCCTAAATTTAGATTCCCCGCAACTTTGAATATATTTCCAGAGAATTCCCCTAAGAAAATATGAGCCAATTCATGTTTAATTGTTTGATGAAATGAATTCCTTGTAACGAAAATCCTTCTTTGCCAAGGCTTGGTAAAATCAGCAGATTCTTCTCCAAGCAGTTTTCTTTTAGAATCGTTGGACTCGAATATATAAAGATGAATCTTTTTGGTATTTACACCAGTCTCATTCACCAGATTCGAGTAATGAAAATCAACTGTAGAAATATAAATGATTTTATCTATTTCAGATATGTTCTTATCTTCCGTGTAAATTTTATATCTATCATTCCTTTCGAGCGGATGAAATTTTGAATTAAGTTTCGCCTCACTCGCAGATAAATCTAATCTATCTGAAAAGATGTACAACAGTATTAATGGAACGAACGACAAAATTCTAATTATAGTAATTAATCTTTTAGAAATTAACCTTTCGTGTAAGATATTTGCGATGATCATCAAGAAAGCAAATGATAGCAACCCTGCAGAATAAATTAGAAATCTTGCCTCTACTTCGAATATCTCGTTATAGACAAGTCCAGGGAAAAAAACTATCAATGGATTGAATAAGAACAATTGAGGTGAGTAGTAGTAGTCCAGTATACCGTAAATTATTAAAATCAGATAGACTAATAATAGAAGGGAATAAGCGATTGTTTTTCTTGCATTTGAGAAAATCATTCCAATCGTAGAAAAAAAAATTGAAGAAGTAGAAACAAAAAGAGGGTAAAATAAGAATCCCTCATCAACAGGACATTGATTAAAAATCAAATCAATTAAAGAGAAAATTAGAAATGTCATTATAACCAGAATCATCAAGAATGAAATCACATAATTTATCTTCACCTTTTTCTGCAAAAAATAGATGGAAACGAATCCAGAGTAGATTGAATAGATGAAAGAATATAAGATTGCAATTTCAATATCAAAATTTCTAAATAGCGGTAATTGAAAAAATGTTAATCGAAATAAAATAAAAAATATGGAAGAGATTATAAAAAGATTTTTGTGCTCAACAATAAAACTTCTAAAACTCATCCGTTTCGACTCTTTCGATCTCAGCTCCCAATTTTTTCAACTTCTGTTCTATTTTTTCATATCCACGATCAAGATGGTAGATTCTCAAAACTTCAGTTGTACCTTCAGCTACAAGCCCCGCAAGAACAAGTGATGCACTTGCTCTTAAATCAGTGGACATAACTTTTGCGCCTTTTAGTTTTTCCACTCCTTTTATGAATGCAGTATTTCCCTTCACAATAATATCGGCTCCTAAACGATTCAATTCCGGAACATGATTAAATCTATCATGATAAATATTATCTGTGACTTCAGACGCACCCTTTGCTATTGACATTAGACTGATCCATTGTGCTTGCATATCTGTTGGAAAACCTGGATAGACTTCAGTTTCTACATTCACCGGATTAATTTCCTTTCCAGACAAGAGTTCTATAAAATCTTTACCAGTTCTAATTTCAAATCCTGCGTCATTTAGTTTTATTAAAACTGCATCCAGATGGTCAGGCCGGCATTTTGTTACTTTAATTTTTCCTTTTGTGATAGCACCAGCAAGTAAAAGTGTTCCAGCTTCAATTCTATCTGGAATTACAGTTTCATTCGATGAACTCAGAGATTCAACTCCTTCAATTTCAAGAAACTTTGTTCCAATACCAGAAATTTTTGCTCCCATCTTTGAAAGAAATTCTGCTATCGAAGTTACTTCTGGCTCAATTGCTGCATTGGAAATGACCGTTGTTCCTTTCGCGAGTACAGCAGCCATCATCGTATTGACTGTAGCACCGACACTTGGAATGTTAAAAATTATCTTCGCCCCATTCAATTTATTAGCTCGCGCAATTATGTATCCTGCATCAATCTCAACATTTGTCCCCATTTTTTGAATAGCCTCAAGATGTAAATTAATTGGTCTTGGTCCCCATGCACAACCACCCGGCATAGAAACTTTAGCGTAACCATATCGAGACAGTGTAGGACCAAGAACATAAATTGATGCTCGCATTTTCTTAACAAATTCATACGGAGCTTCTTGACTCACCAAACCATTATTTTTAACACGAATGATATGAGAATCAAAATCAATCTCTAATCCCATAAACTTCAGAAGTTTAATCATACTATGAGCGTCAATTAAATCTGGACAATTATCAAATACATAGTCGCCGTCTGCAAGTATCGTTGCTGGAAGAAGTCCAAGTAATGCATTTTTAGCACCACTTACTTCAACTTCGCCGGTTAATGGTTTTCCACCACGAATTATAAACTTATACATAATGCAAATTTAACAATGATAAAATGAAAACAAATTAAAATTATGGGGGAAAATTTTATTATTCAATGTAAATCAACTAAAGTAATTAAGAAATTGTTTAAGTTAGAAAGTTCATTGTTTGATAATTTATCACTGTTTTCGGTGTAAAATCTGAAGATCAGAATTACTATACATTTCAAATTATTGATTTAAAAATATTTTAAGAAGCTGACGATGCATTTTCATGAGGAAGTAGAAACTTCAACTGCTAAGTATGACCATATTTATTTATCGAGCTGAATAAAAGTCTAAGTAAGATTTTAATTTAAATTCATAAGTGTAATAATGGAATCAAAAACTAAAAAATCAGTTTTCTTTAACAAATCTATAAGGTTGAAAATCAATAAAATCATCTACATATAAGTCAAACCATTTAACTTTTCCATCTTCGATCTCAAATGGAAATACCTTGATTCCAAAAGTTGGGTCAGAATAAGTACAAAGAAACCTATTGTTACCAATATATTCAAGTTTTCCTTTAAGATTTGGATGGTGTTGGAGAGTAAGTTCTAAAATATTATCAACTTTTTTCAATTTTGCATAACCATAGACTTCATGTAAATACTTCCCTTCAAAATTTGTTAAACTAATTTCTGGTTTCAAATTCATAGCAACTGAATCTTTCCATCTTGCGATTGTATCATCAAGTTTTTCCTTTAGTTTTTTTGAAATTTCGAACATAAAACTGTCGTAATCTCTATATGGAAGATTTAAATAAGCATCTATAATCTCCCATTTCAATGAATGAAAGAATAAATTTTGGTCGGTATTAGTAAGAATCGCAATTCCTAGATTAATTTCTGGTAATAGAGTTACTGAAGTTACAAATCCATTTACTCCGCCTGTGTGAGAAACAATTTCTTTTCCTTCATAATCCATCAATCCCCATCCCAATCCATAAAGATTGAAATGCCCATTGTTAAAGGGATGCCTAACTCTTCCCTGAATTGTTTCTGGTTTTCTTGTCCTCTGTATGACTTCAAAAGGTAATGCAACTGTGCCGTTATATCTACCACTATCTAATTGCGCAATTATCCATTTAGCTAAATCATTGATTGACGAAGCCATACTTCCACAAGGAGCCATATTATCAATATTTACAATGGGAAGAACAACCAATTTTCCATCAACGATTGTATGAGGTTTTGCGATATTTTCCGATTTCGCAAAATCAATTGACGATGTAAGCGTTCTATTCATATTAAGGGGATTTAGTATTTTATCTCGTATATAACTCTCCCAACGCAAACCCGTTACTTTATGAATTACCTTTCCAGCAATTTGATAACCAGCATTAGTGTAACCATATTTTATTCTGAAATCATATTTAGGCGTAAGCATTCCGAACTTCTCAATAACCTGATCCTCGCTCAACTCAGACGACCAGTACATAAAATCACCTTGAAAAGTTTCATACCCCATTCTATGTGTTATTATATCTACCAAATTTAAATTTTTAGTTATCCATTCATCTTTCATTTTAAATTCAGGTAAATATTTGACTACTTTATCATCAAGTTTAAGTTTTCCTTCATATTCAAGTAAGGCCATTGCTGTTCCAGTGAATGCTTTAGTATTCGAACCTATTAAGAACAATGTATTTTCATCAACTTTTTCATCCTTTCCAAATTCTTTTAGACCATAGCCTCTGGCAATTACGATTTTTCCATCTTTAACAACAAGAACAGCTGCACCAGGAATCTGCCATCGTTGAAGTGCTCGCTCAACATAAATATCAAGACTATCAGCAATGAATGAAGGTATCTGCTGGGAATTACCCTGATTAAAAAATAAGAAAGCCATCCAGAGAAAAATTGTTAATCTTCTCATAGATTCACCTTTTTTCTAAACTTAATAAAAATCAGCATTCATTGAAAACTACAGGGGCTAGAAGATAACTTAATTATCGTTAAATGATAATGAGTCGATTAAAAATTTTGAATTCGAAAGTAAATGTATTATGATTATTAATAATTTGATATGATACTACGGTTCAAAAATTAAGAATTAACACAATACCCAAAAGGAATTGGATACCATTAAGAAGTTAAATAAAGTACATTAGTTTTTTAATTAATTCTCAACTCAGTTTCTAAATCAAAGAAATGAACATTATCTGGATTGAAATAAAAAGTAAATGTTTGTCCAGGTTTTATCACAATATCCGATGGGATTCGTGCAACGAATTGAATCCCGTCCACTACGAAATACACAAAGGATTCATTCCCCATAGGTTCGACAACTTCAACTTTAACTTCCAGATTTTGGTTTGATTCTCCATTACTTCGAACAGTGAATGTTTCAGGTCTAATTCCTGCAGTAACTTTTTTATTCTGATAAGGTATCATCTTATCGGCATCTTTCGATAATCTGAATTTTAAATCACCATTCAATGAGATAAAAGTAATCCCATCTTCCTGTACAATTTTTCCATCAACAAAATTCATAGCTGGACTTCCGATGAATCCTGCAACGAATTTATTTTCAGGTCGATTGTAGAGATTTAGTGGAGTATCAATTTGTTGAACAATTCCTTCTTTCATAACAACAATTCGATCACCCATTGTCATAGCTTCTGTTTGATCATGCGTAACATAAATCATTGTTGCTTCAAGTCGATGGTGCAACTTTGAAATTTCTGTTCTCATCTGAACTCTAAGCTTGGCATCAAGATTACTGAGCGGTTCGTCAAATAAAAACACTTTTGGTTTTCTGACTATTGCTCTACCTACTGCAACTCGTTGTCTTTGTCCACCACTCAACTGTCTTGGTTTCCTATCAAGAAAATTTTCAATACCAAGAATTTTAGCAGCTTCTTCAACTCTTCTTTTGATCTCATCTTTTGGTAATTTTCGAATCTTCAATCCAAATGCCATGTTTTCAAAAACCGTCATGTGTGGATATAAAGCATAATTCTGGAAAACCATCGCAATATCTCTATCTTTTGCAGGTACATTATTAACAAGAATATCATCAATATATAATTCGCCTTTAGAAATTTCTTCCAGACCTGCGATCATTCTCAATGTTGTGGTTTTACCACAACCTGATGGTCCCACAAGTACTACAAACTCTTTATCCTTAACAGTAAACGATACATCATTAACTGCTACAACATTATTCTCATAAATTTTGCTAACATTGACTAATTTCACTTCTGCCATTTTTAAATACCTCTCATTTCTTTAACCATTCTTC
>FWPU01000625.1_pt1 | contig 113607 bp, 86 predicted proteins | sample 2228361 | NCBI WGS metagenome assembly FWPU01 (sample SAMEA103939777, study PRJEB20133) | metagenome | reverse complement strand
TGGGCCATGAGACAACCCGACCCCTCGGCGCCCTGATCGAGCGCCTGGGGTCGAGCACAGTGGTCGTGGTCCTGGGGGACGGAGGGGTCGGGAAGACGACCCTGGCCGCGGCCCTGGCCGCGGCCCTCGCCCAGATGGGCGAGCGCGTCCTGGCCGTGACCGTGGACCCGTCCAACCGCCTGCGGACCTCGCTGGGTCTGTCCGGACCAGCCGGGGTCGAGGAGCCGGTCGCGGCCGAGTTCGGTCCAGCCTGGCCCCTGGCCCCCCCTCCGGGTCCGGGCTCGGGGTCCCTGCACGCCGTGGTCCTGGACGCGGCGACCGAGATGACGCGCCTCGTGACGCGCCTAGTCCCGGACGACGCGACCCGGAAACGGATCACGGACAATGTCTTCTTCCGGAAAGCGGCAGGTACGATGACCGGCACCCACGAGTATGCGGCCATGGAGCGCCTGCTCGAGGCCCTGGAATCGGGTCGGTACACGCGGGTCGTGCTCGACACCCCGCCGGAGCGGCACGCCCTGGACTTCCTCGACGCGCCCGCACGCCTCAACGCCCTCCTGTCGTCCGAGGTCTTCCAGTTGTTCGTGCGGGCCTCGTCCGGCCTGTCGCGAGCGGGCCTGGAAGCCATCCGGTGGAAATCATTGATCCTGAAGGGGATCAGCCGATTCGCCGGCGAGGAGACCTTCCTGGCGGTGCTCGACTTCGTGCTTGCCTTCGAGCCCCTCTTCGAGGGGTTTCGCGAGCGGGCGGCCCGCGTGAGGGCCCTGCTGTCCGGGCCAGACAGTGCGACCCTGGTTGTGTGCCGTCCGGGGGAGCGGTGCGCCGAGGGGGTCCTGGCAACCCTGTCGGCTCTGCAAAGCCGCGGGATCACGCCCGCGGCCGTGGTGGCCAACCGGGTCCACGCCTGGCCGATGCCGGGGGCGAAGCCGGCGGGCCGGACGGGCTCGGTCGTAGACGCCGCCGCGGTCAAGGACGCCCTGGGGTCGGCCCCGGCGTTGAGCCTACTCGCGCCCGAGGAACTCCGGGACCTGGCCACGGAGGTCCTGGTCCTCGCGCGGAGGTACCGCGACCTCGCCGGGCAAGACGAGGCGCACGTGAGCGCCCTGCGGTCGGCCGTGGACCCCATCCCGGTCTTCGTGGTCCCCCTGCTCGCGGAGGAGGTGCGCGACTTCCCGGGACTCGCGAGGTTCGCGGCGAGCCTGAGCTAGTTTTTCGCTTGTAGGTTCCGCCTTGCCTCTCGCCCACGCCCGCGCCCACGCCTGCGCCCACGCCCACGCCCACGAGAGCGCCACGCTCTACTGCTCCAGTTGGGTACCAGGCGAGGTCACCCGACCTTTCGCAGCCCCTCGACCGGGTCGAGGCGCATGGCCCGCAGCGACGACAGGAGGCACGAGGCGAAGACGACCGCGAGCGAGAGGGCCGCGATCACGACCGCGTCCGAGGGGTGAACCACGGCGGGCAGTTTCTGGATGTGATAGACGGCCGGGTCCAGCGCGTAGTCCAGGCCCCGGATCAGGCGCACCACGAGGAGCCCGAGGCCGAGCCCCACCGCGACCCCGGCCGTGCCGAGGGTCATCCCGTGCGCGACGAAGACCCGGTACAACTGCCGCCGGCTCGCCCCGAGCGCGACGAGGGTCGAGACCTCCTTGATCCGCTCGCGGGCCACCACGACCTGGGTCCCCACGATGTTGAAGGCCGCGACCACCACGATGATCAGGAAGAACAGGGCAAGCACCACCTTCTGCATGCGCAGGGCCGAGAAGAGGTTGCGGTTCATCTGCTTCCAGTCGATCACGCGGAAGCGGCGTGGCTGTCCGGAGCCGAGGTCGCTGTACAGGAGGGCCTTGTGGAGCGCCCCGGCGGCGCGGACGAACTCCGGCAACGAGGTCGCGTGCAAGCGGCCGGCGACGCGGGCCGCGTCTGCGCGCAGGCGCGAGACCTCGCGCAGGAGGTCGGGGAGGGTGAACGGCTCCAGGTCCGCGAGGATCGCGCGGCCCGCGGCCTCGGTCTCGTCGAGGTCAGCGAGCCGGACCTCGACCCAGCGGACCGCGGGCCCCCGGTCGAGGAAGACCTGGGCCGAGCGCAGGTCCATGACCACGAGGCGGGAATCGTACTCGTGGAACCCGGTGTCGAAGCAGTCGCGGACCACGAACGTCCCCTGGATGGGCGCCATGCCGAGCGGCCCGGCCGCGCGCCCTTCGATCCCCCGGATGGGCGAGGTCAGGGTCACGCGGTCCCCGGGGGTCAGGCGCAGCCGTTCGAGGAGCCCGCACCCGAGCGCCACGCCCGGGGGCTCGCCCTCGCGCCAGCGCAGCGATGCGAGCGATCCAAAGCGGGTCAGGGCCGCAAGCCCGGAGACCCGGTCCACGCCCTCGAGGTCCACGCCCTTGACGATGACCCCGGCGCTGCCCTCGTCGGCCGAGATCATCATCTCGTCGTAGGTCGAGGGGTTGGCCCCGACCACGCCCGGCATCCGGGAGATGCGGGCCGTGACCTCGGCGTAGTCCGAGAACTGCTCGCCCCGGGCCACCACCACGAGGTGGGGATACACGCCCAGGATGCGCTCGCGGAACGCCTCCTCGAACCCGCTGGTCACGGCGAGGACCGCGGTCAGGGTGGCGACGCCCACCCCGATGCCGAGCACGGACACGGTCGTGGCGACCGACACCCGGCCCCGGCCCCTCCCCGCGAACAGGGCGAGCCCGATCGCCCACGAGAATGGAAGACGTCTCAGAAGCCCGGACACAGGCCGCCCACGCCCGAGTCAGTTGGCCCCCACGCCCCGCCGGGCGCACGCCGCCAGGAGCGTGTTGCGCATCAGGAACGCGATGGTCATGGGGCCCACGCCGCCGGGCACGGGCGTGATGGCCGAGGCGCGGGTCCTCGCAACCTCGAAGTCCACGTCGCCGCACAGTTTTCCAGCCTCGTCGCGGTTCATGCCCACGTCAATGACCACCGCGCCCTCCCGCACCCAGTCCCCCCGGACCATCCGGGCCTTCCCGATGGCCGCGACCACGACCTCGGCCTCGCGCACCCGGTCCGCGAGGTCGCTCGTGCGCGAGTGGCACACGGTCACGGTGGCGTGTCGCGCGAGCAGCAGGATCGCCGTCGGCTTGCCCACGATCAGGCTGCGGCCCACGACCACGGCCCGCCGGCCCTTCAGGTCCACGCCGCTTTCGTCAATCAGGCGCAGGACCCCGGCCGGGGTGCAGGGGACGAGCCCGGGGCGGTCCGACAGGAGGCGACCCAGGTTCACGGGGTGGAACCCGTCCACGTCCCGCGCGGGGTCCACGGCCTCGATCACGCGGTCCGACCGGATGTGCGGGGGCAGGGGGAGTTGCACGAGGATGCCGTCCACCTCGGGGTCTCGGTTCAGGCGGTCGAGCAGGGCCAGGAGGTCGGCCTCGGGGGTCGAGGCCGGGAGGTGGTGGGTCACACCGTGGATGCCCACCTCTTCGCACGCCTTGCCCTTGTTGCGCACGTAGATCGCGGAGGCCGGGTCGTCCCCGACCAGGAGGACGTGCAGCGAGACCCGCACCCCGCGCGCCGCGAGCCGGTCGATGCCCTCGCGGACCTCGGCCCGCACGCGCGCCGCCACGGCCTTGCCGTCCAGGATCATCGCGTCCGGCATCGCCTCGCCCCCACGTCGGCGAGCCGCATGGTATCCGGGCACGCACGAGGAGGCAATGGGGAGATGGGAGGCCGTTGCCCATCGTGGGCGCGGGCGTGGCGAACTTGCAACCGCTTGATTTCTTTCGTAGACGTCCACGTCCACGTGCACGTGCACGTGAAGGAGGGGTAGAATACGGGCGGTCCTGCGTGGACGAGACACGATGGGGCGGGACAGGCCGCGCACCCGGATGGTCGCGCTGTACGGCAAGGGGGGGATCGGGAAGTCCACGGTCGCCTCGAACCTCTCGGCCGTCCTTGCCATCGAGGGCCACAAGGTCCTGCTGGTCGGGTGCGACCCCAAGCACGACTCCACCATCACCCTCGTCAACGGCGGTCCGATCCGCACCGTGATCAACCAGTTGGGGACCCGGGTGCGCGACGCCTCGGACATCGTGATGGAGGGCCGCTTCGGGATGCACTGCATCGAGTGCGGCGGCCCGGAGCCCGGCGTGGGTTGTGGGGGGCGCGGCGTCTCTCGCATGTTCGAGATCCTCGACGACTTGGACCTGATCGAACGCGGCGGGTACGACGTCGCCGTCTTCGATGTGCTCGGGGACGTGGTCTGCGGCGGGTTCGCGGCCCCGCTTCGTCAGGGTCGCGCGGAACTCGTCTACATCGTGGTCGCCGAGAGCGTGATGGCCCTCTTCGCCGCGAACAACATCGCCAAGGCGGTCCGGCGCTTCGCGTCCAACGGGATCGCGCTCGGCGGGCTCATCGTGAACCAGAAGGACTCCACGACGAACGTCGGGGCCCTGGAGGCCTTCGCCTCGGCGCTCGGCACGCGCATCCTCGCAACCATCCCCGCGGACCCGGTGGTCCGGCGGGCCGAGGTGGTCAAGCGCCCGGTGGTGGAGATCGCCCCGGACTCCGAGGTCGCGAGGACCTTCCGCCGCCTCGCGGCCGACGTCCTCGCCGACTCCGTGGAAATCCACCCGGTCCCCACTCCGGTCGAGGACAGCCGGTTTGACGACTTCATCCGAGAGATCTTCGGGGAAGACGCCCGCTGACGGGTCCGCCCCCGCCGGGGCCCTCGCCGGGGCGTGCCTCGCGGCCAACGCGATGCCGGGGATGGCGTTCCGCGTGCCGGGCCCCGCGGCCGAGGTCCGCGCCGCGGTGGACCTGATCGCGCACCACGACTGGTGCGCGTCCCTGACCGGCGAACCGGGCGTGCGGCTGTTTTCGTCCGACGCCCCCGAGGTCCTCCCGGACCTGCCGGTCTTCGACGTCCGCGAAAGTCCCGGGGAAGACACGTGGTGGCACGGGTACGCGAACGCCCTCGTCGCGGTCGCGCGCACGCTGGACCTGCCTGCGGTTCCGCCACGGCCCGACGCCGCGGCGGTGGTCGGAATCCCCTTGGACCGCCTGGAGCCCGACCGACTCGCGGACCGCGACGAGGTCATCCGGCTCCTCGCGCGTGGCGCGGGGCTCGACGTGGTATCGGTCTGGCCGTCCGGGGACGGCCCCGGGTCCCTGGGGCGCGCCGCCGAGGCCGGGCTGATCGTGTCCCTCCCGTACGGTCGAGAGGCCGCAAGGACCCTTGCGCACCGGACGGGGGCCTGCGTGGTCGAGGCCGGGCTCCCGGTGGGGCTCGCCGGGACCGCGCGCTTCGTCCGCGAGGTGGCCCGGGCCGCGGGCCGGGACCCCGAGCCCTTCCTGGACCGCGAGATGCGCCGCTACGCCCCCCGCCTGGAATGGGTCATCCCCCACGCCCTGCTCCACCGCCGGGTGCGGGTGGAGGTGGACCCCCCCCTGGCGGAGGCGGTCCTCGCCTTCCTGAACGAGGTGGGGTGTCGGAACGCGGACGAGAACGCGCCGGACCTGGTCATCGGGCCGCGACCCGCGGTGGAGGCAGCCGCCGCGGCCGGCCACGCCTTTTTCGAGGCCGGCTTCCCCTCGCCGGGCAGCCACGGCCTGCACCCGACCCCGGCCTGGTTCGGGTTCGAGGGCGCGATGCACCTCGCCGAGGCCATGGTGAACCGCCTGGTCCAGTGGGAGCACGTCGAGCGGGTCAGGCGCCTGGCCAGGCGCTGACGCCTCCACCCTGGGGCACCAGCCCGAAACGCCGCAGGTCCTCCTGGAAGACGACCTCGTCGGCCAGCATCTGGGCTAGCCGGAGCGCTCCGCGGTACCCAAGGGTCGGACAGGTAGCCAGGGCGTGACGACCGTAAGACGGGAACCCGAAATCCACATGCGGGACACGTCGCCGCCCGAGGACCTCGGTCCCGAGGGTCGTGGTCAGGCACAGGTCCACCGCCCCCTTCGCCAGGGCCTCGGCCCCCGGCCAGCCGGTTTCGTCCGGGGGCGGGTACCTCGTGGAGACGTGACCCGCGGGCGTGGCCCCAAGGTCCGCCACGAACTCCGCAAGGCGCGGTGCCAGGTACGGGTCCCCGACGAACCCGATGCGCCGCCCCCGCAGGACCCGGTCCGAGGCGCGGCGGAGCAAGGGGACGCACGCCTCCTCTTCGGCCCGGATCAAGGCCTCGGCAAGCCCCTCCCGCCCGGTCGCGCCCGCCACGGCCCGCAGGAGGGCGGCGGTCCCCCGGAGCCCCAGCGGGACCTCCGCCTCCACGAGCGCGGCTCCGGTGCGCCGGGCCAGGACCCGAGCGGCCCTGCGACCGTAGGGCAGGGACACGACGGTCCTCGCGGTCGAGGCCCGGGAGAGCCGCGCGACCCCCTGGTTCGAGGGCCACACCGAGGCGAGCCGCAGGCCCAGGCCCCCCTCGAGCAGGCGCTTCAGTTCGAGGACGTTCGCCAGGTTGTCCGCCTCGGTGCGGTCGAGGAGCAGGCCGACGAGGGCGACCGCGTCCTCGTTCACCGGCTCGGGAGCGAGGTCGAGCCCGGACGCGAGGGCCGCGAGGACCTCCGCGTACCCGTCCAGCCAGTCGCCATCGAGCGACTTCGCCGCGACCTCCAGGACGGGCTTCCCTGTCTCGGACCGCACGATGCGAGCGAGGCGGTCGTACTGGCTGCCCGTGATGGCCGCCATGGGGAGCGCGGTCACGAGGACCACCCCCACCTCGGGGTCCGAGGCGACCCGCCGGAGCAGGTCCGTGATGAGGCCCTCCCGGTCCACGACCACGTTGTTCGTGTCGGCCACCGTGTGGATCACGCGGTGGCGGCTCGCCGCGTCGAGCAGGGTCGAGTGGAGGTCGTGGGTCCCGTGGACAAACTCGGCCTTGAAGAACAGGCAGTCCGGGCCGTCCACGACCACGCGGGCGTCCGGGACCGCGTTGACCGCCAAATAGACGCCGACCGTGTACGGCATGCGGACATAGTCGTTCCAGGAGTCCTGGTTCATGCCCGTCCCACCCGTCCGTCTTCCGCGCCCGCCTCCCACCACCACTCCTCGGACGAGGTCGAGAGGTGCGCTGCGTGGTCGCGATAGAACGGGACGCCAGCGATGGTGACGAGGCGCTCGAGGCTCCGCAGCGCCCCGTCCAGGCCCATCTCGAACTCGCGGGCCGAGAACTGGCCCAGGCCCCTCCGGGTCAGGCGGTGGTCGTAGAAAAACTCCGTGAACACGGCCCGGAGCGCGGAGTCGCGCAGGAAGGCGTCCAGGTCGTCCGGGCTCTCGAAGGGGACCACCTCCACCCGGTCCAGTCCGGCCAGGGCCTGGCGAAGCGCCTCGGCAGCCTTCAACCAGGCGGTCCGGTCCCCCGCGTACACCGCGATCCTCACGGGGAAACCGAACTCGTGGACCACGGGCACGACCGGGAGGCCCGTCACCGAGTGCGGGTCGTGCAGGCGGGCAACGGAGGGCGGATCGATCACGAAGCCCAAGGCTGTCGGGCGCGCCCGGTCCCGCCAGGCCACGATCCGTTCCCCAAAGCGCTCCTCCCACGCGCAGAGGACCCGCTCCATCTCCCCCCGCCGTCCCGCGGCCTCCGCAACGGAAAGGAGCCATTCCCGGGTCCGCCGGAACCCCCACGGACCCGGGGGCTCCACGCGGACCGCGTCCACGTCCCCGAAGACCCGGCGGTACAGGGGGGTGTGGATCACGCTCGGGTTGAACACGAGGACCTCGGCCCGCAACGCCCGCCGCATCCGGTCCGGCGACACCCCGGGCAGGACGCACCCGGTCGTGGGGACCCCGGCTTGAGCGAGGAGGTTCACGATCTCGTCGCGGGCGGGCACGTCCCGGAACCCCACGAGGGCCACGGATCCGGCCAGGCGTTCCCGGGACTTCAGGGCCCGGGCCTTCTCGTCCTCGACGTACTGCATGAAGATGTCCACCGGCTGCGTGGTGCGTGGCCCCACGTGGTAGATCCCGTGCGGGCACTCGTGCTGGTGCGCGGCGATGACCCCGTCCACGTCGTCCCCGATCACGATCGGGACGCACGTCGAGTTGACCAGGATCGGGCCGCGGTCCCCGATCCGCTCGATGCTCTGCCGGAGCGTTGCGTCCAGTTTTTCCTGCCCGCCCTGGATCACGTCGAGGTCATCCAGGTCCGTGGCCGCTGACCCCTCCCCGAAGTTTCCCTCGGCCGCGAGGGCCCAGGGGTAGTTGAAGAACCTCGGCAACCGGATGCCCGCGTGGGGCGTGATGAAGCGGCACTCCAGGTCGCCGTGCATCAGGTAGAGAGACGGCCCCTCGAACGAGAAGGTCTCGAAGAACTTGCGCTGGACCGCGTGGTCGCACAGGAAGCGGTGCCACGCGTCCGGGATCGCCCAGGTGTGGATGGGCGTGGGCTGTTCGGGGGCGCCCGGGACCGCCTCGGCGGCCGGGGCGAACGTCGCGATGACCTCGTCCAGGCCGCGGTCGCGCAGGGACACGGCCATCCGGCGCATCAGGAAGGCGAGGGGCCTCGTGACCTCGCGGCCCTCGAACAGGATCGAGACGTGCGTCGAGGCGCAGAACCGCGACTCGTTGCGGCCCTCGACCACGCGGAACCACGCCTCGCCGACGCGGTCCCACGTAACGTGGACACGCACGTCCCCCCCGACCAGTTCGGCCTCGTCGAGGGCCAGCCCGACCTCCCGGAGCCGATCGAGGCCGAGGAGGGTCTGGAGCCGGGACCGCCCCTCGGCATCGGCCTTCCAGTACCGGACCTGGTTCGCCTGGGCCTGCGCGGTCGCGTCCATTCCCCGGGTCCCGCCTGATCCGCCCCCTCAAGGTAAGGGGGACGCGGCGACGCGGTCAAGTGGATCCCTCGCATCACGGCGTGGGGACGGCGAAAACCTGCTCCGCGCGCCACTGCACGTCATTGGTGACCTGGACCGGGATCGCGGCGCCGTCGGTCCGGGTGACGTGGACCTCGGAGTCGCGCTCGTGGCGCCCGCTCGGCTGCGCGGGGAGCGGCTTGCCCTCCATGTCCACGGTCGGCGTCCCGGCCAGGACCACGTACTCGCCGGACGGCGACAGGTCCCAGTCCGAGATGGCGATGGCCCGCGCCGTATATCCCTGCGGGTTGTCCGTGACCTTGCGGAAGTCCGCCTCCCCGAGCGGGGTCCCGGACCCGATCCGCGCGACCTCGAGCCGTAGGAGGTTCGTCCAGGGCTTGACCTGGTTGTCGCACGTGGAGGCCCCGATGAAGAGGACCTCCCGCCCGTCCCGGGAGAAGCGGATGGGACCCCGGACCTCGGTGAACTGCCACGGCTGGCGGTTGTAGCAGGCGTTCTCGAGATAACTGGACGGCACCGCAAGGAGTGTCGAGAACCTGGGCTCCGGGTCCCCGATCTCGTGGCGGTACAGTCGCAGTTCGCGGTTCTCCTCGAGCAAGGGGAACACCAGCGTCTTGCCGTCCGGCGAGAGTGCGACCGGGTTGTCCTCGCGGACCATCGAGGACCCACCCGGAGCCGCGATGCAGTTCCCGTACGGGTCCTTCGCCGCGCACAGGGGGCCAAGTACCTTGCGCCGGAGGCCGTCGCGATGGACCCACAGCGTCACGCTCACGTTGGTCGGAATGAAGAATATCAGTGTTTCACCATCTTCCCCGACCCTGAAGAACCCGTTGTACTGGAAGGCGGCCGTCAGGCCCTCCTCTTCGACCGGGGGCATCTGGGTCAGTCGTTGCGAGGCCCCGGGGTCCGCCGGGTCTAACCGGAACACGTCGAAGCACCGCGTGACCGCGGCGGTGCCGGTCGGGCACTGGACTGTCCGGGAGTAGTACAGGACCGATCCCGCCCACTCCGCGTGGGCCACCCCGGGAATCGCCGGACCCACGGGCGCGGGGCCGCCCGCCGAGGAGATGTCGTACACCTGGAGCCCGTATCCCTCGCCGGACCCGGCGGTGGCCGCGGCCACGTATCGAAGACCGCGGTCGAGAAAACACCCCGCGGAGCAGTCGAGGGGAGCGCCCGACCCCGCGGCCAGGAGGACCTCGTCGTTCGCGGGGTCCGAGTCGGCAGGGTTGGCCACGCGGAACTCGAAGCGCCCCGAGACCTCGGTACCGGGCCGGCCGGCGTAGGCATAGACGACCCGAAAGTCTTCGGTGACGACGAGCGGAACGCCGGCCACGTCCCCGGGGGAATCCGGGACCGCTTCGGCGGGTCCCGGGTCCACGAGCGCCGCCAGGTCTACCTGCCCCGCGTCGCGGCCCCCGCTGCCCTCGCCGCAGGCGAAGATTCCCGGAAGGACCCACGTCCACGCCGTCCATCGTTTCATCGCGACCCCGCCGCGTGCCGTCCGTGCCAGGGTAGCGATTTCGCACGGCGTCGGTCAAGGGGCTCGGCGGCCCCAGGTCGTCGGCTCACACCTCCAGGGTTTCGTCGTACAATCTCCCTGTGACGCTGACCTTCAAGGAACTGGAGGCGGTCGCGGGGGAACTGGACCGGGTCCTGGCCGGTTCCCGCCTCGTGGGCCTGCGCCTCGTGGACGCCGAGACCACCGTGCTCGCCTTTGACACCGCCGACGGCGAGGTCCGCGTCCTGGCGTGCGTCCGGCCACGCCATGCGCGCATCCACCGGACGAGCCTGGACGCGCGGTCTCCCGGCGCCCGGCGGGAACCCTCGCACCCGTTCCTCGAGGCGGCCGCCCCCTTCATCGGGGCCACGGTCGCCCGTGTGGCGGTGCGGTTCGGAGACCGGGTCGTGGGAATCGAGTTCTCGCGCCCCGGAGAACCCGTCCCGGTCCCGGTCCCCCGCGGCCCGCACCCGCGTCGCCGCCCCCCCGAACGTTCCCCCGAACCCGCCGGCTTTCTGCTGTTCGAGTGCACGGGACACCACCCGAACCTGTTCTGGACCGACCCCCACGAGGTCATCCTCGCGAGCCTCGTCCCCTCCCGGTCGCACCGCCGCGACCTCCGGTCCGGACGCCGGTACCAGTCCCCCCTCCCCCACGCCTCGGACCGGATGGATGCCCTGCGCTTCCTGCCGGTGGGACCCGGCACCCTCAGCGACCTGATCGAGGCCCATTATGACCGCCTGGGCCGGGACGAGGCGCACAGGATTGAGGAGGCCCACGCCCGCCGCGACCTGCGGCGAGAACTCGACCGGCTCGCGCACCTGCGCGACGGCCTGACCCGGGACCTCGAGGCACAGGAGCGGGCCGCGGCCTTGCTGGAGGCGGGGAACGTGCCGGGGTGCGACTCCGACCGCCTGGAGCGGCTCGCGGGACGCCGGGCCGCGACCCGGGAGCGTCTCGCGCGTGTCGCCCGCCGGATCGAACGCCTGGAACGCCGATTCGCGGAACTCCACCCCGATCAGGCGCCTACTCGCGACCCTTCTTGAGCCGGTAGGCCGTGGAGGAGATGAGCGAGTTGACGCGGGACAGGTGACCCAGCACGTTCATGTGCAGCGAGGCCGTGTCGAAGGTCGCCACGACCCCCTGGGCCAGGCGGTCCACGTGGCGCTGCTCCATCTCCTCGAGGACCCCGCGCAGGCGGCGCTTCTCCGCGATCACCCGGTCTGCGATGACCGGGTCACGCGTGGCGAAGGCCGACATCGCGAGTTTGAAGTTGGCGAGCACCGCGGCGTGGTACTCGGAGATCTCGCGAAGGCCCTCGTCCGAGAACTGGCAGCCGAGCCGGCGCTTCTTGCGGGCCAGGGCCACCAGGTTCTTCGAGATCACGTCCCCAACCTCCTCGATGTCGTTCGACACCGAGAACAGGAACAGGACCTCGTTTTCGAGGCGGTCCCCCATCAGGCGCTTGGGGACCTTGGCCAGGTAGAACTTGATCTCCTTGTCGAGGCGGTCCACCTTGGCGTCCTCTTCCTCCATGCGGACGATGGTCGCCTCGTCCGATTTCACGAGCGCGTCGAGCGCCCACCCGAGCATCCGCTCCACGACCTCGGCCATCCGGAAGAGCTCGCGCGTCACGTTGGCGAGGGCGATGGAGGGCTCGGTCAGTCCACCCGGGTCGAGGTACGCCGGCCCGAACTCCGCCTCCTTCGGCCGGAAGGGGAAGGCCCGCTCGATGAAGCGAGCGAGCGGTCCCAGGAAGGGCATGAACAGCAGGGCCGTGGCGGCGTTGAACACCATGTGGGCGTTGGCGACCTCGCGGGGAGAACCGCCGCCGATGGCGTCGGCCGCCGCCTCGAGCAAGGGGATCAGGGGCAGGAAGATGAGCACGGCGAGGATCTTGGTCAGGACGTGGGCGACCGCGACCCTGCGGCCCTCGGGCTTGGCCACGACCGAGGCCAGGAGCGCGGTGGTCGAGGTCCCGATGTTCGCCCCGAGGACCAGGGCGATGGCCGCGTGCAAGCTGATCGCATCGGCCTGGACGAGCGAGATCGCGATGCCGATCGTGGCGGCCGACGAGTGGATCAGGGCGGTGACCACCGCGGACAACACCACACCGAGCAGGGAACTCGATTCCAGGACCTCGCGGAGCACGGTGGCGTCCTTGAGCGGGGCCGCCCCCTCGCCCATCAGTTTCATCCCGAAGAACAGGAGCCCGAAGCCCATCACCCCTTCGGACGCCCCACGCACCGGGCCGCTGCGCACGACCAGGCGCACCGCGTAGCCGAGGGCGAGCAGGAGGAGGCCGTACTCCTTCACCGGAAACGCGAGGATCTGGACCGTAATGGTGGTCCCGATGTCCGCGCCCAGGATGACGCCCATGGCGGGGACCAGGCGGATCAGGCCGGTCGAGGCCAGGCTGACGAGGATGACGGTCGTCGCGGTCGAGGACTGGAGCAGGGTCGTGGCCACGACCCCGGCGAGCAGGCTCTTGAACCGGGATGAGGTGGTGCGGGCCACGATGGAGCGGAGGTGGCCACCCGCGGCCGCGGTCAACCCCTCCTTCGCGAACTCCATCCCGAGGATGAAGATCGCGATCCCGCCTGTGAACTTGACGAAGTGCTCCACCGATCCGTCCCCCGGCGGCCGCGGACCGGCCAACCCTTCGAGATTATAGGGGGCGGGCCGGCGGATGACAAAATCATGTCACGCCCTTCGCCTGGGAAATCCGAGGGATCAGGACGAGACGCTCCAGGTCTTGTTCAGGGTGCCGTGCTTGACCGACGTGCGCTTCCGGTCGCCCCTGGGACCGACGAGGTTCAGGAAGTATGTCACGTCGAGCCCGCGACCGGATTCCTTGGCCTGCGCGGAGGCCACGACCCCGGTATAGCCGTCGTAGCGCCCGCTCATCATCCGGACCGGCGTCCCCTTGGCCAGGATGGCGGCCGGGTCCACGGCCTTCTTCTCGCCGCGCCGGCGCCGGACCACGGTCCGCGCCCCGGCGGTGTAGAGCGTCTCGATCGTGAAGAACGGCCGGACCGCCTCCGAAAGGCCGTGCTTCTCGAGCAGGTCCCGGGTCCGCGCGTCCCCGATCTGGATTTTCATCACGGACAGCAGGCTCTTGACCAGCCGGGAGCGTTTGTGCTTCTCGGCCGTGACCTTCATCAGTTCCCGGTTGATCTGATGAAACTCCTCGAGCGCGCCCTTCAAGTCTTCCATGTACAGTTCTTCCCTAGGTCCTTCGATCATGGTGACCTCCTTGCGAAACGGATTGTTCAGGTTCCCGGTGGAAACCCGCCCGCAGAATCCGTCGGGGTGTATTAGACAAGAAGGCGTACGGAAATTTCAAGACTTTTTTGTCCAGAGCAATCCGCGCTGTTGCGCGGATTGCGACCGGCCGCAGCGCGGCCGGCGTGGGGGGGCTCCCCACTGTGACCCAGGTGGCCGCGGCCGCAAAGCGGCCCGCATTGGGGGTAAACCGGCATTTTGGGGTATGGGAGGCGTGGCGGTCGTGCATGTCCCTGCCGTCGTGTGCAGGGCTGAGGCTCGCACAGACGTATAAGGGAACAGACTGGCTGCATCGGCACTCACCGCATGTAAAGGCGGCGGCCCTCCCGTTGGGGTGGCGAACCTACTCAACATCGCCAGAGGCGATGCCTCTCACCTCCATGCCGTCCGGACCGGCCATGTCACCGCCCCGTCCCGGGCGAAGCCCACCATCACGGCCTGGCCACAGTTCGAGCGGATCGCCATCTCCTCGGCGCTGCCAATGCTGATGATCGTGTCGAAGCCGCAGGCGCGGAAGGCGGCGGCGAGGTCGTCGCAGGCGGACTCGCGGCCGGGGGCGAGGACCGTGCGCAGGCCCTCCCTCTCGGCCCGGGCCGTGGGGTTGAGGGGCGTGACCTTGACGACGAAGCGGGCCGGGTCGAAGAGGGACGCGACCCGGTCCACGTCCACGGGCCAGCCCTCGGCGAGGGCGAAGTTCAGGACGACCTTGCGGTCCCCGGGCTCGAAGAACGCCTCGCCGTAGTCCGCGATCTCGGCCAGTGTCCATCGGCGCACGGGCATGAGGCGGTCGCGCAGGGCGTCGTCCGTCGTGTTGATCGAAACCTGCAACTGGAACGCCCCGCTGGGGTAGAGGTCGCGCTTGAGCCGGGCGAGGCCCTCGAAGAAAGCGGCCGCGCGGGCCGGGGCCACGGTGGTCACGCACGCGATGAGTCCGGGCGCGTCGTAGCGGGCACGCAAGAGGCGAAGGGCACGCAGGGACTCGGGGTTCAGGGACGGCTCGCCCATCCGGGCGAACTGGACCTTGAACTTGCGCGAGGGGACGCGGCCGTCCGGCCGGCGCGCGAGGACCACGCGGTCCACCTGCCAGAGGATCTCGTCCGCGGTCAGGTTGCCCGCGTACCAGCGCCCCGTCTCGCACATCGCGCAGCCGACCGGGCAGCCGAACTGGGTCGAGACGATCACGACCCACTTCTCGTCGCGGGGGTAGCGCGGGTCGAGGGCGTCCACGAACTCGACCAGGCGACGGGGGTCGGGCCGCCGCCCCTCCCGCCCGATCCGCATCTCGGCCACGTGGACCACGGCCGCCCCGTCCCGCCCCGTGGTCCGCACGATGCGTGCCGACACGGGGTCCGCGAACCCCGGTCCGGCGGTCCCGATCCTCATCTCCACCGTCCGTCCTCCAGGAAGCGCCCCGCGTCCATGGCCGCGGCCACCCCATCGCCCACGGCCACCGCGGCCTGGCGCACGAGGCCCCGGCGGCAGTCCCCGGCGACGTACAGCCCCGGCCAGGGCGCGCGGCCGAGGGAATCCACCGCGGCCAGGTCGAGCGCCCCGGGCAGGTCCGGCCAGACCGGCTCGCGTCCCACAGACACGAGCACGAGGTCCGCCTCGCGTTCGCGCTCACCATGGGGGCCGTGCGTCACCAGGACCGCGCGACCGTCCCGCTCGCGCGCGGCCAAGACCACGGTCCGGGCGTGTACCGCGATCCCGCGCGCCACGGCCCGCTCCACGAGGAGGGGCAGGGCCCGGGGTCGCGGTCCGCGCACCAGGACCTCGACGCGCCACCCCCTTTGCCAGAGATGGAGGGCCTGGTCAAGGGCGCAGTCGCCCCCGCCCACGACCTGGGCCGCGCCGGGCCGGAGGTCGCGGGGGATTTCGTCCACGCGGTACACGAGCGCCCGACCCGCAAGGTCGGCCTCGCCCGGGACCCCGAGGCGGCGGGGCCGGGTCCCCGTGGCGACCACCACGGCCCGGGAGCGCCAGGAGCGGCCGTGTGGACCCCGCGCGACCCACGTGGAATCTCCGCGCGAGAGCGCCAGGACCCCGCCCGGCTCGATCGTGACCCCCAGGGCGCGGGCCTGGGCCTCGATGCGAGCCGCGAGGTCCTCGCCTCGAATGCCGCCCGGGAAGCCGGGGTAGTTCTCGACGAGGAGGGCGGCCCTCACGAGGCCGCCGGGGCGGTCGCCCTCGATGACGAGGGTACGCAGGCCCATGCGAACGGCCTGGCTCGCGGCCGCGAGCCCGGCAGGGCCTCCGCCGATCACGAGGAGGTCGAGGGGGACATCGTCTGGCTCCGGTACGCGTGAGCATGCGCTCGCCTGGCCATCCGCGAGCGGCGCTCGCGACCCCAGGCCGGCCAGGACCTCGCCCGACAGGACCACGCGGGCCAGGCCGTGGGCGAGGCCGCGCAGGGCCCCCAGGTGCAGGTCCAGGTCGGCCGCCGCGGTCGCGTCCGCGACCACCACGGGTCGGAAGCCCTGCGTGAAGGCGTGGCGGGCCGTGGTCTCGACGCACAGGTGAGTCTGGACCCCGCACAGGACCACCGTGTCCACGCCACGCGCGCGCAAGAGGTCCGCGAGCCCCGTCCCCTGGAAGGCCGAATAGGTGGCCTTGGTGAGGACCGGTTCCCCGGGGAGGACCGCGATGTCGGGCGACAGGGCCGCCCAGGGGTCGTCCCCCTGCAGCCTGCGCCCCCACCAGTCCTCCATCGCGCGTCCGGCCTCGCCCTCCGGGTCCGCGTGGCGGGTGAAGACCACCGGCCGGCCCGCGGGGAGGAAGGCCTCGATCAGCGAGCGGATCGCCGGGACCACGGCCGGGGCCGCGGGGAGGAAGGCCGGGGCCACCGGGTCCAGGAACCAGCGCTGGAGGTCGAGGACCACCAGAGCGGCGCGATCCAGGGGACCGGGTCCCGGGTGGCGCAGGTACGGCGCGAGGACGCGCATCCACCCCTCGGCGTCCCGCGCGATGCGGTCCACGCTCGTGTATGGGACCTTCCGGGTCATGCGGTGTGCAACTCGATCACGTCCCGGTCCTGCAGGGGGTCCGTGCGGCCGAGGCGCTGGCCGTCGAAACGGCCCGCTCCCCAGGCCCGCGCGAAGGCGAAGCGCTCCGCGAACTCGCGGTGGACCTTCTCGGCGAAGTCGAGGACAGTGGCCCCGACCGGGAGCAAAAACGGGGCGCTGAAGTCCGCCTCCTTGCCGGGGCGCTTGGAATAGACCCGGATCAGCCCGAACAGGTCGAAGACGGCCCGGCGGAACCGGCCCAGGGAGGCCGGGTCCTCGATGGAGACGCCCAGGAAGTCCAGCCGGTCACCCAGGACCTCCCGGAGCAACTCAATCGCGGTCTCGGCGTCCGGGTGGTCGGCCTTGGTCCCGACGAGCAGGGCGGGCAGGCGGCGCGGCGTGCCCTGCTTCGAGGACCGGGTCACGACCTCGCGGACCAGGACCACGCGCTGGGCCGCCAGCGCCTCGATCACCTCCGCCGGCTGGTCCAGGCAGTCCGGGCTTCCGAGGTCCAAGGTCAGGACCGCGGCGTCCGCGTTGCGGATCAGGGGGGGGAGGAAGGGGTCGAAGAAGTCCTTCGTGATCGAAGGGGTGTCCACCAGTTGGAACGAGACATCCTCGAAGGCCATCATCCCGGGTGCGGGCCGGCGCGTGGCGAAGGGGTAGTCCGTGACCTCGACCTCGGCCTTGGTCAGGGCGCGCAACAGGGCGCTCTTGCCGGAGTTCGGGGCCCCGACCACGACCACCTGGCCGGCCCCCTCGGGGCGGAGGACATACTCGGGCCCGCGACGCGCCGGACCGCCCTTCCTGTCGTCGGCCCGGCGGAGTTTCGCGAGTTTGGCCTTGAGGTCCGCGTAGATCTTCTCGGTCCCCTTGTGCTTGGGGAGCAGGGCGATCATCTCCTCGAGGGCCGCGACTTTCTCCTCGGGTGTGCGGGCCGCGCGGTAGCGCTTCTCGGCCTCGAGGTAGTCCGGGGTGAGGTTCGCGGGCATGCCGCCTCCGTCCGGCGGACAACGACGGATTGTAGCCTGCCCCCGGCGCAGACACCATCCGTTGAAATTCGGTAGAATGGCTTCGTCGTTCCCCCGAGGAGGAGGCGTGGTCATGGACAACAGGCGTCTGGACCCGTCGCGAGCGCGTCTGGAAGTGTCGCTGCTGGTGCTGGCCGCGCTGTTCACCGCGTGCCCCTCGTCGTCCCCGCCCGGGGTCGGTCCCACGGACCTGGCCCGTGAGGCCGGGGAGGGGGGGGTTCATGACGGGGGCGAGATGCCCCTGGATGGCCTTGCGGGCGAGGAGGTGGGGCCGAGGCCGTGCCTGCGGCCCGAGGACTGTCCCGGGGGCCTGGTGTGCGACCCCGAGACCCACGCCTGCGTCGAGTGCGTGACGGACGAGGACTGCCCGGACGGATCCCGGTGCCAAAACCACTTCTGCGAGGAGGTCGTGCACTGCGACGAGCAGACCCCGTGCGAGCCTCCCCTGGTCTGCGACGTGGAGACAGGGACCTGCGTGGAATGCCTGACCGCCAAGGACTGTCCCGACGGCTGGGAATGCCGCGACCACCACTGCATCGAGCCCCCGAAGCCCTGTGGCGAGGGCGGGGAGTGCCCGGAGGGGCTCGTCTGCGACCCCGCGACGAACCAGTGCGTCGCCTGCCTGGACGCCACGCACTGCCCGCCGGACGCGTACTGCGACCCCGCGACCCATGCGTGCCGGCCCGACCTGTGCGAGGCGGGCGCGCTGGACTGCGTGGGGAACGCGGTCGTCCGCTGCCGGGACGACGGCTCGGGCTGGGACGTGGCCGAGACGTGCGCGGCGGGGTGGACCTGCCGGGACGGGGCGTGCCTCCAGGAGTGCACGCCGTCCTGCGTGCGCCCGGACGGGAGCCGCATCGAGTGCGGCCCGGACGGGTGCGGGGGCGAGTGCGGCACGTGCAGGGACAACGAATGGTGCATCGAGGGGGAGTGCCAGGTCCTCTGCGTCCCCGAGTGCGGCGGGAAGGAGTGCGGCGACAACGGTTGCGGCGGGGTTTGCGGGGTGTGCGAGCCCGGCTGGACCTGCCTGGACGGGCGGTGCGTCGGTGGCGGGTCGTGCGGGGAAGGGCTCGACTGCGCGTGGACGTGCGCGGACGACGCCACGCTCGATGCCTGCATCGAGGGGTGCGCGGCGCCGCTGTCGCCCGAGGAACGTGAGGCATTCGAGGCCCTGGTCACGTGCCTGCGGGACTCTTGCGACCCGGCCCCGCCGGCCGGGGCCTGCTGGAAGCAGGTGATCGAGAACCAGTGCAAGGGTCTCCACGACGCCTGCGTCGCGTGCTCGCCGTCGTGCGTGGACAAGGAGTGCGGCCCGGACGGATGCGGCGGGTCGTGCGGAACCTGCCCGGCGGGCACGGCCTGCGAGGACTACCACTGCACGCCGATCTGCGTCCCGCAGTGCGCGAACAAGGAGTGCGGAGACGATGGCTGCGGGGGACAGTGCGGAACCTGTCCGGCCGGGACGATGTGCCAGAACGGGACGTGCGCCTGCATCCCCCAGTGTGCCGGGAAGCAGTGCGGCCCGGACGGGTGCGGCGGCACCTGCGGGACCTGCCCGCAGGGGACGGCCTGCCAGAACGGGACGTGCGCCTGCGTCCCCCAGTGCGCGGGCCAGGAGTGCGGTCCCGACGGGTGCGGCGGGACCTGCGGGACCTGCCCGCAGGGGACTTCGTGCCAGAAAGGGAAGTGCGTGTGCCTGCCCCAGTGTTCCGGCAAGCAGTGCGGTCCGGATGGGTGCGGCGGGCAGTGCGGGACGTGCCCCGCGGGGCAGTCGTGCAACGCGGCTGGCCAGTGCATCCCGTGCACCCCGAAGTGCCAGGGCAAGAAGTGCGGCCCGGATGGGTGCGGGGGGTCGTGCGGGACCTGCCCGCAGGGACAGGCGTGCGAGAACGGCCTGTGCGTCTGCATCCCCCAGTGCTCGGGCAAGGAATGCGGCCCGGACGGGTGCGGGGGCTCGTGCGGGACGTGCCAGGTCGGCTTCTACTGCGCATTGGGCCGCTGCCAGCAGGAGTGCCTGCCCAACTGCATCGGGAAGCACTGCGGGCCGGACGGCTGCGGCGGATCCTGCGGTGCGTGCCCGACCGGGACCTTCTGCTCGACCTCGCAGCAGTGCCTGCCGTCGTGCGTGGCCGACTGTGCGGGCCGGGCGTGCGGCCCGGACGGGTGCGGGGGGCAGTGCGGGGCGTGCGGGCCCGACGAGTACTGCTCCAAGGAGGGGCAGTGCCTGGACTTCTGGTCGTGCTACGACATCCTGGTGTGCTCGTGGGGGTGCGCGCCCCAGGACGATGCCTGCCACAACCAGTGCTTCCAGAACGCCAGCCCCGCGGCGCAGAAGCAGTGGATGGACCTGTGGAAGTGCCTCTTCGACCAGTGCGGAACCAAGCCACCCGGAAGCCCCTGCTGGGGTCAGGCGATCGCCGGGGCCTGCAAGTCCCTGTACTACGAGTGCCTCGACTGCACCCCGAACTGCATCGGCAAGCAGTGCGGGCCCGACGGGTGCGGGGGGTCGTGCGGGACGTGCCCGGGCGGGGCGGCGTGCGACGAGTACGGCCAGTGTCCCTGCGCGCCGAAGTGCTCGGGCAAGGAGTGCGGGCCCGACGGCTGCGGGGGCTTGTGCGGGACCTGCCTGGACGGCCTGGTCTGCAACACCTCGGGTCGCTGCGTGTGCCAGCCTCAGTGCTCGGGCAAGGAGTGCGGACCCGACGGCTGCGGCGGGTCCTGCGGGATGTGCCCGGACAACTGGGCGTGCCTGCTGGGGAAGTGCGAGTCCCCGTGCCAGCCGCAATGCGAGGGCAAGCAGTGCGGGCCCGACGGGTGCGGGGGGTCGTGCGGGTCCTGCCCCGAGGGCCAGGAGTGCATCGAGGACCTCGGGGTCTGCGCCGGCCCCTCGACGGGGTGCGAGCCCTCGGAGGTCCCGGGGTGCGGGGGGTGCCCGTGCGAGAAGTGCGTGTGCGAACTCGACCCCTACTGCTGCGAGGTCGCGTGGGACGAGGTGTGCGTCGAGGAGTGCTGGCAGTGCGGGGGGTGCGGGTGCCTGCCGAACTGCATGAACCCGGACGGGACCGTGAAGCAGTGCGGCCCCGACGGGTGCGGGGGCTCCTGCGGGTCGTGCCCGCCCGGCCACACCTGCAACCCGGCCGGCCAGTGCATCCCCGGCGGGGTCTTCCTGACGTGCGAGCAGGGGATCGACTGCGTGTTTTCGTGCGACGCCACGTTCGACCTCTGCTTGCAGGGGTGTGGCGAGCAGGTCGCCCCGGACCAGCGCGACGCCTTCTACGGGCTGATGAAGTGCGCCTATGAGTACTGCGCGACCCCATGGGGCGGGATGACGCCCGAGTGCTTCCACTCGGTGGCGAAGACCCAGTGCGAGCCATTCTACTTGCAGTGCATCGGCGGGTGCGTCCCGAGTTGCGATGGCAAGCAGTGCGGGCCGGACGGATGCGGCGGGTCGTGCGGGTCCTGCCCGCCCGAATTCATCTGCACCCCGTCGGGCCAGTGCCAGCCCCCGCAGCAGAAGGGGTGCGCGGACGCGGTCCAGTGCGTGCTCGGATGCGGCGGACTCGACTGGACCTGCATCCAGGGGTGCATGAGCGGCCTGTCCTCGAAGTCCCAGCAACTCCTGGCGCAACTCGCCATGTGCGTGCTCCAGGCCTGCGGCTTCAACCCCTCGGAACAGTGCATCATGAATGCGCTTCAAGGGTCCTGCCAGGACGAGTTCCTCGCCTGCATGGCTAACGGCGGGATCGTCCCGTTGTAGCCGGGCCGCGCTCGCCCCCCTCTCCAACCACACGTGCCCTACTTCCACGTCTTCCCGCCCGCTTCGGCTCCGTGGTCCGGTTCACGGCCTCGTGAACGTGGTAATGTCCACGGACCAGGCGGACTGCTCGAAGGGGGAGAGGTCGCTGAAGTCGAAGTGGTCCATGGTGAAGCCGGGGATCCGCGAGCGGATCACGGTCAGTGTCAGCAGGGTCCCACGCGGGATGCCCGGGGTGCCCTCGAGGTTCTCGAAGTCCGGGAGGTCCACCCGGAAGGTGTCGCCGCTCGCGATGAACTCCCAGACCGGGACATCCCCGAAGAGGCTCGGCATGGCCACCAGGAGGTAGTGCATCGAGGCGGGGATCCCCGGGTCCGCCGCGATCTCGATGAACGGCTCCACCAAAAGCCCCCCGTCGGGCGGATGGACCACGCGCGGGACCTGGAGGAACGGCCCCAGGAGCAACTGGGACACGCCCATCGCGAACACGGGACCGCCGGGGGCCGCGAAGGCCGCGCGCAGGTGCGGGGCGTATCCCGCGACCTTCAAGACCGTGGCTCCCCCGCCCGCGCTCGCCAGGACCAGGGTCCCCGCGTCCCCGGCCGCGACCGCGCCGTCCGCGCGCGCGACGACCGCGTGCAGGTCCTCGGTCGTGCCGGAGGCGAGGACCTTCCACGACCCGCCGGACCAGCGGACCAGGGCCCCGTCATCCCCGACCGCCCACAGTCCCCCGTCCGCTTCCGCGACCACGGCCCGCAGCGTGGCGGTCGTGCCCGTGGTCTCGGCCGTGGCCCCGGCGGCCTGCAGGCGCACGGCCGTTCCGCCCGCCCCCACGGCCACGGCCCGGTGGTGGCCCGCGGCCGCAACCCCGAGGAGGTCCCCGGGCGGGACCCCAGGGACGAGGTCCCACGACGCGCCGTTCCACCGCATCGCGAACCCGTACGCAACCGCGAAGCAGTCGTCCGGGGCGTTGCACGCCACGCCCGTCAGCCAGCGCCCCGCCGCAATCGGCACCTCCTCTCGCCGCCATCCGGCCCCGTCGAAGCGCAGGACCTCGCCGGCATCCCCGACCGCAACCGCAAAGGCCTCGCCGGCCCCGTGCACGGCCCGCAGGGTCGCGCCCGTCGCCCCCTCCACCGGCTGCACCGAGAACCCAGTCCCGTCGTGGTGCAAGACCATCCCGTCCTGCCCGACCGCGAAGAAGGCATCCGCGGCCGTCCCCCACATCCCGAACACGTCGCGCCGGACCCCGGTCCGGACCACCGAGGCCGTGGACCCGTCCAGCCGGAACATCGTGTCATCCTGGAGGTCCGCGACCTGCTGGTGCAGGGCGACCGAGAACGGGGTGTTGTCCGTGGTCAGCGAGAAGGCCCCCGCGAGGAAGGTGTAGGTCGCGTCCGCGAGGTCCCCGACAAAGGCGCGGGGTTGCGTCTCGACCACGACCTGCGGGTCCCCGAAGGCAAAGGGGATGGACCAAGTGTCCGCGAAGACGCCGTCGGACTGGAAGTCGTAGTAGACGATGACGTAGTTGAAATCGGGACCTCCCGGACCGGACGGCGGCTGGTCGAGGAAGACGCGGAACCGCCGGTCCATCGGGATGTTCAGGAGGATGTCCACGCCCTCGATCTCGTCGCCCGGATTGACGTGGACGTGGCGCTTCACCCCCATCGCGTAGGGCTTGAACTCGTCGGTCACGGCGTCGCGGAACCCCCCCAGGCACACGACCGCCAGGTCCCCGGGGCGCACGAGGATCGAGTACGCGAGGTCCGCGTCCACCTCCGACTGATCCCCCGGGTCCGGGGCCTCGGTGAAGATGTCCGGCTGCGTGGTCTTGCAGATCGCGGTCTTGCGGCCGGGCTCCGGGATACAGTGGGCGCCGCCCGGGGCAATCTGGACGCACGCGTACCCCTCGATGCAGTCCTCGGTCGTCAGGCACGGCGTCGCGCAGAAGGTCCCGGTGTCCCCGATGGTCACGCACGAGGCCCCGAGGCCCTCGCAGTCAGCCTCGGCCCAGCACGGTAGGCACGAGACCCCGTCCTCCCCGACCCCGAGGAGCCAGCAGTCCCCCGGCGGGGGCAGGACGTACTTGCCGAGGCCCAGGACCCGCCCCGAGATGCGCCCCGGGGCCACGCCCGGCGGGAAGCCCCCCGGCGTGGGGCAGACGTACTGGAGGTAGAGGGTCACGTTCTGGGCGTCGAAGGCCACGACGCTCGAGTCGTGGTAGCAGTCCTTGCTCGCCGACACCATGAGCGGCCCGTGGAGGTCCGGCCCGGAGAAGGTCACGACCCCGTCCGGACCGGTGTACCCCTGATAGGGCGTGGTCGGGTCGCTCCCGACGATCACGAAGGCGTCCGCGAGCGGCCCGCCCGCACTCGCGTCCAGCACGGTGACGTTCAGGGTCCCCTGCAACGGCCCGCCCCAGGTCCCCCCGTAGAGGCCCGTGGGGTCGAAGTAGGTGAAGACGCCCGGGAGCGTGTGGATTTGCTCGCCTGCAAGGAGCCTCACATCCACCGCGCCCTCGGGACCGGGAGGCGTGCGGCAGGTGATGCGCGTCTGGGACTCCACGACCACGTGGCTCGCCTCGCGCTCCCCGAAGAAGACGCGGGCCTCGTCCGGGAATCCCGCGCCGTACAGGGTCACGAGCGTCCCGCCGGTCGTGGCCCCCTGGTCCGGATGGATGGCGACCAGGGCGGTCGGGGCCTCGTACTCGAAGCCCCCGACCAGCGCGGCCTCCGCGCCCGCCTGCCGCACGACCACGGTCGCAGGACCCGGGCTCCCGGGCGGGGTCTCGGCCCGGATCAGGTCCACGGCCGCCACGACCACGCCGGTCGCGGGGAGGCCTCCCACCAGGACCTCCGCGCCCTCGTGGAACCCGCTGCCCCGGACCTCGATCGGCGTCCCGCCCGCGGCCGGACCCGAGGCGGGCGAGACCCAGCCGACCCCGAGGTCCGGGTGGGTCTGGTAGGGGTCCTCGTCATAGATCAGCCCGCCGAGGAGCGCGTCCTGGCCCATGTCGGACGCGACGATGAGGTCCACGGGGCCGGGCTGCTCGCCCTCCGGGGTCACGGCCAGGAGGCGCGCGTCGTCCACCACGGCCACGACCGGGCACAGGCGGCCGTCCACGAGAACTCGGGCCCCCCCCGCGAACCCCGCGCCGGATACCGTGACCGGGGTCCCCCCGCGGAGGGAGACGTGGACCGGTTGCGCACCCGTGACGACCGTCCGGTTCGCGTAGGTGAAGGCGGCCTCGAGGACCGCGGACGCCCCGTCCGGGCGCAGGACGGACACGGCCACGGTGGCCGGGGCTCGCGCCGGGGTCACGACCCGGGCCGTGCGCGGATCCGTCACCACGACCGACGGGCTCGGCGTCTGGTCGAAGACAACCGCGAGTCCGCTGGCAAAGCCCTCGCCCGTCACGGTCACGGTCTCGCCGCCGGAGGCGAGCCCCCGGCCAGGCCAGACGCCGGTCAGAGAGACAACAAGGTGCGCCGCCTCCTCCGGGGGCGGGTCCGCCGCAGGGAGGTCCTGGAGCGCGAGGGTCCCTTCCGGGGCGGTGGCGTCCTCCGCGCCCGCGGCGTCGCCTGCGTCCACGAGCGCCGGAATGGCCGCATCCGACCCGGCGTCCCTTCCCGTGTCCAGAACCGACCGCCGCGCGTCTCCGCCACACGATACCAGGAGGATCGCCCACCCGACCGCGATACCCCTCACCACGCCTATCGCCTCCCAGGGAAGTCGCCCCATTTCACGAACGCGGCCCACGTGCGCCTCCGCCCCCCTGGGGACGCGAGCGCCTGCTCGCGTCAAGCACTTGCTCGCGTCCAACTCGCTGCGTTTCCACCATTCGGGTGCGCGGGCGCCCACGGTCACTCACTCCGGCTCCACGACCAGTTTCAGGTCCTCGAGGTTCATCCCCGCCGGATACCCGTATGACACGTACTGGTCGTACCCGTAACTGATGATCCCGAACGGCTCGTCCGAGGTGGCCGTGTGGACCCCGTCCGCCACGAGCAGGCGATAGACCTCCCACTTCCCGGACCCCACGACCGCGCGATAGCCGAAGCGCACCCCGAGCAGGGCCTCCAGGTCCGTGGGCTGCTCGATGCCTCGCTCCTTCATGTCCAGCATGATCTCCTTGATGGGGCGCGGCGTCAGGTCCAGGAGCCCCACCTCCTCCCCGTCCAGGAACACCCTCGCCCCGAGCGGGACGATCAGGTTCACGCAGTCGAACATGTACTTGTTCGGGGCCAAAAACACGTACTCGGTGCGGAACTGCTCGACCGGAACGGCCAGCAGGAACGTGGGGTCCCCGGTCGCGGCGTCGAGGGGGTTCTTGATCCCCCCGACATTGGGGTAGGGGGCGTCCTGGGCCGCGAGGAACTGCCCGACCAGGACCGGCTTCTTCGCGTGGATCTCAAAATCTTGCGATGATTCGAAGTCAACATATTCCCCCCGGTTCAGGACCGGGACGTTGACCTGGGACGGGTAGGTCGTGAGGGTGGTCGAGTCCTCGGCGGCCAGGAGGCGCCAGACGTCGGCCTCGCCCTTGCGCGGGTAAGACCTCGTGGCCACGTACTCCTTGCCCCAGGTCGTGACCGGGAACATCTGCATCTCGAGGTGGTCCGCGCAGCAGGTGTTGTACTTGATGCACTCGTAGTTGTGCCGGCACGGGACGTCCTGGGGCAAGAGCCCCGACTCCCCGGGCGGGTGCTTCGGCCACTCGCACACGCAGTCCGCGCCCGCGTCCTTGCACCCGAGCCAGGCCTGCTCCCACGGCTCCCCGCAGTCCCCGCCCGGGCAGCAGTGGTTCGTGTTCGGGGCGTTCGACGCCTCGCTCCCGCCGAAGACCGCGACCGGGTGGTTCGCGAGGACTACCGAGCCGGTCAGGTCGGCGCCGTACGCGTCCGTCTCGATGTTGAGCACGTCGTACTGGTGGAGGATGCGGACCACCGTGTCGCCGGGTTTCATCGCGGGGAGGTCCCCTCCCGCGAGGGTCGGTGCCGTGACCGTGACCGCGACCTGGGTCTCGCCTGGATAGACCGCGATCACGGTCAAGAACCCCTTCAGTTCCTGGAAGGTCTGCTCTCGCGTCATCACGAAGTAGTACTTCCCGAGCACGTGCGACGGCAGCAGGATGGAGGCGTCGTTCGAGAAGACGTTGACGTTTTCGAGGGGGTTGAACTGGTAGGCGGTGATGGGGATGGAGGACTCGACCTTGTACGCGAGCGGGGCCAGCGTGGTCCCGTTCACGTCGCGGCGCGGGAGGTTGAAGACGCGCAGGCCCATCGGGGGGATGGGGTCGGCCGGGAAGGGCTCGCCCTTCGCGTCGCGGGTGACCTCGCCCTCGTTCGTGAAGACCTGCACGCGCGCCGGGTACTTGGGGCTCGTGTTCGAGACGACGATGGCGTACTGGGCCGCGGCCGCGTCGTAGTACCCCTGATCCCCGCCGGGCACCATGGCGTTGTCGAGGTCGGCCCCCCAGTACTGGCACCCGATGTAGGAATGGATCTTCTGGCTCAGGTCGCACAGTTTCACGCAGGACCCGAGCATGCAGATCTGGCCGGTCTCGGCCCCATTGCAATTGAGGTACACCTCGTAGCCGGAGCCGGTCTCATCGCAGCGCTCCACGAGGTCGTCGTCGCGGCACCGCTTGTTGCCGGGTTTGCAGGCGGTGCACCCGACCGCGTCATCGAGGCAGGCGCTGTCCTCCCCGCAGGCGACGGCCTCCCACCCCGTCCCTGCCGCGTTGCACACCACCCGCCCCCGGCCGTCCTGGGAGCACCCCTTGGAGGTCCCCGGGACGCACACGGGAAAGTCCATTCCGGCGAAGTCCGGACCGCCGGGGTCATCGGTCGCATCGGTATCCGCTTCTGGCGCGTCGTCCGCCGGGGCGTCGCCGGGGCCTTCCCCCAGGTCCACCCCGCCCCCGCCGCCGGAACAGGCGAGGGCCAGGACGAGCCACCCTGTCCACGCGCTCCGCATCCACCCGCCTCAAATCCACGCGTCAGGATGGATTATCCACGATCGCGTGCCTGGAGTCCATCCACGGCCTCGGCTATCATCGCCTCTGGTGACGCACGGAGCGGTGGAAGATGGCCCATCTCGCGCGCACCGGCCTGACCTTCCTGACCCTCGCGGGGGCGACCCTGACCCTCGGCCCCCCGGTAGGCATCCTCGGGGCGCTCGGCCACGTGCGTCAGGCGAACCGCCTGATCGTGTGGTGGTCTCGCGCTTTCCTCGCCTCGTTCGGCGTGAAGGTGGAGGCCTTGGGCCTGGAACACGCCCGCAACCTGGGCCCCTGTGTGATCTTGTCGTCCCATCGGAGCCACCTGGACGGCCCGATCCTCCTGTGCACCCTGCCGTTCGATTTCTCGTTCGTGATCAAGCGCTCGCTCGCCCACATCCCCGTGTGGGGCTGGGCCGTGACGCGCGCGGGGTACGTGGCGATTGACCGCTCGGACCATGCAGACGGCGTCGCAGGCATGAAGCGAGCCGCCGAGATGGTCCGCCAGGGCCGGCGCGTCCTGACCTTCCCCGAGGGCACGCGCGGGCAGACCGACGAGTTCCGCCCCTTCAAGAAAGGCGGGGTGGTCCTCGCCATCGAGGCGCAGGTGCCGATCCTGCCCGTGGCCGTGGCCGGGTCCTTCGACCTCCTGCCCAGGGGCGCGACGCGCGCGAGGCCCGGTCGCGTGGTGGTGGCAGTCGGCCCCCCGATCCCCACCAAAGGCCGGACCTACGAGGACCGCGAGGCCCTTCTGCGCGAGGCGGAGGCCGCCATCCGGGGCCTCTACGAGGAAGCCCGATCCAGATTGTCTCGGTGATTCTTCGCCTGCACGTTGGTCCGACTCGCGGGCCGGGCGAGGCGGTTTCCGGGGTGCTGGGATAGCCCGCCGGCCCGACGAGTCCGGACCATCAGGAAAGGGGGATGCGGGTTTTCAAGTGTGGTTCGAATCCCCGCGCAGAGGGCGGGAAGGGATCAGAAGTAGTACGTGAAGCCCGCGTTGCCGAACAACGAGCCCGCGCCGAACCGGAAGCCCAGGTCCTTCTTGTCAGAGGCGATGTTCTGCGCGTCCCCGAGCACCCGGCCCTTCTCCGGGATGATCGCCACGGTCAGACCCGTTGCCAGGTTGATCGCGAAGGCATCCGAGAAGAAGTACTCGAAGCGCAGGGGGATGGCGACGTTGAACTGGAACGAGGCGTCGCCCTTCATGTACCCCTTGTTCGCGTAGCCCAAGTCAATGTTCAGGCCCACGCCCAGGTTCGCATGCTCGGACTTCGCGAAGTTGTAGATCGCGCCGAGGCCGAACAGGAACGCCATCTTCGAATCGCCGGCGTCCGGCTTCACGAAGTCCACGCCGAGGATCCCCTGGATCCCGATGTCGCCGATCCAGTAGCGGGCCGTGAGCCCGGAGACCCCGCCCAGGCTCTGGTCGTAGCCGAGACCGAACTTCCCGTCCGTGTCCTTGGCGGACGCGGTCGTGGCCAAGAGGGTCATCGTGGCCACGGTGGCGAGCAGTGCACTGACCTTCCTCATGTTGCGTACCTCCTTTTGCTGCCTTTCAGCCAACACTTCCCAGCAACCCCATGTTCGCTGGTTGCAGCGGAGTATGGGGCACGTTTTCGCGGGTGTCAAGTTCTTTTCGTCTCGCGGCCCTCTACCGAGGGGTTCCCTCGCAATAACAAATGATTCCTTATAGTTACACGATGGCGGAGCCGGTCAGTACCGGTATTCCATCGAGACCGTCAGGAAGCGGCCGTCCCCTTTCAGGCCGCGGAGGTCGGGGAAGGACCAGGCCACGGCGAGGTCCAGGTCTTCCGTCACGGAATATCCGACCTGAAGGCTCGCGGGGACGAAGGCGGCCCTCCCGGGGGCCACGAGCCCCTGCACGTCCAGGTCGCGGCCCTTCAAGACCTTGCCGGCCCCGACCGAGAGGTCCAGGAACCACTCCGGCGTGAGGTTGACCGTGAGGCCCACCTCGCCGAACAGGGTGTATTGGGGCGGCCCCTCGTCGCCGTCGTAGTACTTGAGCGCGAAGCCCATCAGGAAGTCGGGGCGCACGCGCAGGGCCAGTCGTCCGGGGAGGAGGGTCGTCTTGAACGGCAGGGCGAAGGCCAGGGCCACACGCCGCACCCGCATCTTCTCCCACCCGGCCTTGGACGGGGCCTGAAGCCCGATCTCGAGGCCCAGGTACGGCAGGAAGGCCCACACGCCGTACGCGTAGAACCCGCCGAACTCGGTCCCGCTCGCGCGGTTGTATGGGGTCGTGCGACTCTGGTGCCAGACGACCTGGAGGGCCGCGCCGAACTCGAAGCCCTTCGAGGCCCCCACCGACAGGGACAGCCCGTCCCGGCGGTCCCCGGGGTGGAACGAGCCGACCTCCACGCGGCGGCCCGCCCGGCCCGACGACAGGTCCACGGCCACGTCGAGCCCCACGCGGCCGCGGCCCTCGCGCAGGATCAGGGGGCGGTCGCAACGGGGTTCCAGGTCCTGCGCCGAGGCGCTCGCCCCGGCGAGGATCGTGGCCGCGACCGCGATGGCGAGGACCCTGGACATCCGCGCAGTCCCACCCAGGACGCGGCAAGGATAGGGGAGGGGGGGCGAGGTGTCAAAGCGGCGAGATCACGTGCTTCCCCATCGTGGGCGTGGGCGTGAGCGTGGGCGAAAGCCTCCAGTCAGGCATTCCGCTGAGCATCGCCGCCTACTGGGCCTCGATGTCCGCAGTGGCGAGGGGGACGAGGACGTACTTGCCCCACGAATACTTGACCGCCCCCGTCAGGCGCACGAGCGTCTGGCCTTGCGTGAGCGCCACCGAGGCCTTCAGACCGTAGTCGTCGGCCACGTAGATCCCGTTGCCCGCCTGGAACCACCAGGAAGGCTGGGTGCCGCCCGAGACGTCCGTGACTTCGAGGTCCGTGAGTGTCACGCGGAGCCCCTCGTAGGGCTCACACGCCTCGACCGTGCCCCCGGCCTCGAAGGCGGCCGCCGCGACCCCGAGCGGCTCGGGCACGTCCGCCGTACCGACCTTCTCGACGCTTGTGGCCTGGACCTCGGTCATGCAGTAGTACTCCTTGTAGTCGCCCACGACAGAGACGAGGTCCCCGGGCTGGAAATCCGTGTCCAGGCTCTTGGGCACGACGAGGAGCATCCCCGTGTATTTTCCGTTGCTCCCGAGCGGCCAGGATGACACCGGGTCCTGCACGTAGTAGCCGTGCAGGGAAGCCGAGGCCGAGTGTCGGGTCGAGACCACCACGACGTCCGCGAGCGCGATGCCGGTCGCAAGCGTCTGGTTCGCGCCCTGGGTGCACCCGACCGAGGCCTCTCCGGCCTGGAGTTGCAGCACCGTCTTCTCGGGTGCCGGGACCTCCGCCGGCGGGGCGTCCTCCGCGGCCTCGAACGCGTCGGCCAGCGGCTCGGGCACCGGCTCGGGCACGGGCTCGGGCACGGGCTCCGGCGTGGGCTCAGGCCCCGGCTCCGGCAGCGGCTCCAGCGCGGGCTCGGCCTGGCCCCCGACCTGGATGTCCGCAAGCGACCTCGGCACGACGCGGTACTTGCCCCAGTGGTACTTCACCGCACCCGTCAGCGTGGCGAGCCGCGTGCCCGCCACGGGGGTCCACGCGACCTGGAAGTCGTTGAGGACCTCGATGCCGGCCCCGACCCGGAACCACCCCTTGTCGTCCGACGACGTGGTCGCGGTCACGTCCACGTCGGGGAGCGTGACGATCACCCCCTCGTACGGCTCGGCCTTGGCGGGGTCCCCGCCGTTCTCGAGCAAGGCCACGTCGTCCAGGACGACCGGCGCCGGCACCAGTGCGTCCCCCACCTCCGTCCAGCCCGTCGCCTTCAGTTCGCTCAAGCAGTAGTACTCGGTGTAATCCGCGGTGACAGAGAGGACCCGCCCGGGCGGGAAGTCGGTCCCCTCCGCCGCGTCCACCACGAGGAGGATCCCCTTGAACGGGGCCGAGACCGCAAGGCCAGCCTCCGCGACCCAGTAGCCGTGCAGTTTGGGCTGGCCGGTGTTCTTGTCCCACGACACCGTAAAGCGGGGCGAGACCACGACGACGTCTGCCATCGCAAGGCCCGTCGCCGGGTTCTGGATGCCGTCCGCGGTACAGTTCACGCTCGTGTCCGACGACTGGATCTGCGAGACCGTCTTCTTGCCGGGCGGGACCCCGTCCGTCGCCTGCTGGTCCCCGGGGTGCCGGGGGAGTTCCGGCAGGCCCTCGGCTTCGGGCACGTCCTGCCCCCCTCCGGTCTCGCGGTCCGGTCCGGTCCCGACCGACCTCGATCCGCACCCGGTCCCGACTGCCAAACCCATCAGAATCAGGATCGTTTTCCGGTCCATGGAACGACCTCCAGATGCCTGGGCCCCTTCTACCGAAACGGCCGCGGGAAGTCAATCCGCGGATTGCCTTTGACCGGGACCTGGGATAACCTTCGACCCCGACCGGTTGGGACGCATCCGTCAAGGAGGTGCAAGATGAAGCGGTTGTTCTCGGTCGTTGTGATGGGGATCGTGGCGCTCGGTGGGTGCAAGGGCAAGGCGCCCGAGGCCCCGCAGGCCCCGGGCCCGAAGGGGGATGTCGCGCAGGAGGATGCCGCGAAGGCCGCGGCCCCCACCATCACCGGACCCGTGGCCCGCGTGAACGGAGTCGAGATCGGCGCAGCCGCGCTCAACCAGGAACTGACCAAGATCACCCAGGGCGGCGCGCGCAACATCCCCGAGGACCGGCTCGCGAAGATCCGGCAGAACATCGTGAACCGGCTCGTCGAGGAGGAGCTGATTCGCCAGGAGGTCGAGCGCCAGGGCGTCCAGGTCACGAAGGAGGAGGTGGACGCCGAGTTCGAGCGCTACAAGGGGCGGTTCAAGAGCGAGGAGCAGTTCAACAACTTCCTCAAGCACGGTCGCACGAGCGTCGAGGAGATCCGGGCGAGGCTCGCGCGCAGCGCGGCCCTGAACAAACTGCTGACCAAACTGGGGCAACTGGCCGTGTCCGACGAGGACATCCAGAAGGCCTATGAATCCGGGATCAAGATGTACACCGAGCCCGAGCAGGTGCACGCCCAGCACATCCTGATCAAGGTCGCGGAGAATGCCCCTGCGGACCAGGTCGAGGCCGCGAAGAAGAAGGCGGCCGAGGCGATGAAGCGCCTGAAGAAGGGCGAGGACTTCGCGGCCGTGGCCAAGGAGATGTCGGACGACGCGGTCTCGCGCGAGAAGGGCGGGGACCTCGGATTCTTCCGGCGCGGGGTCATGGTCCCGAAGTTCGAGGAAGTGGCCTTTGCGTTGAAGCCCGGCGAGATGACGAAGGAGCCGGTGCGCACGCCGTTCGGATTCCACGTCATCAAGGTCCTTGATCGCAAGGCCGAGCGCGTGAAGCCTCTCGACGAGGTCCGCGCTCAGATCACCGAGAGCCTGAAGAACCGCAACCTTTTCAAGGCCCGTCGCGAACTGGTCGAGCGGTTGCGCAAGGAAGGCAAGGTCGAGGTCCTCCTCCCCGAGCCTCCCGCCCCCGCGCCGCCCCCGGCGCCCGCCACGCCACCGGCCCAGGCCCAGTAGCGAGGACTGGCACGGGGCGTGTCCCTGGAGAGGGGGTCATGGCTGCCACGCAAGGGCTGGAAATCGTCGAGCCCTCGATCTTCGAGTGCGGCGCGCCCGGCCGCATGGGGATGGACGTGCCGGACCCCGGCCCCGACGCGCGGCCCGCGATCCCCGAGCCGCTGCTCCGCAAGCGGCCCGCGGCCCTGCCCGAGGTCTCGGAGGTCGAGGTCGTCCGCCACTTCACGCGCCTGTCCCGCCGCAACTTCGCCGTGGATGTCGGGTTCTACCCGCTCGGCTCGTGCACGATGAAGTACAACCCCAAGGCGTGCGAGGAGGCGGCCTCCCTCCCGGGGTTCACCGGGGTCCATCCCCTGTTCCCGGCCGCCCTGACCCAGGGCGCCCTGTCGGTGATGTGGGCTCTGGAAGAGGCCCTGCGCGAGGTCACGGGCATGGCCGCGGTCTCCCTGGCCCCGGCGGCCGGGGCGCACGGCGAGTGGGTGGGCCTGCGGATGATCCGCGCGGCTTTGCGCAGGCGCGGGGAGGAGCGCGGGAAGGTCCTGGTCCCGGACACGGCCCACGGCACCAACCCCGCGTCGTCCTCGCTGTGCGGCTTCCAGGCAATCGAGGTCAAGAGCAGCGAGGCCGGCGTCCTGGACCCGGCCGCGGTGGCCTCGGCCATGGACGGGGACGTGGCCGCGATCATGGTCACAAACCCCAACACGCTGGGGCTGTTCGAGCGGGACCTCCCCCGCATCGCGGCCATCGTGCACGACAAGGGCGGGTTCGTCTATGGCGACGGCGCGAACCTGAACGCCCTGCTCGGCAAGGTGCGGCCCGCGTCCCTGGGCCTGGACGTCATCCAGTTGAACCTCCACAAGACCTTCTCGACCCCACACGGGGGCGGGGGTCCGGGCGCGGGGCCGGTCGGGGTGGCCCCGGCCCTGGAACCGTTTCTGCCGGTCCCGCGCGTCGTGCGTGGCGATGACGGGTCCCTGGCGCTTTCCGAGGACTTTCCGGACAGCATCGGCCGCATCCGGTCGTTCCACGGGCAGTTCCTGGTGCTGGTGCGGGCCCTGGCCTACATCCGGGGCCTGGGGCCAGGCGGGCTGCGCCGGGTCGCCGAGATCGCCGTGCTCAACGCGAACTACGTGCGCCGGCGGCTCGAGGGGACCTACCACCTGCCCTACCCGGGACCCTGCATGCACGAGGTCGTGTTCTCGGACCGGCACCAGGCGCGCGCGGGCGTGCACACGATGGACATCGCGAAGCGCCTGATGGACCATGGGTTCCACCCGCCGACCGTGTATTTCCCCCTCATCGTGAGTGGGGCGCTCATGATCGAGCCCACCGAGACCGAGGACAAGGCCACGCTGGACGAGTTCGTCGCCGCGATGCTCGACATCGCGCGCGAGGCCGGCGAGGACCCGGAGCGCCTCCACCAGGCGCCCCACCTCGCGTCGGTCTCCCGGGCCGACGAGGTCCTCGCGGCCCGCAAGCCCATGCTCACGTGGCCCGAGCCCGGCGACCCCCCGCCTTGACTTCCGCGAAGCCCCGGGGAATGCGCCATCCAGCTTGAGTCCAGTCCCGCGCTATCATCCGGCGCATGATGCGGTGCTTGCGACGCGCGGGGCCGGAGGCGGGGTTCTTCCTGGTCGCGGCCGCCCTGCTGTGCGTGAACCTCGGGGCCGGGAGCCTGTTGCCAAGCGACGACTGCCTGTACGCGGCGGCCGCGCGGGAGATGGCCCGGTCCAGGGACTTCGTGACGCCGGCGTGGCAGGGGCGGCCCCTGTTTGACAAGGGACCGGTCCTCTACTGGATGCTCGCGGCCGCGCGGGCCGTGCTCGGGGACGGCGAGGCCGCGATGCGCTTGCCCGGGGTCCTGGCGGCCCTCGCGGTCCTGGCGCTCGTCTGGCGCCTGGGCCTGGCCCTGGGCCTGTCCCGGTGGGCGGCCCTCGCAGCCGCGGCGTTCGCGCTCGCCTCGAACGTGCTCGTCTTCAACGCGCGGCGGCCCATGACCGACCTGCCCGCCCTGGCCTTCGGGCTCGCGGGGTTTTCGTGGCTCCTGGGCGGTCACCGGCCGTTTTTCGCGGGGGTCCTGGTCGGGCTGTCCGCCCTGACCAAGGTGTCGGGGCCCGTGCCGTTCATCCTGGCCCTCGGGTTCTTGCAAGCCGTCCCCCGGTTCCGGTCGAGGCCCCGCGCCGTGGGATGGGCGCTGCTCGGAGCCGCGCTCGCGGCCGTCCCGTGGCACGCGGCCATGCTCGCCGAGCACGGGCGCGCCTTCTTCGACGTCTATGTCGGGTACCACGTGTTCCAGCGAGCGGTGCACGCGGTCGTTGGGGACGCCTCAGACCCGACGTACTTCGCGTGGCTCGTGGAGCGGGAGGGTCCGCTCGCCCTGGTCCTCGGGGTCGCGCTGGTCGTGACCGTGGTCCGGGCCGTCCGGCGGGACAGTGCGGCCCTCGCGACCGCAGCCCTGTGGGTCGGCGCGGGCCTGCCCCTGGCCCTGGCGCGCACGTCGTTGCCGCACTACCTGGTCACGTGCCTGCCGGCGGCGGCCCTTTCCTGCGGCCTGTTCGCGCAGGGAGCGCTCGACCTCGCGCGACGGGCGGGCCCGCGGGCCTTCGGCGTGGTCGTCGCGGCCTTCTTCGGGGTCGCGGCCGCCTCGTTCGACGCGAACAACGGCCGCGACCTCGCAGACCCCGACTACGGGCCCGGGACCCGGGCCGCCTGCGAGGCCCTGCGCGAGCCCAGGCCGGGCCGACTGGGCCGGCCAAACGACCTCCCGCGCCTCGCCGGGACATGTGACCTGCACGACCCCTGCGTGTCGTGGTACTGCGACGCGAGCGTGCCGTTCTATGCCGTGGACCCCGGGTTCCTCGCGGCCGTCCGGGACATCCCGGCCCTGCAAGGGGTCGTGCGCCCCCTCGACGGGGCAACCCTCCGGGACCTCGCGAGCCGGCGCGCGTGGCTCCTCGTGCGGCCGGACCGCCTGCCGGCCCTCGCCTCGTTCGCGGGCGCGGCCGGGGTCCAACTCGAGCCCCGAGCCGAGTTGCCGGATCGGGTCCTGGTCGAGGTTGTGGCCGGGCCGGCGCCCGAGTGACCGATCCGGTGGTCACCAAGGACCTTCCCCGCACCCGCACCCCCGCAGGAGGGCCCCGGCGAGCGCGCGGCCCAGGCGCTCGTAGCCTTCCTTCGTCAGGTGAACGAGGTCCGGCTGGGCGAGGGGAGGGTCGGCCGCGGCCCAGGCGGCCAGGGATAACGGGCCTCCCGTGAAGTCCAGGAGGTCGAAGAACCCGCACCCGTGCTCGAACGCGAGGCGGCGCTGGACCTCGTTGACCAAGAGGGTGCGGGGCCGGGCGGCCAGGGACCCGTCCGCGAGCCGCACGGGCCAGTCCGACGGCCCGATCAGCAGGCACGAGGCCCCGGGAGCGGCCTCGCGCACCCGGGCCAGGACCTCCTGGAGCGATGCCTCGTACTCCTCGATGGGCACCTCGTCGTCTCCGGACTCGTTTGTCCCGTAGGCGAGGGCAACCAGGTCGGGGGACCGCCGTCGCATGTGCTCGCGCCACAAATCCGGATTCCACCGCAGCATGTCCGCGGCCCGCGAGCCCGGGATCCCGAGCGTGTCCACGACCACGCCGGCGACCGGGCGCTCCACGACCAGGCCGAACAGGCGGACCTCGCCGTCCCCCAGGGGCCGGACCTCCAGGACGTGACCGCGGTCGCGCACCCGGAACGTCGCGTACCCGGGCTCGGTGCGCTCGCCTCCGGTGCGCACGAGTCGCACCCGCCGGCCGTCCAGCCGGACCTCCAGGGTCCCGCCCCCCGGCTGCCGGAGGAAAAACAGGTCGAAGAACCCCGCCCGCCGCCCTTGCCGGTTCTCGGTCGTGGTCCCGACCCGCCCGAAGTCCCCGGGCGACGAGGACGACACGCTCATCCCCGCGAGCCCGTACCACCCGTCCTGCCGGTCGTCCGGCTTGCCGACCCGGTCCGTGTGCCAGGTGTTCGTGCTCTCGAGCACGATGTCCGCGTGGCGGTAGCGCGTCCACGGGCGCGCGGGCATCACGAACCCGTGCCCCGCATCCCCGAAGCGTCGCTGGAGTTCGCGGCGCACGACCCCGGTGTACAGGTCCGACGCGGTGTGGGACGCCCCGAAGAAGAGCAGGCGCGCCTGTCCCCGCCCATCGCGCGCGCGGCGCAGGGCCTCGTGCAGGGAGGACATCGCGCGACCACCCGGGTCCTCGATGGTCGCGCCGTCCGCCGGCCCCCTGGCCCCCCGGGGACGCGGGAACCCCCTCTCGTCCTGGGCGAAGTCGCGGCCGATCCGATCCGCGCCCTCCGCCGGGCCTTTCCCGAGCCCGGGCGCGCAGGCGAGGAGCGCCGCGATCCCCGCGACCGCACGCGTCGGGGCAGGGTGGTAAAATGCCCCCCTCATGGCTCAATCGCCCGGCAGCACGAGGCCCGGGTCCTTGCGCGCGAACGGAACGACCCGCGCTGAGCCTGGCTGTTCGAGGACGAGGGGCACCAAGGCCGACGAATCCCACAACCCCATCGCCCCTCCTGCCGCTCCGCGAGGAGGGCCGCGAGCGAGCGCCCGTCCCCGGGCCTGCGCATCGCGATGGGTCCGCCGCGCTCCGTGACCACGACCTCCTCGCCCGCCTTGACGGAGGCGAGCACGCGGCTCAGCGTCCCCTTGAGGCGCGCGGTGTTGATCGTGTGTTCCATCAGGGCGCCCCCGCCAACCCATGGTAGTCACGTGTTCCCCTGGGCGCAACAGGGTTGCGCCCAGACCTGACCGGCATTTGATTTGAGGATCGAGCCATACCGCGCAACGAGTGGCGGAATACCCGTCCTGTGACCCGAGGTCCAGATGTTCGCAATCGGTCTTGGGGACCCAGGGCAGGGGGATGACCTCGGGGACCGGACCGCCGTCTTCGATGTCACTTTCCTCGTGTTGTGCGACGAGGGATCTTGGTCCCTGGAGAACGCGACCCGGATTCACGAGTCCAGCAGGGATACGTCGTCGGTCTGAAAGGCAATCAGCCTGAGTTGTACGAGGAGGCGCAGTGGGTCCTGTTGCCGATGGCGGAAGAGGAACCTGCGTCGGCCGTGACTGACTGGGTGAAGGAGCGCGGAATCTCTCTCTTGACTTTCCATGGGCAGTGAAGATATTAGGCCCCGTGTCTCTCTCTAGAGGAGGAAAGCAACCATGAAGACGCATCGGATGTGGTGGTGGGCGTTCGCGTGTTCGGCGACAGTCGCCTGGGGCTGTGCCGGGGAAACCGGACAGGGCGGCGATGCCGCCCCGGGCGGACCAGACGCGGTGGTTGAGGACGGACCCGGGGGACCGGATGGCCAGTTAACCGGGACAGCCTCGCTCCGGGCACAGGTGAAGCTCATCAAGGACTTTCCGCTCCAGGTAGTGGACCTCCTGAAGCAGTACTTGACGACGCCCGACTACATCTTCCGCGGCGATTTGTACTTGCAGCTCTGCCAGACAGCGGATTGCGCCACGCCCGTGGTTACCCGCCAGGTCCTTACGGAGGAACTGTTCTCCACCGGGTTCCCGAAAGACGTGACCGTAGACGCGCTACCCGCGGGGTCGTGGTACGCGCGCTTCGTGCTGGACACGAAGTACAGCGCGCAGTACCAGGGGGCGATGTCGGAGACGGGTTCGGTCGGGCCCATGGACGTGTTGCAGGTCGCAGCCGGGGCAGAGTTGCCTACGCCAGGGAAGAATCCCCCGCCTGGGACCGTTGAGGTCACGCTCACAGACGGCGCGACAAGCGAGATGGGCGAAGCCCTCCTGGGCTCTATCGTCTTCGAGAACCCGGGCTTCCCGCCAGCGACAGCGCCGGGTTTCCTGCTGGTTGCTGCCAGCGGCACGGATGGATTCCGCAATGCTATCAAGGTGGTTGACGAGTCCTCGTTCCAGGTACTGGACGCGATTGTGCCCACGATGGACGGCAAGGAGTTCGAGGGCGACATCTGCGGTTTTGTCCGTGGACAAGGTACGACCCTGTGGGTGGTCGCGGTCGGCGCTGCGGGGGCGTATGTGTTTCCGTTCGACACCGGAACCCGGACCTTCGGCTCGGCGCAGCCCGTGCTGATCCCCCACCCCGACTACCAGGAAGGGGGCAGCACAGATGGCCTAGAGCCCGAGATGTACCCCTGGCCATGCCGTGGGGTATCGATCGTCAAGAATGGCAAGGAGTATCTGTACCTCGTGGCGTTCAAGGGCGCGGGCGCACTTACAAACTCGGCCCCGTACCCCCTGGTGATCGTCGAGGTCACTGGGATGGCCACCGGGGGGACTGGGCGGCTCGTCGCCGCGATGAACGAGGCATCGGATCCGTTCTTCGAAACGTCGCGCATCCTGCGCGGGGCGGCGACCGACGGGGAGTCGTTGTTCCTGCTGGAGGCCTCCTGGTCGAAACTTGTGGACAACAACACGGTGTACGCCTTCAGCATTGGACCAGATGGCATGGTCACCAAGACCGCCGAAGTCGCTTCTGGCACCGCCGAGGACACGTGCGGCGCCACCAACAACTGGGTCCCGACCATCACTGTTGTCGAGATGGGTGGCCAAAAGGTCATCGCGGTCGGCAACGACGAGGACATCTCGTTTTACAATCTGTCCTTGGGGTTCCTTGGCAAGGTCGACACCAAAGACTACGGCATGCTGATCACCTCCTTTGCGGTCTCGCCAGATGGCAAGCGGCTGTATGCGATGCCTAACTGCAAGTCGGCGTCAGCAAAGGCGTCTGTCCAACTCGGCACGGGAACCGACCGCACCGATCTCGACCGCCACGCCGCCGTGATCTTGGACCTTACGGTAGACCCGACGAGTCCCAAGGTGGTGGAGACCGAGAGGGACTTTGATGAGGACGGCGATGCGGACGGCGGCATTGACCTCGAGTTCCTTTACCTCAAGCGCAGCCTTTTGCGCTGGTGCGAGGCCTGCACCGGTGTTGTCCCGCCCACCAGTTACACCGGCCCCGAGATCGCAATCGGCGCGAAGAACCTCTTCCTGCGCGGCACCGGGATCCAGGGGGAAGAGAAGAACTCGAGTGGTCTCGGACAGCTGGCCGACATCGGTGTCTTTGACCTGGCAAGCGGCAAGGGCGTGATGTTCCGAGACTACCAAGTCTGGCTCGACGGCCCATCATCGCGCTGGGGCTTTGACCTGAACCCTGCCAACCCGATCAAGGACTACCAGGACGACGTGTCGACCGCCGCGTTGCTCTGGGTCGCGCAGTAACGGGCAGGCCCGGCGCTCCCTTTGTTTCCCGTCCCGTCAATGTGTGCACTGACCTCTTTGAGACGACCAGGTGGCCGTCCTCACGTCTGGGTCTGCTCGCCCCCCTGGTCCAGGAGGACCATGCTCCGCCAACCATCCTTGGGGTACCTCCAGGGCCGCGGCAATCAAACATTGTTTATCAATTTGCTTGACAATCTCCAGAAACGTTTCCACAGTCAGGGAGGCCTCGTCCTGGACTGGGGCGGGGACGTGGCCGGGGCGTCATGACCGTGCCCCAGTGTCTTCGACCCAGGACTTGACCAGGAGGTGGTGCGATGAGGAATCGTCTGATCGCGGCGGCGGCGCTGGCCGCCGGGGTCGCGGGTTTCGCGGGTGTGGCCAGGGCCGCGGAGTCCTACCAGGTGGACCCGGTGCACTCGCAGGTTCTGTTCAACGTCCGGCACCTCGGGGTCGGCCAGGTGTGGGCGTGGTTCAAGAAGTTCGAAGGGACGGTCGTCTTCGATGCCAGCAACCCCTCGAAGTCGTCGGTCGAGTTCACCGTGTACCCCGAGAGCGTGGACTCGCGCGACGACAAGCGCGACCAGCACCTGCGCGGCCCGGACTTCTTCAACGTCCGGCAGGCCCCGCGCTGGACGTTTCGGTCCCGGTCGGTCAAGGCCGCGGGCCGTGACGCCTATGAGGTCGAGGGCGATTTGACCCTGCGCGGCGTCACGAAGCCGCTCAAGGTCACGGTCCGCAAGGTCGGCGAGGGGCCCGACCCCTGGGGCAACCACCGCGTGGGCCTGTCCGCGCGCTTCACGGTGAACCGCCTGGACTTCGGCATCTCGTACATGCCCGAGGGCCTGGGCCGGGAGGTCGAGGTCATCCTGGACGTCGAGGCGATCCGCCAGAAGTGACGCGCGCGGCGCCTTGCGCGCCCGGAGACCCCGATGGAGTCCGGCGTTCCGACCGCGCTCTTCCTGAAGACGGTGGCATGGCCGGTCGTGGCCGCGGGCCACGTGTTGATGTTCGCGGGCCTCCTCGGGCGAGCGGTTCGCAGGGACCTCGGTCGGTCCTCGATGGGCCTCGCGTTCGCCGCCGGGCTGGTCACGGCCCTGATCGGGGCCCGGGGCGTCCCGCGGTGGCCACCGGCAGACACCCTCGACTGGCTCGGTCCCCTGGTGGCGCTAGCGGCGGTCGCGGGGATCGCGGCGGACGCGGCGCGAGGGACAGGACGGGAGGTCGTTCACCTGGCGCTGGCCCCGGCGCTGGCCCTCCTCGCCTCCAGGCTGCTCCTGGTCCCACCGGGTGCGAACGGGTCGTTCGCCTGGCCATGGGCCGCCGGGGTGCTGTGCGCCTTGTGGGTCGCGACCGCCTTGTCCCGCGCAGCGCCGGCCCCCGGATGGTACGGGGCCTGGGCCGGGGCGGCCGCGGGGGCCGCGGCGGTGCTCGCCCTCTCCGGAAGCGCCCTGTTGGCCCAGGTCCTCGGCACGACCGCGGTCCTGGCCGGGGGTCTGGCCTTGCTCGGGTTCCGGCGCGACCTCGCCCGGGTCCGGGGGGCCGCCGTGGGTCCCCTGGTCCTCGCGTACGGCGGGGTCCTGGCCTATGCCTGGGCCTTCACCGAGGCCCCTCGCGGTGCCCTGGCCCTTGCCCTGGTCGCGCCCGCCTCGACCCTGATCGGGCGCGCGCTGCGCCGCCCCTGCCTCGCGCTCGTCGTGGTCACCCTGGTCGCGGCTGCGGTCGCCGGGGCGTGGGCCGTGTTCCTCCCCACCGCCGCGCAGCAACCGTACTCGCTCGATTGACGGGGCACGGCGGGAGGTCCATTCAGGCCCCCGTCGCGGGTTGCTGGTAGAATCGCTTCCGGCTCGAACCTGCGGGTGGCGAGACGTGGCGGCGCGACGGATGACAGGAATCCTGGCGTGCGTGGCGGGGATGGCCTGGGCGTGCGGTAGCGGGGGACGCGGAGGCCCCGACGCGGGGGCGGACGCCCAGGAGATCGGCCCGGACATCTCAGGGGACCCCGGGGTCGAGGCGGCCCCGGACGCGGCGGACGCCGAGGTGCCCGGAGACTGCGGGTGCGTGGACGATGGGGCCGGGGATCTGGCCAGACCCGACGTCCCCCCGGAACGGCCGCCCTTGCCCACGCAGGCGCCCCTGCCGACCCCGGCCGACCCCCTGGCCGGCACGGCGGTCGAGTCCTGCTCGATCTACCTCGACGAGCGATGCTCGGGCGGGACTCGTCAGACCTGCGACCTGTACGACACGGGTACGAAGCAGTGGGTCGAGGACCCGGACCCCTTGCTGCGGCGGGTCCTCCTGTTCGAGCGGTGGCGCGACCTCTACCACTCGCCGGACGGCCAGACCTCCGAGCGCGACTTCAACGTCCCCACGCCCCCTGGCACCCCGGAGGCCGAGTGGGCCGCGTCCGAGCGCTTCCGCCAGCACGAGGGCATGGGAGATTCCGGCATCTGGACGGGGTGGACCACGGTGGCCGCGATCCTGCGCTACTCCCAGACCGGGACCCAGGCCGACTACGAGCGCATGGAGCGCCTGGTGCGATCGCTGCTCACGATGTACGACGTGACCGGCGTGCCCGGCACCCTGTGCCGCCACCACTTCGTCCTGCTGCCCCCGGACGCGCCGCGATGGTTCCCGGGCGTGGACCGGCACGTGTTCCGGTGGGCGGACTCCATGACGCTGACGCACCACGACCGACCCGTGGACCCCGCGGCCCTCGCCGAACTGCCGGACGTCTACACCGAGGGCATCGTGGACGCCGAGGGACAGACCTGGGTAGGGACCCCGATGTGGCACGGCCGGCCCTCCATTGACCAGAATACGGGACCCATGACGGCCCTCCCCATGGCCTACTCGCTGCTGCGGGACGACTCGTTGCGTCAGCGCATCGCCCATCACCTGACGTGCTACCTCAAGCGCCTCCAGCGCATCGAACTGGTGAACCTCCAGAAGAACCTCGACCTCCTGGACGCGCTGACCAAGTACCTGTCGGCCGGGGAACTGAACCTCGACCCGGACGACATGGACCTGACGAAGATGGATCGCATCGTGGGTTACGTGCAGCGCCAGATCAACACGGCCAACGAGGCGACGTTTGACCGCTCGTGCCCGGACCATGTGCAGATGCAGCCGTGGCGGGTCATTGACGCGACGAGCGACACCTTCCTGCTGGACCTCTGGAACCTCGTGCAGGACATGGGCACCGACGAAGGCCGCGAGAACCAGATAGACCACTACTACTTCCCGAGCGTGCGAGGGGGCGACGCGATGCACCTGATGCACCTCGCCACCATGGCCTACTACTTCACGGGGGACGAACAGTACCGGACCTTCCTGTACGACGAACTGATCGGGAACCTCCGGACCCTGGACGTGGTGGACACCGCGGGGGCATTCAGCCTGCCCAAGTTCTGCAAGCAGTACTATGGAGACCAGATCACCTACGGGCCGTGGTGGGCCTTCCTGCACCTGCTCGGGGAGGGCGAGGTCCGGACCCGGATGCAGCGGGCCTTCCACAAGGAGATGTGGGACAAACTGATGAAGGTCGCGGGCAACGTGGACTTCGACATCATGTACGCGGGGGCGCTCCCGCCCGAGGTCGCGAAGGACCGCGAACAGGCCCTCGCCTATGCGATGGAGCACCTGCCCCGAATGGGCGGCAACGGCTGGGTCGGCGGTGCCCCCCTGTATGACGACCCCCGCCGCTCATACACGCTCACGCCCGACTTCGTGTTGGCCCACGCGCCTGCCGGCATCGAGGCGGTCTGCCCGACCGAGAAGGAGGTCGCGGCCTGCACCGCGACGATAGACTTCATGGGCATCCCGCTGCCTCCCTTGGCGGGCTTCGACACGCACCCGTGCACCGGGGACGCGTACGAGTGCGTCCTGCCGGACGGGACGTGCACGGACAAGATGACCTCCGGGCCGCTCCCCGTGGACCTGCGCCAGCACACGGACTACTTGTGGCAGCGCAACCCCTTCGCCCTGCGCAAGGGCGTGGGCATCGAGGGCGGGACGCAGTACCCCGGGACCGACCTGTCCGTGCCGTACTGGAACGCGCGTCGCTACGGCTTCATCACGGCCGGGGCGGGCCAGGTCCTCGCATGGCGGGACGCGGGTGGGTGTGACGAGGACTGACGCCCAGTGGTGCCCCGGGGACCATCAGGCGCGACGGCACCGGTTTTCGGGAGGTGATCATGGACCCAGACGCCCCGGCGGCCAGCAGAGAAGAGCCCGATCGGGCACTGGCCCTCGCCCGACGGCGCGTGACCCTGCGCGCCGCCCTGGGCGGCGTCGTGGTCCTGGTGGCCGCCTGGGCGGTCCACGGCTACCGCGACCGCCTGGCCTATTTCTTTTCGGGGGGGGAGCGGGTGGACGTGGGCGATGTCCGCGCCCTGCGCGCGTCCGGGGTCGAGACGCTGCCCGCCTCGCCGGGGTCTTACGTGCGCCTCGAGAACCTGATCGTGTCGCGCGACGAGGTGCGCACCCGGACCTATCGCTTCTTCTTTTGCCCGATCTACCGCGTCCTGGTCCGCACCGCCCGCCCGCTGCCCGAGGGGTCCATGCGCGTGGCCCAGGCCGAGGTCCCCGAGGGCCTCGAGTACCTGATCGAGCGGCGCAAGGTCTTTCCCGAGGACTTCGCCCTGCACTTCGACGCCGAGGGGTGGCTCCGGCCCCTGCGCGAGGTCCCCGGCTGGGACGCCGGGCTTGGCGACTGGGTCCGGAACGACCTGAAACTGTCCGACGAGGAAATCGCCTCCTCGTTCGCCCTCCTGGACGGCGAGACCCCGCGTGGCCAGGTCTGGGCCGTGGTCGTCCTCGCCTCGTCCGTCCTCGCGGTCCTGGCGTCGCTGGCAGGCCTGGTCGTGGCGGTGCGCGCCCTGCGCCGCGCGCAGGCCGCGGGGACGCAGGGTGCAGGGGGGGACGGCGTCACGTGATGTCACGGTCCCTGGAACCTCTCGCCAAGAGGCGCCGGACGACGACCACCGCGATGTCCACGAAGGGTCAGGTTGTGATTCCCCGGGCGATCCGGCATGGACTCGGCTGGAAGCCCGGGACGGTCCTCGAGGTCGAGCAACGGGGCGGCGTGATCGCGTTGCGGCCCGCGAGGAAGGCGCCGAGGACCTCTGTGGACGACCTCGTCGGATGCCTGCCATGGGCCGGGCCGCCCAGGACGCTCGAAGACATGGATGCCGGAATCGCCAGGGGGGAGAAGAAGTCGTTGACGGTCCTGGATACCGCGGATGCCCTGCGCCTGGCCTCGTCGGGGGAGGGCGACGGGTTCGCCACGTTTGATCGACGGTTGGCCGCTCGTGCCAACGCGATCGAGAGAACCCCGCCCGTCCGGCAGATCGGGAGGGGCTGGCGTTCCTCAGCATGATGCAAGGGTCCGCCCGCGGCGGTGTGTCCATCTCCGCCTGGTCCGAGCCATCCGCGCTGTTGCGCGGATCGCACGGCCCGGCAGCGATTCAGCCCGTGACTCCCGCCATGAGCCGTCAGTTCCTCGGGGTTCTCGGGTCGTCGTCGCCGCGTCGTCGCCCCCCGCGGGCCTGCCCGGACCGCGACGAACACGCGCCCCAGGCGAGAACCGCGAGCCCCGCGATCCCTGTCGCCACCACGCCCACGTGCGGTTTCATCTCCGTCCCTCCCCTTCCGGGTCCCCGGGTCCGCCCCGCACGAACCGGTATGGTCCGAGCCGGAAACCCGACCCCGTGACCCGGTCCAGGTCCGTGACCTCCAGGGTCGCGATCTGGCCCGCGGGCACGTCGCGGACGGGCACGACCCGCCTCGCAACCTCGCGGAAGCGCCCTGCCGGGTCCCAGAACCACGCGATGTGACGGACCTCCGGGGCGAGGCGCACCCGGGCCTCGTCGGGCCAGGCATCGCCCGTCCAGAACCCGGCGCCCGACGAACAGTGGACCCGGTGCGCCTGGGCCTCGCAGGCCAGGGCGCCCGGTCGGGCCGCGCCGGTGGACTCCTGGTCCAGGGTCCACACGACGCGCATCTCCGGCAGATAGTACATGGCCGTGCGGAAATCGAACCGGCCGTCGCGCGTGACCACGAGCACACGGTCCGGGTGGCCCAGGGCCAGGCCGCGCACGGCCTGAAGCGTCTCGGCCGTCAGGGTCTCGGCGTGCCGGATCGCGGGCCAGGACCGCCCCCCGACCGCCAGGACCCACCCGGCCGGCGGGGCGAGAAACAGACCCGCCTGGGCCAGGATTGCGGCGCCGGCCACCGCGCGCGCCAGCCCGCGGGATCTGACCCCGCGGGCCACAACCCGCGCCGAGGCCAGGGCGAAGGCGGGGATCAGGAACAGGAGGTGGCCGCTTTTGTAAATGAACATCAGCCCGAACCACAAAAAGGCCGGGGCGATCCAGGCGGCGAGGACCCACCCGAACCCGTCCCCCCGGAGGGGGCGAAGGTGGGTCACGGCCAGGAGGACCGCGGCCGCAAGCCCCGAGGCGGACAGCCCCTCCACGACGAAGCGCCAGAACACGTCGAGGTTGTGGAGGACCGCGCTCCCCGTGGCGCCCATCAGAGGCGAGTAGTGCGCGCCGAATACGCGGAAGAACTGTGTGCCGAACAGGTCCGCGAGCCGGCCGGGACCGCCGGCCAGCCCCAGGAGCGGCACGAGCCAGACAGCGAGCCCCCCCAGGGACGACGCAAGGGCGATGGCGAGGGGTCGCGTAGCCCGGCGCCCGTCCCGGCACGCCGCGACCAGGCGCCAGACCGCGAACGGCAGGAAGAACAGGGGGAGGCTCTGCCGGACCCCGCCCGACAGGCCGAACAGGGCGAAGAACGCGACGAGGCGCGCGGGCGAGACCCCCGGCCCCACGCGCAGGCCCGCGCCGACCAGGAGGACCGCGAACAGGGCCTCCGCCGGGTAGGTCTCGCCGGACACCGAATAAAACAGGGTCACCGGGTGCACCGCGAACACGAGCGCCGCCAGGACCCCCTCTGTCGGCGTCCCCAGGCGGCGACCGAGCGCGAAGACCGCGACCGTAGCCAGGGCGGTCGCCAGGACGGACTGGACCTGCATGGCCAGGTCCGCGGCGAGCCCCAGCGCGTGCACGACCCACGCGACCGCCATCGGGGCCAGGTAGCCAGGGGGGTGGGGCTGGTGCATGGCCATGTCGAATTCGTCAAGGCCAAGCGCCATCTGGATCGCGTCCCAGGCCGGGAGGTGCTCGGGCCGGATCGCGAGGCAGAGCCCCGCGACACCCGCGAACAGCCAGACCGGGGAAAGGCGCGCCACGCGCGGAGGATAGCACGGGCACCCGCCCAGGCAGGGCGGCCTGCTCACCGCAGGGTGAACTCGATGGGGATGCGCACCCACATCGGGCCGCCAGGCGGGGGAGGGAGCCGGGCAACCGACCGGGCGAACCGCAGCGCGGCCCGGTCCAGGTCAGGGTGTCCCGACGACTCCTCCACCCGGACCTTGTCCACGAGGCCCGAGGCCCCGATGCGCACCCGGATCACGACCTCGCCTTCCGCCCGCCTGCGCCGGGCACCCACCGGGTACGTCCGGCCCGCCTCGATCGCGCGCCGGACCGCCAGGGCGTATGCGCGCCTCTGCGCAGGGAGCGGGTCCTCCTCCGGCGACCTGCCCGCTTCCAGGGTCTCGCGGGCCACCGGGTCCGCCGCGTCCGAACGGTCCGGGGCTGCTTTTCCCCCGGCCTCGGAGGCTCCGGGCTTCTCGCCCCCGGCGACCGGGGTCCCGCCGGCTGGCTCCACGGCCTGGGTCCCCGGGGCCGCCGAGACCCTCCTTCCGACCGCGGTTCTTCGAGGCCCGGCAGGCCGGGGGCCCCGCGCAACCCGGCGTCCTGCCTGGCCCGCGGTTGTGACCACCGTTCGAGTCGGCTGTGAGACGGCGTGGGGGTCCCTTCCAGAAGCCGTGGGCGGCGCCGCGTCCACGAGCCGCAACGGTACCGCGCTGCGCGGCCCGACCGGGGCCCCGGCCCGCGGCGGGACCAGGAACGCCCCCCCGATCAGGACCGCGTGCAACAGAAGGCTCGCAACCGCGGCCGCCGCGATGTGAACCGCCCTAGTGGACTTGCCCTCCATGCTGCCCTATCATACGTTGCCATGGCGTGGATCGAGTTCACCGACGCCGAGGGTCGAGTCCGGAAGGTCGAGGTCCCGAGGACCCAGTCCGGGGTCGTGCTGGGGCGCAGCACCTCGTGCCACGTGGTCCTCAAGAGCCCGTCGGTCGGCCGCAATCACGGCAAGGTCCTGTTCCAGGGTGGGACCTACCTCTACAGGGACCTGGGGAGCGTCAACGGGTCCTTCCTCAACGGCGAGCGCGTCCAGGCCGACACGCCGCTGAAGGATGGGGACTCGGTGCGGCTCGGGGAGGTCGTGGTGCGCTTCATCGGGGATGCCCGCGCGCCCGAGGCCCCGGCGCGCCCCCCGAAGCCCGAGCCCGTGGCCCCGGCCCGGACCGCAAAGTCAGAGCCCGCGTCGCACCGGGAAGCCGCCCCCGCGGCCCCTCCCAGGCGGGCCACGACGCCTCCTGCTCCTGCGGTCGCGGCCGAGGCCCTTTCCCTGGTCGAGGTCTCCCGCCTGCGCAAGGAAAACGAGGCTCTGCGTGCCGAGATCGTCTCGCTCCAGAAGCAACTCCAGGCGCGCGAGGCCCCGGACGTCACGGACCTCCAGCGGCGCCTGACCGAGGCCCGCGCAGCCCTCGCTGAGCGCGAGGACGAGGTCCGCCACCTGCGGGGGGTCGTGGCCGACAGCGAGCGCCGCCTGAAGGACGCCGAGAGCCGGGCCGCCACCGCGAACTCGAGCCTCGAAAGCATCCATTCGAAGTACCTGGACATGCGCGAGCAGGTGGCGCACGCGCAGGGGCTCCTGCAGCAGGCGCGGGACGAGGCCGCGGAACGCGAGGCCGAGGCCGTGGACCTGCGCGAGAAGGTCGCCTCTCTCCAGGCCCAGGTCGAGGCCGCGCGCAGCCGCAGTGGCCAGACCTCCGAGGAGGTCCAGAACCTCAAGGTCAAGATGACCGAGAAGGACCGGGAGATCGAGCGACTGAAACGGGAACTCGACGTCCGGGAGTATGACCTCAAGGCGATCCAGGAGGAGAACGAGCGCCTCCAGGAGTACTGCGCGTCCGATTCCGGGCGGCAGGGGGAACTGGAGCGCAAGATCCGCAACCTCGAGGCGGTCATCGAGGAAAACCGCAACCTCATCGCCGAGTTGAAGCGGTCCGTCGAGGACAAGGACCGCGAACTGCGGGCCACGCGGCTCGGGGTGGGGCTTGCCGACCTCGAGCACGAGAAGCAGCGGCTCCTCGACGACTTCCACAAGAAGAGCCGGGAAGTGGACGACCTCCGGACCCAGTTGTCGGTCCTGAACGCGGAGGTGAGTGGTGCCCGGGCGAATGCGGAGGCGCTCCAGGCGCGCATCCGCGCCCTCGAGGACGCGGCCCGCACCCGAAGGTCCGAGCGCGAAGACATCTCGGACCACCCCGAGTACCGTGCCAGGGTGCGCGAGGTCGAGCGCCTGACAGAGCAGGTCGCGGCCCTGACTAGCGAGGTTTCCGCCCTCCAGCGCGAGCGCGACGCCTTCTCGCCGGAGGAGCGGGCCCGCATCCTGGCGGAACTCCAGGCGAGCCAGGAGCGGGTCCAGGTCCTCCAGGGGCGACTCGAGGAGGCGCAGGCCCGGCTGCTGGCAGTGCATCCCGCGCCCCAGGTCCAGGAGGTGCCCCGTCCCGCGCCCTGCGGGCCGGACCTCGACTCCGAGGTGGCCGAGCGGCTGGAATCCGTGGTGGACGACGCGCGTGTCCTTCAGGCCGAGTCCCGGGACATCCTCGGGTTTTTGGAGGGCCTGGAGCGCAGCGGCACCCCTCTGCCCGACGAGGCCGCCTCGGCGCTTCGGGGCGCGACGCTTTCCGAGGCCCTCGAGTCCCTGCGCGACCTGATGCGGGTCCTAGCGAGGGACGCGGAGGCTCTCCAGGCCTTCCTCGGCGAACGCGCCCGGACCCGCGACGATGCCCCGTCCCGTGTTGAAAGCGAGGATTCATGAAGACGCCCGGGATCGCGAGCACCCAGGAGATCGAGGACCTCATCCGTGCCGCCTATCCTCTCTTGTACATCGTTTCCCCGGAGGAGGACCGCGTCGAGGGAGTGTTGCGGGACATCTGCGGGCGCCGCAAGCGCAAGTTTGTGACGTGGAGCGTGACCGAGGGCTTCGAGGAGGAGGGAACGGGGCTCCCCAAGGATGTGCGCGACCCGCTGCGGGCCCTCGAGAACGTGGACAAGTACGAGGACAACGGGGTCTTCGTGTTCCGCGACTTCCACCCGTACCTGACGGACCCGACCATCGTGCGCCGCCTGCGCGACCTGTGCCGGTCGTTCTCGACGCGCAGCAAGTACAAGAAGCACATGATCCTGCTCTCGCCCATCTTCAAGGCCCCCCTGGAACTCGAAAAGGACATGGCGGTGGTGGACTTCGATTTGCCAGGCCGCGCCGAGATCCAGGACATCGTGCAGAGCACGCTCGACAGCGTGCCCATGAAGGACCGCGCGAACATCCGCCTGGTCAAGGACCCGGATTTGCGCGAGCGGGTCGTGGAGGCCGCGCTCGGGTTGACGGCGAACGAGATCCGGTCCGTCCTGTCGAAGTCCCTGGTGCGCACGCGCGACCTCGACATCGAGACCATCCTGAACGAGAAGAAGCATATCATCCGCAAGTCGGGCATCCTCGAGTTCTTCGAGTCCCGCGAGCAGTGGGACGACATCGGGGGCCTCGAGATCCTGAAGGACTGGCTCAAGAAGCGGCAACTGGCGTTCACGCAGCGGGCGCGCGAGTTTGGCCTGCCCATCCCCAAGGGGATCCTGCTGATCGGCGTGCCGGGGTGCGGCAAGTCCCTGACGGCCAAGGCCGTGTCGTCGTTATGGCAGATGCCCCTGTTGCGCCTGGACGTGGGCAAGGTCTTCTCGTCCCTTGTCGGGTCCTCCGAGGAGAACATTCGGCGTGCCATCCGCACGGCCGAAGCCGTGGCTCCCTCGATCTTGTGGCTCGACGAACTGGAGAAAGGGTTCTCGGGCACGAAGTCGTCCGGTGAGTCGGACGCGGGCACCACCGCGCGCGTGTTCGCGTCGTTCATCACGTGGCTCCAGGAGAAGCAGACCCAGGTCTTCGTGATCGCCACGGCCAACGACGTGTCCCTGCTCCCGCCCGAGTTGCTGCGCAAGGGCCGTTTCGACGAGATCTTCTTCGTGGACTTGCCGTCGCCGCGGGAGCGTGCGGACATTGTCCGCATCCAGATCGAGAAACTGAATCGCCGGTCGTCCGTCCACCGCGACCCGGCCCACTTCGACGTGGAGCGGATCGTGTCGGCCACGCAGGGGTTCTCGGGGGCGGAGGTCGAGCAGTCCATCATCTCGGCCCTCTACGACGCGTTCGAGGCGCGCGAGGACCTGACCACGGAGCGAATCCTCAAGAGTGCGTCCGAGATGATCCCGCTCGCATACACCATGAAGGAGAACATTGACGCCATGCGCGAGTGGGCCTCCTCCCGCGCCCGCCGCGCCTCGGTGTCTGAGGAGGCCCCGGACGAGGGGCCGGTGCAACGGCTCGAGATCTCTTGACGAACCGGAGGGAGACCCGATGTCCCACTTCACGACCGTGCAGACGAAGATCAACGACCTCGTGTGCCTGAAGAGGGCCCTCCACGACCTCGGCTTCACCTTCACCGAGGCCAAGGCAGGCGAGAAGGTCCACGTCCGGGGCTACCAGCGCCAGAAGACCCAGGCCGACATGGCGATCCACGTGAGCAAGTCTTACGACGTAGGAGTCATCGTCACCGCCCAGGGGGTGCGGTTCGTCGCGGACTGGTGGGGGGTCGAGACCACGCGCGGCCTGACCGAGAAGGAGTTCGTGCAACTGGTGCTGCGCAAGTACTCGGCGCACAAGGTCAAAGAGGAACTGAAGAAGCGCGGCTACACGATCGCCGTCGAGGAGGAAAAGGAAGACCAGACGCTGCATATCAAGGTCAGAAGGTATTGAGGCTGATTGTATGAAATACGAGATTGACATCGAGATCCGCCCGGATGGGTCCGTGGGCTTCGGGGTCAAGGGGGCCAAGGGCAAGAAGTGCAAAGAGATCACGAAGTTCCTCGAGGAGGCCCTCGGCGACGTGACGCACGTCGAGCACACGCCGGAGTACTACGAGGAGGAGGTCCTGGAGCGCGAGCAGGTCAAGGTCGAGAAGTGAGCCGCCGCGACCCCCAGGACTTCCCGCTCGTCACGCAGCGTCTCGGCCGCCGTCTCGCGGCTCGTTACCACCTTGTTTTGGGTCCCGAGGCGTTCGAGGGTCCCCGCTCGATGGAGGACCTCCCGCTGTACCGGATGGCGCACCGAGTCCTCAAGGCCGCGCGCCGCCTGCGCGGGCGCGAGTTCCCTCGTCGGATGGTCGAGCCCCCGCCGGACCTGGGGGGCCGCCTCGAGCACAAGACGCCGCAGTTCTTCCTGCGCAACGTCCCACGGGTCGAGCGATTCGTCGAGGACGAGCCGGAGTTCGAAGTCAAGCGGGTGCGCGACATCGAGGCCGAGCGCGTGGTCCAGAGGTTGCGCGCCCTTCGCTACGAGCCCCCGGCCTTCCTGACCGAGTGGAACATGGCCCGCGTCGTGGAACTGCGCGCCCTGATGCGCCGGCTTTTCTTCGAGGACGACTGGACGCGCCGCTTCGGACGCGAACTCAAGGAGCGCGTCCGCGGCCCGCTGTTCCGGTACGACCCCGACTCGGGCGAGTGAGCCTTCCCGGAGGGATTCTTCCGCCATGCGGTTTGGGGACATCGCAGGCCACGACCACGTCAAGGAGGTGCTCCGCCGCGCGGCGGACCGCGACCGGGTCCCGCACGCGTACCTGTTCCACGGCCCCGGTGGCGTGGGCAAGGCGACCATGGCCCTCGCCCTCCTGTCGTACCTGGACTGCCGGGACCGGCGGGAGGGGGACTCGTGCGGGGAGTGCCCGACCTGCCGAGCCATCCAGGACCGGACCTTCGTGGACCTGCACGTGGCGGCCATTGACCGCAACCAGATCAAGATTGACGAGATGCGCGCCCTGATGGGGCGGTTGTACTTCGAGGCCATGGTCGGGCCGTGGAAGTGCCTGCTGGTGGACGACGCGCACCTCCTGAACCTCCCGGCCGCGAACGCGGCGCTCAAGACCCTCGAGGAACCGCCGTCACGGTCGCTTTTCATCCTGGTCACGCCGACCCCGGACCTCCTGCCGGAGACCGTGGTCTCGCGCTGTTTCCAGGTCCCGTTCGGCCCGCTTCCGACAGACGAGGTCATCCGCTTCCTGCGGCGCCACCGGCCGGACCGGCCCGAGGACGAGGCCCGGGACGCCGCGGTCCTGTCCCGCGGGTCCCCCGGGCGGGCGCTCGCGCTCCTGGAGCACCCGGTGCTGCGCGAGCGGCGCGCGTTCCTCGAGGCCTTCCTCGCCCTGCCGGACCAGGGGCCGGGCGAGCGCCTGGCGTTCTCGGATGGGATCGCCGCGGACCGGGACGACGTCCCCACCTACATGGCCCTCCTGGGCTCGCTCCTGTCGGATCTGCTGCTCGTGGCCGCCGACCAGCCACCGCAGGCGCTGGCGAACGGGGACCTCGCCCCGCAGATGCGGGCCTTCCTGGACCGGGTGGGCCCCGACCGCCTGATGGCCGTGGTCGAGGCCTATCGCCAGTGGGACGAGGACCGCGTGTACCAGCCGTTCGCCCGCGCGGCGCTGGACCAGATGGTCCTCTCGTTGTGACCCGCGTGCGTGTGCTAGCATCCGGCGCATGACCGACGACCTGAAGGGCAAGGCGCTCGGGGCCATCCTCCTGGAGAGCCAGATCATCACGCCGGAGCAGGTCGAGGCAGCCCTTGCCGAGCAGCGCCGCACCGGCCGCCGCATCGGGGAGGTCCTGATGGACCTCGGGATCGTCTCGGCCGAGGACGTGCGCTGGGGCCTGTCCCAGCAGCAGGCATACTCCTTCGTGCGGGTGCGGCCCGAGGCCGTGGACCCCGAGGCGGTGCGCGCGGTCCCGGCGGACGTGGCTCGGCGGCTGATGGTCGTCCCGTTCCTCCTCGTGGGGGACGAACTGACCGTGGTCATGGACGACCCGACGAACCGGCAGGCCCTGGCGGAACTGGCCCAGGTCACGGGCCGCGCCGTGGTCGCGAGCATCGGGCTCCCGGACGAGATCCGGGCCGCCCTGGACGCGTGCTACGGCCCCGCGGAGGCCGCGTGCCTGGACGAGTCGGTCCTGGGCGCGGTGTCCCGCGACCTCGCGAGCGCCGCTGGACTCACCCTGGTCATCGGCCCGCGCAAACCCGTGACATCGCGGGCCCTGGCCTTCCTGGTCGGGAAGGTCGCGCGCCCCGGCGACCGGGTCTTCCACCTGGGGCCGTCGGGGATGGCGCTCCCGCCGGGCGCGGTCCGCCTGCGCCTGCCCGCCGCGACCACGGCCCCGGACCCGGCTCAAATCCACGCGGCCCTGGGCCTCGACCCCGACCTCCTCTCCATCGAGGACCTGTACGACCCCGGTGCGATCGAGGGGGCGCTGCGGGCAGCGGCGGGCGGGTGCCGGGTCCTGGCGATCCTCCCGATCGCGTCCCCCGAGGCCGCGATGGAGTACCTGGTCGAGCAGGCCCGCAGTCGCGCGGTCCTCGCCTCCGCGCTGGCGCCGGCCGCGGTCGTGGTCCGCGGGGACGCGCCGGGGCGGCGCGTCGCGCTCGTGCCGGTGACGGGGTCCCTGCGGGCCGCGATCCGCTCGCGTCCCCCGAGGTCCGTGGGCCTCCTGTTCGGCCGGGCAGCCCACGGGGTCCTCCAGGGGGCCGCAGCGGACGACGGGCAACGGGATCGGTGAGATGGCGAAACTGGACAAGCTATTCCAGCACATGATCCGGATGGGGGCGTCGGACCTGCACGTGCCCGCGGGGTCTCCCCCGTACCTGCGCGTGGACGGGGAACTCGTGCGCATCGAGATGCCGCCGCTGACCCACGAGCAGAACCTCAAGATGTTCGAGGAGATCCTCCCCGAGGCCCGCCTGGCGGAGTTCCGCGAGCGCCGGCAGGTGGACTTCATCTACGCCCTGGACGAGGCCGCGCGGTTCCGTGCCAACGTCTTCATCCAGCGGTCGGGCGCGAGCGGGGTCTTCCGCCTGATCCCGACGCGCGTCCCGTCCGCGGGGGAACTCGGGCTGCCCGAGCCGATCCTGCGCCTGTGCGACCTGCGCAAGGGCCTGGTCCTGGTCACGGGACCCACCGGGTCCGGCAAGAGCACGACTCTCGCCGCGATGATGGACCACATCAACGAGACCCGCCCGGCCCACATCATCACCATCGAGGACCCCATCGAGTTCGTGCATCGCAGCAAGAAGGCCCTGGTCACGCAGCGCCAGGTCGGGGAGCACGTGGGGTCCTTCGCGGAATCCCTGCGCGCGGCCCTGCGCGAGGACCCGGACATCGTGCTCGTCGGCGAGATGCGGGACCTCGAGACCATCTCTCAGGCCATCACCGCGGCGGAGACCGGGCACCTCGTGTTCGGCACCCTGCACACAAACAGCGCGGTCAAGACCGTGGACCGGATCATTGACGCCTTCCCCACGACCCAGCAGGAGCAGGTCCGCGTGATGCTGGCCGAGGCGCTGCGCGGGGTGATCGCCCAGGTCCTGCTGAAACGGGCCGAGGGCAAGGGCCGGGTCGCGGCCTTCGAGGTCCTGATCGGGACCCCGGCGCTCTCGGCCCTGATCCGCGAGAACAAGACCCACCAGATCCCGTCCCTGATGCAGACCCAGCGGGCCCTCGGGATGTGTCTGATGGACCAGTCCCTCCTCGACCTGGTCAAGCAGAACCGCGTCACCGCGGACGAGGCCCTTTGTTACGCGCAGGACCGCAAGATGTTCCAGGCCGCGGCCGCTCGCCCCTGTCCCCTGGCCGAGGGCGGATAGCCGGCCGAGGCGGGACCCACCGCACCCTGGATCCCCGTGGACGTGCACATGGACGAAGGATTCTAACGAATTCGAGGTGCGATGGCTCGGCCCGGCCCCGGCCGCGAACTCGCGCCCGCGGGCGATTTCGGGTATCATGAGTCGCCCTTGCGAGGGCGGCGCCGGGGGAGCCATGGTGACGGAATCTCAGGCGGGTTTCAAATCGGACCTCGCCCACCAGGTCCACAGGTTCACCTTCGTCCTGTCCCGGCGGAAGTGGTGGGCCCTGCTGACATTCGTGGCGATCCTCGGGGCGGTGACGCTCTATACGCGGCACCGACGGCCCGTGTACCGGGCCACGGCCTCTGTCATCATCGAGGCCTCCCCCCCGCGGGTCCTGGCCGGCGTCAAGGAGGTCGTGGAACTCGGCTCCACGAACTACTGGATCGCCCGCGAGTACTTCCAGACCCAGCAGAAGGTCATCGCGGGGCTTGAGGTCGCGTCGCGCGTGGTCGAGAAACTGCGGCTCGACGAGGACCCGGAGTTTTTGGGTCTCCCCCCCGGCAAGCCGGTGGATGAGAAAGAGCGCCTCCGCCGCATCGCGAACAAGGTCCCGGCCCGCATCCTCCAGGAGCGGATCACGGTGGAGCCCGTGCGCGACAGCACCCTGGTCACCGTCAGCGTGGACGACCACGACCCTCAGCGCGCCGCGGAGATCGTAAACGAGGTGGTCTTCGCGTACCGCGACCAGAACATTGACTACCGCCGGGCCGTCCTGGACGAGGCGAACTCGGAACTCGCCAAGATGGTCGAGCGCTACCGCCGAGAGAAGGAGGAGGCGGACCAGAAACTCCTCGAGTTCGAGCGGGCCCACAACGTGGGCTCGTTCCAGGCCAGCAAGGAGGCGTTGCAGGCCTGGGTCAAGACCCTGCACGACCGCCGCGGGGAACTCGAGTTGAAGAAGTCCGAACTCGAGGCCCGGCGCGCCCGCGTCCGCCGCCTGATGGCGGCCGGAAACTGGTTCTCGGTCCCGCTGGAGTCCGTCCTGACCTCCTCGCTGCTGATCGGGCTGAAGTCACGCCTCGTCGAGTTGCGCGACCAGCGCACCGGCCTCGCGGTCACCTACGGCGAGAAGCACCCCAAGATCCTCGCCCTGGAGGAACAGATCCGCGAGATGGAGGCGACCCTCAAGTCCGAGGTCCGCGCCCACCTCGCCCAGGCCGAGGGCGACTACCAGGAGGTCGTGTCCTCGCTCGCCGAGGTCGAGGCCCTCCTGCGCCAGGCCGAAACGGACCTGTCCGAGATGGGCGCCCTGGAACTCGACTACAACACGCTCCTCGAGCGCAAGAACACCTCGACCGACGTGTACAAGCAGGTCCACGACCGGTTCATGGAGACCACGCTGAGCGCCCAGGTCGAGACGAACAACGTCCGCATCCAGGAACTCGCCCGGGTCCCGGAGCGCCCGATCCGGCCGGACCTGCGCCTGGCCGTGGCGGTCGGGGGCCTGGTCGGGATCCTGCTCGGGGTGGGGCTCGCGTTCCTGATGGAGACGCTCGACAACACCGTGAAGGGCCGCGAGGACGCGGAGCGCCTGGTCGGGGCCCCCTGCCTCGGGGTCATCCCCTCGATCCCGGGCGCGCACAAGGGCAACCGCGGCCCCCGTGAGGAGGACCCCGGCGTCATTGAACGCGACTTCTACCCCTTGCACAAGCCGAAATCGCAGGTGTCGGAGGCCCTGAACACCATCCGGACCAACCTCCTGTTCGTGCTGCCGGACCGCAAGATCCGCACGATCGTGGTGTCCTCCGCGAACCCCAGGGAAGGCAAGTCCACCGTCGTGACCATGCTCGGGATCACTCTCGCCCGGTTCGGATCGCGCACGGTCCTGGTGGAGGCGGACCTGCGCAGGCCCCGCCTGTACCGGACCTTCGGGATCGAGGCCAACGCCGGCCTGTCGTCGCTGCTCGTGGGGGACGGCGTTCCCCTGGAATCCACGGTCCAGCCCACGTCCGTGCCCAACCTGGACGTGCTCCCGTGCGGCCCGGTCCCCCCCAACCCCTCGGACCTCCTCTCGACCCCGCGCTTCGAGGCGATCTTGAAGGACCTCCAGTCCCGCTACGACACCGTGATCCTGGATTCTCCCCCCGTGATCCCGGTCGCGGACCCCCGCATCATCAGCGGCGTCGTGGACGGCCTGGTCCTGGTCGTCAAGGTCGGCCGCACCACGAACGAGTCCCTCGTCCAGGTGCGGCGCGAACTGGCAGCCGTCTCCGCCCGGACTCTAGGCGTGATCCTCAACGACCTGGACGTACGGCGGCGCGGCTACGAGTATGGATACGGCTACGGGTACGGCGGGTACTACGGCGACCGGCACGGGTACTACACGCGCGACGAAGACGAGCAGCCCGCGGCCGCATCAAAGTCCTGAAATTCACAACTGGAAGAGGCGCCTGCACGCCTGCTTGACCCCGGCCTCACAGGCGGCCTTGAGTTCGCGGCGCGCCCCTTCCGTGTCACCCATGTCCCGCAGCGTGATCCCGAGCCCGAACCGGGCGTCGTGGAAGTCGGGGCGGATCTGCAACGCCTTGCGGTAGTATCCGACCGCCTCCTCGTACCGCTTCAGGCGCCACAGGACGTTCGCGGCCCGGAACGCCGCGTCCGCGTCCTTGGGGTCCGCCCGCAGGACCTGGGCATAGACCTCCGCCGACCTGTCCAGGTCTCCGCGGTCCGAGTACAGGTACGCGAGCCCGACCAGGGCCTCCTTGTAGTTCCGGCGTAGGCGCAAGGCCTTCCGGTACTCGCGTTCCGCGGCGTCGAGGAACCGCACGCGCCGGAGCACGTCCGCGAGGCCACGGCGCGCCTCCGGGGAGCGGGGGTTCAGGGCCACGGCCCGCTCGTAGGTCGCGTGGGCCTCGGGATAGCGTTTCAGCATCTCGTAGGCGTAAGCCAGTTTCAACTGGAACAGGAAGACCTTCGGTTCTAGGACCACGGCCCCCTGGAACTTCGGCAGGGCCTCCTCCACCTTGCCCTCGTTGCCCAGGACCACGCCCTCCTTGTAGAGCGTCGTCGCGATCTTCGATTGCGCGTAGGCCACGACCGGGACGGAGAGCACCACGAGCAGGGACGCAATTCGCATCATCGTGTCTCGCCCTCCTTGCAGGGATGCACGGTCCGGAACGCGGGCTCCAGCCGGCGCCACGTCTCGGACAGCGATTCCGGGATCACGCGGGTGTCCGTCAGGACCGAAATGAGGTTGTTGTCCCCGGTCCACCGGGGGATCACGTGCGCGTGGATGTGCTCGTGGATCCCGGCACCGGCCGCGACCCCCACGTTCATCCCGATATTGAACCCGTGGGGGCGGTACTCGTTCCGCAGGGCCCGCACCACGGGCCGGACCAGGTCGTTCATGGCCCGCCACTCCTCGGGCGTGAGGTCCAGGGGGTCCTCCACGTGGCGGTACGGGATGACCATCACGTGCCCAGACACGTAGGGGTAGCGGTTCAGCACCACGTAGGCGTGGTCGTTGAGTCCCAGGACTAGGCTCTCCTCGCCCACGCCGAGGCCCGGAAGGTCGCAGAAGACGCAGCCGGGCTTCTTCCTCGACGTGATGTACTCCATGCGCCACGGCGCGAAGATCGGCTTCATCGCTGTCCCCTGAACGGGCTGCCCGGACCTATCGCTCGATAGCGAACGGACCCTGACGGCCTGTCGGCGCCTCCACCTCGACCTCAACTCCGTCTACGCGAGCCGCGGGGGGGCCCTTCCTCATCCATTCGATCACTCCCAGGACCGCGTGTTCCGGCCCTTCAAGGACTGCCTCGACCGACCCGTCGGGGACGTTCCGGACGAAGCCGCGCACCCCGGCAGACTCCGCTGCGTCGCGCGTGAACGCACGGAAGAAGACGCCCTGGACCCGGCCAAACACCCGGACCCTGCGAGCGATAACGTCTGGCTGCATGGTCGCACCAGGATCGGAGCGTCACGCCGACTCGGCGCTGGCAGAATACACGACCAGGGGCTGCTCCCCGGCCACAACCGATTCCTCGTTGACCACGACCTCCTTCACGCCCTGGCGGCTCGGCAGTTCGTACATTAGGTCCAGCATGACTCGCTCCAGGATGCTGCGCAGGCCGCGGGCGCCCGTTCCGCGCTCCATGGCGAGTCTTGCGATGGCCCTGAGCGCCTCGTTCGTGAACCGCAACGAGACCCCCTCCATGTCGAAGAGGGCCTGGTATTGCTTCGTCAGCGAATTCTTCGGTTCGACCAGGATACGGACCAGGGCCTCCTCGGAGAGTTCGTGAAGCGGCGCCATCACCGCGAACCTCCCCACGAACTCCGGGATCATCCCGTACTTGAGCAGGTCCTCGGGCTGGACCTCCGCGAGGACCTCGCCGAGGCTCCTCTTGCCCCGCCCTCCCCGCGCCGACCCGAAGCCAATGGACCCGCCGCGCAGCCGGCTCTCGATGATCCGGTCGAGCCCGACGAACGCCCCTCCACAGATGAACAGGATGTCCGTCGTATTGACCTGCACGAAGTCCTGCTGCGGGTGCTTGCGTCCGCCCTTGGGGGGCACGTTCGCGACAGTCCCTTCCAAAATCTTCAGGAGGGCCTGCTGGACGCCTTCCCCCGAGACATCTCGCGTGATCGAGGGGTTTTCGGACTTCCGGGCGATCTTGTCAATTTCGTCCAGATAGACGATGCCACGGCTCGCGGCCTCCACGTCCCAGTCCGCGTTCTGGAGCAACGAGAGGATCACGTTCTCGACGTCCTCTCCGACGTATCCGGCCTCGGTCAGCGAGGTGGCATCCGCCATCGCGAACGGGACCTTCAGGATGCGCGCGAGCGTCTGGGCGAGCAGAGTCTTGCCACACCCGGTCGGACCCAACAGCAGGATGTTGCTTTTCTGGATCTCGACGTCGCCCGCCCGACGCCTCGCGCGCGACTCGATCCGCTTGTAGTGGTTATAGACCGCGACCGCGAGGACCTTCTTGGCGTGGTCCTGGTCGATGACGTACTCGTCGAGCACACGGACGATGTCCTTCGGCTTGGGAAGGGATCGGCTCACGCCGACGGCTCGCCCGCGGTCGCCCTCCTCCGCCATGATGTCCTTGCACAGCTCCACGCACTCGTCGCAGATATAGACGTTGGGACCTGCGATGAGTCTCCTTGCCTGGTTCTGGGTCTTGCCGCAGAACGAGCAGCGGATCAGGTCCCGATGGTTCTTTCTCTGGTCCACGAACGACTCTCCAGTGCCCAGCCTTCCGGGTTTTCGCCTGCTCCAGTCCGGCGCCATTGTATCGTTCCTCCTCGTGTAAGGCAACCCGGCGCCTCTTCGAGATCGTTCCCGGTCCAGAACCCCTGTGTGGAAAACTCTGTCGAAAAGTCGGTCAGGCCCTGTCCGATCAAGGTTCAGACCTGGGTTTTACACCTCGAGGCGACTTCGTCTCCACTGCTTTCCTACCGAGATCCCACAGAAACCACCTTGAAAAGAATCCCGGGATTCCAGAGGTTCTCTCCGGAATCCACCATTCGACATCCCCACCAGCATCTCCTCCGGGATCAGGACTCGGCCCTTACTCGCGTGTTCACTTCGAAGAGGCCCCATGGACAGCGACCGTGAGGAGGAAGTTCGAAAGACTGGACGGCGAGACCGTGAAGGAACCGCTGGACAGACCGACGTAGTCGCAGGAGTGTCCTGCACAAGTGACCTTCTCGATCCGCGCGAATCCCGGTCGCGACACGTCTGGAGCCAGAGGTTCCTCGGCCCAGGTCCAGCGGATCCGGAGCGCGTATGCTGGCGGAAGGAGGCAGGGGCGGGAGGTCACCAGGACCTCGGTGGTTCCGATTCGCCCGACTGCGCGTCCGGATTCGAGGACCGTCTCGGGCGGAGACACGGAGAACCCGAGCGCCGCGAGGGACCGGATCGCCTCGATCAACTGGGATCGAGGGCCGAACGCGATGGCAGACCACCGGGAGTCCTGTCGGGGGATCGAGGACCAGGCCTCGGGCAAGAGGAAGAAGGCGGCCAGGACCGAGAGGTACATGGACGCGAGGGGCGCGGTGGACAGGAAACTCGCGTCCGTGTCGAGTTCCACCAGGAAGATGACCGGCAGGAATGACACGGACTGGATAAAGGCCAGGACAACCGACCAGGGGGCCGTGCCTGGGCCCCAGACGAGCGTCGTGGCCAGCACCATCAAGGCCAGGGCATGTGGGAAGGCGACCCAGATGTTCGAGTTCAGCGCGATGTCGAGGGCGGTCCGGTTGAACCAGGCGTACCCCCAGTCGAGGAACAGGCCCGCAATCACGAGGACCTCGAACATCAGGGCCAGGTGAAAGGTAACCCGGGCGGCGCTCCGGCCGTGGTGCAGGGCAATCGCGATCCCGATGAGTCCGGCGACCAGGGTTGCGAGGCCAGCAAGGAACTCTGCGTAGGACCACATGGGGCGAGGCCTCCTCCCGGTGGGGGATCCTCGGGCGGAACCACGGACGAGTTCCGTCAGGCCACAGCGGGGGCCGCCTCCGCAGGTGCCGGCTCCTCCCAGACACCCGTTCGAAGATACTCGTCAATCGAACGGGCAGCCTTGCGACCCTCGCCCATTGCCAGGATCACGGTGGCGGCGCCCAGCACGATATCGCCTCCGGCCCAGACCCCGCGCATCGAGGTCTTGCCGGTCCGTGGGTCCGCGACGATGTTGCCCCACTTGTTGGTCCTTATCTGCGGGGAGGTCTTCGGGATTAGGGGGTTGGGACCGTTCCCGATGGCCACGACCACCACGTCCGCGGGGATGACGAACTCCGACCCCTCGATGGGGACCGGACGGCGCCGGCCGCTCGCGTCCGGCTCGCCCAGGGCCATCCTCAGGCACTTCACGCCCCTGACCCAGCCGTCCTCGTCACCCAGGATCTCGATGGCGTCCTGGAGCAGGCGCAGGACGACCCCTTCTTCCTTGGCGTGCAATATCTCGTCAATCCGGGCGGGCATCTCCTTCTCGGAACGCCGGTAGAGGATGGTCGAGGTCTCGGCCCCCAGGCGCAGGGCAGTCCGCGCAGCGTCCATGGCCACGTTTCCGCCGCCGAAGGTGACGACGTTGCGGCCCCGGATGATCGGGGTGTCCGAGGCGTGCGGGAAGTTGTAGGCATCCATCAGGTTCGCGCGGGTCAGGTACTCGTTGGCGGAATAGACGCCCAGAAGGTTTTCGCCCGGGATCTTCTTGAAGATGGGCAGCCCGGCACCGGTGCCCACGAAGACAGCGTCATACCCCTCGCGGAACAGGTCCTCGATGGTCTTTGACTTCCCGATGGCGACGTTGCAAACGATGCGGACCCCCAGACGGCGCAGGTTGTCCACCTCGCAGTCCACGATGACCTTGGGCAGCCGGAACTCCGGGATGCCGTAGATCAGCACCCCGCCGGGCCGGTGCAAGGCCTCGAAGACCGTGACGTCGTGGCCCATCCGGACCAGGTCCCCCGCCGCGGTGAGGCCCGCGGGCCCGGACCCCACGATGGCCACGCGCCGGCTAGTCTTTCGGACATCGGGGACCTCGACCTCGGGGTGGTGTTCGAGGTCCCAGTCCGCCACGAAGCGCTCCAGGTTTCCGATCTTGACGCTCCGGTGGATGTCTTTGTGGCTCTTGGTGACCGTGCAGACCTGCTGGCACTGGTCCTCCTGGGGGCAGACCCGGCCGCAGATCGCAGGCAGGACGTTCGTCTGTTTGACCACCAGGGCCGCCTCGTGGAAGCGGCGCTCGCGAACCAGGCGGATGAAGCGCGGGATGTCCACCTCGACCGGGCACCCCTTGATACACACCGGCTTCTTGCACATCAGGCACCGTTCAGCCTCGGCCACGGCCTGGTCCGGGGTGTACCCGAGCGGGACCTCGCGGATGTTCCCGCGCCGCACCTCGGCTGGCTGCTCCGGCATGGGGACCGGGTCGATCTTCAGACGTTGCTTGGCCGTGAGTTTCCCGTCCTCGCTCACGCTCGCACCTCCGCGTTCCGTTCCACGAGCCGGCAGCGATGCCGCTCCCGGAAGGCCTCGTAGGCCTCGGCCTCCTGGCGGCGATAGGTCTGAAGCCGCTTCATCATCTCGTCGAAATCTACCTGGTGGCCGTCGAATTCCGGCCCGTCCACGCACACAAACTTGACCTCGCCCCCGACCGTCACCCGGCACCCGCCGCACATCCCAGTCCCGTCCACCATGATGGTGTTCAGGCTGACCAGGGTGCGCACCCCGGCCGCCTTGGTCAGAAGCGAGACCATCTTCATCATGATGGTTGGACCGATCGCCACGACCAGGTCGGGCGGTTCCCCGGAATCGAGCAGACCACGCAAGGCATCGGTGACGAATCCCTTCTGGCCGTACGAGCCGTCGTCCGTCACGACCACCACGCGGTCCACGACCGCCCGCATCTCGGCCTCGAGGATCAGGAGGTCCCGCGTGCGCGTCCCAAGCACCGCGGTCACGTCATTGCCCGCGGCCTTCATCGCCTGGGCGATGGGGTACAGGGGGGCAATGCCGATCCCCCCCCCCACGCAGGCGACGCGACCGAAGTGCTCGATGTGCGTCGGCTGCCCCAGGGGCCCGGCCACGTCCGCGATCTCGGTGCCCGGGTCCATCAGGCTCATCACCGCGGTGGTCTTCCCCACGACCTGATAGATCAGCGTGATGGTCCCGCGCTCCGGGTCCGCATCCGCGATGGTCAGGGGGATGCGCTCGCCGCCCGGGGCCGGGCGGACGATCACGAACTGGCCCGCGCGGCGGTAGCGGGCGACCTCCGGGGCGACCACGACCATGCGGAACACGCCCGGCGCGATGTTGTCGTTCGTCAGGATGGCGGCCATGGGTTCCTCTTGCGTTGTGCGGGACCGACCCCGGGAAGGACTCACCGGGGTGCCGGGCGCTCCGCGGGCTGCTTACGGGCCTCTTCCAGGGCCCGGACCTCCTCCTGGATCAACCGGGTGAGGGCCTCGTGCTCCACAAGCCGGCCTTGTGCGGCGGCGCGCCGCCGCAACTCATCGTACCACTCCCGGTACCAGGCGAGGCGCCTGAGGGTCAGGATCTCCTCGCGCGCGGTCTCGACCGCCTTGGGGTCCAGGTCGGCCGGGGCCGAGGTCTCGCCCTTCAGGCGCACCACGTAGCGCGAGGAGGAGCCCGCGACCTGGAAGGTCCTGTCCGCGACCGGATGCTCCGGGGTCAGGCCCCGCAGGGCCCGGCCAAGTTCCTTCGATTCCCCGAGGCCCGGGACCACGTCCGGGTTCCACTCGACCAGGTCCGCGAGGGATCCGGGCATTGCCGGGACCTCCCCGGTCTCCCCGTGTTGGATCGGGGATTGAGGGGCGTAGGGGGCGTTGACCTCGTCGGCCACGTCGCGCAGGGAGCGAGACGGGTCCCGCCGGGCCGCGTCGAGGGCCGCGGTCACCACGGCGTCGAAGGTGCCCGCGACCTTCTGGTCCTGGAGGATCCGGCGCGCGATTTCCTCGCGCACCTCCTCGAACGGGCGCTCGCGGCCTGCAAGGCGCTCGCGCATCAGGAGCAGGTAGTACCCGTCGTCGCCGACCACGGGTTCGGACGCGGCCCCTGGCTCCAGGGAGGCCAGGGCGGACGCCACGACCCCGTCCAGGAGCGACAAGGCACTCTCGGGCCACGGCGCCTCCACCCGACCCCCCGATCCCCTTGTGGCTGCGTGGTCCGACATCTCGCGGGCCATCGCTTCGAAGGCTGTGACGAGCCCCTCGCCCGTCTGCCCCTTCAGGCGCGCGGCGGCACGTTCCGCCCGGGCCTTCGCGTCCTTCCAGGACTCCTCAAGCGCCTTGCGTTGCTCCTCGTCGGTGACGAGTCCCATCATCTTTTTCGAGGCCGCGCTGAACTTCGCGAGGTGGAAGTCATAGCGGGGCTCGACGCGGAACTCGGACGCGTGCGCCTCGTAGAATTTGCGCGCCTCGGCCTCGTGGCCCGCGAGGAAGGCCGCGACCTCCTCGGCCGAGACCGGCAGCGCGCGGGCCAGGAGGTCCGGGTTGACCTCGAGGTATTCATACTCGCGCTTCGCCGCGCGCAGGCGCGCCACGAGGCGGGCCTCGCGTTCCGGGACCGCGACCTGCGCGGTCAGCAGGTCAATCATCCGCTCGCGCAGGACCTCCCGCCGGACAAAATCCTCAAATCGCCCGAGCGAGGTCTTGAGCCCGTACCGGACCCAGTTCTCGTACTGGCCCTTGCGGAACTGGCCGTCCGAGTCTGTGAACTCCGACAGGAGCCGGTCGCGCACCTCGTGGTCCCCGGCCCGCAGACCCAGACGTCGGGCCTCCTCGGAGACCAGGTACGTCTCGATGAGGTCGTCCGCGACCTTGCGCGCCTTGATGGGCGAGACGCGCGCTGGGTCGGGGCCGTACCGCAGGTAGCGCGTGTCCTCCCCGCGCAGCCGAGCGAACCGGGTGGTCCGGTACAGCCACTCCATCTGGAAGGCGCGCGCGTCGGCCGCGGCCCCGGGCGGGGGTGGGTCTGCGGACAGGGCCATGCCCATGGACAGGTCGGACACGTCCAGCCGGATATCCCCGACCGTGACCAGAGTCGCGGCCCTCGACTGGCTTCCCCCGCCCGCGCACCCGGCGTCCGGAGAGGCCACGTTGAAGGTAAACACAAAGACCACGATGATGATGCCGAACAGGACGTAGACGATGACCGAACGGGACTGCTTTCGAAGGGTTCCAAGCATCGGCTTGTCTCCCGGACCGAGAAAGGGCCGGCGGATCGTACGACAACGCCGGTCCCGGAGCAACTGGGGGAGTTCCGTCACGACCGATCTTGTCGAGGCGGTGGTCGGGGCAGTCGCTCATAGTCTCGAGCAAGCCGTGGCCGCATCGGTTCTCACCGCCATCATCACCGACAGGGCGCCGCGCTTACTCCCCCCGCACGGTCAGGACGTGGCCAGCGGAGTAGGCGGTGAACTCGGGGGCGTACATGGGCTGGATGGTGGCGGGTCCGGCCTTGAAGGTCCCTCCTTGGGCCGCGCGGAGGCGGTACTTGAACGTGTATTCCCCATGCGGCAGGGCCTCGAAGAAGAAGTTCTCGCCCGAGTCGCGGACCTCCTCGTAGAACCCGATCCCGAGGTCCCACTTGAAGGCGGACCGCAGGGACACGGGCTCGAAGCCGGCCGCGCGGGGGTCGCGCAGGTGCACGTACTCCATGGCGTGCTTCGTGCGGATCGAGAGGTGGACCTCGACCTCGTCGCCCACGCGGACCGGGGTCCCGTCGGCCAGGGGCCTGAGCACGACCTCGCGGCCCGACTTGTCTCGCAGGTAGTAGGTGCGCGTGACGCTCATGAAGTCGCCGCGCGCCTCCTGGGGCATCCGCTCGGTCGAGAAGTGCCACGTAGCGGACGCAAACAGGTAGCCCTTCGTGGCCTTCTCGACCACGACCTCCGCGTGGGTCTCGGGCCGGATGTCCGTGCCCGGGACCACGACCAGGTTCTTCTTCCCGGTGTAGCGGTCGGGCTCGAAGACGAAGCGCCGCTCATTGCCACCAACATGCACCACCGCCTCCTCCCGCACCCCGATCTGCTCGGTCTTCTTCAGGTAGTGCGCGAGCGAGTAGATGACCTCCGCCGTCGCCCGCGTGGACTTCCAGTGGTTGAGTTTCTTGTTCAGGAACAGCCACAGGACCAGGCCGTCGAGTTTGTCGCTTCGCGGGTCCAGTTCCATCAGGGTGCGCAGGGCGAAGGCGTGGGTCTCGATGGTGTCGTTGTACCACAGCCACGCCCGGTCCTCGGGCGCCCAGAACGTGCCCTGGTCGCGCTCGGTCTTCGCGGAGTCCATGACGCTGTCCCACACGAGGCGCGCGTCATCCGCGCGCCCCATGCGCTTGAGCGTCAGGGCCAGTTGCCCCTTGACGTACGGGGCGTGTCGCTTCCAGTGCCGGAAACTGAAGTCCAGCATGGTCTTGCGCTCCTTGGCGCTGAACACCCCGCCGGTCCACGACTCGTCCGGGTACGACGACAGGACGAAGTTCAGGAAGGTGACGAACTCCCAGCAGCAGTCGTGGGCCATCATCTCGCGCACCACCTCGTCCACGTAGTGGCGGTGCAGGTATTGCCAGGCGCGGACCACCACGTCCTTGGGGACCTCGACCCCGAACTCGAGCCCCTTGGAGAAGCCATACAGGATATAGAGGGTCATGTAAGGCGAGGGCGGCCCTCCCGGGAACCACGGGAAGGCCCCGAGCGAGGTCTGGGCCTTGCGCAGTTTCGCCAGCGCCGCGTCCCGCTGGGCACCCGCGATGCGCGGGTCCAGGACGTTGATCAGGTCCCCGGGCTCCTCCGCGCCGCCCCGGGCCTCGACGACCCACGGGGTCTCCTCGATCATCATCTTGCGGTTCGGGTCGGCCTGGTCCCACGATTCGTACCGCGTCTGCCGCTTCGAGAACTCCTTCGCCATCCGCGCGAGCGCGGGGTACTGGTCGTAGAACGAGGTCATGATCCCGGTGGAGAGGAAGCGGTTCAGGGTCTGCTCCGTGCACTCGTAGGGGTAGTTCACGAGGTACGGCAGCGCCGACAGCACCGAGTAGAACAACTGGGCGTCCACGGTGACCACGAGTTGTTCGTGGATCAGGGTCGGGTCGTCGCCGGCGCGCGCGAGGTCCTCGAAGCGCATCACGCGCCGCTCCGCCCCCTTGAGCGTCACGAAGCGCGACTGGGCCAGGTGCACGCGGCCCGGCAGGATCGGGACGGGCCGCATCTCGCCGTCGCTGAAGTCGCCGCTTCGCGCCACGACCTTGAACGCCACGAGCCCCACCCGGGACGGCGCGCGCATCCGGAAGGTCACGGTCGCGCCCTGGTCCGGCTTCACCGCGAACGGCCGCCCCGTCGCGTCCTCGGTCCGCACCCCGAAGTCCGCAAGCACGCTGCGCCCGGACTCCGGGTCCACGATGTCGAGGTCCACGGTCCCGGCGAGGTCCCGGTCCGAGGCGTTGTTCACCGCGACCCGGACCTCCACCGCATCGCCCTCGCGCAGGAAGCGGGGGAGGTACGGCCGCACCATCAGGTCCTTGACCGATGTCGCCTCCTGCTTCAGGGACCCCGCCTTCAGGTCGCTCGTCACCGCGTGGACCCACACGTTCCAGCCCGTGACCGAGTCCGGCACCGTGAACTCGATGGCCGCGGTCCCGTCCGCGCCCGTGACGAGGTGCGGGGCGAAGAAGGCGGTCTCGGAGAAGTCGCTGCGCAGCGGGGTCTCGGGCGCAACGGGCGCAGGGCCCTCGGCCTTCCCCGCCGCGTTGTCCTCCTCCAGGCGGCCGTCCCTCGTGCGCTCGGCCGGGGCCTCGGCCGAGTCCAGGGCCTCGCCCCTTTCGAAGACCGCGCCTCCGGCCGGGGCTGCGACGGGCACGGGCGGTGGGCTTCGCATCATCTTCGTAGGAACCCCCCACCGGCGCCTCCCCGGCCCCCCGATCCCGTACGACTCGTAGAACCGCAGGGAATCCCTGGTGAAATCCGACCATCCGGGCCCCGGCGCGAACCCGTCGCACTCCACCCACGCCACCGGAGCCGCCCCGAGGTTCGCGCGCGGGACCGGAGCGTGGTGGCGGCTCGCGTACAGCCCGAGCGGGGACGGCGGCGCGTGCGGGGCGAACAGGTCCAGGCTCCGGTCGTACATGTAGGCCAGGACCTCCGCCGCGGACACGGCCGTGTCCCGTCCGGCCGGTCCCGTGACCTTCACGGTCCACTTCTCGCGCCCGCCCGGGCGCATCAGGTCCCGGAATGTTTCAAAGGTGACCTTCAGTTCCTTGTCATCCCACGGGACCTGGATCGCCGGGGCGAAGTGCAGGAACTGGTGGTCGCGCACCATCTCGACGGACAGCAGGAATCCGCCTCGATGGACCTCGGTCACCGGGATCTCCACGAGGGCGGACGGCGGCGACAGCGCGGTCACTCGCCGGCCGTCCTGGTACGCCTCGACCGTGATGGGCTGGTCCGCGAGCCCGGAGTGGACCAGCACGCGCGCCGTCTCCCCGACCCGGACCACCGGGCGCTCGACGAGCACCAGGGCCGGCAGGGGGAGGTTCATGCGCGGGCCGGCCACGATGAACTCCTGCGACATCTCGTAGGGGGTCCCGAAGGCGTCCGCGGTCTCGTAGCGCAGGCGGTACGCCCCCGCGGCAAGGGCCGGCAGCGCCACCCGCGCGACCCCGTCCGTCCCGTGCTCCGCCTCCCCGCGCGCCGCCTCCCGCCCGTCCTTCCAGCCGCGCATCACCGCGAACGCGTCGTACCGGGGGTCCCACCTCGGCCGCAACCGGTCCCCGGCCGTCTGGAAGGTCCCCTGGGGCGGCTCCGGCAGCGGCTGGTCCGCGGGCACCACGGCCCGGTCCGGCCCCTTCAAGGCCACGACCCGCCACGTCCCCTTCCCGGGGGCGGGCGTCCCGTTCAGGTCCGTGCGCAGGACCTGGACCTCGCTTCGTTGCCCTTCCCGCAAGAACCCCACGTCCAGGGCGAGCCGCGCCTCCACGGCCACGAACCCCACGCGGAAGGCCTTGCCCGCGGTGCGCGTCTCGCCACCCTCGTCCGTGACGTCGACCTCGACCCGGTACCGGTACGACAGGTCCTTCTGGTCCGGGGCGAGCCGCTCGTCCGCCTCGGGGGTGAAGCGCACCTCGAAGCGCCCCGCCTCGTCGAGCGTCGCCGCCCCGGTCGCCACGGTCTGGGCCTGGGCCGCGGGCCTCGGGGCCCACCACCCCCACCACTCCCACCACCACGGGAACACGGGCTCGCGACTCACGCGGAACGTCACCCGGCCGCTCGTCACCGGGAGCCCGAAGTAGTAGCGCGCCTCCCCGCGCAGGACCGCGGGGCGGTTCAGGCGCAGGGGCTCCGGCGGGTCCAGGACCTGGACTTCGAAGGTCGGGCGCTTGTACTCCTCGACCCGGATCGCGGCGTACCCGGTCGGGTCCGAGCGCACAGCCCACTGTCCCAGGAGCCGCCCCGCGGGGATCGCGAACTCCCCGGACGCGGTGCCGTAGCGGTTGGTGGTCAGGGTCTTCGTCTCGACCACCTGCCCGTTCGCGTCCACGAGCGACACCTGGACGTCGCGGTCCGACACGGTCCGAAACCGCGTGCGCTCCGGGTTGCCCTCGAACGCCACCACCTTGAACTTCACGCCCTGGAGCGGGCGATACACGCTGCGGTCCGTGTAGATCAGGGTCCCTACGGCCGGCGCGGGCCTCCCGGTCCGGTAGAAGTAGAGGTACTGGGGGTCCATCGCGACCTCGTTTCCCAGGGTGGCCACGACGAAGTGGTAGCGGTCGTCGGCCCGGCGGTCGAAAAGGACCTCGCCGTCGCGCCCCGAGACGCGTTCCTGGACGGGCTTGTGTCCCTTGTTCCAATCATAACGATACAAAATGACCCGGGCGCCCTCCACGGGCCGCCCCGTGGAACCCGAACGCACCCGCACCTTTGCGCGGTCGGCCTCCTGGCGCGTCACGAGGACGAGGTCCCCGACCACGACCGGGGTCGCCTGCATCACGTTGTCGGAGCGCCCGAAGCCGGGGCGGGCCGAGGCCACGACCACGTACAGCCCGGGCCTCGTCATGGGCGGGGTCGTCCACGCCTGGTGCTGGCGAAAGTCCCGCGTCTCCTCGAGGTCCAGGGACCATTCGTGCGCGGGTTTTGCTCCCCGCATCAGGCGCATCACGTCGTCGTGGTCGGGGAGCAGGGAGTAGTCCTTGGACCGTTCCAGGTGGCGGAACAGGTCCAGGGCATACGCGCGGAAGTGCAGGCGGCGCAGGTTCTTGTACCGGACGCCGACAGACCGCTTGCCGGGCGCGTCCGATGCCATGGCCTGGAGCGAGAACTCCGGGGCCTCGATGGCCTTCTGGATGGCCAGGCAGCGTTGCCCCCCAGGCGTGTCCGGCGAGGCCTCACGGCACTTGCGCGCGACCTCGTGCGCCCGGACCAGGGCGTCCGGCGAGTCGTCCATCTCGACGAAGGTGGCGAGGTCCGCCATGCCCATGGCCCACCAGGGCCGACCCTCCATCGCGGGGAGGCGCTGCTCGAGGTCCTCGCGGATGCGGGCGCGATCCGCCGGCTCCGTGAACGTGTCGTGCAGGTGGCGAAGGCGCTGGAGCCGGGCCTCGAACGCGGCCTCCGCCTCGCCGCGGGCCTGGTGCCACGCCTCGAGGTCGCCAAGGATCGCCGCCAGGACCTCGACCGGATGGCGCGTCAGGTCCAGGTCTCCCGCGATCGCCTGACCGTTCGCGAGCATCGCCCCGAGGTCGAGTCGCCAGGTCTCCGCGGACTGGGCCGCGCTCCAGTAGCCCGAGTTCGCCAGCAGTTCCGCGAACAGGTACGTGACCGCGTCGCGCAGCGTGGGCCGCACCCCCGGCGGGTAGTCGTTGGGTTCCAAAAACTCGGTCAGGGCCCGCACCGGCACGTCCCCGAGCGATTCCCGCAGGGCGAAGACCCGCGCGAACGCGGCGCGCGCCTCCTCGTGGATCTGGTCGAAGGTCCAGGCCTTGAGGTCCACCACGTCGCGCGCCACGACCCGCTCGCGCTTGCGGACCTCCCAGCCGTAGATGTCGGAGTAAGTGCGCAGCGCGTGGGCGTAGTACAGGTTCAAGACGGCCCGGGCCAGGGCGTCGTCCGGCCACGCCGTCTCGCGCAGGAACCGCACCGCGGTCTCGTATCCATGGAGGGCCATGCGCAACTGGGTCAGGCGGACCAGGCAGCGGGTCGCCTCTTCCGGGTCCTTCCGGACCCGCGAGACCCTCGCCTCGACCCACCTCGCCGCCTCCTCGAACTTCTGCTCCGAGACGAGCCGGTCAAACTCCTTCCAGGCCTCCCCGGGCTTCCCGGACCACGCGGCCAGGGACTCGCCTCCCTCGGCGACCACGGGCCTTGCGTCCGCCTCCCCGGGCCGGCATGCCGCCGGCCCCCCGAGGCACGACAGGGCCAGCGCGGCCCCGCAGAACAATCCCAGAAGCGTCTTGGGAGACATGGTCACCCCCGTTTCGAGAGAGCCGTTGAGGTCATTGGACGGTCGCGGTCCGAAAACGATCGATGGAGCCCGCCCAGGGTCCGGACCGCGTCGGGTGAGACGAGTCCCCGAGCCACGGCGTCGCAGACCAGGGGATCGAGGTCGCGGCGGGTCAGGGTCGCGCTTGCGGCCTGGACCGCCCGGGTGGCGGCGCCGGCGTCCAGGTGACCCTGCTCGAAGAGGGCGAGGGCCAACTGGACCGCGCCCCGGACCGGCACCACGAGCGGGGCGAGGCGCGACCACGCTTGCGGGGGGCTGCCTCGCTCCAGGTGGATGTAGGCGCGCTCGACCTGGCCCCGATCGCGCCCGAGCCTGTCCAGGAGCGCGTGGACGCAGCGCCGGTCCTCGGCGTGGACCCCGGCCCGCTGCATCTCGGCCTCGGCCGAACCCGCGGAGAGGTCCCGGGACAGGAGCCTCGCATACAGGTGGTACGCGTCCGCGTCGCGCTCGGCGTCGTCGCCGAACAGGTGCTCGCGGGAGCGGGGCCGGCGAAGCCTGCTCGCGAGCAGGGCGCAGACCTTGAAGCCGACCTGCTCGCGCAGCCTCCACGGGCGGAGTTCCAGCAGACAGCGGGCCCAGTCCTTGAACGTGATCCCGTCGTGCTCCACGCCGTCGAGCAACATCTTCCGCTCGAGCACGTCGCGCAGTTGCGGGGGGCTCGCGGTCACGAAGTAGATGGGGTGACCACGATACCGGGGTCCTGGTCCTCGCCGCAGCCCCCGGAGGATTTCGGGCATCCCCGGGATGGCCCGCTTGTCCACCGCGAACTCCACCGGGATGCGCGCGAGGCCCCGGACGGACGAGAAGCGTGTCGAGAGGTACGTCTTGTCCACGTCCCACACGAACACGTCGCCGTCGAACCCCTCGGGGTATTCCCGCAGGTCGTGGACGACCAGGGGATAGGCGTCGCGCATCGGTCGCTCCCGCGTCCGTTCAGCACATCCTCAACGCCTCCACGTCGTGCCCGGCCGGGTTGGACTGTAGCCACGCGAGGGCCTCGGGGACCGTCCATCCCTCGTAGAGGACCGCGTGCACCGCCCGCACGATGTGGAGGTCCAGGCCGAGCCCCACGGCCTGCCGGTACACAGCGGCGGTCGTGGGCACGCCTTCCGCGACGTTCGTCATGTCCGCCTTGATCTGCTCGGGTGTCTCGCCGGCCGCAAGCCTCTCGCCGAACCGGTGATTCCGGGACAGCCGCGACCCGCAGGTCGCCATCAAGTCGCCGAGGCCCGCGAGCCCCATGAAGGTGAAGACATCCGCGCCGAGGGCGACCCCGAAGCGGGCCATTTCCCCCAGTCCCCGCGTCAGCAGCAGGGCCTTGGCGTTGTCGCCCATCCCGAGCGCGTCCACGGCCCCCGCGGCGAGGGCGATGATGTTCTTGAACGACCCACCGATCTCCACGCCGATGACGTCGCGGCCGCCGTATGTCCGCAGGCGTGTACCGTTGAACAGCGCCTGGATCGTCCTGACGACCTCGTCGTACCGGGACGCGATGACGGCCCCGGCCGGCTTGCCGGCCATGATCTCGCCTGAGAGGTTCGGGCCGGACAACACGCCGACCTTGCGGGCGCACGTCTCCTCCCGCAGGACCTCGGACATGCGCCGGAACGTCGCGACCTCGATGCCCTTGGTCGCGTGCACGAGGACCTGGTCGCCTTCGAGGACCTCCCCCACGGCGCGCGCCGCGCCGCGGAAGTACTCGGAAGGGACCACGATCAGCACGACGGGGGCGCGCGGCACGAGCCCGGGGAGGTCGGTCGTGGCGCGCAGTGCCCTGGGCAATCGGACGCCGGGGAGGAAGAGGTCATTGACGTGGCGGCGGTTGATCGCGCGGGCGAGAGGTTCCTCGCGGACCCACAGCACGACCTTCCGCCCGATCTCCGCGAGCAGGGACGCGAGCGTGGTGCCGAACGCGCCGCCGCCGATGACCGCGATGTCGAGGTCCCTCGTCACGGTCGCCGGTCCCCCCCCATCGCGGCGTGCCTCGCGAGCCGGTTGCCGTAGTACAGGACCAGGTTGCGGTCCTCGTGGAACAGCCGGTCACCGCGCCGGACCATGGCCGGACGCCGATGGTACGAGCCCAGGTGCGCGAGGGCCTCGCCCAGGATCGCGACCGGGTCCCCGCGCGCGAGCATCTCGTCGAGACGCAAGCGCCCCTCCGCCTCGAGGCCCCGGACGCGGGCCAGCGTGTCCTCGAGGCGCGCATAGACGTCCGTGAGCGGGAAGGATGGCTCGGCGCCCCCCGTGCGCAGGAGCCGGTAGAGGTCCATGCCGGGGTTGCGCTCGCGCAGCAGCCGGAACACCACGTCGGACACGAGGTTCACCGACTTCAACACCGTGTTGCGGTGGAACGACGCGACCACGGCGGTCGCGAGTTCCCGCGTGTACTCCTCGTCCCGCTGCGGATGGAAGGCTGGCCGGCCGCCCGAGAGCACGTACCTCGTGCGGTCCACGGGGCGCCCCCGCGGGTCGAGCGAGCGTCCTTCTCCGTCCACCTCGTTGCCGAACACGTCGAGGGGGGTGCCGACCACGAGGTGTACCGTGGAATGCAATGACAGGATCTTGTTCAGAAACTCCAGAATGCGACGCGGCCGCGAGAACTCGTCGTCCTCGATGATGTAGCGGCTGCGCCCCGTTTCCTTCAGGTGGTCCTCGATCAGGGTCTCTGCCTCCAGCACCAGTTGATAGTTGATGGTCACCGGGACAACAAAGACATCCGGCCGGGGCCGCCCGGCCTGGAGGTTGCGGATGTAGGCGTCCAGCCCCATCCCCAGCAGTCCCATCTTCAGGCGGCCCTCGACCGCGCCGCTGCGGCTGCGCGTGCCCCCGGGGAAGAAGAGGTTGTGATGGCCCTCCTCGATGGTGCAACCGGCGTAGGTCTTGAGCACGTCCTTGTAGACGGCCGCCTTCTTCCGGCGGTCCACCTTGTAGGCCCCCAGGTGGTGCATGAAGAACCCGATGACCTTGTTGGAGAACAGGTTCCGCCCGGCGCCGTACGTGAATGGCGGCAGCCCTATCCGGAAGATGGCGTATCCGATCAGGATGCTGTCGAGGTTGCTCGCGTGGGTCGGCACCATTACGATCGTCCCGATGCGAGCGAGGGCCTTCAGGCGCTCGACCTCGCCAAGGATGTGGACCTGGTCGTCGAGGCGCGTCCCGCCTGGGAACGAGCCCAGGAGCCTGATCGGACTCATGGTGTTCAGCAGGATGTCGAGGGCCGGGGGAATGACCTTGGTGGCGAGCAGGTACGCGGTCGGGTCGAAGCGGCCGCTCACCTCGCGCGTGAAGGCCCAGACCAGGTCGCGCAGGATTTCGCGCTGGCGCTCTGGGCCGGCGCGGAGCGCCTCGGCGTGGATGGCGTCGTAGAAGGCCGTCTCGGCAGGGGAGGCGGTCGGGTCTGTCTCGAGGCGGCGGCGCTCCTCGTACAGCGTGTCGAACAGCGCGCGCTCGACCGAGGCGGGGTCGCGGCCCAGGCGCTCCATCACGCGATGAACCACCTCAACCTCGACGCGCTCCCTGTCCTCGGGTGTCACCGCAACCTCCCCCCCATCACCGGCATCGGAGGAAGTTGACCGCATTCCGGGGGTCGCCGTCAACGAGGTCGGGGGTCCCTGATCGTCGGCTGTCCACGAGCGGATCCTCGTCGGAGTGGGCGTAGGCGTAGGCGTGGGCGATCCCGATCTTTGGGCCAGGACGATCACCTGGCAGGGGATCCGACGCGCCGATCTCACCCACGCTCACGCCCACGCTCACGAATCCAGGACAGTGGTCCGCGTGGACCCGACGATTGCGTACCGCTTGGTCGAGCGATCCGCGATGTCGGCAGATGCAGCACTGATACGGTCTTCAAGCGGGTTTGGAACTGGACTTCCCCCATGAAAGTGTTCATTCTCGGCATCTTCAAAGAGACCGGACACCATTCGAGGGGGGCGTCGCACGCCCCCCTCTTGGCACTCGAACTCTTGGATTTCTCGTGCCAATTCACCCCCCACGGCGACCGCGTTGCGGTCGCGTCGCCCTCCGCGCAACAGCGCGGATGGATCTTGATCGTGTTCGATTTGCCTGTAAAATCATCCACGATGAGGACGGAAATACAGAGGCACCGGGTCCTGGCGGGGCGCCTGCCGGCCCCGGATCGGCGAAGGCTGGTGGTCCTGACCGGGGCGAGGCAGACGGGGAAGACCACGCTGGCAAAGCGGTTGTATCCCGGCCTTCGGTACGTGAACCTCGACGCGGTCGAGGAGCGCGAGGCCGTGAGGCTCCTGCGCGCAGGGGCGTGGGCGGATGCGGTGGGGCCGGCCGTGCTGGACGAGGTGCAAAAGGAACCGTCCGCCTTCGACAAGGTCAAATACGCCTACGATGCGGGCGCGGTGGACTTTTCGGTCCTGCTCGGGTCGTCGCGCTTCCTGTTAATGCCCCAGGTTCGCGAGACGCTCGCGGGCCGATGTTTTGTGTACGAGATCTGGCCCCTGATGCCCTGCGAACTGCGGCGGGCGTGGGGGGAGAAGGCCGATCGGCCCGTGCTGCACGCCCTCGTGGAATCGAGATCGCGAATCGGCAAGGTGTTCCGCGAGGTGCCGCCGGTCTTGCTCGGTGCGGACGAGGAGGCGCGACTGGCGTCCGTGGAGCACGTGGCCACCTGGGGCGGGATGCCGGAGTTGCTCCGCCTGGAGGATGCCGACCGCCGCGAGTGGCTCCGGTCGTACCGCCAGACCTTCCTGGAACGGGATCTGGCGGACCTTTCGCGGATGACGGACCTCGTCCCGTTCAGGACCCTGGAGCGCCTCGCGATGCTCCGGTCCGGGACGATCCTGTCGTATGCGGACCTCGCGCGCGATGCGGGGATCGCCCCGACCACGGCCCGCCGGTACGTGGAGTACTTGCGGATGTCGTACCAAGTGGTGCTCGTGCCCCCGTTTCGGAGGAACCTGACGTCCGAGGTCATCAAGTCCCCGAAACTGTACTGGATGGACCTGGGCATCCTGAGGCACGGGACCGGGGTTCTCGGTCCCGTGACCGGCACCCTGTTCGAGACCCTGGTCGTCTCCGAGGTCGTGAAGTACGTGGACACCGCCGGTCTCGACGCGGAAGTCGCCTTCTACCGGACCCGGTCGGGCGCCGAGGTGGACCTGGTCCTGCGGACGTCCCACGGGCTGATCGGGATGGAGGTCAAGGCCCGCGAGGCCGCGCACCGGTCGGACGCAACCATGCTCGCGGCCCTTGCGGACGCCGCAGGCCAGGACTGGCTGGGCGGCCTGGTGGTCCATCGTGGCCGCGCGATCACGGAAATCGACCGGGAACGCGCGCTCTGGGCCGTGCCGGTTCACCGGTTGTTGTAGCGTGAGGGCCATGGTGCACGACGTGCTGGTGGTCGGGGGCGGGCACGCGGGGGTCGAGGCGGCGCTCGCCGCGGCGCGGCTGGGGGCCGGGGTTGTGCTCGTCACGCTGCGGCGCGACGCGATCGGCCGGATGTCCTGCAACCCCGCGATCGGGGGGATCGGGAAGGGCCACCTGGTCCGCGAGGTGGACGCCCTCGGCGGCGAGATGGCGCGCAACGCCGACGCGACCGCCTTGCAGTTCCGCCGCCTCAACACCCGCAAGGGCCCCGCGGTGCGCGCGACTCGGGCCCAGTGCGACCGCAGGCGATACGAGGCCCGGATCCAGCGGGTCGTGGACGCCACGCCGAGGCTCCGGGTGATCGAGGGGGAGGCCCGATCCCTCCTGCACCGCTCGGGCGAGGTGGTGGGCGCGCGCCTCGCGGACGGGACCGACATCGAGGCCCGTTGCGTGGTCCTGACCACCGGGACCTTCCTGGACGGGCTGCTCCACTTCGGGGACGAGGCCCGGCCGGGGGGCCGCCTGGGGGAGCCTCCGTCCACGGGCCTCTCCGACTCCCTGCGGGCGCTGGGCTTCCCTGTGGGCCGGCTCAAGACCGGCACGCCGCCGCGGCTCCTCGCGGCCTCCCTCGATTACGACGAGATGACGCTGCAGCCCGACGACCCCACGGCGGGGCCGTTTTCGCTGTGGGGATGCGACGAATCCCTGCCACGCCTCCCCTGCCACATCACGCACACGAACGAGGACACGCACGCGGTCATCCGCGCGAACCTCCACCGGGCTCCCTTGTTCACGGGCCGCATCCAGGGACGGGGTCCCCGCTACTGCCCCTCCATCGAGGACAAGGTCGTGCGCTTCGCCCACCACGACCGGCACCGCGTGTTCATCGAGCCAGAAGGCATTGATTCAGAAGAAGTGTATCCAAATGGTCTTTCGACGAGCCTCCCCCTGGAGGTGCAGGTCGCGTACGTGCGGACCATCCCGGGCCTGCGCCACGCGGAGGTCACGCGGCCGGGTTACGCGGTCGAGTACGACTTCGTGGACCCTCGCGAGGTCGGCCCAGACTTGCAGACCCGGCGCCTGCGGGGCTTGTTCCTGGCCGGTCAGGTCCTGGGGACCACGGGGTACGAGGAGGCCGCGGCGCTCGGGTTGCTCGCGGGGGTGAACGCGGCCCTGCGCGCGCGGGGCGAGCCTCCCATGACGTTGACGCGCGCGGACGCGTACCTTGGGGTCATGGTGGATGACCTGCTCACGCGCGGGGTGACCGAGCCGTACCGGATGTTCACGTCGCGCGCCGAGTTCCGGCTACACCTGCGAGAGGACAATGCCCACGACCGGCTGGGTCCGCTCGCGGAGCGGGTCGGGCTGCTTGACCAGGCGCAACGCGCGACCCTGGACGGGCGCCGCCGCCGCATGGAGCGGGCGGATCGGGCCCTGGACCGGACCCGGGCCCTGCCCGCGGACCCCGGGGCCGCGGGTCTCCCCGTCACGCCCCCGAGGGAGGGCCAGACCCTGCGCGCCTTGCTGCGGCGCCCCGAGGTCGGGGTCGAGGCCCTGGTCCCCCTGGACGCGAGCGGGGCCCTGGCGGACCTGACGCTTGAGGAGCGCGAGGCCCTGACCGTGCGCGTTCGGTTCGAGGGATACATCGAGCACGCCCGGCGCGAGGTCGAGCGCTTCCAGAAGTCCGAGCGCCTGGCCCTGCCGCCGGACCTCGACTACGGCCGGATCCCGGGGCTGTCCCTGGAGGTCCGCGAGCGGCTGTCGTCCCTGCGTCCCGCGACGCTCGGCCTCGCCTCGCGCCTGGAGGGCGTGACCCCCGGGGCCCTCGCGGCTTTGATCCTCGCGGTGTCCGGGCGGGATCGCCCTTGCGGGGCGTGATGGCCGCGAATCCGTGAGTCCGGATTCCTGCCTGTTGACGAGGTCGTCGCGGCTTTGCCTTGACTGTCCACGGGCGGGGCGATAGAGGAAGCGACAGGTCTCGAAAACGACGGAGGGGAACCCCATGCGCAAGGTCAGACGGGAAGACGCGCTCGAATACCACAGCCGGTGGCGGCCCGGGAAACTCGAGGTCATCCCGAGCAAGCCCTGCGTGACCTCGTACGACCTCTCCATGGCCTACACCCCGGGCGTGGCCGAGCCGTGCCTCGAGATCCAGAAGAACCCGGAGGACGCCTACCTTTACACGGGGAAGGGCAACCTGGTCGCCGTGGTCTCGAACGGGACCGCGGTGCTCGGGCTCGGGGACATCGGGGCCCTGTCCGGCAAGCCGGTCATGGAGGGCAAAGGGGTCCTGTTCAAGCGGTTCGCGGACGTGGACGTCTTTGACATCGAGGTGGACTCCCGTGACCCGGAGGTCGTGATCCAGGTGGTCCGGGCCATCGCGCCAACCTTCGGAGGCATCAACCTCGAGGACATCAAGGCCCCCGAGTGCTTCTACATCGAAGAAAAACTGAAGGAGACCCTGGACATCCCGGTCTTCCACGATGACCAGCACGGCACGGCCATCATCTCGGCGGCCGGGCTCCTCAACGCCCTCGAGATTGTGGGCAAGGACATCTCGAAGGTCCGCCTGGTCGTGTGCGGGGCCGGGGCCTCGGCCATCGCCTGCACCAACCTCTTCATCTCCTTTGGCCTGGACCCCGCCAACGTCCTGATGGTGGATTCCAAGGGGGTCCTGTACGAGGGCCGCGAGCAGGGGATGAACCCCTACAAGGCGCGGTTCGTGCGCAGGACCGCGGCGCGCACCCTGGCGGACGCGATGGAGGGCGCGGACGTCTTCGTCGGCCTGTCGGTCAAGGGGATGGTCACCCCGAAGATGGTCCAGTCCATGGCCCGCGACCCCATCCTGTTCGCCATGGCGAACCCCGACCCCGAGATCACCTACGAGGAGGCCCGGGCCGCGCGACCCGACGTCATCCTGGCGACCGGGCGGTCCGACTACCCGAACCAGGTCAACAACGTGCTCGGGTTCCCGTTCATCTTCCGCGGGGCCCTGGACGTGCGCGCCCGCGCCATCAACGAGGAGATGAAGATGGCTGCGACGCGGGCGCTCGCGGCCCTGGCGCGCGAGGAGGTCCCGGACCAGGTGGCCAAGGCCTACGGCGGCCAGCGGTTCCACTTCGGGCGAGACTACATCATCCCCAAGCCCTTCGATTACCGGGTGCTCCTGTGGGAGGCCCCGGCCGTGGCCCGGGCGGCCTGCGAGACAGGCGTGGCGCGGCGCCCCATCACCGACTGGGACGCCTACCGCGCGGAACTCGAGCGCCGCATCAACCCGTCCTCGACGGTGATGCGCAAGATCTTCACCGCGGCCAAGGGGGCCCCGTGCCGCATCGTGTTCCCCGAGGGCGACGACCCGCACGTGCTGCGCGCGGCCCAGCGGCTCCTGGACGACAAGGTGGCGACCCCGGTCCTGATCGGCCGCCCCGAGCGCATCGCCGAGGCCCAGCGCGAGCAGCAACTGGACCTCAATGGCGTGATCATCCTGGACCCCATCGCATCCCCCCAGTTCGACCAGTACGTCCGGGCCTACTTCGAGCGCCGCCGCCGGCGCGGGGTCACGATGTCCGTGGCGCGCATCGCCATGCTGAACCCCGTGAACTTCGCCCTGATGATGCTACGCGAAGGCCACGCGGATGGGGTCGTGTCGGGCCGCACCATGCACTATGCCGAGAGCATGAGGCCCGCGCTCCAGATCATCGGCCCGGCCGTGGCCGGGGAGCCGGTCTTCGGGGTCTATCTGGTCCTGGTGAAGTCCGACATCCTGGTGTTCGCGGACACCACGGTCAACATCGAGCCGACCGCGGAACAACTCGCCCACATCGCGGTGAGCACGGCGCGGTTCGCGCGCACCCTGGGGCTCGAGCCGCGCGTGGCCATGCTGTCGTTCGCGAACTTCGGCGCCAGCCCCTCCCCCCCGACCGCCCGCGTGCGCCAGGCGACCAAACTCGCCAAGGAGATGATGCCCGACCTGATGGTGGACGGCGAGATGCAGGTGGACGTGGCCACGGACCCTGAGCTCGCGGCCGAGGTCTATCCCTTCTGCGAACTGAAGGGACCGGCCAACGTCTTCATCTTCCCGAGCCTCGAGGCCGGCAACATCGGCTACAAACTCCTCGCGCGCCTGGGCGGGGCCACCGTGATCGGCCCCATCGTGATCGGCCTCGCCCGCCCGGTCAACGTCCTCCAGCACGGCTCCGACGTGGACTCCATCGTCACCCTCGCCGCCTTCACCGCGTTTCAGGCTCGCCATCGGGAGGTGGAGGGGTAGAGGCCGGGCGCACTTCCTTGCCCACAGGAAAAAAAGTTGCGCCTTTTTCTCCTGGGCGCAATTTCCCTCGCATGATGCGACCTCGCTATCTCGAGGACCCGATCTCCGACGACCTGCCGTCGAAGAGGGTGTTCCTGGCCGGGCCGAGGCAGGTCGGCAAGACCACCCTTGCCCGGCGGGTCCTGGACCGGTTCGGTGCCGGCCTCTGTCTGACCTGGGACCGCCGCGAGGACCTGGAGGCGAGCCACCGGGCGATGAGCCACTGGATGGAGGTCCTGGAACGCCTCTACTTCCTGTTCCGGCTTCGTCCGTTCGCGTACCATGCCGTCCGCTCGCTTCGCAAGCGGTCGAGGCGAAGGTCGCGGGCCGAGACGTGTCGCCGGCGCTCTACTACTACCGGACCCGCATCGGGATTCCGTGGGTCTACCACGGTGGTCCTGGATTCCACCCGCGACTTCGTGGAAGACGGGGTCAGGTGCCTTCCCGCCCACGTTTTCCTGGGAGCGCTGGTGTAGCCGCGGTGCCGGTCAAGCTGGTCGCGCTCCGGCCCCTCGCCAAAGGCGTTCCGGGCGCGGCCCCGGCGGGGGGCGTCGGTCTTGGCGCGGTCGGGGCCGGGGCTGCGGGGGCGGGGGCCTCGCCGCCGGGGAGGTTCTCGGGCATGCCCGGGGGGACCTCGGTCCCGGGCGCGACCGCGGGCTGGGCGTAGGTGCCGTCTTCCGGGTAGTAGAAACAGGGCACCAGGTAACGTCCGCGCGGTCCCCCGGGGGGACAGGGGTCGGGGGTGCGGGCCGCGCGTTCGTCAATCACGTCCATCTCGCGCCACAGTCGCTCGAGGATCCCCTTCATGCGCTTGACCCACCATTCGTTGAACGAGCGGCCCTCATAGACCTTGTGGGCATACCGGGGCGCGGGCTTGGTCGCCATGATGAACGCCGCGTCCATGGGGGTCAGGTCCTCGACTTCCTTGCCGAAGTAGGTCCGGGCCGCGGCCCGGATCCCATAGACGTGCCGCCCGAACTCGATGCAGTTCAGGTACATCTCCAGGATGCGCTCCTTCTCGACCTTGCGCTCCATCTCCCACACGATGATGGCCTCCTCCAGTTTGCGCGCGAGGGTCTTCTCGCGCGACAGGAAGAGGTTCTTGACCAGTTGCTGCGAGATGGTGCTGCCCCCATAGACATACCACCCCTCGCCCAGGTTCAGTTTGATTGCCCGGTTGATGAGCCCGATGCGAAAACCCTGGTGCCGGAAGAAGGCCATGTCCTCCGTGGCCAGGGCCGCCTGCTGGACGACCACCGGGATGTCCTCGATGGACACGTAATCCTCGGTGCCGGGGCCGACCCGGATTGGCTTGTCGTAGTCTTTCTCGTGGAGTTCGAATACGAAACGGTCAGAGTTCAGCCGCTCCACGTCCACGAGTGGCCCCAGTGTCACGGCCCGGCACTCGTCCACGTCCGGGACGACACTCAGGCTCGAGCGCTCGGGCCGTTCCAGGTCCGCGACGAACCGTGCGTCCAGGCCGGCGACCCCCTCGAACCGCGCCCCGTCCAGGCGCGGGGTCAGGACGCGCGGGATCGCCCGGGCCAACGCGTCGCAGGGCTGCCGCGGAAGGGACAGCCCCACCTCGAACCGGGGCGCGCGGTGCAGGCCCGCGACCTTGAAGTCCACCGCGAACCGGGCCGGGCCGACCCACAGCGGGTCCAGCCGGGCCGAGACCTCGCCCGCCGAGAAATCCACCTCCGCCCGCAACTCCGCCTCGAATCCCAGGTCCGTCACGGGCACCAGGCACACCTTGGTCCAGAAATAGGTGAGTCCCCGGGCCACGACGTGCCCGGTCGCCCCCCACCGCGACCCGTCCCGCCGCGCGAGCACGGTCAGGTCCGCCCGCGCGCCCGGCCAGGGCAAGAGCCTCGGGTGGATGCCGGAGACCATCTCGACCAGGATCGGACCGGCGAGGGACAGCCGGACCTCCTGGACCCGGCTGTCCGGGTCGAGCCTGGCCTGACCCTCGACGCGGCTGAACCCCATGCGTCCCGCCGTGGCCTCCCCGTCCAGGCGCACGGTCGTGGCCCCGCCCGGGTCGCGGGCGACCGTGGCATTCATCCCCCGCAGGCGCACGGGTCCGACCGCGGGGACCGCCGGGACGAGGTGGGCCGACCCGTCGCGCAGTGCGACCGACCGCAAGGCGCGCAGTACCCCAGCCCCACCGGACCGCGCAAGGGAAGCCGCATCGCCGCCCAGGGTCACGCGAACCTCTCCCGCGGACACGAGCCCGGCGTGGGACAGGAACCGGCTCGCGATCGGGAGCCCCTGGAACGAGGCCAGTTCCGGGATCTCGACCCCTTCCAGCCGCACCTCGGTCTGCCCTGGGGTCGAGGTCACAAGAACCGCCGTGGCCCGGGCCGCGACCGGGAGGAGGTCGGGCATCAGGGCGGTGGGTTCCATCGGGCTTCCCGAGTGGACCTCCACGGTGAAGTCCCGCCGCGACCGCGCCGTGACCGTGCCCGCGATCCGCATGGGCTCGGACCCGAGCCCCACGGCGCGGGCCGCGAACCGTGCCTCCAGGGTGTCCTCCTCGCGGCGGACGACCAGGTCGCCGTCCAGCAACCGGGCCGCGGGCTCCGCCGCTGCGCCGAGCATCACCGCGACCTCGCCCGTGACGCGCAACTCCGGCAGGGCCGGGATCGCCTCCGCATTTCCGCTGGCCCCCCGCAGAGTCGGATGCCCGAAGAAACGCGCGCGGAGACCGCGGACCAGGTCCAGGGCGTCCCGGGGCCCCCCCCCCTCCATCACGAGGGACGCCCGCGCGCCCATCGCCTCCACACGCGACGGCGCGCGCCGTCCCCACATCGCATCCCACAGCGAGAAATCCAGGGCGATCCGCTCGACCGACAGGGTCGCGTACCGGCCGTCGCGGGACTTGACTACGAGTCCTTCCAGGACCAGGGCGTCCGACAGGCCCGAGGACACGCGGTCCAGCGTGACCTCGCGGCCCAGGGACCGGGCGACCTCGGCGAGTTTCCCCTCGACCACGGCCTTCGCGGCCCGGGCAATCAGGGGCGGGCCCACGAGGGACGCGAGGAGCCCGGTGGCGACGAGGGCCGCCAGCATGATCGCGGCGCGCCGCAGCCAGGTCCGGCGGGCCGTGCTCGGCGCGGGTTTGATGAGGATCGGTTCCAACGATTCGTCCCTGGCCCGCGAGCACCCGGGGCGCGAGGATGAAAGTCTACCACGGCGTTTGACAACCTGCCGCCGCAGTTCCACAATCGGGGCGGTTTCCAGGCGGCCGGCGCCTCATGCACGAGACCCAGAGGACCGCGGCGATCGTGATGGTGGCCTTCGTCCTGGCCCTCATGGGGTATGTCGCGGTCTCCGTCACCCTGTTCCGCGTGCGCCACCGGCACCTCCAGGTCCCCAAGGACCCGTCGCCCCGGGACCATTCCTTCTTGCTGCACTACCTGTTCCGGCAGTGGTGGCACCACTGGGCCCGCCCCATCGTTGCCTTCCTGGTCCGGCATCGCTGGCACCCGGACGCGCTGACATACCTGTCCCTGGTCCTCGCGACCCTGTCCGCGGTCCTGTTCGCGACCGCACAGACCGCATACGCGGGATTTGTCCTGCTCCTGTCCGGGGCGTGTGACTCCCTGGACGGCCGACTGGCTCGCGAGACGCAGAGGGCCAGTCTCCGTGGGGCCTTCCTCGACTCCACCCTGGACCGGGCCGGGGAGATCCTCGTCTTCATCGGGCTGTGCGGGTACCTGCGCGAAGGGCCGTTCCTGTACGCGGCCTTGCTGGGCCTGGGCGGGTCCGTCATGGTCAGTTACGCGCGGGCGAGGGGCCACTCGCTCGGGGTGGACTTCAACCGCGGGTTCATGCAACGGCCCGAGCGGATCGTGTATCTGGCCGCCGGGGCGATCCTGGACCCCTTGATCCGCTGGCAGGTTGACCTGGGTCCCCTTGCGGGCCAGGGTGGGTTCCTGGCGCTGGTGGTCGCGTTCGTGGCGCTGTTGTCCGTCCTGACCGCCGGCTACCGGGTCGCGGCCATCGCCCGGCGACTCGACGGCGAACCCCCACGGTCCCTGTGAACCTCCGGGGACCGACCCCCGGTCACTTGCAGTCCCTGGGCAAAGCCTTGAGGCGCTTGCGGGCGTCCTGGGCCTCGGGGGCCTTGGGGAACGAGTCCACCAGGTAGCGCAGCACGTCCCGGGCCTTGCCGCACTCGCCCCGCTTCGACAGGCACTCGGCGATGCGCAGGAGCGCGGCCCCGACCGGGGCGTCCTTGACGGTCCGGTAGCGGTCGTGGACCCGCTGGTACTCGCGGATGGCCTGGGGCAGCATCCCGTCGCGCACGTAGGTCTCGCCCATCGCGTACTGGGCCTCGGGGGCCCGGGCGTGGTCCGGGCTGTGGTCCAGGATGCGCTGGAACAGCCCCCGCGCGGTCCGCGTGTCCCCCCGATCCAGGGCCGCCTTCCCTGCCTTGAACCACGAGTCGGGGTCGTTGCCGACCCCGGGAGGCAGGCGCACCACCACCATCCCGAGTTTTTCCTCCAGGGTCTTCTTGACGAGTTCCATGTCCTCCTGGAGCCGGGACAGGTGGTAGTTCATCTCCTCGTCCGCGCCCCTCAGGCGCGCGACCTCCCCCTTGACACCCTCCACGTCCGCGCCCTGGTTGGCGGTGGCCGCGCGCAGGGCCTCGGTCGCGGCCTGGAGGTCCTGGTGTAGCCGCTGCATCCGCTCCTGGTCGCGGCGCTGCTCCTCTTCAAGGTCCGCGTTGCGCTTTTCCAGGGCTGCCACGCGGTCCTCGACCTCGCGGAACCGGGGGATGGTCACGCACGCTGCGAGACCCACGCACACGATCGGCAGGAATCGGGAGGAAACGGGCATGAGGTTCCAGCGATCCGGCCCCGGGTCAACGGAACTTCAGGTCCACCCGGCGGTCGTTCTGCCAGCACCCCTCGTCCGTGCAGGTCTGGTTCGCCTTCTCCTCGCCGAACGAGGTGGTCGTCATGGAACCACCGAACCCGAGGTTCTGCAAGAACTTCTTGACCGCCTCGGCACGGCGAGTCCCCAGGGCAAGGTTGTACTCGTCCGAGCCGCGGGCGTCGCAGTTGCCCTCGAGCCCGATGCCCTGGCCCCGCTGCTTCAGGCAGTTGTAATTGCGGTTCAGGGTATCGCGGGCGTCCGCCCGGATCGCATACTCGTCGAAGTCAAAGTACACCGGGTCCAGGCTGCACTGGACCGCCACGCAGACCCCGTTCTCGCAGACCTGGCCGGGCGGGCAGGGCCGGCTCGCGTCGCACTCGCCGCGCGGCACGCAGGAGCCCTGGACGCACTTCATGTTGGCGCCGCAATCCGCGTCGGAGCCGCACTGGGCGCAGGTCCCGGCCTCACGGCCCGGCAGTTTCCAGCACTTGCCCTGCTTGCAATCGAGGTCGGACGTGCAGCAGTCCCCGGGGGCGCCCTGCGGCTTGATGCAGGTGTATTCCGGGCCACAATAGACGCACGGCCCCTTCGCCGCGCAGTGGTCCGTGCGGGCGCACTCCCGGCACAAGCCCATCACGCAGTATTCGTTGTGCTCCTTGCAGTGCTCGTCCTTCTCGCAGTTGGGATACTTCGGACCGCACCCGGCGCTGACGAGGAGGACCACTCCCCCCAGCGCCGACGCCAGCAACCTGCCGAACTTCATGAGACACCTCCTTGTTGACCGTCCCAGCCGGAATCCTCAAGCCGCAATGAACGGCGTTCTTATAGAAGGCTCCCGGAGCGATGTCAAGGAAAATCGGGCTCGACTCGGTGGACACGGATCAAACCCTGGTGTAGTTCATCGGACCATGGACGACGACGCCACGCGTCTTGACCCGGACCCCGGCGACCTGCGGGCCCGCCTGCGCGCCTACTTCTTCGCGGTGCGGCTTACGAGGCGTGGCCTGCTGCCGGTCGTGCTGGTCCTCGCGTTCCTGGGGGTCTTCCTCACGGTCCACGCGCTCGCACCCACCACACGGGACGGGCGACTCCACCCCCTGGCCCTGCTCCTCGCAGGGGCCAAGGTCGGGCCCCTGATCCGGGACGGCGAGTGGTGGCGGGTGCCTGCGAGCCTCTTCCTCCACGCCGATCCCCTCCACCTCGCGGTCAACTGCGTGGGCGCGTTCTTCCTCGCGCAACTCGCCGAGAACGTGTTCGGGACCTCCCGGGCCGTGCTCCTGTTCCTGTTGGGCGGCTGCGCCGGGGCCGTTGTGAGCGCGGCCTGGTCGCGCCTCGCCTCGGTCGGGGCGTCCGGGGCGGTCTTCGCACTGCTCGGGGCCCTCGTCGTCTTCGCCGCGGCGCGCCGGCGGGCCATCCCCGCCTCCCTCCGGCGTGTCCTGCTCGGGGGGGTCCTCGTCTGGCTCGCGGTGGGCCTGTGGCAGGGGGATTCCGAGGGCGTGGACCACGCCGCGCACCTCGGGGGCCTCGCGGCGGGCGCCCTGCTCTCGCTTGCCTTCGGGGCGGACCTCCCGGTCTTCTCGCTGGCCCCCCGGCCCGCGCCCCGGCCCCTGCGCGTCGCGGCCGTGGCCTCGGCCCTCGTGGCGCTCCTGGGCCTGGCCCTTGCCCTCCGGGGGCTCGTGGAGGGCCCGGAGCCCGCGCGCCCTGTCCTCAGGCGCCTGGCCCTCGGCGACGCAGTGGTCCCGGTCCCCGAGGGCTGGCCCCACGGGCGGATGAGCGGGGCCTGTCACGAGGACCCGACGCCGGTCGAGGACCTCCTGCGAACAGGGGGCGTGGTCTGCTTCCGCGACCCGTATGGGACCATGTACCTGGTCGGCCGCGCCAGCGACGTCCTGGGCGGTATCACCGTGGACCCGCTCCTGACCGTCGAGCACGGCCTCGGGGTGCCCTTGCGCACTGTGGAGGGCGACGTGGTGAAGCGGACCCTGCCCATCGCCCGGCGCTGGGCCGTGGCCCTCGTCGGGTACGCGGTGGTCGAGCGGCGCTACGACGAGTTCCTCGAGGAAGTTGTCCGCAACCTCGGTCTTGCGCCCAACTGGCCCGCTTCGCGGTCCTCGGTCTCGGGCAGGGTCCCTTGAAGAGGGTCAGTCCGGGTTCGCGAACGCATGGAAGGTGCGAAGCGGGCGAACCGTGGGGATGACCTCGAAGTCCGCGTCGTCGGGCAGGAGGTGTGCCCCCGCGTCCAGAACCATCTGGGCGATGAGGCAGTCAACGTGCTGCGGACCGTGATGCCTTTCCTCTTCGAGACGATCCAGGGCCTTCGACCCCGGCGTCTCGCGGCCGCGGAAGAAGTCCACCAGGACCGACGTGTCCACGACGATCACGGGCGGGCCTCGCGAAGGGACTTGTGGTCGAAACCGCGCGAAAATCGGATCTTGCCCTTGAGGTCCAGGAGGCTCCGTCGCCGCCGGGTCGCCACGAGCGTGCGCAAGGCCTCGTGGACCAGTTCCCTCTTGGTCCTGGCGCCGGTCAGCCTCACCGCCTCGGCCAGCAGCGCATCATCAAGCACGAGGTTCGTCCTCCTGTGCCACCTCCTACACATCTTGATACACCTTGGTGCGGGTAGCGTCGAGAGACCGCAGGGATATCGGCAGGGCTATCGCATCTTCACGGGAGCCCCGTGGACGTGCCCGTGGACGTGGACGTTGCCGTCGACGGCGACGAGCCGCCCAAAGGGTCCGTCCACGTCCACGTCAACGATCACGTGCAGGCCCACGGCCACGAGGGATTTCAACGACTTCGAGATGCGGTGGCCCTGGGGATATCGGTATCAGGCGCCCCGGCCCACCCCGACCACGGTGAAGCCCACGGCCCGCAGCGCCCCTTCCGGCAGGATGTTGCGGCCATCGAGCACGAGCCGCCCGCGCATCAGTCCCGCGAGGCGCTCCACGTCCGGTTGGCGAAACTCGCCCCACTCGGTCACGAGGAGCAGGGCGTCGGCCCCGCGCGCGGCCTCGTACGCGTCCTCCACGAGGGTCAGCCCGGCGAGCCCCCCGAGGACCTCCCGCGCCCGCTCCAGGGCCACCGGGTCGTAGGCCGCGACTTCCGCGCCCCGCTCGCACAGGCCGCGCACCACCACGATGGAGGGGGCCTCGCGCATGTCGTCCGTGTTCGGTTTGAACGCGAGCCCCCACACCGCGAGGCGCCGTCCGCTCAGGTCGGGGCCCAGCCGCTCGACCACGCGGTCCACGAGCAGGCGCTTCTGGTCGTCGTTGACCGCCTCGACCGCCTGCAGGATGCGCATCTCGACCCCGTGGGCGCGGCCGGTGGCGATCATGGCCTTGACGTCCTTGGGGAAGCAGGAGCCCCCGTACCCGACACCCGGGAAGAGGAACTTCCGGCCGATGCGCGGGTCCGACCCGATCCCCCGGCGCACCTCGTCCACGTCCGCGCCCATCACATCGCACAACCGCGCGACCTCGTTCATGAACGAGATGCGCGTCGCCAGCATCGCGTTCGCCGCGTACTTCGTCATCTCGGACGAACGGACGCCCATGAACAGGATGGGGTTGTCCGTGCGGACGAACGGGGCGTAGATCTCCGCCAGGATGGCGCGGGCGCGCTCACTGTCCGCCCCGATCACGATGCGGTCCGGGCGCATCATGTCCGCGACCGCGTCCCCCTCCTTCAAGAACTCGGGGTTGCTCGCGACGTCGAAGGGGTGTTGGGTCCCGGCGCCCAGGACCTCGGCCACCCGCTCGCAGGTCCCGACCGGCACCGTGGACTTGACGACCACGAGCCGATACCCGTCCATGTGGCGGGCGATCTGGCGCGCGCAGTCCAGGACGTGGTCCAGGTCCGCGCTCCCGTCCTCGTTCGGCGGGGTCCCCACCGCGATGAACAGGACCTCGGACACCCGGATCAGGCCCGGGATGTCGAGCGTGAACTCCAGGCGGCCGGCCCGCGCGTTGCGCGCCACGAGGTCCTCGAGTCCGGGTTCATAAATCGGAATCCGCCCGGCCCGGAGCGCCGCGATCTTGCGCTCGTCCACGTCCCCGCACACCACGCGGTGGCCGCTCTCGGCGAGCCCCGCCCCGAGCACAAGCCCCACGTACCCCGTGCCGATCACCCCGACCTTCCTCATGCACGCCCTCCATCCCGCAAGATCACGCCCCTTTCTCCCCGCGCACGTGATCGTGGACGACTCCGCGAGTACCTCGCAATACCCTCCATTCCTCCGGTTCGTCCACCCGGGCGCGCGCCTGCGCCCTCAGTTTGCGGGCCCGGCCTCCGGCGCCGGAGCCCGGCTTACGCCGAGTTTCAGGATGCGGGTCCGGCTGCGCTCGCGGACCTCGAACCGCAGGCCCGCGAAGTCCACGGCCTCGCCTACGTGTGGCAGGCGCCCCGCCTGGGTCAGCACGAGCCCGCCGACCGTCTCGTAGTTGTCCTGGTCGGGCAAGGCCACCCCGAAGACCTCGGCGAGGGACTCGATCGGGGTCCTCCCCTGGACCACGTAGCGGTCCGGCCCGTCCGGCTGGATGTCTTCCTCGGCTCGCTCGTACTCATCGTAGATCTCGCCCACGATCTCCTCGATCACGTCCTCGGTGGTCACGATCCCCGCGGTCCCGCCGAACTCGTCCACGGCCACGGCCATCTGGACGCGCTCCGCCTGGAAGTCCTTCAGCAGGTCCCCGATCTTCTTCGTTTCGGGGACGATGAGGACCCTGGGGGACACCAGCGCGCGCAGCGAGAACCCCTCCCGCCGCCCCTCCGACAGGGTCCGCAGGAGGTCCTTGACCGTCAGGATCCCGACCACGGAATCCAGGTCCCCGTCATAGACTGGGTAACGCGAGAACTTGCGCTCGGCCACCGTGCGCAGGACCTCGTCCAACGAGGCCTCCACCGGGAACCCCACCACGTCCGTCCGGGGCACCATGATCTCCTTGGTCATGGTCTCGGAGAACTCGATGACCGAGGACAGGAGTGCCTTCTTGTCACCGCTGAGCGCCCCCTCGGCCGTGCCCAGGCGGATCATGGCCTCGACCTCGGCCTCGGTGACGCGGGGACCGCTCGCCCCGTCCGACCCCCCGGCGGCGCGGATCAGGCGCGAGGCCACGCGCTCGAGCCCGGACGAGAACGGGCGCAGGACCACGCACGCGAGGAGCGTCACCGGGAACAGGGGCACGAAGCGATGGGCGTTGTGCCGGGCGAAGGTCTTGGGCACGATCTCCCCGAACGTGACGATCAGGAACGTCATCACGCCGACGGCCAGGGCCATGCCCCACTCCATGAACGGGCGCACGCCGAGGCCGCGGAGGGCGGACCCCGCGAGGTTCGTGGCCACCGCGGACGCCAGGATGTTCACGAGGTTGTTCGCGATGAGGAGCGAGGACAGGACCCGGTTCGGATGCTGCCGCCACAGGGTCAAAAGGCGCGACGGGCGGCGTTCCCCGTCGAGATGGCGGTGGACGCCGGCCTCGCCCAGGGCCAGCAGCGCCGTCTCGGTCCCGGAAAAGACCGCGGAAAGGAACAGCAGGACCGCGATCAGGAACAACTGAAACAGGTCGCCGTCCACCGCGCGGGAGCCCTTCCCCCGTTTCCACTACGAAACAATCTACCATCGGGCCGGGAAGGCCGTCAAATCCCGAGCCCCTCCCAGACCGCGTCGTGCAGGGCCGGCCGGAAGGCGCGGACCTCGTCGTTGTCGCGGGTCGGGTGGACCCGGTTGGTCAGCAGGACAACCGCGGTGCGGGCCTCCGGGTGCAGCCAGAACGACGTGCCCGTGAAGCCCAGGTGGCCGACCAGGCCTGCCGGGTAGCGGGTCCCCGCGCTCGAGGCCCCGGGCGTGGGCGTGTCGAAGGCGAGGGTCCGCCCCGACCCGGGCACGGCCCGCGCGAGGGAACAAAACTCGCGCGCCACCCCCGGATCGAACACGGTGCCGGTCGCGCCAATCATCGCGTCCAGGAGGGTCCAGACCTCCCGGGCGGTCCCGAACAGGCCCGCGTGCCCCGCGACCCCACCCAGGACGAAGGCGTTGTCGTCGTGGACCTCCCCGTGCAGGAGGCGCCCGCGTGTCGGACACCGTTCGGTCGCCGCGAAATCGTCAGCGGGCACCGGCGGGGTCCGCACGACCCCGCGCGACACGGGGATGAAGAACGTCCGCCGCAACCCGAGGGGCCTCGCGATCCACCGCGCGAACAGGCGGTCCAGTCGCGCCCCGCCGAGGTGCTCCCATGCGAGCCCTAGCAGGAGGTACCCGAGGTCGCTGTAGATCGCCACGGTTCCGGGCGGGGATTCCAGGGGTTCGCGGAGGATCGCGGACAGGACGGCCCGGCGGGTCGCAGGCGTGCCCGCGACGGCCTCGCCGCGGGCACGGACGAGGTCCGCGCCGTAGGGGCGCCAGGCCGGCAGGCCCGCGCCGTGCGCGAGCAGGTCCGCGATGCGCAGGGCCGCCTTGTCCGACCCGCGCGCGGCCGGCAGGCAGTCCGCGAGGGTCGCGTCGAGGCCCATCCGGCCACGCGCGACCAGCATCATCGCGATCGCGGCCGTGGCGAGCGGTTTGGTCAGGGAGGCGAGGTCGAAGACCGTGTCCGGTCCGACCGGCCGCGGCGGGATCCCGAGTCCGGGACACGCCGTGAACCCGACCGCCTCCTCGAGGACGACCCGGCCCGCTTGTGCGACCAGGAGCGACGCCCCGGAATACACCCGGCCCGCGCCATCGCGCAGGAGGTCCCGGGCCGTCTGGAGCCGATCCCGCGCCATGCCCGCCCCCCCTAGAAAACGTGGTCGTGGTCGTGGGCGTGGGCGAAACCCTCTTCCATGGCATCCCGGACCATCTAGTCCACCCGGATCCGCTCGCTCATGACAACTCACGCCCCCTCGTAGGGGGACTCCAGGACCCTCAGCACCCCGATGTCCGCGTCGAGGAGGGCCTCGACCCCTTGGGGGACCGGGAAGTTGCACGCCCCGTGGCCCACGGGGAATCCCGTCACCGCCGGCTTCCCCGCGGCCCGCGCGAAGTCGCTCAACAGGACCGCGAGGCGCTCGCGCTCGGCCTCCTCGACCCCGAGGTCTCCGAAGGCGAGGCCCGCGACCCCCTCAAACCCCGCCTGGAGGGACACCTGGGTCAGCATCCGGTCCACACGGTAGAGCGGCTCGGACACGTCCTCGAGGACCAAAATCGCCCCCCGGAGCGGCGCGGCCCATCGGGTCCCGATCAGGCTCGTGATCAGGGAGAGGTTCCCGGCCACGATCCGCCCGCGGGCCCGGCCGGAGGTCAGGGGCCGCAACCCGGCATACAGGAACGTTGCCGCGGGGTCGCGTCCGAACAAGGCGGCCTGGAGGCGAGCGAGGCTCGGCTGGTCCAGGTGGGCCATCGAGATCACGTTGGGTCCGTGGAACGTGACGAGGTCCGCCTCGGCGCGGAAGAAGAGGTGCAGGGCGGTGATGTCGGAAAACCCCAGGAACAGGCGCGGCTGGAGCGCGCCCGCACGGGACGCGAGTTCCCGGAGCAGCCGCATGGCCCCGTATCCGCCCCGCGCCGGGATCACGGCGTCCCCCGGTTCCGCGGTGAACGCGGCCACCATCTCGTGAAGCCTCAGGGCGTCGGGTCCGGCGAGGTAGCCGTCGTCCTGGAAGACGCGCTCGGAATGCAGGGGCACCAGGCCCATGTCCGTCAGGACCTTGAGCCCCTCCGGAAGGCGGGCCCGCTCGAACGGCGAGGAGGGCGCGAGGATGCGGACCGACGACCCCTTCGCGAGCGGGCGCGGCTTGCGGGGCATCTCCTCTCCCCTGTCGCGATCCCGCCCAATGGTAAATCGGAACTGCGGAAAGCGGTCTTCGAAATGAGGAATCCGGGACGCGGCGGTTTCCGCGCGACCGAGGTTGTGGACGCAGGCGAATCACGGAGATCCACTTCGATCACGTCCACGTCCACGTGCCCGGTCCACGACGGCGGAGGCATCCATGGTTCCGTCGCGGATTTGCCGATGAATTCGGATGTCCGGTAGCATGACCCGGACGGGAGGTGCGCGATGAGCATCTCGATCATCCAGAAAAGCGACCTGTCGAGACCGAGGCGGCATCCGAAGATCGCGCTGGTGCTCGCGGGAGGGGCGATCTCCGGCGGGGCGTTCAAACTGGGTGGTCTCCTGGCCCTGGACCGCTACCTCGTGAACCGCAAGGTCACGGACTTTGACCTCTACGTGGGGCTTTCCGCGGGGGCCTTCATCGGCTCGTTCCTGGCCGGGGGCATCCCCCCCGAGGAACTGCTGAAGGGGATTGACGGGACCTCGGCGCGCATTGACCAGCTGAAGTTCTACGACTTCTACTGGCCCGCGTGGTCCGAATGGGGGCGGCGCGCGGGCCGGGCTGCTCGGGACGCGGTCACGGTGGGACCCCGCCTCGCGTGGTCGTTCCTGCGCTACCTCTCCGGCAACCGCGAGGCCATCCGCCGCCAGGTCGCCGCGGTCGTGGGCGCCCCGTCCTACACGTCGCTGGAGCGGCTCGTCGGACCCCTCGTGTCGGAGGTCGGCAACGACGTGGGCCTGCCACACCCGGGGCGGTACATCCCCGCGGGATTGTTCGACAATGCCCGGATCGAGCGGTACGTCCGGCGCAACCTGACCCGCAACCACATCCCGAACGACTTCCGGCTCCTGCTCCGGGAGCGGGGCGTGGCCCTGTACGTGACCGCCACGAACCTCAACACCGCGCGGGGCGTGGTCTTCGGCCACGACGCGGACCACACCGCCTCGATCTCGGAGGCGGTCCAGGCCTCGACCGCCATCCCCGGGTTCTACACGCCGGCCCGCATCCGGGGCGAGGAATACCTGGACGCGGCCGTGCGCAAGACCGCGAACGCGAGCCTCGCCCGCCACAAGGGGGCGGACTTGATCATCCTTTACAACCCCCTGCGCCCCTTCATGAACCGCAACCGCTACCAGTTGAAGCCCACGGTCGCAAGCTTGTCGGACCTCGGGATGGGGACCATCCTGAACCAGACGATCCGCACCCTGCTCCAGACGCGCCTCTACCTCGGGCTCGAGAAACTGCGCTTCGACCCGGGCTTCACCGGAGACGTGATCGTGATCGAGCCCACGGAGACGGACGCGGAGTTCTTCAGCATCAACCCCCTCGCCTTCTGGAACCGCGGGGAGGCCGCGGCCCAAGGATACCACTCCGTTCGCCGGGCCCTGGAGCAGAACCACGACGAGATCCAGCGCATCCTCGCAGCCTACGGGGTGGCCTGCGACCTGTCGGGCCTGGCCCAGGACTTCGAGGCGATCCGCCGGGGGGCCGCGACGCAGGCGAGGCCTGCGGAGGCCGCGCGGGCGGCAGCCGCGCGTCCCGCCCGCCCCCGCCTGACTCTGGTCCGGTGATCGCTGCGGAACCTGCTACACTAGTACCAGCCTTGTGCAGTAGAGCGTACCGCCCTCGTGGGCGTGGGCGAGACGGAACGGGGAATTGACCAACGAGGTACCAGGCCCCATGACGACGCACGGGACGAGGGTCCTGGTGGGGGCGACTCTGGGAATACTCGCCTGCGACGGTGCTGCGGGGCGGGAGGCCGCGGCCCGCCAGGCGTTCGAGGGCCTGATCCGGGCCCTGGACGAGCGGGACGCCGCGGCCCTGTGGTCCCTGGCTGATGGCGAGACCCAGGCCCTGTTCGAGGGGCTCGCCTCGGAGATCAACGACGCCCTGGTCCGCATCGAGCGATGCTGGCCCGAGGGCCTGCGTGCCGAGGCGCGCAAGGCCGTCGGCGGCGACTACCTGTACCGCGGCGGGCGCGGGGAGGACCTGTTCCGAGCCCTCCTGGACCCGGCCATGCTGAAGGGACCCCAGGACCCCGAGGCCCGGCGGGTCCTGCGCGTCGTCACGACCCGCAAGGAGGCGCTCATCATCACCGGCACCCACGACACCTTCCGGTTCGCGTCGGACCAGGAGGGTCGCTGGCGGACCGGCTTGTTCGGACGGGTATTTTCGAAGCAACTAGCGCTGTCGGACCTGCGCAGGAACCTGGAGGCGGTCCGGCGCAACTGCGCCGACGAACCCCCGCCGTCGAAGTCCCCACCCGGAGAAGGCGAATGAGAGCCTCGCGCACGCACGTCGTCCTGACGCTCCAGGTGTTCGTCCTGTCCCTCGTCCCGTCGTCCGAGGGGGTCGCGAAGCCGAGGCGACCCGTGCCCGGCGCGGCCCGCAAGGCGGCCGAGACCGGCACCCTGCGGATCGTCTGCCCCGTGGAGGGGGCGCGGTTCCTCGTGGACGAGGGCCGCGAGACGAGCGTCGAGGGGGTCACGCCGAGCCCGGACGTGGTACTGCCGGTTGGGTCGCACACGATCCGCGTTTCGAAGGATGGATACCTGCCGTTTTCCGAGGTCTTCGACATCACGGCGGGCGAGGTCACGGAACTCGAGGTGGACCTCGTCCTGTATTCCGGGCGCCTGCAAGTCGAGGCCGGCCCCCCGCCGGTCCAGGTCCAGGTGGACGAGCGCGACGTCGGGACCGCCCCGATCGAGATGGACCTGGCCATCGGGGAGCACGTCGTGCGCATGACCAAGCCGGGCTACGTCGAGGAGGTGCGTCGCCCCCTGGTCAGGACCGGCCAGACCACCCGGGTCGAGGTGACGCTGGTCCCGGTCGAGGTGGCGGCCCGGAAGGCCACGGGCGGTCCCGTCTATGCGAAGTGGTGGTTCTGGGGCGTGGTGGGAGCCGTCGTGGTCGGGGCCGTCGTGCCGACGGTGATCCTCACGCGGCCGAAGTCCCGCCAGGCCGAGACCCCGCATGTGATCCAGTTGCCTTGACCGGGGATCAGGGGCAGGTGCATGAAGCACCGACTCCACCGAGGCGTTCGATCTTGGAGCGAGCCCCGGCCTCGGTCGCGTCCTGGTCCAGGCGGCACACGTCGTCCCCGTGAGCGGTCTTGAGTTCCTCGATGCGCCGCTGGTCCAGGGCCAGGCGGCCCCGCACGCAGAACACACCAAAGTCGGCGCCGGGGCGAGCATGGGCGTCTGCGGCCATTCCACAGAGGGACACGATACTGGCGAGGGCGATTCCGGAGGCGATCCGCATGCACGTTCCCCGATGTCAGAAGCGTCATGCGAGGGATCGGGTCCCTCGGGGCCGGACGGGCCCAATCCTCGCACCCGGCGGCCCTGGTGTCAAGGGGGCGCGCAACGGTCCTTGATCTCGGCTACGGCGGGATCCTCGTAGGCGTGGGCGATCCTGACCCCTGGGCCAAAACGATCGCCTGGCAGGTGATCCGACACGCCGATCTCGCCCACGACAACGCCCACGCCCACGACCACGAGGCGTGGTCACAGGCCCGTGCGTGAGCCGACGATCTAGGGGCCGTCCCCGATGCGCTCGATCCGGGCGCCGAGTGCGCGCATCTTGTCGTCCACGCGCTCGTACCCGCGGTCGATCTGCTCGACGTTGTGCATGACCGACCGGCCCGAGGCCGCGAGGCACGCGATCAGGAGCGCCATGCCCGCGCGGATGTCCGGGCTGCGCAGGGCGGTCCCGATCAGGCGCGACGGCCCGGCCACGACGACCCGGTGCGGGTCGCACAGGATGATCGAGGCCCCCATGCCGATCAGCGAGTCCACGAAAAACATCCGGCCCTCGTACATCTTCTCGAAGAAGAGGATGGTCCCGGTGGCCTGGGTCGCGACCACGATCGCGATGCTCATCAGGTCCGTGGGGAACTGGGGCCAGGGCGCGTCGTCAATCTGGGGGATGGCCCCGTGCAGGTCGGACCGGATGCGCAGGGCCTGGCGTCCGGGGACGTAGCAGTCGTCGCCCGAGAACGCCATCTCGACCCCGAGTTTCTCGAACACGGTCCGGATCTTGCGCATGTGGCGGACGGGGGCCTGGTGGATCAGGAGCCCGTCGCCGATCACGGCCCCGAGCCCGATGAACGACCCGACCTCCAAGTAGTCCGGCCCGATCCGGTGGGTGGTCCCGTGCAACCGCTCCACGCCGTGCACCGTGAGGGTGTTGGTCCCGATGCCCTCGATGGACGCGCCCATGGCCCGGAGCATCCGGCACAGGCCCTGGACGTGGGGCTCGCAGGCGGCGTTCTCGATCACGGTCGTCCCGCGCGCGAGGACCGCGGCCATCAGGGCGTTCTCGGTGGCCGTCACGCTCGCCTCGTCCAGGAACATCTCGGTCCCCGCGAGGGCCGGGGCCCGCAGCCGGTAGGACTCCCCGACCTCGATCGAGGCCCCGAGGGCCTTCAGTGCCGCGAAGTGCGTGTCCAGTTTGCGCCGGCCGATCACGTCCCCGCCCGGGGGCGGCAGGGTGACCTCGCCCATCCGGCCGACCATGGAGCCCGCGAAGAGCACCGACGCCCGCACGTGCCCGCACAAAGCGCGGTCCAGCGCGGTCTTGCGGACCTCGGCTGCGCGTACGCGGAGGCGGTTCTCCCCGTCCCAGCGAAGCGAGGCGCCGAGGTCTTGCAGGATGTCGCCCATCACCAGGACGTCTCGGATGCGCGGGACATTGTCCAGGACCACATCCTGGTCGGTCAGGAGGCAGGCCGCGAGGGCCGGCAGGGCCTCGTTCTTGTTGCCGGAGGGTGTCACCTCCCCCGCGATGCGGTTGCCGCCCTCGATGACGAACCGGGCCATGACGTCACCTCTGCCGAGCGCCGCCTTACCTTATCATCCCTTCCGCGCCAAAGGTCCCTTCCGTGGCCCGCAGGCGGACCACGCCGGCTCCTGCGAGTTCCGGGGCCGTGGTCGCGGTCAAGAAGGACTGCCCCGGGTACGAGGCCAGCCACGACACGAGCCGCTCCTGCCTCTCCGGGTCCAGGTCGGACAGGGCGTCGTCGAGGATCAGGACCGGGGATTCCCCCCGGGCTTCGGCGAACATGACGGTCTCCGCCGCCTTCCAGGCGAGCATCAGGGCCTTGCGCTGCCCCCGGCTGATGTGGCCCCGCGCGGGCAGGCCCAGGAGGTGCACCTCGACGTCGTCCGTGTGTGGACCGACCGCGGTGTGTCCCACGGCGAGGTCGCGCGGCCGGTGCCGGCGAAGGGACTCGCGCAGGGCGGCCCGCGCATCCGTGCCGGCGCCGGGGAGCCACCTCGACACATACCGCGCCTGGACATCGAGGTCCAGGCCCGACAGGTCCCGGAGCGCCACAGCGAGGACCGGGAACAACCGATGGAGGACCTCGACCCTCGTCCGGGCGACCTGGGCCCCCGCATCGGCCAGGGCCGCCTCGCACGCCTCGATCACGTCCGGGTCCACCGGTGCGTCCGATGCCTGGCGGAGCAGGGCGTTGCGCTCCTTCACGAGCCGCTGGTAGCGGCTCAAGACCAGGGAACGCGAGGGGTCGAGCAGGACCAGGGCCCGGTCCAGGAGCATCCGGCGCCCTTCCGGCCCCCCATCGAGGATTGCGGGGTCGTCGGGGCTCAAGAAGACGACGGTCAGGCAGCCTAGGCACTCGCGCACCGACCGCACCGGGTGCCCGTTCACCCGGGCCCTCCGAAACCCGGCCCCGACTTCCACCGCGACCTCGTGCCGGCCGCCCGCGGACTCGGACTCCGCCCGCAGGACCGCGCGGGTCTCGCCGCGGGCCACGAGGTCGGCCGAGCGGCTCGTGCGGAACGACCGGAGCCACGACAGGAAGGCCACGGCCTCGACGAGGTTTGTCTTACCCTGGCCGTTCGGTCCGACCACGAGGTTCAACGACGGACCTGGGCAGACGTGGGCCCTAGCGATGTTCCGGAAACCGGTGACCTCGAGCGACAGGAGGCGCAAGGTCAGGACCGGATGGGCATGATGAGCTGGAGGACGCCCTCGTCCGCCGGCGACGTCAGCGACGCGGCCGACCCGAGGTCCTTGACCGACAGCGTCACCGTGTCCCCGGGGAGCGCGGCCAGGGCCTCCAGCAGATAGCGATGGTTGAAGGCGATCTCCAGGGGATCGCCGTCGTAGTCCACGTCCAGTTCGTCCTGGGCGTCACCCCGGGAGGCGTCCTGGGCGAATGTCTGGAGGCGTCCCGGTTTCAGGGACAGCCGGACCAGCGGCCCCTTCTCGCCGGACAGGATGACGCTCGCCCTCTGCACGGCCCGGATGAAGTCGGACCTTGACAGGGAAACCACCCACTGAAACGACTTGGGCAGGACTCGCACGTAGTCGGGGTATTCGAGTTCGATCTGGTTGACGAGCAGGTAGCCGGACGGGATCTCAAACGCGACGGCGTTGCGCTGGAACCCCACCGCCACCTCCCCCTCCTCGTCCGCGAGGAAACGGCGCAGTTCGTGGATGCCTCGCCGGTGGAGGATCACCCCCAGGGGTTTCGCGACGGCGCCCGACAGGGCCGTCCGGCGGATGAGGCGCGCCAGGCGGTGGCCGTCCGTGGCCACCATCTCGACCTGGACCTCGTCGCTCGCGGGCTCGACCTTCATAAAGACGCCGTTCAGGTTCGGCCGCCCCTCGTCCGTCGAGACCGCGAACCCGACCCGGTCCACCATCTCGATCAGGTGGGAAACTGGGAACCGGATCGAGTCGGTGGCCTTGGGAACCTTGCGCTCCGGGAGGTGCTGGGGGCTCATGCCGGGGATCTTGTAGTCGGTCCGGCCGCCGCCGAGCCGGGCCCACTCGTTTCCGAGGGACTGGAGGACGACCGGGGCCTCGGGGAGCATCCTGGCCGCGTCGAAGAGGGAACGGCCGGAGAGGGCGAGATCGCCCGGCTGGGTCACCTTGGCCGGGAAGGTGATGGACACGGTCACCTCGTAGCACTGGGCGGTGAGGCGCACGGCGTCCGGGCCCTCGGACGTCAGGTGGACATGGGCCAGGGCGCTGTTCAGGTTCTTCTGCTCGGGGATGCCTTGGGCCTTGGCCAGGGCGGCGGTGAAATCCTTCTTCGCTGCGGTGAATTCCATGGCTTCCATCCCGTCAAGGACACGTCGGGCGCGATACTAGACGCAACCGGCGAGCCCCGTCAACCGGGGATTGTCTTCGGGCGAAATTGCGGTCTAGAATCAACGCGCCATGTCGGAACGACAACGGTATCGGATCATCGAGAAGGTGGACGCCGGGGGCATGGCCGAGATCTACAAGGCCAAGGCCTTCACCGTGGACGGGTTTGAGAAGACCGTGGCCGTCAAGCGCATCCTTCCGTCGCTGTGCTCGCGGCCCAAGTTCGTGAACATGTTCCTGGACGAGGCGCGGCTCGCGATGTTCCTCAACCACGCGAACATCGTCCAGGTCTTCGACGTGGGGCGCGCCCAGGGCACGTACTTCATCGTGATGGAGTTCGTGGAGGGCCACAACCTCCGGCGCATCTTCCAGCGGCTGACCGAGGTCGGGGCCCGCTTCCCCGTGCCGGTTGCGCTCTTCATCGCGACCGAGGCGCTCAAGGGACTGGCCCACGCCCACGAGCGACGGGACGCGCAGGGGAACCTCCTCGGGATCGTGCACCGGGACATCTCGCCGCCCAACATCCTCGTCTCGCGGGCGGGCGAGGTGAAACTGACCGACTTCGGGCTCGCCAAGGCCGTGACCCAGGGGGAACTGACGGACCCGGGCATCGTCAAGGGCAAGTTCTCGTATCTGTCTCCGGAGGCCGTGGACGGCCGCGCGGTGGACCACAGGACGGACATCTTCTCGATGGGCGTGGTCCTGTGGGAACTCCTCGCGAACCGGCGCCTCTTCCTGGGGAAGACCGAGATCGAGACCGTGGAACTGGTCCAGAAGACCGAGGTCCCGTCGCTGACCCTGCTCAACCCGGACCTGACCGAGGACCTGGACCGCCTGGTCCGCCGGGCCCTGCACCGCGACCCGCGCAAGCGGTTCCCCTCCGCGCGGGAGATGGGTGATCACCTCACCGCGTACCTGTTCGAGCGGGGCCTGAAGGTTACGTCGTACGACCTGTCCGAGTTCGTCCGCTCGGTCTTCGAGGCCCAGGAGGTGCGCGAGGAAGGCGCGACCCAGGAGCGCATCGGGATGCTGATCCAGGACGAGATCCTGAGCCTGTCCATGCTGCGCTACGCGGGACAGCCTCTGCCGGTCGAGGGGAGCCAGCCGGTCCCGATGGAGCGCATCTCCCTGGGGGGACGCATCTCGACGGAAGACCTCAAGGGCTTGGGAGCGGGGCGGGTCGAGACCCCGATGGTCCGGCCCCAGGGGACGGCGCTCGTCGAGATGCTGGAGGGTCGCGAGACGATCCCGATGGTGTCCGCGGCCGGGCCGTCCCGCCGGGCGTGGAGAGTCGCGAAGTGGGCGCTGGTGGGGCTCCTGGGACTCGCGGCCCTGGCCGCGGGCGCGTTCTGGGTGTGGGAGGAGTTCATCCGGTGACCCGGGGTTCGCCTCGGGGAAAGGAGGAGTCATGCGAACGCCATTGCTCGCGGCGCTGGTCCTCGGCGCCATGCTGTGGGCCTGCGGCTCTTCCGACGGCGGAGGCCAGGACGGGACCTGCACGCCGGGGTTGAAGGGGACCGGGGAGCCCTGCACCCAGGCCTCGGAGTGCGCCTCGTGCGAGTGCGAGGACGTGGACGAGGCGACCGGTGGGCAGTTCCGCGTCTGCACCACGAAGTGCTCGACCCACGCCGAGTGCGCCCCGGAGGAGGTCTGCCTATACCCGACGGTCCGTGCCTGCGTGCTCAAGTGCACGTCCGCCGCGGAGTGCCCTGCGCCCTACACGGCGTGCGACAGGCCCACGGGTACGTACAAGTTCTGCCTGGTCCAGTGATGCATCAGAGGTGGCGCCGCGCGGGTTCCCGCAGCATCCGGACCTTGCCGGTCGCGACCTTCTCGAACATCACCCGGGCCTGCTCGCCCTGGCCCTGGTGCTCGAGGACAAGGCCGTCCAGGTACCATCGCCACTCGGGCTCGTAATACTCCGCGTTGTGGCGGTCAAGGCCCTGCGGGTCCCACAGGAGGGCCTGCGTGAGGGTCGCCCTCGCCTCGGCGAGGTGTCCCCGGATGTCCTGCAACGTGGCGAGCCCGTAGTAGGCGCCTGGGTAGCGCCAGGCCGTGGCGATGGCCTCCCGGTAGCGGGCCTCGGCCTCCCGGAACCGGCCCTTCAGGAGGTCGAGTTCCGCGAGGTTCGACAGGACCAGGGCCGTGCTCCACAGGTCGCGGTCTGGGGTCAGGCGCAGGGCGGCCTCGAGCCGCTCGCGGGCGCGCTTGAGGTCGTGCCGCCGGTAGTACAGGACCCCCAGGTTGTTCTGGCACGCCGCGCAGGACGGTTCTGCCTTGAGGATCTGCTCGTACAGGTCCATCGCCCCCGAGAGGTCGTCGCGCTTGTTGAGCACGAGGGCCAGGACGAACCGGGCCGCGGTCGAGTCGGGGTCGCGGTCGAGCACGTCGCGCGCGATGGCCTCGGCCTCGTCAATGTCCCCGAGCACGTAGTAGGTCCGCGCGAGGTCCAGCCGGGCCAGGGCCAAGGCCTCCTCCAGGGACAAGGCGCAGCCACACCAACCCTCCTTCTGTGACCCGGGGCGCATCGCCTGCTCGAGGCGCTCGATGATCTGGAGGAGGTCGCGCTGGGACTGGTCAATGTCCTGGAGGTAGAACGACGCCTCCGCGCGCGTGGCGAGGAAGGGCAGCGCGTCTGGGTCCCGGCTCAACTGATGGTCTGCCAGGTCCACCACGGACTCGAAGTTCTGGGCGACCATCTCGACGAGGGCCAGGAGCCTGGTCACCTGAGGGTCCCCGGGCCGGGCGTCGAGCGCCTGCACGCACAGGTCCCGCGCCTGGTCCACGGCCCGGCGGTCCAGGAGGTCCAGGGTGCGGTGGAGGAGGTCGCGGAACTCGGCCTCTCCCATGGGGCCGAGGGTCGCCTGGGGGGCGGGGGCCTCGACCGCGGGGGGGGACTCGCCCTCGAGAGGCGCGGAGATCGCCTCGGCCCGGGGGTCGGGGGCGGGTTCGCACGCGAGGAACAGCAGGACGACGGGCCACCCAAGACGACGTTTCATGGCACTCCTCCGCACGATCGACAACCGTAAGGATAAACAACCGGGGAGGGGTTTTCAATCCCTGCGGAATTATCCGAGAAGATCCATGAACTTGCGAACCGCGGCCTCGTCTCCGATGGCGACGATCACGTCATCGGCCCCGATCACGTCCGTGGGGCGCGGCAGGCGGTTGACACGGTATCCACCCTCGACCTCGGGCGCCCGGTGCTTGATGGCGATGATGTTCAGAAGGTACTTCTCGCGGAACTGGAGGGCCTGCACGGTCTGGCCCACGAAGGCCTTCGGGGCCTCGAACTCGACGACCTCCTGGCCGGTCGAGAGGCGGATGCGGGCGTGGACGTCCGGGGCGTACAGTTCGTGCGCGAGCCGGTGCCCCATCTCGTCCTCGGGGTCCACGGTGCGGGTCGCGCCAACCGCGGTCAGGACCTGGGCGTGCAGGTCCGAGTGGGAGCGGGCCACGATCTGGCGGACGCCGTGCTTCTTCAAGAGGGCCGTGACCAGGATCGATGCCTCCATGGCTTCGCCAATGGCCACGACCGCCGCGTCCGCGTGCAAGACGCCCGACTCGAGAAGGGCCTTCTCGTCGGTGAGGTCCGCGCAAACCGCGGACGTGACCTGGTCCTTGAGGGCCTCGACCAGGGCCGGGTCCCGGTCTACGACGAGCACGTCCACCCCGAGTCCCGCGAGGGTCCTCGCGACCTGACGGCCGAACAGCCCGAGCCCGATCACCGCGCACGACTGGAGCGTCATGGTTCCACCTCCCTGGAGCCCTATCCGACGATCACCTTGCCTTCCGGATACCGGACCTCCGCGGTCGCGCCCCGGCGGGCCAGGGCCAGGGTCAGGGTCAGGGGACCGACCCGTCCGACGAACATCAGGACCGTGATGACGACCCGCCCGAGGGCGTCGAGTTTCGTGGTGGCCCCGAGGCTCAATCCGACCGTGCCGAAGGCGCTCACGACCTCGAACAGGACCTCCTCGCTCGTCAGCGCGTCCTGCGTGGCCAGGAGGAGGAGGGCCGCCACCAGGCACGCGACGAAGGAAAGCGACGCGATCGCGATGGCCTTGTTCACGGTGCGGGGGGGGATGGTCCGGCCGAAGGCCTCGACCCGCTCGCGGCCCAGCAGGGTCGCGCGCAGGGCGCCCAGGAGCAGCACGAGGGTCGTGGTCTTGATCCCGCCGCCCGTGCTTCCCGGCGAGGCCCCGACGAACATGAGCACGAGATAGACGGCGACCGCCGCCCGCGCGGTCTGGGCGAGGTCAATCGTGTTGAACCCCGCGGTGCGCGCGGTCACGGACTGGAAGAGCGAGGCCCACAGACGCTCTCTCACCGAGAGGTTCGCCTGGGCCCCGGTTCCGTCGAGGACCAGCAACAAGAACGCGCCGCCCGCGAGGAGCCACCCGGTGGCGGCGAGCGCCGCGCGGGCATGGGTCGGCATTCGCTTCCAGCCCGCGGCGAGTCCGTGGGACCACGTCCGCCACGACAGGAGCGACGGGATCACCATGAAGCCGAGCCCGCCGAACACGATCAGGGTCGCCACGGTCGGCACCACGACCGGGTCGGTGGCGTAGGCGGTCAGGGAGTGGCTGAAGAGGGAGAACCCCGCGTTGCAGAAGGCAGAGATCGCGTGGAAGACCCCGCAATAGACGGCCCAGGCCGGGTCGTCCGGGAAGTCGTGAAGGAACCGCCAAGACAGGATCGCGGCCCCCACGGCCTCGAAGGAGAAGGTGATCGTCAGGATGTGCCGGACCATCCCCTGGACCGTCAGGACCCCCTCCTCCTCGACGACCCCCCGCACGAGGGCGTGCCCCCGCACGGAGAGTCGCCCCCCGACCAACAGCACCGCCGACGTGGACAGGGTCATGATCCCCAGGCCCCCGACCTGGATCAAAAGGAGGATGACGCCCTGACCGAAGGGGGAGAATGCCTGGACATCGGTCGGGGCGAGGGCGTCGCGCGCCGTCGTCAGGACCGTGAGCCCGGTCACGCAAGTCGCGGACGTCGCGGTGAATAGGGCCGAAAGGAACGGCGCGCCCTGGCCGTCGTCCGTGGCGCGCGGGACCATCAGGAGGATTGTGCCCAGGGCGATCAGGGCCGCGAAGGACACGACCAGGAGTTTCGCTGGGTTGTCGAGCAGGGCAGCGATGGCGCGGCGCCCGAGGTCGCTCTCCTGGAAGACGTGGGCCAGCGACGCGAAGGTCCGCAGGGTCCCCAGGACCGCCAGGACGTCCGGCCGCGAGACGAGCACTCCCCCCAACGCGAGGAACACCAGGTCCGGCCAGGCCCCTCGCAGGGCCCGCAGGGGCCGGATCGCCTCGAAGACGTGGACCCCGTGGTGGACCAGCGAGGCCGCGACGGACGCGGCCGTCGCCGCATAGAACAGGGCAAGGAACCACCCGGATTCCCAGGCGAGGAGTGCCTCCCCGAGCAGGACCGCCGCGAGGAAGGCCGCGGCGGTCGCCCACACGACGCGCGCGGTGGCCGAGAGTGCGTCCGGGAGGCTTCGGCGAAACGGCCAGTGGAACACGGGTTCACGTTCCCCTGCGCGGTCGCGGGGAGTATAGCGCGGGTCCTCCGGCTACCGGTAAGGCGCGAGGGCGCGACGACTGGGGCGGTCGAGGCGACGGACATCCGGGATGGCGAAGCGCACCCCTCGGGTATCCACAATCAAAAGCCCGTGGGGCGGCAGGCGCCGGACGTCCGACTCGGCCTGGAGGGTGAAAGTCGTGGGACCGCGGTCCGTCTCGACCTCCCAGGTGTTGGGCTCCCCCCGCGGGGCAATGGACAGGATGCGCCGGATGACGGGGACGAACTCGTGCCGGCGGACCTCGGGTTCCAGGAAGGCGCGGGCCGAATCGGAGAGCCGATCCAGGCGCGGCAGGAAGGCGACCTCGCGGCCCTCGGAATCGCACAGGCTCACGGCGCCCCCGGGGTCGCTCCAGGGGAAGCAGCGGACGGGCCGGATCCCCGCGGTCTCGCCGTCTGCCGTCCTCAGGACGAGGCCCTCGACGGGGTCGCTCCGGAGGAACAGGCCCTCGCCGATCTCCACCATTTCCTGGACGGCATCGTTCATGGTCTTTCCCGATCCAGGCCGCGCGTGGTCCCTCCCGCGTGGGGGGCGAACCCCGCTCGCGCGGGTTCCTCCGAGGCGGCCCGCCTCGCCTCCTCGCGTTCCTGCGCCTGCCACAGTCGGAGATACAGCCCCCCGGCCGCGATCAGGTCCTCGTGCGTGCCCGACTCGACGATGCGTCCCGCATCTAGCACCACGATCCGGTTCGCGTGCCGCAGCGTGCTCAGGCGGTGCGCGACCGCGATGGTGGTGCGTCCCTGGACCAGGCGGTCGAGGGCCTCCTGGATCTCGCGCTCCGTCCGCGTGTCTACCGCGGACGTGGCCTCGTCCAGCACGAGGATCCGGGGGTCGATCAGGAGGGCCCGGGCGATGGCGATCCGTTGTCGCTCACCGCCCGACAGGGTCTGTCCGCGCTCCCCGACCACAGAGTCGTAGCCGTCGGGCAGGCGCAGGATGAACTCGTGGGCCCGAGCGGCCCGCGCGGCGTCCATGATCTCCTCGCGGGAGGCCAGGGGCCGGCCGTAGGCGATGTTCTCGGCAATCGTTCCATAGAACAAGAAAGATTCCTGGAGAACGATTCCGATGTGGCGACGATACCAAGCAATGGGCAAGGATCGGACGTCGTGGCCATCGACGAGGACCGCCCCACTGTCCGGGTCGTAGAAGCGGCACACCAGGTCCACGAGCGTGCTCTTGCCCGACCCGGTCGGACCGACCACGCCGAGCATCTCGCCCGGCTCGATCTTCAGGGACACGTCGTGCAGGACCTCACGGTTTCCAAATCGGAAACTGACGCCGCGCAACTCGATGGCTCCGCGCAGCCCCTCCAGGCGGATCGGGTTCTTGGATTCCGGAACGCTCGGGCGGCGGTCCAGGATCTCGAAGACACGCGCGGCCGCCGCCTTGGCCCGCTGCATCTGGCCCGCGATGCGGGTCATGGCCTCGAGCCGCACGTAGAACCGCCCGATGTACGCGAGGAAGGCGGTCAGGATCCCCACGGTGATGTGCTGGTCCAGGACCCGCCACGCCCCGAACGCCCAGGCGACCAGCAGCCCCACCTGGTTCAGGAAGGCGACCATTGGCCAGAAGAAGGTCCACACGCGGTTGACGCGGTCGTTGGCCTGCACGATGCGGCGGTTCGCGTCGCGGAAGCGCTCGGCCTCGCGCCGCTCCTGGGCGAAGGCCTTGACGACCCGGATGCCGGGGATGGTATCGGCCAGGACCGCGGTCATCTCGCCCCAGGTGCGGTACGAGCGCGAGAACCCCTCGCTCAACCGGGAACGCAGCGTCAGGGTCGCCCAGGCGACCGCGGGCAGGGTGCACAGGGTTGCTGCTGCCAGGACCGGGTCCATGTAGAAGAGCATGACCGCGCTGCCGGCGATCATCAGCAGGTCCGTGACGAAGTCGGTCGCCGTGTCCGACAGGAAGTAGCAGATGCGGTCCGTGTCGCTCGAGATGCGTGACACCAGGTCCCCGGTGCGGCGGGACGTGAAGTAGTCCAGGGACAGCGTCTGGAGGTGCGCGTAGGTCGCGTTGCGCAGGTCCGCGGCGATCCGCTCGGACACCCGCGCAAGCACGTAGCCCTGCACCCAGGCCAACAGCCACGCGAGGACCGCGGCGCCGAGCATCCCGGCCAGGTAGAGCGGCACCCGCTCGAAGCGGCGGCGTCCTTCCTTCTGAAGTGAGGCGAGGCGTTCCTCGCGCGCCTCGTCGTCCGGGACCTCCCGTGCCTGCTTGACCTCCTCCTGGTAGGGAGTGAGGACCTCGTCCACCAGGGGCCACGTGAGCAGCGGGGGAATCAGACCCACGCCGGTCGAGGCGAGGGTCAGGACCACCCCGAGGACGAGCCAGGCCGCGTGCGGGCGGGCGAAGCGCGCGAGACGCAACAGGTCCCGGCCCCGGGCAGGAGGCCCCTCCGGGGCAAGCCCTCCGAAAGGGGCTTCGCCCCCCTGGGTCTCCGCGGGTGAAAGACCCCGGAAGGCCCGTTCGAAGGCTGCGGCCTCGTTCGCCCGCGCAACCGTGAAGTGCAGGCGCGCGAGGAGCGCCGCCTCTCCGAGCACCTCGATGGTCCCGAGCCCGGCGCGGTCCGACACGCGCAGGGTCCGGACGTCTCGCAGCGGCCACGCGCGGTCCGGGCCGACCTCGGGGCAGTACAGGAGTCGCCGGTCCGTCAGGGCCAGGAGCCCCGGCCGGAAGTGCTGCTCCTCGTCGAGGTCGAGGGCGAGGAGGGCGCGCACGGCCTCGCCGGCTTCCAGGGCGGCCTGGAGCCTGTCCTGCATCGCCATGCTCTCCCGAAGCCCCGGGTTCCAGGGCACCGCGGAATCCGCGAACCCGGCCCAGGGCGCCGGAACGGGCGGAGTTTACAATCGTTTGAGTCGGGCGTAAAATCCGCCATTTGTTGGCCGGGTGGAGTGCCCCCGCCATGGACATCCAGAAGGTCCTCGCCCTGCGAGGGCCGAACATCTGGTCCCGGAGGACCGTGGTCGAGGCGTGGGTGGACCTCGGAGACCTCCGGGACGCCGCGTCCGACACCATCGCCGGATTCTGCGAGCGCCTGGCGGCCTGGCTGCCGGGGCTCGAGGAACACCGGTGCGGCCTGGGGGTGCGCGGTGGCTTCCTGATGCGCCTGCGCGAGGGGACGTACCCGGCCCACATCCTCGAACACGTGACCATCGAGTTGCAAAACCTCGCCGGGACGCCGGTGGGGTTCGGCAAGGCGCGCGAGACGTCGCGACCCGGGGTCTATCGGGTCGCGGTGCGCTACCGCGAGGAGGCGGTGGGTCGGGCCTGCCTGTGGGCCGCTCGCGACCTGGTCCTCGCCGCGATGCGAAACGAGCCCTTCGATGTGGCCGGCACGGTGGCCCGCCTGCGGGACCTCGCCTCCCGGACCTGCCAGGGCCCCTCGACCCGGGCCGTCGTGGACGCGGCCGAGGCGCGCGACATCCCGTGGGAGCGGATTGACGAGGGGAACCTCGTGATGCTGGGTCACGGGGCGAGGCAACACCGCGTCCGGACCCCCGAGACGGACGAGCCGAGCGCCGACGGGACCGCCCTGGTGGCGTCTCTGTTTTCGCCAGGGGAGGACGGCCGCATCCCCCTGGCGTGCGTGACCGGCGTGCGCCTGCGGGCGAGGGTGGCGCGGCGGGTCTTCGGGATGCTGCGGGCGGCGGGCCGGGCGGGCCTGGGACTGGCGGCCTCGGACGGCCTGTTCCTGGACGACCGGCGGGTCGCAGTGGGGGACCACGCGGATGGTCCCGGGGCACGAGGGCTCTTGCGGAACCCGGCCCTGGAGGTCGCGGTGGTCGAGGCCCACCCGGCCGGGATCCTGGGCGAGGGCCTGGGTTTTGACAAGTGCTCGGTGGCCGCGGTGACCGACATCGGGGACTCCCCGGCGGACCTCCACCACCCCTTCGTCGAGACGTTCGAGGATGTGTTCACGGTGTTGCGCTGCCCGGTGGACGTGGTGCGTCCGGGCGGGGTCGCGGTGCTGGACGCGGGGGAGCCGCTCCTGCTGGACATGATGCCCCTGTGCGCGGGGCAGGTGACCCTGGTGGCGGCGGACGCGGGCGTGCCGGCCCTCGGGAGGCACCTCGCGGCTGGGGGTCGGGCCGTGACGGTCCGGGACGGGCGGATCGTGTTCCGGACCGGAGACGGGGAGGTCGTCGCGGGCGTGGTCCCGCGAGGCGACGACGACGCCCGCGTGGCCCTGCTCAGCGCGGCGATCGGGTGGGCCCTGGGGCTGGCCCCGGGCGAGGTCGCGGCCGGGCTGGAACGAGGGAGGGACACGGACCCCGCGAAGCAAACCGTGGGGTCTTGCGTCTGATCGGACGGACCTGTCGAGAGCGTGACGATGACGATCGAGAAGATGCGAGCGTTGCGCGGTCCGAACATCTGGTCGAGGCGGCCGGTGGTGGAGGCCGAGGTCGTTGTCGAGGAGGACGAGGAAGACGCCTGGAGTCTTTCAGGGTTCCGGGAGCGACTGGTCGCCCTCCTGCCATCGCTGCCTGCGTGGCCGTCTCCGGAGCAAGGGTCGTGGTCTCTGGCCGATGTCCTGGGGCAAGCGGCCTTGGCCCTGGAGGTTGTGGCCGGATGCCCGGTCTCGTCGGGCCGCGCCGGGCGAGCCGTGGCGCCCGGCCGGTATCTCGTGGCGGTCGAGTACTCGGAGGAGGCGGTGGGTCGTCTCGCCCTCGAGGAGGCCCTGGCCTTGTGCCGGGCGGTCCGGGCGGGCGAGCCCTTCGACGTGGCCGCGGCGGTGCGCCGCCTGCGCATCCTGGACGAGGACGTGCGCCTGGGGCCGAGCACGGGTTCCATCGTACGCGCGGCGCTGGAGCGGGGCATCCCGATCATGCGGCTCAACGACGAGAGCCTGGTCCAGTTGGGATGGGGAGCCCGGCGTCGCCTGATTCGGGCCGCCGAGACGGACTGTACCAGGGCCATCGCGGAGGGCATTGCCCAGGACAAAGAACTGACCAAGCGGCTCCTGCGCGCGGTCGGGGTCCCCGTGCCCGCGGGGCGACCCGTGACGGACGAGGAGGATGCCCTGGAGGCGGCCGCGGAGTATGGGTATCCGGTCGTGGTCAAGCCGCGTCACGGAAACCAGGGGCGCGGCGTGACCACGGAGGTGCCCGACGCCGAAGAACTGCGGGTCGCCTATCGGAACGCACGGGCCGTGGAGGCCGAGGTCCTGGTCGAGCGGCACGTCCCCGGGAACGACTTCCGGGTACTCGTGGTGGGGGAACGGGTGGTGGCCGCGGCCCGTCGCGACCCGCCCGAGGTCGTGGGCGACGGCAGGCGCACGATCCGGCAACTGGTCGAGGAAGTCAACGCTGACCCGCGCCGCACCGAGGGGCACGCGACCTCCTTGAGTTGCATTCGGCTGGACGACGTGGCGATCGCGTTCCTCGCGCGTCACGGCCAGACCCCGGACAGCGTGCCGGGGGCCGGGCAGCGGATACGGTTGCGCGGCACCGCGAACCTGAGCACG